>MAAB01028973.1_pt1 | contig 47750 bp, 36 predicted proteins | sample 1115991 | NCBI WGS metagenome assembly MAAB01 (sample SAMN04961124, study PRJNA320927) | seawater metagenome | isolation source: sample BD02T18 sea water enriched with oil for 18 days | place: USA:Gulf of Mexico | collected 2013-07-27 | reverse complement strand
CTATTGATTCTGTTCAATTTGAAATAACAAAAAAAACTAAGAGCTGTTCAAATATTGCTTGGTCATACAAAGCTAGAAAGCACAGTTCGTTACCTTGGTATAGAAGTCGATGACGCACTTGAGTTATCTGAAACTATAGATATTCAAATCGTAAATGATTCAGGAAGTATGGACACTTCCTGCTACGAAGCCGACCAAATTTATTAGCTGAAATCATTCAACATTAGGCTCACTCTCGAATTATAAGCAGACATAAATATATGAGATAAAATGAGGACTCTCATTCCATAGATAACACCAGGTCTTAATTTTAAGAGCCTACCCTCCCCAAAACAGCTTTAGACTTAATCAGATATATGAATACACAATGTTTGGTAACTATGCACGGCATGAAGATTTTTATATTTAAAAAATCCTCACCGCAATAATCCGATAGTAACAAAAATCAATAAAGCTTAACCTTGTTAAAACTCATAACATTACCAGGAGACATTATGAAATACCAAATAACCCCAATACGTAAAGATTTTCTCATAAAAGTAAGAGAGTCTGGCATTGATGACCAAAATCAACCCATAGTACATTTAATTGCCGAGGGTGGAGAGCCTTGCCGGGATGTATTGAGGAGAGCTGTTGCAGGTGAAGAGCTAATTCTTGCAAGTTACTGCCCTTTTTCTAAGCCTGGTCCTTTCAAAGAATACGGAGCAGTTTATGTACTTGCAAATCAATCTGATGAAGCAATTAGTTATGATCAAATTCTTTTAGCCAGTAATTCTGAAAATGATTATTTTGGAGATAACTTAGTTTTGAGGGCATACGATAATGAAGAAGGTATCTATGACGCGCGTGTAGTCTCTCCTATAAACGCAGAGCTAACTATTAGTGAGTTTTTAGCACATAGCGAGGTTAAGTTTATCATGGCCAGGTTTACGGCGTATGGATGTTATGCTTTAAGGCTTGATCGAAAATAACTATCAATCGCTTTGAATAATGCGTACTAATATTAGTTAGGCGCAATTATCAGATAGAAATAGAATGATTTTCAAACATACAATGTCAGTATTCAACAAAATTAACGGTTATCAATATGTCTAATGACGTTTACTGGAAAGCGATAGTTGAACAAGATTCAGCATTCGACTTTCAATTTTATTACGGTGTTAAAACAACAAAAATATTTTGTAATCCGTCATGTAACACTAAAGCACCGCTAAGAGAAAATGTTATTTATTTTGAGGACACTTCATCGGCTTACAATGATGGATATCAAGCCTGTAAATGCTGCAAACCTGAACGCAATGCAAATCAGGACACCGGATTAATAAAGCTTTTACATGTTTGCCGTAATATCGAAGAGCATACCGAAGGGCCCTTAACCGCGCTGAAATTAGCAAGTTCTGTTGGGCTGACTCAATTTCAATTACATAGGTTATTTAAAAAATATCTTGATGTCACACCAAAGAGTTATATCGATCAAGTTCAGTTGAATACATTAAAGGTAAATTTGAGAACTTCCGGTAGTGTTACAGATGCTATCTTTGAATCGGGTATTGAGTCTACTTCCGTCATTTATGGTCGAATGAATAGTCATTTAGGCATGACGCCAAAAAAATACCGAGAAGGTGGTGATGGTGTTCAGATTTCATATGCTGTTGGTATCACTAACTTAGGCCTTGTTTTAATTGCCGCTACAAATAAAGGGCTATCATTTTTGCAATTTGGAAAATTCGAGCATCAGTTATTAGCTAAACTAGTGTCAGAATATCCATGTGCGGAAATAGTACTGATGTCCTCAAAAAATGAAGAGCAGTTGAGTCATTGGTTAAAGTTACTTAACTTATATATAGATGGAACATCAATTAATTTAGATATACCGCTAGATGTAAGAGGAACTGCATTTCAAAAAAAAGTATGGGATTTTCTCCGTAGTATACCTTATGGAAAAGTCATGTCTTACGGTGAAATCGCTCAAGCTATTGGAGCACCTAAAGCTTTCAGAGCAGTTGCAAATGCCTGTGCTGGCAACAACGTAGCACTTGTCATCCCTTGTCATCGTGTAATACGTGGAGATGGTGCTATCGGAGGATACCGTTGGGGAGAAAGTCGAAAACGTGTGATTATTGACTTTGAGAGAAAAAATACATCTAACGAATCTGAAAAATAAAACATTATTCATACACCACTGTTTCATTTGCCATATTGGCACAAAATGATCTACCGATTGAAAATCAGCTTTGCACTTTGTTGACTTTATAATATTAATGGTAAATACAGCTATTTACTGAACTCTAAATAAAAGTATCTTTGCCACTCTGGCAGTCGACTAACTTAAGCCTATTTTATAGATAAAGGTTCTTTGATGTGTATTTGAATTATTCATGTTTGCAGTTTTATGACTAAATGAGGTTAATGCCTGTTTTTAGGCGACTTTGGTCTTTAGCCTAAGACGTTTATGTTTTTTCTATTTCCCATTGATTGTCATACAACATACTTATTCAACGACCACTGCATATAAGCCTTTATGGGACGATTAACAGCCAAAAAGAGCAACTAACCTCCCTAAAGGGATTATTAGCCAACCTAAACCAGTACTGTAAAAGAGACTAATGTGCCCTACTCGTTCTCACTGAACAGGCTGAAATTCAAGAAAAAGACAATGATTCTTCGATAAAAGACGTCGAAGATGACGTCAATTTTTTACAAGATATTAATGATCGCCTGACTAATTTATAAAGGTAAGTACATAGGTAAGAACATAGGCAAGTAAAATTATTGAATAACGACCTTATCGCCATCGGCAAGCCTTTCTGCCCCTCTTATCGCAACATTATCACCATGTTTTAGTGAACCAGTTATCGCAACACGTTCTTTATTACCTTTACCAACTACAACGGCTAAACGAGATACGGTGTTGTCTGTATTCACTTTAACTACGTAACTGCCACTTTTACGTAAAATGAGTGCATCACGTGGCACGGTTAAGCTTGCCGTTGCTTTTTGAGTCGGAACGCTAACACTAACGAGTTGGCCTGCAGCCCAGTGCTTATTAAGTGCTTTGGGTATATTAAGCCTTACTTCGAACGTTTGTGATCTTGGATCAGCTCTTGGGATTTTAGCGGTAACAGCAGCCAAGGTTTTTTGATCGCTTGCTGACAGGGATAATTTGTCACCTTTATTGATGAAAGCGAGGTATTTAATAGGGATGTATAATCGTGCTTCTAAATGCTCTGTATCAAGTAATTTCAGTAAAATATCACCACGATTTACTTCACTACCCACTCTTATCAAGCGCTCAGTGATAATGCCGGCAAATGGCGCGGTAATAATGGCACGTGACAATTGTTCGTTTATTTGTGCCAGTTTTAGTTGGGCAATCTTTAAATCTGCCGCTGCTAAATCATGCTCAGAACGCATTTGATCTAAGGTAAACTGCGAGACTGCTTGTGTTTTACTTAGCTCTTGTAAACGTGACAATTCATTTTTGATATAGGCAACATTAATTTTTGCACGACTGATCTGTGCTTTTTGCTCTGCTTGGCGCAGTTGAATAGGTAATAAGTCCATTCCCGCAAGTTTATCCCCCTGAGCCACAGAATCCCCAGGTTCTACCAAGTAATCTACTCTTGCGTTTAATGAAGCGGTGATTGGAATGTGTGATCGACTATATAAAGTCGCGTTTAGTTCCGTTTTTGCAGCCAAGGGCATATTGAGTACAGATGCCACTTTTACGGGTTTTTCCACAACCTTTACTTTGATTTTTTCAACGGAATCGGCGGCAAAACTTACTTGCATAAAGTTCATCGCAATAAGGGTAGCAATTGCCACTTTTTTTATCATTTTGTGTGCCACTTTTACTGGCATTGTATTTACTTGCACAGTGTTTATTTGCGTTATGTTTACTTGATTTGCTTTTAACATGAAATCCTCTTAACGATTATAAATACCAATCTCACCTAAATTAGTGAAACTGGTATAAGTCGTAACTCTGTTTATGCTGCTGACATGGACACTATATTTGTTGCAGGTGAAGCATGTTTACCTTGTGTCATTCTAAGTAAACTTGGAAACAGTACTAAAGTGAATATAGCACTCACCGTCATACCCCCTACGATTACAGCAGCTAATCCGCGATATATTTCACTACCAACCCCTGGCATTAACATTAAGGGCAACATGCCAAATAAACTGGTTAATGTGCTCATATATACAGGTCTAGCACGAATACGAATAGCTTGAGCAACGGCGTCACAGCGAGACAAACCTTCTAATCCACCTTGATTGGTTTGGTCTACCAGTAAAATAGCGTTATTGACTACCAAGCCAAGTAAGATAATAAACCCGATCATGGTTAATAAATCTAAAGATTGATATGTGAAAATATTTAAGATACTTAATCCAATAACGCCACCTGCGGTAGCTAATGGCATCACTAATAAAACCATTAAACTGTCTTTTGCTGACTTGAAAAGTGCTGTCATCAGTAAAAATAATATAAGCAAGGCTAAGATAAAGTTGTTGATCATATCGCTGATTGCAGTAGCCATCTGATTAGCATTACCACTGAGAGAAATAGCCGAGTTCTCAGGCAGATCTAACTGCATTTTAGGTATAACTTTTTCATTAATAAGCGCGGTTGCTTCTTCGAGTGACATGGTCGCTGGTGGTGATACTTGAATGCTGACGGTACGCTTACCGTTGATTCTTTTTAACTCAGTAGGACCTGCTGATCTTGTAATTTTAGTTAACTCACCTAATGTCTGAATGCCAGCTAACGGCGTATGCATGGGCATCATGGCAAGTTCGTCAGGCGTTTCCCATTGCTCGCCACGCAATATAATATTGGACCTGTGGTTACCATCGAAATACTCGCCTATGAATAAGCCACTGGTGTAAGCGCTAATAGCCCTAGCTACGTCACTACGATTTAAACCAGCTTGGGTAATACGTTGATCATTGGGGAGTAAATTTAGTTCTGGCTCAGCTAAGTTAAGGCTTGGAATAGGAAATGCGGTGGTGTTTGGCATATGCGCATTAATCGCAGCAATACCGGTCTTCGCTACCTCCATTAACCCTTCAATATCGGTACCATGAATATCTATATCAATGGTACGACCATTACCATTGCCAGATATATTAATCATAGAGCCACGAAACATAAATACCTCGGTATCTGGCAAACCTGAAAATACATCCGCTTTAACCACTTTCATTAGCTCTTCAACCCGGCTCGGATCATCGGAATAGATAAAACCTCCCGTTGCGTTAGAGCCAAACGAGTAAAAATTATAACTTTTTATTTTGGGTGTTTTTTCTCCCGTTAAGTACGGTGCTAATCGCTTTTTAACCAGACTCGCCATTTCATGTTCAATAAAGTCAACATTGCCTCCTGGCGGCATATCTAGGCTGAAAAAGAAACCATCTGTTGGTGCTCTAGGCATGAAATCTGTTTTGGGTAATAAGGTAAAAGTAACGATCAATGAGCCAGCAAGTAAAAGGCTGATCCAAGTTACTCGTTTGAATTTACTGTTAGTTAACTTCATTACTAATACAGTGAGTCGTTGCCAATAATGAGCGAAAGGGTCAATATCACTCTCGTCTTTTAACAAGTATTTACTGGCAATAGGCAATACTGTAATAGCGGCAAGTAGTGAAGCAATAACCGCAATAGATAGCGTTAGGGCTAGGTCTGAAAAAAGTTGCCCTTCAATGCCTTTCATAAATAATATCGGCAAAAATATGGCTACACTGGTAGCCGTTGACGCAAATAAAGCACCGGTAACTTCGGTCGTACCTTTGAGCACCGCTTTATGATTATCCATGCCTTTACTTTTGAGTCGGACAATATTTTCTTGCACTATGATGGCGGCATCAAGCACCAAACCAACAGAAAAAGCTAAACCTGCAAGGGAAATAACATTAAGTGTTCGATCAAAAAGACTTAAGGCAACAAAAGCGACTAATAAAGACACTGGAATAGTAATCGCAATGATCAAAATATTTCGCATGCCTCTTAGGAATAGCCATAAGATAATGACCGATAATAATACGCCTAGACCTAGGTTATTTTGTACCAGAGATAACGCATTACGAATATGCACGGAAGAGTCAAAACTTAAATCTATTGTTAATCCTTCTGCTTTTAACGGTCCGTCATTTAGCTCTTTAATGGCGATGTTGATTTTATCAAGTAAGGCGACTATATTTTCACCATTTTGACGCTTCAAAGTAAGGTAATACGACGGTTGTCCGTTTCTTAAGTTGAAACCTTGTCTGTCTGCTAACGTGTTCTCTACTGTTGCTATATCTTGCAAATAAATAGGTCTTTCACCACTATATCCAATAATCATTTGTGTGAGATTATCTAGGCTATATTGACCAGAAAAACGTACCACGTATTGGCGACGGCCCACATTAACAGTACCTGCAGAAGTATCATTTGAGCTGGTAATTACTGAGCTTATTTCAGCAATAGATAAACCTAACGAAGCTGTTTTAACGGGGTCGAAGGTGATCCTGATTTCTCTTTGCCTGTGGCTAGCAAGGTTAACTTCACCTATACCTTGAATTCGTGCAAACCTTGGCTCAACCACATCTTCAATCAGTTTTTGATATTGACCAAAATCTTCAACCGGATTGTCTGGCAAGGTTTTAATCATCATGGTTGCAGTATTACCGCCACCACTAGCTGTAACAACAGGCTCAATTGCGTCAATGGGTAAAGGCGGAACTTGGTTCAGGTTATTGATGACATCAAGCATGGCTTTTTGCATGTCTGCGCCGACATCAAAGGTTAGGTTAATTCGCCCAAACCCTTGGTTTATTGAGGTATTAACCCGAATAACACCTTGAGTATTTTTTACCACATTTTCGATGGGTTCAATAATCACAGACTCTAACTCAGACGGCGCTGCACTTCGCCAACCTGTGAATATAGTTATTTGGGGTTGTTCTATATCAGGGGTTAATTGAATAGGTAATTTAGCAACACTTAATAGGCCGAAGACCATAATTAAGACGACAATAACAATAATTGCTGCGGGGTTTTTCAGTGCAGCTCGTGTGTAGTTCATCTAACCAATCCGTAATAGAAGCAGCAAACATTGTATTATAAGTTTCTGTTAAAAATATCACTATTTTGATAAATTGATGTAAATAAATGTGTCTATAAATAATTCCATTAAGTGTTTATTAATCAACATGTCTATGCACATGGCTCAGGTACGTCATTCCCGTAGTGCCTTAAGCGGGAATCTTCGTCTACAGTGCTCAGATCTCCGATTAAAACACCTCGAAGATGACGTTTACAGCAAGATCCTGAGTTAACTACATAGGCATGTTAATCAATAAGAACTCCCTACTCTTCCTCGTTAGCAAGACTAGCCAATTGCTTTTAGTCCCGCTTGAACTACTTGTATGGTTAAGTTACTTCGCTATACAATCCGGGCGTTTTTAATCTTCAATTAAGTATATCTATTGAAACCTAACGGGAATACCAGCGTGAAACCCAGCTAAAAAGCAACCTTAAATTAAGTAATCGATTACAGAAAATTGAACAAATGGTGACATCACAGTACGAGCATATTTGGGATTGCTGTTGTGATCATGGGTTGCTTGGTTACGCTTTATTGTCACGGCTAAACGCCATGAATATTCCCTGTAATATTCATTTTATTGATATTGTTCCCCCGTTAATGGCTGAACTAGAAAGCTAGTGGCTTGTCATAAAAGTACAATAAAGGTCACTTATACTCTATAAATCAAGGAGTGTATACGTGAAAAATAAACTTTTAAATATTATAGATAGCAAAGCGGTTACCACGCTTTTTCAACCAATTTACAATGTACAACAAAAAACTATTTTGGGGTATGAGGCGCTCACTCGTGGTCCAGAAGATACTGAGTTGTACTCACCAGATAAACTTTTCCATTACGCAACTTTGCACAACTTATTGTCTGAATTAGAGATATTATGTAGAGATAAAGCAATCACTCGCTTTGCTGAACTTAAATTACCAGGTAAATTATTTTTAAATATTAGTCCATTAGTGCTGCTAAGTAAGAATCACCCTCAAGGTGAAACGATGAAGTTTGTCCAGCGTGCTGGCTTGAGTTGTGATCAAATAGTGATAGAACTGAGTGAGAAATATCCGGTACCAAATGATAATATGCTTAGCGAAGCGCTTGCTAAATACCGTCAGTTTGGTTTCAATGTTGCTATCGATGACTTAGGAGCTGGCTATTCTGGCTTGAAGTTATGGAGCCAACTTCGACCAAATATTGTAAAAATAGATCGTTACTTTGTGGAGAATTGCCATCAAGACAGTTTTAAGCGTAAGTTTCTAAAAGCAATTTTCGACTTAGCACAGTCGGCAAAAGCGCAAGTTGTGGTTGAAGGGATCGAAACCCGTGATGAGTTTGAGTTATTGCAAAGGTTAGGCATGGTGTACGCGCAAGGATTTTACTTAGCGAGACCAGAGCTTAAGCCGATGAGGAGTTATCCTAAGTACCTTGAGGCTGATTATCACTATAAAACCAAAGCCACTAAGTTTCAGTTCATTGCTGGTGGTTAAACTACATTGAGTACTTAACAAAGCCGGAAAACTGCGAAATGAATAATCAACAGCGCGGCAGAGAGTTCCTGGTTTACCCGCAGTTAAACCTTAATATCAAGGTCAACTGAGTGTCGACGATCCTTACATAAGCGTCTTTCATAGTAAGTAAAATTCAGTTTTAAACTTTTACGGCGTTCGCTGTGATACCTGTGTTCTGCTAAGTAACAGCCATTGACCTCTATAGTTTCAATCACTTTGACATGTTGAAGGGACTGATTCATATTTGATAACCTCAGCGTTAGGGATGGGTTAATGTTCCCAAGTATCCAAGTCTTGGCATTAAGTATAGCTTAATTTTTACACTGCTTTTTAACCACAGATAAGTAGAGAATCACCACAACCATAAACACTAGGGTTGTGGCTTTATAATCACTGGTTATCTAAGGTTACCTAGTGCTTCTTCTTTCAACTGTTCCTGGAGTTGAAAAAGAAATTCTTGGAATTCTTCAGAAACATCTATGTCGGTAATAGTTTTTGCGTATTCGATACAACTTTTAGCGTTGGTATTTGTGAATGATGAAGGGTTTCCATCGACATACTGAGAAAATATTTTTTTTCCTAAGCTGTTGAGCTCAATAAAACTAAGAGCGGAAAACAGATGCGTGGGTTCTATCTGCCTATCTCCCATATGGTCAGCAATATACACGGCTAAATACAACCACTGATCAAATGTGGCATCCCCTGTTGCCTTATTACTCCCTTCATCAATCAGAACGATTGACTCGACGTCTCCATTAAAATAGTAAACCAAGCATGGCAACGCCAACGTTTCATCTATTATCATCTTAGCAAAACCAAGGCATTTATCATTATATACCGTGACAATTTCATAGGGTGTATCATCAGTAAAATCAAACTGGGCCAACAAAAGAAGCACATTAGATTCAATTTGCTTCTTCTGTTGCTCGAGACAGAAAAATACAACTTTGACCTGCTCATTTTTAGCCTTTATATCAGCATCATTGATCTGTTTAAGGCATGCTAACTGAAGGTCTTCAGCACTAGGATTAAAAAGGTCATTTAAATCGTTAAGTTGCCTAGAGACCTGTTCTCCTTGTAACCCTTTATGTTTTACAAATTCTTTCGCTTGAACATGAATAGACAATGCATCGGGATATTGCAGATGAAAGTTAACTTTGGCACTGGTGACAAGGTAATCTAAATGCAAAAAATCCCAGGTTATACTGTCATCCTTTAACATAAGCTTGGACAGTATCGGAGAGACTTTATTTAAGTTTATTAAAGCCTCGTTAAAATCACCATTCAATTCTTGAACATGTGCAAGGGCGAGACAATTTCTCATCACTTCAGTAACTAAAAAGTTTCTTTCATGGCAAATATATTTGTTTATTTCAGTACTAACCTCAGTTAAAGCATCAATAGTTCTATCAAAGGCGCCATCGTTACCGTCATTAAGATAGGTATTAGCAAGACTGGTTAAGGTTTTTATATGTTTTTCAATATAGTGTTCCCGCTTTGAAGTGACCAAAACTTTAGTGATAGTAATAACTTCTTTAAATGAAATTTGTGCTTTCACAAAAGCGCAATTTTTACTTTGGCATTCACCCATATTATGTATGACGGTTATATATAAGTCCGTCCAATCATTAGCTAGCAGAGCCTTAGTCATATCAAAGTAAACAGTGAGGTTCTTGGTAAGGTCGATGTAAAAAAGCTCTTTGATTTTAGGCTGTATTTGAGACCATATTTTTTCTGCTTCGTTAAATTGACCTTGTCTAAGATGAGATGCAGCTAGGTTATTCGCACTGTAAAATGAGTCTTTTGGTCTGGTATTATATTTTTCATGCGCCTGCTCTGACTGTTCATTGACTTTAAGGTCAAAAGCAATAGCTTTGTTTGCTTCACCGTTATCTTTAAAGGCCTGTGACAAACGGGTTAAAGACATCATATGAAAGTTTCTGCTGAAATGATCTTCCTTATTTAGTTCATAAAAGCATTTAGTAAAATACAAATTACATTTACAAAATATGATATTTTCCCTTTTATTGAAAAAACCTTTATTCTGAATAATTATGTTATTCGCGGACTTATCGGGTTGCGAGGCAAAAAACACCATAAAACCATTTAACATCTCATCGTCTTTGTAAAGTAGATTATGATGCATGGTAATTTTTAGATATAACTTTTCCCATGATGCTAAAACTTCAGGTTGATCTGAGTATCTCTGTATTAAAACCTGGGTAGCTGCAATTAAACTTTCATGCTCTTTTCTGGAGTTAACGATATTTTTAGCTGCATCTTCAAATTCCCGATGAAAAAAAGACATCAGCTCTTCACCATCGAGGTTCTTTTTCGAAAGAAAAGGTTTTAGTTGTGCGTGTAATCTACTCCAGTGGATCAAGGGCAACACTTTGTTGGTATTTTGATGAAAGTCTTCTGGCGCTACTGACTTAATTAAACCTTTATCTATGGCTAGAAGCTCAAGTAATTGGCGTTCACTCAAACCATCACGAGAAGCAAATAAATAGCCAAAAGATCGGTTGATGAAGTCTTGATTATGATGATAAATACTGGAGAGATTCGTTATAAACTCGTTGACGATCCCTTGCTGTGTTGGCTTTAAATACTCGACTATGTCACCTTCGATGTAACATTGGTTACCTATTAAATCGGTACTTTTCCAACTTTTTATTTCTTGAGCTGCAACATAAACATATAAGGGCGTCTTTGCTGTTTGAAATTTATTTTCAAAATATTTCATTTGCCCTTGTTGAAGTGTTCTGTTTTCATTGGCTAACAGTGCGATTAATAACTGCTCCGAACTTTCAAAATCTTGGAGTTCTATACGATTTTCTGGTGATATTTTTGTTTCTAATATTTGATAATTTAGACTATCTTTGGGGTGTTTTTTATCTCTCAATGATGAAATTATGACCTTTACATTTTCGGGCAGCTTATTAGGTAACCATAAGAAATCATCTTCATTTCTGAGTTGGTCAACTGCATCAATAAGTATGATGACATCTTTTTTAATGGTACTAAAGCTGTGGCATAGGCGCTTACTGAATTGTATAAAATCTTCAACAGTATCCTTCTGCTCTCTCCCGGCAATATCTATATTTAACTCATCAAAAAGTGACGTTAAAATATCCTTTGAACTGGATGAGTGTGCCGTTGCACCAACAAATCGATAAAGCACTGGGTTTTCTTGATTTTCTTGAATTTCGGCTACGAGTTTAGCCATTAAACTTGATTTACCACTTCCTGAGGTACCACAAATTAACAAGGGTTGCTGATTTGTACTAGCGACATAACTTGCCACTCGATCTCTTAGGCTCTGCTGGCCAACAAAGTTTTTACTCTTATGTTGTGCAAAGCGTCTTTGAGCTTGTTGCTCCAGCTGCAATGGAGTCAGGGTTTGTTTCTCTATATATTCTTTTTGTTTATCAACCTGATTTTTGAGAAATTCTATTGTCTTTGCTGTAAATTCAAGCAAGTACGATTCATCAAGATTATTACCGTCAATTTGACGGGTATGTAAAGACAGAGTATTTTTCAGTTCATCGGCTACACGCTGCTTAAAGGCCAGAGCTTCATTATAATCCTCTTGAATAAACTTACCGTCTTGCTGGGATGCATTATCTATGGTCCTTAAAAAACCAAAAACATTATCACTGTCATTTTTTAACAGATATGGATTTTGACTGAGCAAAACATTCTGTTGGAAGAGTGTAGGTTTAATATAGGGAATAATGCCTTCTTCAGCTTCACCCTCTGTGGCTGAGGTAAAGTATTTTCTTTGTTGTTCATCAGTAAGTTCAGAGCGGAGTACGGCATCTTGTAAAATTCGTTGTAAATTGTTTTCTAGTTTTGCCCATACATCACTTTGTTTGGATTCAAAATATCGCTCTTGCAAAGTGTAAGCGGCAGGCACTTGATTCATGTCTTTACGATACCACTGTAATAACGTTTTAGTGTCTTGCTCACTCAGTAGACTTAAAAGAGAGTCAAACTCACCAATATCAATTGCATATGGCAATGGAACCCAACCATACCGATCGCCGATCATTATCAAAAAGTTAGGATGTTGATGGCTTTTACATTCTCTAACTTCATTTAAACATAACTCTACTGTTTTTTGATCAAGTTGGGCTTCCTCACTTATCCCCCAACGTAAATCTATGGGTTGAAAGTTAAATCCCTGTTTGGTTGCATATTCAGTGATCTGTGGAAAGACCTTGGTTTGCAAGATTTCACGCTCACGACAAAAATCGTTAAACGTTGATGATATAAAAAGCCTGAACGTTTTATTATCGAACACTATAAATTCCCTTTTTATGTAAACAAACTGCCTAGTGGTCAATTAATTTTGCCACGGCAGACAACCTCGTACTATCAAACTTTTTACAAAAAACAGTTACAAATTCATCATAATTAAACTGACAGTTACCTAAAATATTTTAGTAGCGATTAGTTACTAGCTAATAAAGCAAAATGACTATTCCATCGAACAGGTTCAAATAATTATTCTACTTAATATCCTTGTGTAATTGATAAAATTCAGTAGGTTAAGTCTACTCAATTAGAGAGATTAATGTCAATGAATAGCTCAGGGAGCAGAATAAAGTTACCTGAATGACTATTTTCGATTTGTCCATATTGATCGTCAGTTGTATGAGCTTAAATAAGTCATACGTTAGGCATTTACGTTTTAGCTTTTTTAATGGGTAGATAATTTTTGTTATAACTTATCAATTTACGACAATAATAAAAAAGTAAAGTAAAGTAAAAAATTATCTTTATTAATAAATTCATCCTATATTAAATAGTTGATTTATATAAAATTAAAAACGAATACAATTAATTCTCGAGGGATAGCTAATGACCATAAAAAATATTATTTTGGCAGGCGTAACCAGCAGTTTATTATTGGGTTGTGCAACAGGTAATACTCCGGCAGATAAAAAGAAAAATGCCGTTAAAGAAACATCTGAAGCGCTACAACAAATCTATGAAGATCATTCAACAGCCAAAGGTGTACTAAACAAAAGCTTAGGTTATTTGGTGTGTACTGGTAGTGATAGTTATTTATTTGCCGCATCTACTGGTGGCGGTGTTTGTGTCCTTAAAGAGAATGGTAAGTCTGAGTTTTATCGCTTTGCTTCGTTAGGTGTTGGTGTTGGCATTGGTTTTAAATCGGTAGCTTTTGTTTATGCTTATAGCAGCGCTGAAGCTTTGAGACGTTTTAAAGAAGAAGGTTGGGATGCGGGTGCTCGAGCTGAAGCGAGTGCAAAGCACGAAGATGAAGGTGGACAAGCGGCAGCGAATACTTCTTATGATGTTGATGGAGTAAGAATTTATCAATCAGCATTATGGGGCGCAGCAGCACAAGCAACGATGCAAGGTTATAAATTTTGGCCAACTGACTTTACTGATGATGTAGTACAAAATACTGAATAAAACTGTCAGCCTTAAACCTATTACCTAGAAATACCTCAAGGTAATAGGTAACTTAGTTATTTTTACAAATCTTCATGCGAAATGATTCGCTAACAGCATTGCAGCTAAGGTTATCCATGAAGTACAACAAAAAATAAAATCACCAAACGATCACTTTTGACAAAACTGATATTCCAATGTTTCACTTTAAAACTCAAAAGAACCCCCTGTATTTAAGACGAGTTAATAGATTCCAACATCAAGTCCAGCAGCCATCGTCATGCCAAGCTCTTCACACTGCTCAAGAAACGATGTTTGCCAGTCTCCACGGCACACTAATGGTGTATGGATCCAATGCCAACGTAAACCTGTACATATCGACTCGACAGCTCTACAAGTACCGGTACCATCATTCCCCGCACGAACATATAACGCACAAGGTAATCCCTGCTTTATTTCCAAGCAAGGGTAATAGCAGCGATCAAAAAAATCTTTCAAAGCACCACTCATATAAGCAAGATTTTCAGTCGTCCCCAGAATTATCCCATCACATGCTAATACATCCTCCGGTGTGGCTTCTAAAGGTGGAACCCAACGCGTTTTAACCTGTTCAATATCAGGGTGTTGTGCTCCTTTCAAAACCGCATTAGCCATTAATTGCGTATTTTCAGAAGGTGCATGCGCTACAATTAAAAGTGTTTTCATCGCTATACTCACTTTGATTTAAAATGCCCCTTAGAAGTAAAGGTTCATCGTTCTTTTAGATTACAACTAATTATAATAGAAATCCCCTTGTGGATTGTTGTATTCTGCATTAAATCGTCTTGTAGCAATATTAGTTAATTGCAGCATAAAGCGTTTCTAAACCAGCCCCTTGGGGAAGGCTGGGCAAATCATACTCTGCGTTACATTTCTTTTTAAGGACGCTACATGGATGTAGCTTATTAGAGAATGCAGGAGCATATTCTCCTGAATAACCCTTAATAAAAAAATGTGCCTTAAATATGAATCGCTCAGACTTCCTGAAACGAGCATCTTCAAGTGGAGCGGGTATATGACATTAACAAGCTCGTTTTGGATTTAGCTCTATTAATGTTCAAACTTTAATTAAGCTCTTTTGTGAAGTGAAATATCCATATTAAGAACTTCAACCCCCAACAACTTGACCGACACTATTATCTGGTACTCTTTGCACAACTTCATCAGCATTTGAGTTACTTCTCACTAGCAACATAGAGCCAACAATTAAATACATATTTATCAGTAAGATAACGATAAGTATTTGATTCTCCCTTTAATATGATGTCTAAAGAACATCAGAAACAAATCAAATATACATCACAAAATATAGAGTTGTTAATTGCACAACCTTTTCTAAATAAGTAGAAGATTCAAAATTATTTTGTTTGTCAAAGAGGAATTTACGAGTGCAATCAGCCATTGAAGTGGTCAGTGTTAACTTGTCGGTGTGGTAATGTTATCCAATCCCTATGCCACTACGCGCCCAAAGCAAGTTAGAAAAATTGTGTGAAATATGCCCATTAATCCCATGACAGATTATTTATTTTAGATAACGATAACCTGCATTTATAACAGGGTTACTCCTTAATAAATCATGTGAATTTGATAGGATAGTTGCTAAATTATGGTATCTGAAAACCTAAGGCTAAACATAAAATGATGAACTTGATTGTACCTGATATAATAAGCTCTGATAACAAGCGACAACTACGCTTTCCCGGGTTTGCATACGATATAGAAATAATTGATTTAACAAACCAACAAGTTTTACATCAACGAACAGACTACGGTGGAGACAATACCAGTGGTACCTTTACTGAAAATGAAGATGTTGTTATTTATTTAACAGTTTGTAAACACGGCTATATTCCACCCATTATAAAAATATGGGATCTAAAAAATGATACCTTTGATGAGATAGTTACCCCCCACTCTACTCAGCATTTATATCTACCGGTGGCCTATCACAAGGTTATGCGACGTTTAGTAATAGCTGATTTTATTGGAGGTATCAGTACCTATAATGTTCAAACACGTGAAATAATGTGGTACAAGGAATCACCTGAAGATAGTAATGTTCATCACATCATATTTTTAGCTTTTTCTGAATGTGGTGATAAAGTTGCAGCCTTACAAAAAGATAAACTGACCGTTTATGATTTTACCACCGGTAAAATCCGTCTTAGCACACCATTGATGGATGAATATTCAACATGTGAATTTCAAGAAGAGGATCTTTACATTCACGTAAACCACCCAGAAAAAGAAACGATAAGAGTCTGCTGTAAGGACATAATTTTTTAGCGAGAGATCGCGTTAAGAAATAGGCCTAGTGCATGCCTTTCAATATACTTTTTGAGTTAACTTACATATTTTACTTTACGAATAACATCACACTACTGGCAACCGAATATAACATTAGCACGCAAGCCATTGAAGTAAATGGTTTTCTAGCGATGAGTTTTTTCAATTGATAAATAGGGTTTGTTGAGTATTCATCAATTGAAAAACCTTGCTGATACTTTTGTAATGCTAACCGTAGTTTATTTGCATCTTGATAGCGGCTCTGTGGCGTTATGGCGAGCGCTTTACTTAATACCGCATTTAACTCTTTATCGGTAGTATATGAAGCACTTGCTTGGTTAGGAGAATTATCGGTTAATAGTTTATTTGATAATAAATAATACAAAATAGCCCCTAAGGAATAAACATCCGACATTGCTTTGCATGGGGATCCGGTTATTTGCTCTGGTGCACTCCAATTTTTTGAAAACGCTTTAACGGTAGCGCTATTGTCATCCGTTTCAGGCTGTTTAAATATATTGGTTAAGCCAAGGTCTATCAATACTAAATGCCCTTGTTCATTAATAATGATGTTTTGTGGTTTTAAATCACCATGATAGGTTTGTAAATCATGCAAATAAGAAACTGCATTTAATAGCTGAATAAAAACATTCAGCTTTTGTTTTTGAGTGGTCTTATTATTTTCCAACCAAAGTTCTAATGATTGACCGTCAATATAATCCATAACAATACAAGCATGGTCCAATACTTCAGATACACCATAAAGACTGCAAATATTGGGGTGATCTAATGACATCAAGTTTGATGCTTCACTAAAAAACATCACTTTTTGTTGTTCAGTGTTTAACTTGTCACTGCGTAAAATTTTAATTGCTGCTTTATGGCTTTCATTTTCTGTATGACTAGGGCTGAAAATATTTTGCTCTGCATGAAACACAAAGCCCATGCCACCGGAGTTCGAAAGTAGGCTTTTAATGGTAAAGTCCATGACTTCTTGTCCAATAAAAGATTGCCATGAGGTGAATGTCACTTCGGTTATCTGTTGTGCTAAAAACTCCGTCCCAGATATTTTAACATCATCAACCTGCAACATTTTTTCTAGCTCATTAGCTTGCACTAAATCAATTTCTTTTAATTTAGACAAGTGAAGCTGCTGCTCAGAAATACCTAATGGTGATAACTCATCATATAAAGAAACGATGTCTATCATTGAGTTAACTTACTTCTTAGCCAGACTGTCGCAAACTTTAAATCGTTGTCAACGGTTCTTGAGGAAAGCGATAACATATCAGCAATTTGTTGATGAGAAACTACGGCAAAATGTTTTAACTCAAAGACTTCAGATTGTCTTGGGTGCTTTTCCTGAAGCAGCTCTAAGGCTTTTAATAGGTCCAGATTTTGATCCCAATTAGGTTGATGACCGATAACCTGCGTTATCTCTGATTGAAAAAAATCATGCTTTAATTGCTGCTTTTTAACTAATGACGAATGTGGCTTTCCAAAGAGTAGATGCCAAACAGATACTCTTACATAATCAAAAAACTCTTTTCGACCGGCAAAGGGTTGCTCATCATTGCGCCAATAATGGAGCTTAACGATGCATTCATTTGCTAACTCAGTCACTGATGCATCTTGTAAAATAGTTTCATTAGGCGTTTGCTTATCAAGATATTTGCCAACAATGGCGCGAATGTCTTGATAAGCATGTTCGAGAAATTCACTACTCTTCTTTTTATCTCTATTTTGCCATCCAATGAGCAGTTCCGTTGCATTATCTAAGTTCTTAATTGACATAGCGCAAATCTTTCCATCTGTCTGTTTTTAAATAGTATGAGTGCATGGCACCTATATTACTCATTAATCATAGAGAGGCGTATAAATTATTTTAATGTTGTTAAATTAAGTATCGTAAACGCATACGTTGAAGAAAACGTATCTATCCAATAACGATTATTAACCTTGGTAATATCGGGTACAGGTGAATGCCCATGTACTACATAATCAATAGACTCTATGGCTAAACATTCTTTGTTATTTTTTAAAGGACGACTCCACAATGTTTGCCAAATATCATCCTCTGACAAAATCCCACTTTGTAATTTACTCCAGTTATTAGTGGCTGAGGCGTGACTGACTCCCACTTTTTTATTGTAAACATCAATTGTTCGGGTAAGTGGCATACATATTTCTATTAACGTTTTCCACCTTAGTAAAAGGTCAAAATTATGCTGATTTTCTGACAACCATTGCCCACTATTTCCTTTCAGTACATCCCAGTAATGAGGAGATGTAAAGCCAAGCAAAAATAATTGTTCATGATTTCCCATAACCGAATAAAACCATTTTTCAGTTAATAAATTTAAACACGCAATGGTATCAACTCCCCTGCTCAGTAGGTCTCCCGTGCAAAATAAACGGTCACGTTTATAATCAAAAGCAAGCTCTGTAAGTTGCTTATATAGTTGCTCAACCTCTCCATGCAAGTCACCAACAATAAAGTCCCTTCCTGCCAAATTAGCATTATTATAAACGTGCTGCTTACGTGGTTTAAAATGCATAAGCCCCCCTTATATACATTTACGTTACAGCCATTTCTGTAATGGCTGCAGTCAGACTTATACAATTATTTTTGTATTAATTTACTCCAGAATTCATTATTAGCTTTGTACCCGGGTTTCAACGCAGTAACAATGACTAATATACAACTCACAATAAACAGATAAAAACCAGCACCTAATACCTCTGTCGCCAAACGCATTAGATCACGGCTTCTAGGTGCTCCAAATACTTGCAGCATGTCAGAAACTTGCTGAAAAATAGTTAAGCTAATCGCTGCGAGCAAAAAGATAATTAAACCACGTGAAATTATTTGTTTTGCGCCAAACAGATGACTGCATAATGCCAGAGCAGTTATCACATATAACCATGTTGGCGTAACTTCGCTTAAAGGTAGCGAGTTCCCCATCACATTAGCAAGAGGGAAAAAGGTACTTATTAGCAATGCCACTAAACTAAATACGGCAAAAAAATTCATAAGCTTTAAACCTGAGGTATCAATTGCCGATGCCTTTTCTTTGGTTTCAGCGAGTGTAGATTTTACCTGTTCAAATGCCTGAGATTGTTGCACCTCTTTAGATAATTTTTCTGCACTATTTTTAGCTTCATTAGCTAGCTCAATTGCTTTATTTTTAAATGTCATATGTATACCCTTTTAAAGTCGTTATTCGTTATTAACAAAAGAAGAACACAAGCGCCTCTTTTGTGATTGTTGATATGACTATTTTGCTTATAAATACGATTAAGATCAGGTGACGGAAGTTAATTTAAATTACGCAATAATATTTGCATGAATAATTTTCAGGGAATAGTTAGGAATATACAAAAAAGCCAAAGCATAACGGCCTTGGCTTTTGGATGGCGCATTGCGTATTAACAGTATTAGAACTGTAATATATTCGCTTCTAATGTTTCTCTATCTAATGAAACACCATCATCATCGGCTTTCTCAGTGATATATGAAAATTCACATTCATTCATTATTTTTTTTTGCTGTTTAGAAATCCTATTTCCTCTCACATTTGCCTCTTTTAAACAGGAGTTATACATAGTCGTTATTCCATCTATATTATCCTTCCAAGTGTTTATCCATTTTAACTGCTCTTCATCAGTTGATGAACCGCATCCTGTTAAAGCCGTTGCAACAATAGCCATCATTAAGCCCGCTTTAATATTTTTATTTAGTCGTTTTTTCATTGTATTGCTCACTCTTTATATAAATTAATTATTTCTTATTTGCAGAGGATTAAGTGTAATAAACAGATGAAATAACAGGGAGTGACGGAAAGCTTATTTTTTTACGCAAAATATATGTTGAAGAAAATACGAGTGTAAGGATCTGATTAGCTGAAATGGATAAACGTTAAAGCGCTACTTTCACAAGATAGAATCAATAAGATTTACCACTAAGTATACTCAAACACGCGCCTTTTTATACAAAACAAGTGCGTCAATATCCTATTCTAATTCTTTATAAGAAGAAGCAAGATTATTTAGGCAGGTTGTGTGTAGTGGTCAGCACACACATCAGGTGCTTTTAGGTAAGAGGACTCACGAATATCTAGCGCCTTTTCTTCAAGCACTTTTGGTCATTTGACGGATGAACATCCAAAGAACAAAACAAGTAAGAATAATAATTTGTATCATTAATACCTCCATGTAAAATATGCCAACAAATTAGCAAGCATATGTTTTATTGAAAGATATACTTGCTAATAGACTTATTATTTAATCTGATCTATTTACTATTAAAGCCACTATGAAACTAACTGATTACGCCCATTCGCTTTAGCCACATAGAGTTTTTTATCAGCTAAGCTCAGCATAGATTTAATATCATTCTTTATTCCATGAAATAAACCAATAGACACGGTAATATTTATGACAACACCATCTTTTTCATAAGGCGTAGATGCTATTTTTTTTATCAATTTTTCAAAGATATAAATCGCTTTTTCTAGCGTCAAATCATCAAGCACTATACAAAACTCTTCTCCCCCATTTCTAACAATGAGATCTTTTTTTCTAAAGTTAGATTTAAGACCTTACTTATCAACTTTAAGACATCATCCCCAATATCATGACCATAGGTATCATTAACAACTTTAAAATGATCTATGTCGATCATCGCAACCGACAATGGACTGTTTGTAATAAGCGCTGACTGTATTAATGCTTTCGATTCACCTTCTAAAGCACGGAGATTTTTAAGTTGGGTGAGCGGGTCTATTGTCGCTTCAATATTTTTTTCTTGGATGGTGTCTAACATTTCAAGGACTTGCATAATACGAAGGTTTAACTGCTCTTTTACAAAGGGTTTAGTGATAAAATCATTAGCACCTTTTTTTAAAAACTCTATAGAAAGTTGACTGTTATAGCCATGTGGGGTCATTCCAAGTACGCCGAGCGTGGTCGAAGGAAATTGCTCTCGTATAGCTTCAACAAGCTCAACACCTTGAATGTCACCGCTTATATCTAAGTCAATTAAAACGAGTTGAATATCACTATGAGTTTTTAATAATTCTAACGTAGTTTTAGCATCACTACTTTGCAAAGACCCCAAGCCAAACTGCTGTAAATTTTCTGCTAATTTATTACGAAAACTATCAGAGCCATCAACGATTAATGCTTTGATAAAATTATTCTTATAGACACGTTCTATGAGTCTGGTACTGTAAAGAAGATCACTGTTTGGTTTTTTAATTAAGTATTCAAAAACACATTTATCCAGTAATATCTCTCTGATCTCAGTAGAGTATTCTTGCGTATATACAATAGTTGGAATCTTATGTTCAAGCAGTAAATCTACACCTTGCCCCTCCATTGCCCCCTCAAGAAAATAATCAAGTAATGCTATAAATACATTATCTTTATTTATAGATAGATATTCCTGTAATTGTGAAAAATTTTCTACCGTATCTATCGAATAAGTGAAATTATTTCTTAATTCTTCAATTTTATTCTTTAATAATTGTGGGTTATCTTCTATAAGAAGTATCTTTTTCATTTGAACCTTTACTTAGTCATTAAGAGCATTTTAATCAAATATTTTTTCAGTAGGTACAGGTGATTTCGAGATTTAGTATTTATTCGAAAGGCATGTAATACATCAACTACTTGTTTAGTATAACCATATAATAATTAATGTTTTTTGTCTTTATTTTTACAAGCTTTTTACTTTTATGTATTAGTTTAAAAATAAGCCGTTAAGCTGGTGTCGAAGTTAGCTGTTGAGGTCGTTACGGTAGTTTTTTAAATATTCAGGATGACTGCATCGTCAATTTCGAAGGGCTTATATTTTTAGCCCCCCCCATAATTTATACTTACTTTGGTGGTGGCCTAGTTAATAATGATATGCACTGTAAAGTAAGTTTAAAGTGCATTCAGTTAAAAACACTACTCGGCTTTACTTGCGGCCTCTAATAGTTTGTCATTTACTTTTTTCGTACCCGAATAACCATAAAATAAGCTGACAAGCCAAATAACAAAAGCAAGTGGCGATGCAATAATAGAAATTGCGCAGACTATGGTAAGAATAAGTGCGATAGACCCCCACATTACGGATCCCGCGTACATTTGCCCTGCCCCAGGAATGAAAAAACCAAGTGCTAAAGCAACAATAGGGTTCTTTAAGCTGTTTTGAAGACGGGTCGTTTCTATAACATCATTCATCATTAATAATCCTTAAATTGTAAATTACGTGCGTACATAGCAATGACAGCTAGTGGTGTAAAAGTAACAATTAGGGGGAGTGATCAGCAGTGACGTTAAGTGAAAGTTTTTACGCAATATATTTAGTATTAAAAATATTTGATTAATATCATGTGATCCAAGAACAGAAAGCCTCATACTAATAGGACTAGTCATATGAGAATATTTTTTTCAATAGGTAGAAGAAGTTGTCAAGAATGCAGTAGTAATTAATAATAACTGTGCAATGATAATAAAAATACTGAGATATTGTGAAGTGAAAAGACAACTTAATACTGGAATACATATACTCGCTTTACCCACAGTTCAGCCCAGCAGCATTGCACAATTATTTCCTAAAGAATTATCGGGTTCCTCAATTGAGACCATGGACTCAAACGGTAATTGGATCAACAGAGAAATAGTTAAATATCAAAACAATACTTTTGTTATTTCACAAGCCTATTTATCAATTCCCCCCCTAACCACTTTAAGATTAACCCTTAAGCGCACCATTACCATTGATTGGCATGTGACATTTTCAAGTAATAGCGGCTTGGCACTAACCAAATTCAATTTTGAAATAGGGTTTAATTTTAATAAAGCATTGTACCTGTGTCAGTTATCAAAGTTAGTTTATGAAAATGAATCAGTAATTAATGACACGATTAAATCTTATTACGACTTTGATGATTCTCAATATTACTCCAAAAACAGTCATAAAAATCTCTTAAAAAACAATTTTACTGCGCTACTGCTAACCTTCATTCGCGGGAAAAAAAGTGTTATCGATTTGCAATTTATGTATTTGCAAAAATTAGATAAAACAACAGGAAAAAATATAATTACCATTGTATTTCGGGGGTCTCAAGAGCCCCAAGATTGGATGACCAACTTTACCTTTAAAGATATTGATTTCTTAAAACGAGGTAGAGTACATAAAGGTTTTTACCAAGCGTTTCGATTGTTTATTCAAACGTTGAATAAACAACGTAACGATGACAACAATATTCCTACTTCTATTCTTGATAATGTAGACACCTTCAATCAAACATCTAAAATAATACTAACAGGCCACAGTCTTGGCGGAGCACTGGCTACAATAGCTAGCTGCTACCTTATGGAGATTGGTGTTAACAGGGAAAACATAGACGTTTACACGTTTGGCTCTCCTCCTGTTGCAACCCTTGACCTTTGTAATTATTATAAAGAAAAATTAGATATTTACCGTTTAGTAAACTCGAATGATGTTGTGCCACAGCTCGAAAAAATAACCAATTTATTTCATATAGGCAAAGAAATATTACTTCCTTCTAACGAAGGAGAAATACACGCTTGTGAAAGTTATATTGATAACATAATTGATCAGGTAGGATTAAAAAATGATAGTTTATAAAAATTAAAAGACTTAGTTTAAGTCGTAATTAATTCACATTAATTTTATTTTGGGCAATTATCTTATTTTAAATTAACAGGTATTAATCTGAATTTAAGGGATTGAATAGATGAACTCCGCATTGCAAAACTGCAAAATGTTCAATTTAAGCGAATGACTAAAGCCCAAGCAGATGAGCTAGTATCGGCCTATTTTAAATTTACACTTATTAAGTGACATGGATTCTATCTATACCCAAGCTACTTGAAGCTGCGTGTTTCAGGACCACTGAGCGATTTATGATCAAGGCGCCTCATTTTATTAATGGTTATTCGGGAGAATGTGCTCCTGAACAACCATTCTCTTCAATCAATGCCTTGCCTAAAGACGTTTCAAATTCTAGCTGAATCATGCATCTTCAAGTGGAACGGGTATATATATTTAAAAAAGGTGGATAATTTAAATCCCTGTAACAGCGACGAAAAATGGTCAAATTTAATTAAAGCTAGGCGTAAACTAAACACCATGAAAATAATAATTATTGGTTTAACATCTCAATAAAAGTGGGGGTTTAGTGAGTAATGGCACCGTTAACCTAATCATCAAATATAATAATTGGGGTATTACATCTTATTTAATTATGCTCGCGTATTGGTAACCCTAAAAATGTCAGTGCGATCAATTATTAAACTTGATAGGAAAATAATACTTAAACTGCTAATATAAAACATTATTTTTATAAAAAGAAGTACCCTTTGATGGAAAAATTGTTTGAAGAAATACTGTGGAAAAGTCGATTAATATTAATAGTTGCCGTTATATGCTGTGTTGTAACTGCCGCATCATTTGTTATTTTAGGCGTTTTCGAAGTTATTCATTTAATAGAAGGGCTTTTCTCTTATCTTGTAATGCATAGCGAAGATGTTTCTAGAGACTCCCTAGTGCTAACAGTTATTGAAATTCTAGATACATTCTTAATCTCATCAATATTGTTTATATTTTCTTTTGGTTTGTATGAATTGTTTATTAGTCCTATTGAAAGTTCTAGAGAATTAACGTCTCAAGCTTTTCAAATAAAAAGTATTGAAGAACTAAAAGCTAAACTGGGTAAAGTCATTGTTATGCTTTTAGTGATAAAGGTTTTCGCTCATTTAGTCGAATTAAAGCCCTCAAGCATGCTTGAAATGCTATATCTCGCCATTATCGTACTACTTGTGTCTATAAGCCTTTGGCTAGGTCATGACAAATCACATTAGTTAACACTATTACTTTGTTACTTCTTTCAATTATTTAAATGGTATCGCTATGTCTTTCCGAAATTTAGTTAAGTTTTTTTTTCATGATAAAAAAATATCATATAATGATAACTCATCAGAATATAATGATTTTTCTGATACCAATAGTCTGACGCCAATTATTCTCGCTCTATTTAATTGGTCATTAAAAGGGACTGAACTCGATAACAAAGTTGTTACTTTCACTTTGCATAAACAGAATAAATCATTACTTGGTTTATGTGCAAAAGATATTGATTTTCATGATTCTGACTGCGTTCGAAAATTATTAAAAGAAACACCTTTTTACCAAGCAATAGTCGATAACGCAAAAAACATGCATGACGAAAATTTATGTATCACTCATTTTATCAAAACGAGTAGGTTTAGAGATGAACTACTCTCAGACGGTGATGAGATAACAATTGAGCAGGTTATTCATAATATATTTTCCCTTAACTATAAAGTCGACATCGCACCCTCTGTGCTAAATGATGTTGTTAAGATATATGAACAAAACTTGGCTCTTAAAGAAGAAATAAAAAGTGCAGAAGAAAAGCTCATAAAAGAATCGACATCAAGTGCTATGGAAACGGCTTTTAATAACGTTAGAAGTACTGAAGTAGTAGAAAAAAAACTTACTCCATCATTTAATATTAAAGAACACTACGTCACTTTAGAAGATAACTCAAGAGAGTTACTTAATGAAATAACCGTCGTATCTACTGCGTATTTTCTCTTTAAAAATTCGAACACGAGTACTTCAAAGATTGAATATGCAAACCTAAAGTTACCAGAAGTAAATTTTGATATCTTCTTTGCAGCCATATTGAATGTTCCCTATGTATTAGATCGTTTCGCACAAGTAATGTCTTGTTATCATTATCAAATAATTTTTCCTAAACCAGTCTACAAAAATAGACAAAATATATTTGATATAGCTGACATTAGAACCTTTGATTCTGATAAAGGTAATACATCTAACTGGTATGCTGAAGCTAAACGCCCCTTATTTAACCTTACATTCGCTAAATCTATTGAGCATTGCTTAAATAAATCATTTAACGGCACCACAATTGATTTAGACCAATTAGTTGACACCATTCTCAACCTCGAAGATGAATATATACATGATTTTAAGGCGATGAACGATTGTAAAAACCGTTCAGTCAAATCAGTAAAAGTAACGCAGCTTTTACAAGAAGAACTAAGTAGTAAGATCATCGGCCAAAGAAGCGCAATTGAGGGCTTATGCGAGGGATATTTGTCGTCTTGCATTCATCGAAACGAAGGCCCTAGAATGATATATACATTCGCAGGTCCATCAGGCGTTGGGAAAACTTATTCAGCGAATAACTTTGCCGAACTACTCAATAAGGTTGAGCATTCTGGCTATACATTTAACACGTTTAATATGGAGCATTTCTCCCACGAAAGAGACTCGATGAAGTTGATGGGTTCTGGTAGCCAATATACGGATTCTTCATTAGGCCTGCTTACAAATATGGTGAGAGCACAACCACGTCAAATATTTCTTTTTGATGAAATTGAAAAAGCTCATCCCAATGTTATTCAATCATTACTCAGTATCCTAGACTCAGGACAAACTGTGGACTCAACCAGTTGTGAGAAAGTAAACTTTACCCAAGCAATTATCATTTTCACCACGAATCTAGGTCAAGATTTATTTACTAAGAACAATCAAAACCACCAAGTAAATGTATTTGATGTGCTTCGTACTTCTAAAAACAGCCAAACAGGGCAAGGCTTATCTCCTGAATTTGTCAGTCGATTATCAAAAGGATGCCCAGCTTTATTCTCCAATTTAAAAGTAAATCATTTCATCAAAACAGCTGAATCAAAATTGAATGATGACGAAACAGGATTAAGTGGTATTACCTTTAATTGGCCTGAAAATTTTTGCACTTTTTTACTCAAAAGCCTTTCTCCTGAGATTAACATGCGGCTTATAGAAAGTGCCCTATCTGAACTACAAGCAAACATTTTACAAAAAACAATTCCGTTTCTTGATGACAACAAAGAAAACATCACCATTAACGTAAACCTAGATGACAATTTATTAGAAAAAAATAAAACTAAAATATTAGTGTTAGATGATGACCCAAGAGTTTTTGAAGCAACTAATTCATCACTAACTAATGAAGATATTGTGCTTTGCAGCAACACAAACGATATACCCAATTATTTAGAAAAATTCCGCCCTAGCACTATATTAATCGATATTAACACCCTAGATTATAATAGCTTTAGTGAATTAGTGGATCAATTAACACTACAAAACCCTCAGCTTATTCTCTTTACTTACCAGCTAGAAAGTGATTTAAAACACACTACTTATAACTATAACCACGAAGAAATAAGAGAGCACTTTTCTTTAAACACTGTATCGTTTATCGAAGAACTTTCGGCAATGTTTAAACGGGTAAATCATTACATTGAAACAGAAACATCTTTAGATAAGATGCGTAAAAAAAATAAAATGCTTAGCTATAAAGTGTCTGTAGATATGCCTTTAGAGTCCATTGAAGTGACATTTCATGATTTACAAAGCAAGCAATTAGTTCATACAGAAGATCTTCGTGAAGGTGATTTATTTTCACATTCTACGCCTAACAGCAAATTAGCTGACGTAATTGGCTTAGACCGAGCTAAAAAACGCTTAAACGACGTTATAGGTTGGTTAAAGCAACCATCAAAGTTAAACAATTTTGGAGTATCTGTACCCGCAGGTTATTTGTTTGCCGGGCCTCCTGGCACAGGGAAAACGTTACTAGCGAAAGCTGTCGCTGGCGAATGTGACTTACCATTTTTTTCCGTCTCAGCTGCCGAATTGTCTTCCCCTCATCATGGAGGAACAACACAAAACATCAAAAAACTATTCAATACCGCAAGAAAATATGCACCGGCGATTGTCTTTATTGATGAAATAGATGCCATTGCTTCTGCCAGAACAGCCAATACGAGTGGAGCTGCTCAAGATGCAAATCTAACGGTCAACGCATTATTAACTGAGATGGATGGCTTTGATGATAAAAGCCAAATTTTTGTATTAGCTGCGACAAATCACCCGACAAGGCTAGATAGTGCAATTACGCGTCCAGGACGATTTGACGAAACCATCTATTGTGATTTGCCCAATAAAGAAGCCCGTGAGGTTTTCTTCAATCGTTATGCCCAACAGCATCACTTGAATTGGAGCGAAGCAGAACTTCTTAATTTAGTCGCTCTTGCCCGAGGCATGTCTCCTGCCCAAATCCAACAGGTGCTAAAAGAAGCCATTCAATTTGCAGTATCCAATGACGTTCAGCTCACAGAAGATATTGTTGAAAGTGCCATGATACGTGTAAGGTTTGGATCTCCTTCTGAACACTTATTTTTAAGCGGTGATGAAAAACGAAAAACGGCCTATCATGAAGCAGGACATTTATTAGCACATCACTTTTTATTTCCAAAACATCATATTGACTTCATCACCATTGAACCTCGAAACCAAGCACTAGGATTTGTTGCTACAAGGCAGCCTGATGAATATGAAAGTTATTCTAAAATAACCATTATGTACAAACTACAAATGTTACTTGCAGGTAGAGTAGCTGAAAAACTTTGTACCGGCTCTGCTGATGAAATTAGTACAGGAGCAAGTAGCGATATTGAAAAAGCGACACAACTTGCCATGCATGCGGTTTATCAAGGCGGTATCGAACCCTCTGTAGGTCCTTTAAACGTTGGTATGTTAACCCGGTATGAAGAAAGCGACTTACTGGCTAATGCGCAAAATGCGGTAAAACGATGGATTGACACTGCAGAACAAGATATTGAGACTTTGCTCAGTAATAATTACAAGCTACTAGAAATTATCGCGGAAACACTTATTGATAAAGAGTCATTAATGGGCCATGAAATATCAAAGTTATTGGACAAATAAATTATGGCTACCACCTTTAAAATATTTTTAAGACAAACAAATATATATTAAACATGACTTAGACGAACGACAAAGATATGGAATAGATGCGGATATTCGTAGAAAAACAAGGATTATTTTTAGATATAAGATTGATATTGAAGGATTCTATAATTCATCAAAATCGAGACTATCCCATTCGTTAAACTCCTTATATATTGATTTTTCAACTGAATTCATTCCTCGATCAGTTTTAACCATCAAAGCTGTATAAGGCTGTAAGCCTTTAACTTCTATTTCATTAAAGTACATATCATTTACACGTATAATTTCGGTGTAAAGCTCATCTTTTGTATAACATTCAACATTAACATTAGACATATATTCAAAAATATTTTTCAATGCCGCGATGCAGCTACCAATTAAATATGTATCTAGCCCTGTTCCAGCAGGCCCTATTATATGAATGTCTTCTATTGTAGGGGATGCTAATGTGATTGTTTTCTTTATTGCATCAAATCTAATGATGAAAGTCCTATTATTTTCAAAAAAATATTTTTCACATTCTGATATGCACCAAGATCTTTCTTCTATTGCCTTCATGAGAGTATCAAACCGTGCAACTTCTAACCTTGAAACATGGAGTTCAAGGTGAAAAAAGCTAAATATATTATCCATAACAGTTCCTTAATGGTGAGACTCGACTGAATAACTATCAAAAAAATAATTAAACATTTGCTACTGGTGGTTATGGTGAGCTTTAAGCGCTATGTTCTAAACGCTAAATTAGTTAATTTTTTTAAGTGCTTTCCACCTGTATACACCATAAAAAGCCACAATAGCTAAGACTACAGCGCCGAGTTCTGAGAAAAAGCTTCCAATAGCTGCTAGCTCGGTCGCTGTAATAGCTGTTATTTCGGTTACTTTAGCGGTTACTTGCATCTAGATAATCCTTTAATATAAGAGAGCATAATACTTTTATAATCAGCATCAATTAACAGAGCTGCTTTCCATTTTTTTCATACTATAAAGGCAATTATCTGCCGTTAAAAGACTGTTTTGGTGAAACTTTGATTAAGATCATCGACAACTAAACAATTAACTAACTTAATTGATAAAATCTCGATAAACTTGTTCCTCGAGGTTTTCTGTAGTTATGCATACCACATCATTTAAATAGGAGCACTTAGTGCCAACATCTTCACTTATTTCAGCTACGTCAGACAAAAACATTTCCGCACCAATCGCTAATAAAATCCCTCATAAAATGGAAATTCATAATCATCATCGTGTGGATAATTATTATTGGATGCGTGATGACCAGCGTAGCGATGAAGCAATATTGGCACACCTAAATGATGAAAATGACTATGCTGATGCTATGTTAGCCGAGCAAAAATCGTTACAAGAGTCATTATTTGAAGAACTTAAAGCACGTATTGTAAAAGACGATAATACCGTGCCAGAAAAAGACGGTAAATATTGGTATCACAGCGAAATTAATGGTGAACAAGAATATTCAAATTATTACCGTTCAACCAGCTTTACTGGTGAAAACAAAACCCTTTTATTAGATGTTAATGACCGAGCCAAAGACCATGAGTTTTATGATTTAGGGGACTTATCAATCAGTCCTAATGATAAATTAATGACAATATCAGAAGACATTGACAGTCGTCGTATTTACACCATTTACTTTAAAGACCTGAATAAATCATCTGACTCAGAAGACGCTTATTTAGCGGACTATTATTTACCAGATACGCTCATTGAAACTGAAGGACAAATTGTTTGGGCTAATGACAATAAAACCGTATTCTATGTAAAAAAAGATCTAGATACCTTATTAGGCACGCAAGTTTACCGTCATAAATTAGGGTCACCACAATCTGATGATGTGCTTGTTTATGAAGAGGACGATCACAGTTTTTATATGAGTTTAGATAAGAGTAGAGATGACTCTCAAATTTATATTTGTTTACAGGCCACTGAGTCAACACATTATTTGGTGCTCAGTGCTGATGAGCCTGATGGCGAGTTTGATGAGCTCTTTGAGTATCAAGAACAACACGAATACCACGCTGATAAAATGGGTGAACACTTTTATATTGTAACCAATTTTCAAGCAAAAAACTTTAGATTAATGAAAGCCGCTGTCGGTCAGGTTCATGATATAAATAACTGGCAAGAAGTGATCCCTCACAGAAAAGAGGTGCTACTAGAGGGTATTGAATTATTTCAAAATTTCATTGTGGTTACCGAGCGTGAGCATGGTCAAACTCGTTTCATTGTTCACACCACTCAGGGTGAAAATGCAGGTCATCAGTATCCTTTGTCTTTTGATGACCCGTGTTATTTTGCTTGCCTTGATGATAACCCAGAGCCGAAAAGTACCACCGCAAGATTATATTATTCAAGCTTAACAACACCCGGCTCTTTATTTGAGTTTGACTTAGCTACCGGTGAGCGAAAGCTGCTTAAGCAGCAAAAAGTATTAGGTGACTTTACCAAAGAAGATTATCAATCCGAGCGCTTATTTATTACCGCACGTGATGGCGTAGAAGTGCCTGTATCCATTGTTTATCGTACCGATACTTTTCAAAAGGATGGCACTAACCCACTATTACAATACGGTTATGGTGCGTATGGCATTACCATAGACCCTGATTTTTCCAGTCAAACGTTAAGCTTACTCGACCGAGGTTTTGTTTATGTTATCGCCCATGTTCGTGGCTCAGAAATGTTAGGAAGAGAATGGTACGAAACAGGAAAAATGGCGCATAAAAAAAATACCTTTAACGATTTTATTGATGTTACTAAAGCCCTAGTTGAGCAAGGTTATGGTGCTAAAGAAAAAATATTCGCCTCTGGTGGCAGTGCTGGCGGTTTATTAATGGGAGCTGTGGTCAATCAAGCACCTGAGCTATATTTAGGCATTGGCGCACATGTACCCTTTTTAGATGTATTAACGACTATGCTCGATGAAAGCATACCGCTAACCACTAATGAATATGACGAATGGGGTAATCCGAACGAAGCACAGGCCTATCAAAATATTTTAGCTTATTCGCCCATTGATAATATTAGTGCTCAACACTACCCAAATATACTTGTCACCACGGGGTTGCACGACTCGCAAGTTCAATACTTTGAACCAATGAAGTGGGTAGCAAAAATGCGAGAGCTTAAAACAGATGACAACTTGCTGCTATTTAAAACAGATATGGATGCCGGTCATGGTGGTGCATCGGGACGTTTTAAAAGTTTAAAAGAAAAAGCCTTAGAGATGAGCTTTTTTATCTCATTATTATGATCCCGTCCTAAATAAGGTTGACACTTTTCCAGCAATGAATTGGAGAGTGTTATGAAATCAACGACTAAACGTACTCAAAAAGATTACTCCCTCGCCTTTAAATTAGGTGTAGTAGACCAATTTGAAAGAGGCCGATAATATTGGCCTTTGTATGATCACTTTGTGCGCATTAGTCATTTCATCTCTCGCTAAGTATTCTGATATGGTTACTTTCATATAAAGGGAATTTTGTCCCGCGTTAGACAAATGACCTCTTTTATCCCAAGATTAAATTAATTGAATACACTAAAGAAAACCTAGTTAAAAACTAGAATGTTTATTGTTCTTAAACAACTTTCAACCAAAGTAATAGTTTTATTCTTGGTTTTATTCTTGGTTTTATTCTTAGTTTTTGTTATTGCTAAACAAACGAATTAACGTAAAGGAATTACTTATGGTATTGCCACAAACGGATACAATCACTGCGGTTGATAAACAACAAACTAAACAAGCGTCTGATGCTGCACTTGCCTCAATTTTAAACCTCACTTTTTTGCCAGGTATTGCCTTTATTTGGTTAATACTAGCTATCAAGAAAATGCCACCAACCAGCATAGGTTATTATCATGTAAAGTTAGGCATCAAACTTAATCTTATTGCCTTTATTGCACTAGGCGTTGTTTCAGTGTTGATGGTACTCTTAGGGGGCTTTGATTCAGCTTGGACTTGGGTTTATGTTATTACTTACTTTACCTTTGTACATACCACATTTATTATTTTAGCCGTTTGGGCGCTTACCCGTGCTTGGTCTGGATTAAAATTAAGGTAGTTAGCAGTACTCGTTATTTACTGAGATGATATTAGCTCACTTACAGGGTTTTGATTTACCGTTAAGCATCATGGTATTACGCAGAAACTTTACCTATATAAAATATGGAGCAAAGAAGCGGTCTTCTTAATCCCTAAAATTAAGAAAAATGGCAAGCTGATGTTGCCATTTTTTGAGAGCTGATAGTCGCAGAATAACTTACATCGACAAATCTTCACGTAATACGTAAACGTTATAAGAAATTGATTTAAAGTGCGATGACCAACGGTTTAGCAATTCTTTAGCCTTTTCTTTGCTACTTAAATGTTTAGCTAACATTTCACTAAATTTAATTTCAGGAGGTGCCATAGCCCCATAATTCATATAAGGAATAGCAAGACTCATTTCTAATTTTCCGTTGATACTGTCATCCCAAGACCAATTATATGGCCAATTTTCACTTTTAGCAGCATCACTGAGAGCTTTCTTGTCTTTTGCTAACGCCTCGCTGTGCCCTAATTTAAGTTGATAGGTATTAACACCAACATACTTATATTTCACATCTGCCGGCCAATGACTATTTTTTAAATCTGCTTCAGAGCGACTTCGTTCGAAATGGGCAATATATTCACTCACATTTTCACGCCAATTTTCAGTGGCTTTTGATTTTGTATTCCATTGGCGATAATCATCAAGATCCGACCAAGATTCACAACATGCACGAACGATGTAAGCATTCATCTGTGACCCCATTTCGGCCTGATACACTGACCAAGTACGAGGATCATCCATTGACTTACGGTATGCAACGTGCTTTTTGAACGCTTTTTCAAAATCTGCTGATTGCCCTGCTTTAGGGACAAATATCCACATATTCGAGATGTTTTTTTCTAACTTATTTTCTTCTGCAGTTACAGGTACCGATACCCAACTCATCAGGAAGATGAACAGCGAAAAATAAAATGATATAGCTTTTAGTTTTTTAGTCATGGTGGCTTCCTTTTGTTGATTTTTTATCCATGACAACTACCAACAACTCAATGGAATATGGATAGGAATACGAAGTGATATTATTTTTATTTCAACGTCTAAAAATAGTAGTAAATTAATTAAATAAAAGCCACTTGTAGTGGTGATATTCATACAGTAGTAGTGTGTTTTATAGGTGACTGTTACTATTATACGCCTTGCGATAGCGGTCAACCTATTGTGATTTCACTGTAATTAATTTGTCTAAGGAGATACAAACATGGAGAACAGAACCAGATAAAGCAACCATAATCTACGGTATCATCTGTGTGGTCAAAAATTCGGCTGCTTAGGATGAACGACAAAAATACTGCCTGCACAGTTCAACAAATAAACGGTATGATTAATGTAAAGCCGTGAATCACTAATCTTCGTTATCTGAATAGCTCACCGCTTTATTGGCGATTGAATATGAAAAACCTTTTGCTATTAAATGTCGTAACGCTTTCTGTTTTAACTTCAACTCTTCAATAGGATCTTCACCAAACTTTCTTATTTTTAGGGTTAGCGCTTTATCAAAATAATCTTCATCCGTTGTTTCTACTGCACTGACACATTCATTAATTATTTGCGATGAAAAACCTTTTACATACAGTTTTTCTTTTATTTTGTTAGGGCCTATATTTTTCTCTGTCAAACTAGCCGTTAAGCGTTCTGCATAACGACGATCATCAACAATTCCTCGCTCTATTAGATACTCTAGCGCTGGTTCATTGAATTGTTTATCGTCCTTAAATAATAAATTCGCTTTTTGTAACAATGTTTTAGCTGAGTAATCACCATACCGCTCGATCATCCACTGCATATATGATTTGACGCGATCATAAGAAATCACTTGTGGTTTGGTATTTTGCTTTTTGTTGTACATGGTAATGTTAAATCCTATCGCTCAGTACATGTGTCAGTAATCAACATTTACTTTTGACGCTTTCAAATAATAAATTATAACATAGCTTAAGGCGACAATAATCAATGTATTAGAGCCTGATTTATTTAAAATCCCTATGAAATGTCGCATGAGATACGAGCAATTCGCTTTTTCAACCATCGCAGGTATATAGGAAAAAAAAGGAGCTTATTTTTTGTTAGCGCGTTGAATATTTTTAAATTAATTTATTCTAAAGTGTGCTAATTTATTAGTTATACAAAATTCACTAAAATTAATGTTTTTCCTGATTTGTTATAAAGCTATTCTATTCTGATCACAGGATTCAATGCTTATACCAATTCCATTAGATTTATTCCCACCTCAGAGCTATGTCAGAGGGGTTATAACAAACAAATTTTTTGCTGGTATAGTCTTCTATACCTAACAAATTTGCGCAGTTATTACTTTTCTGACAAGCTCCCAAGGGCGAGTTTAAAAGGCTTACATACTGTGTTATTGATTTTGACAAGGGAATAACCCTTCTCTTCAATCAATGCCTTGCCTCTAAGCCTTTTAATTCTCGCTGAGTGGGAAATAACTTAATAGACTTGGTATTATTATAGGATTTAATAAATAATGAATGTAGATATACTCAAGTTACGAGCAAAGGCTTTCGATTACCTGTTTGATGCCGTAGTAGTAACGGACTTACAGGGCATCATTATCGATTGGAATAAAGGTTCCGAAGCCTTATATGGCTATTCCAAAGAACAAGCTATGGGACAACCCGTCAGTATGCTGCATGTTCCCGAGGATACTGCTGATATCACCTCAGAAGTCATATCAACGGTAGCAGATATGGGAAAGTGGTCTGGTGAAGTCCGCATGTTACACCAAGATGGCCATATTGGTTGGGTTGAGTCTATGTGCGTCCCCATCTATGGTGAAAATGGTCAAATGTTAGGTGCTTTGGGTATCAATAGAGATATAACAAAGCGGAAAACTGAAACCGAACGACTTCAACACCTCGCACATTATGATCAGCTCACCAACATTCCAAATCGTTATTTATTACTCGACCGCCTGTCACATTTAATCACACAGTCTGAACGTAATGAGTATAGATTTGCTTTGTTTTTTATTGATGTCGATAACTTCAAACTTATTAACGATACACAAGGCCATATTTTCGGTGATCAGGTGCTAAAAGAAGTCGCTTTACGCCTTAGTCACTCTATTCGTAATTCAGATACACTGGCAAGATTTGGAGGTGATGAATTTATTATTTTATTAGAAAATATATCGGATAGAAATGCGGCCTCAACAATGGCAAAAACGCTGGCTCAAGCACTTAAAAAAGACTTTGTTATTGAAGGTGAAACAGTTGAAATGAGTTGTAGCATGGGTGTCGCAATCTTTCCTGATGATGGCTGCACAGCCGACACGTTAATTACTAGAGCCGACAAAGTTATGTACCAGAATAAATAAAAATGGCTTCAATCAGCTATTCTGCCTGTTGGCAACATTTAGCGGTTATGATGATAGTTAGCTGATTAATTCCTGCAGTCCCTAACATTCATTAACACCGTATTTTAGGGATATCTCGCCATTTGCTTGTGTACTGGGGGCTGAGAAAATCTCGCCGCATTCCCCACGTTTCATGGTGCCCTTCAACGGCCAATTTTAAGGTGCTATCTCCGTATCTATGGTTCACATTATCTAAGCATTTCATTACGTTACTATTTGTGTGATCGGGTATAAATAAGTCTGACTGTATAAACGTTTTGCTATTTAATTCTATTGCACCTACGCCACAACGGTAAAATCGTACTCCTGCTTTGTATATAGAATCAATGACTCGGTTTACCGCATTCGCCATTTCACAGGTATTATCGGTAGCCATAACAAATGGATAAACAATGCTTTGTTTATAATATAAATCATCATGTGGCGAGTTAGAGGCAAATACCATTAACTTTTTAATGAGTGAGTTTTGTCTCCTTACTTTTCTTCCCACAATAGCTGCATGTGTTACCAATGCAGCACGTAACTCATCTTTTGTGGTAATGCGTTGTCCAAAACTTCGCGTTGAAAAAATTTCTTTTTTAGGTGATTTTACTTGATCCCAAGATAAGCAGTTGATGCCATTTAACTCACTCACGGTCCTTTCAGTCACTACGCTAAATTGTTTTCGTATATTCTTAGGATTTTGTTTTGCTAATTGAGCAGCATTCGTAACGCCTTCAAGCTTTAATCGTTTAGCTATTTTACGCCCTATGCCCCATACATCGTCTACATCCATGCGGTTTAGTATTTCATCTCTGCTTATTTGATTATTAATAACAGCGACACCATTAAAACCTGATAGTTTTTTGGCCGCATGATTTGCCGCTTTTGACAGTGTGGCGGTTAAACCAAAGCCAACCCCGACAGGAAGTCTGGTTTCTTTCCAAATTGTTCGTCTTATTTGATGGCCGTATTCATGCCAATCCTTTATGCAGCTTTCATAATTGTCAAAATATAAAAATGATTCATCAATTGAATATATATATTGGTTATCACAAAAGCGGCCAATGACATTCATCATTCGGTCGCTCAAATCCGCATACAATTCATAATTTGAAGAGCGAACAACTACGCCATGCTTCTCAAGCAATGATTTTACTTGAAAATACGGTATAAATTTTGGAATACCAAGGCGTCTTGCAATCGGGCAAACAGCGCAAATACAACCATCGTTATTGGTTAGAACAACAACGGGTTTATTACGTATGCTTGGATCAAAAACTTTCTCAGCACTTGCGTAAAAAGATACCGCATCAACTAAAGCATACATGCAACAAGCTCTGGAGACTTATGATGTAAGCGGATAGAACGAGTAACAACCCCTTCTAATGAAAATTCATCTTCTGGGGTAATTGATACAGGCGCAAAATCAGCAGAGGCAGATAATAGCCTAGCTTGTATTTTATCGATTAATTTACAGACAAAACAACCATTGTAATTAGCCACAATAACATCACCATTTTTAGCGGTTAGTGACCTGTCGACAATGAGAATATCGCCATCAAATATTCCAACCCCTTGCATTGATTGGCCAGAAGCCTGACCGATAAAAGTAGCATTGGGATGTTTTATGATTAATTGATCAAGCGATAAGCCTAATTCTTTATATTCTGCTGCTGGGGATTCAAAGCCTGATATACCTGCTTCGGCAAATATTGGAATAACTTTCATATAAAAACCACACTATACTGTAATTAAATACAGTATAGTGTGGTTTACTTAATTTATGAAGCATTGATGACTATTCTTTGAATTTCTATTGGCTGCTCAACATAATTTATCCCGTATTATTGAGCCATTATCCTAGTGATTATTCTGTCGCTTATCTACGTAGAAAATGTAGTAATAGGGTTGTCACTTTTTATCCATACAAGTACTAAATTTGTGAGCAACGCAAGGTAACGCGTAACCATTAAAGTAAAACGATAAATATCAGTTCTCTTTTAAACAAACGCCTACAAGGATATTTACTTCACTTTTATAGCGTTAGAAGCAAATGACTAAAATTAATTTATTATGAATATTTCAAACTAAATTGAATGATGTTGAAAGAAAAAATTGCTGGTATTCGTTATAGAATCCAATCACATTTAAATGTATAGCAGAAATTTAAGCTAGCTTAAAAGGATTAAGTAAAGCCATTATTTGGCATAATTAGATACCTGTAGAATAGACTTGTTATTGAAGAAGTTACTCACATATAGGGGAATTTTTTTCTTCTATCAACCACTCAAGTGCATCATCTCGTTCAGTGAATACTTCAATAGTTAAAACAGCGGAACTTGGTATAGTTGCTGAAAAATCCGCACTCATCTTAGCTAATTTATTCGGTGCAAATATTGCTATTTTATCGATGGCGGGCAAGGTACCAAAATGAATTAGCGCATCAAGCTGCGTAGAATAAGAATTGCTTTTATTAATAAGTAATGAAAAGGAGTCACAAAATAGTGAGAGTAAAAGCTGATGGAGTTCATTTACCATGTTGAGGTTAATATCTGCGCCACAATCAACGGTAATTTCGGCGAGGTCGTTGCTAAGTACACAAACTTTTGCAAATGATATTTGGTGCATTTCCATAGGTTAACTCAATTCCTTTTAATGGCGTTGCTATTCCCTAACAAATATTAGTATAGCTAAATATAGAATGTTGTCATCTGTTTTATAACCTTGATAAATTTAACTTTTTATACTGGTACCTAACAGCACTCACTACACCTTTATACCCGTAATCATTCAAAATGCTCGATTCAGAGTGCTTGAGCAATGCCAGTTTGAGGCGCGTCGATTAAATCATGGTCATTCCCTATTTCTTTGACGCAACAATAAAATGGGTTTGCTCAAGCGCTTCTGCGATGGGGCTAAAAACGATTGATACGTCGTTATTGGTATTGAGAATGGAACAACCATTCTCTGCAATCAATGCCTTGTTTAAATCGTTTTTTTCTCCCACTGAAACATGCATTTTGAATGGTCACGGGTATATACTAAATATTTACCAATGAATGGGATCAACTTTGTAATAATTAGTCAATTGACGATATAGCGCAGGATGCTCTCTGGATAATTGTTCAGATTTTTCAAAAAACACTTCACTGACTACGGCAAAAAACTCTGCTGGCTCAGTAGCACCATAATAGTCAAATATTGATGGTGTACCCGCAGCCGCTTGCTTTTTCAATAGTTCAAACTGCTGTGAAAATATTGTAGACCAACATTGATAGCTTTGGTCTTTACCTAGAATAGGCGCACCATTGGCTTTACCATTTTCTTGGTCCAATTGATGAGCAAACTCATGGATTACTACGTTGTGACCATCGTTTGGTAGTTCTGCACCCTGTAGGCTATCTTGCCAAGATAAGACTATTTTGCCAAAGTCCCATGACTCACCTGCTAAGGCAACTTTACGTGTGGACTGAACACCATCAGCGCTACGCTGATTTTGCTCTTTAATAAATGCGCTGGGGTAGACTAAAATCGTTTTTAATTTAGGGTAATAATCCGTTTTTCTATTCAGCAATAATAAACACGCTTGAGCAGCGATAGTAATTTTTATTTCAGCGGTTATTTTAATGCCATTGCAACCGACGAAATCTTTCTCTGCAATAAATACTTGAATATGCTGTTTAAGCTGTAGCTGTAAATCTGTGGGCATTTGCTTAAAATAAGGCATTCTTTGCTGGATTATTTTACGCCATTGTTTTTTGAACGGTAGGCTTCTGACCTTATCACGCTTATATTCACGCCAATGAGGTTTCGCCATTAAGTAGCCAATAATTGCTATGCCAATCAACAGAGGCAAAAGAATAGTCAAAATAAAACCCTGAATTCAAGAAACATAATGATACCAATGTATTAAAATAATGAGTTTTATACCAAGTACATTAATTAATTGACCACTTAGCGAGAATTAAAAGGCTTAGAGGCAAGGCATTGATTGAAGCGAATGGTTATTCAGGAGAATAAGCTCCTGCATTCTCTAATAAGCTGCATCCATGCAGCGTCCTTCTCAAAATCAATAACGCCGCATGTAAGCCTTTTAAACTCGCCCTTTGGGAGTTCTTAGCAAACTAATAACCGCTCAAAATTAAAGAAATATAGAATGACTATGTTTAAGTAATTTTGATTGTTTTAAGCTCGCTAATATAACTCTAAGTTGATCAATTTATTAGTGTAATTGGTATTACTCATATCTTGGTACGAATTAAGGCGATTTCAAGCACTTGTCGCTTCAACGTTAGTAATAATAAAAAATAACGGTCAGTACCACTTAATGATATTTATCATTAAGTGGTACTGACCATGGGTATAACGCTAGTTAAAGTTTATTACTTGGTGATAACAACAACCGCGCTTGGCTTGGCTCTAATGGTTTTACTTACTTTAGATAAGCCCAAGTAAGCTGGTTGTCGGCTATCAAGGGAAAAAAGCTGTGGTACTGGATTATCTGTAAAAGCGCTATGCCATTCAATAACAGCAAAGTCGTCAATATCTAACTGGGTTGTGGTGCCATCAACCAATTCGGCCTCGACCAATACACGATAACTTTTATAACCGATTCTGGGTGAGTTATAATCCACCTCTACATTTTGCCATGTCTCTGAACCGGTTAATTCAACAGTTTTAATTAAGTTTTTAGGACTATTTTCAAAAGCATCAAATAATTTTTGTCTCTTTTTTCTTCCTTGCCAGTAATAGTGTAATTTAACGGCTTTTTTACTTTGATAGCTGGCTTTAATGGTAACTTGTCTACTGGCAGAATAAACACGCCAAAAGCTTTTTACGCCAAAGGACGTTGGTTGTTGGTTAGTAAGTGCTAAAGCAATACTTGTATTACCACTAACGCCATAATTATTTAAACTCATTAGACTTCTATCAAAAAACAAACCACGTTCTGGGCTATCAAACGTTGAAAAACTTTCAAAGTTACTGCCATTGACTAAATTTTTACCCAGACGATATTTTACATTTTCGTCTTCTATCCAGACCTCACTAAGCTGTTGATGCCATGGCAAGTGGTACAAACTCGCTATCTTGCTGCCTTGAGTAAAGGTTAACTCATGTTTACTGGATGTTTTGATAACAGGTGTAGCTTTAACGGGCGTATTGTTAACGGATATAACTTTAACGGTTGGTATTTTAGCGGTAATTACACCATGACCACCTGATTGGGTAATAAGGGTATTTCTCACCTTAGAAAGTTCGGTTAAGCGCTTCATCACGGTATAACGATTAGTACCCGTGGCTGGTGTTGGTTTATAACCTTTAACGTATAAAGGCACTATTTCCGCGCGATGAAATTTACCTTCATCTAACCAAACATACAAAATAAAGCTATGTTGAGTAGCACTAAAATTTTGGTCAAAAATAAAGTTGCCCATTGAGTACGCAATTAACTTATTGTCATACAGCTCTAGTCCCTGAGTTACATGAGGATGGTGGGCAATCGCCAGTGCTGCACCATTATCTAATGCTGATTTTAATCGTTGTTCGGTAACACCTGTTGGGCTGTTAGCATATTCTTGACTACCATGATATTGCACTATGGTGACTCTATCTTGGTTCACTTCTTGTTGAACCGAGTTAAGGATATTAGCCATTGAACCATAAGCAGCGCCGCCGTGTTCATGGTTAGCTGTTTGCGAAGAGTCAGAACGCCCTTCCCAGCCGACGTAACCTAACATAGAAAAATCAGTATTCTTTATTGTATCGCGATGAGCTTTTAGCGCTTGTTTTCCGTTCATACCCGCACCAGAAAAACCCAGCGGACTTTGTTGCAAAAATGCTAAAGTCGATTCCATGCCAGGCTCTAGATAATCATAAGTATGATTATTACCTAAACTCACGTAATCAACACCCGCCCACACTAAAGCATCGAGTATTTCAGGGTGAGAATAAAAGGTAACCGATTTAGGAGCGCGATCTCCCGGTTTTTTATCGGCAATTTGTGTTTCTAAGTTAACAGCTGCGTAGTCAGCGATACTCATATAAGGTTTTATATTTTCAACAATCGCTTTACTATCGCTAAGTCTAGTCTCTGGATGGATCAAAATAGAATCACCAAAGTAAGGTTTATAATAACGGCGGTCCATCATGACATCGCCACCAAAAGCTAGCATTACGCGTTTGGCTTTTTTGGTAACTAAGGTGAGATCAGCAATAGCAGCATTAGTTTTTTCTTTATTCTGAGAGAAAAGTTCATAATGGCTAAACGTTTGAATGCTCTTAAAGTAATCTTTTTTTACAAAACTCAGCTGATAAATATCTTCTACTTTCGTTGGTATAACAAAACGTCCTTGTTTGTCGCTGATAACTGATTCATTGTTCAGGGTGATATTTACATAACTCAAGGGTTGTTGTGATTCATCGAGTAAACGGCCGGTAATATTAACCGTTTGATTTGCACTAACATTAAGTTGAAAAACAATAGCAGCTATTAAAATTATTATCGTTATAAATTGTCGCATATTTGTACCCACGTTTGTTGCCCCTAGAAAAGCTATCTATAAGTTATATATCGAGTATATACAATCAAAAACAAGATATTCATTCGTATCTATAGGTGGGATATAACCTAAGGATATGGCTTGAAAGTCTATTGTAACGAAAGTTAGCAAACGTCGCTGTTATTCATCCTGTACTCTGCGGACTATAGGTCAAAAATACGACATTCAAGATGAGCTAAATCAAGCTAATAACTGTATTATCTTTGCAGGCGTCAACGCAGAAATTCCCTTTACAGGTACCACTTAGCAAGCCATAACCTTTCTTTATGGGGGAGCAAAACTTAAGTCTTTTCATTTTCAATCATAAAATTACATGATGGTAATCCAAGGCAATTAATAACAGTTTTTAAAAGGTGATGATAATGGCTAATAATGACGATACCCAAGCGCAAGTGACAACAGACAATACTAACCCCGCAGATAGTTTCGTGGCTAACTCGGCGCCAAGTACAGCAACGAGTTTAGCAAATGAAAGTAACTCGACAGTGAATAAAATTATGCAAACAGACGAACCTCTAATGAGATACTTCGATTTAGCCGAAGAAGCGAACTATAGCTATGTATTAGGCTATAACTAAGATAATGGTTTGTCAGCTAAATAGTGCTTTGTAAAAGTGATAATTATGTTAGTTATTAAACTATATATTTTTATTCTGGGAATGCTTCATTGTGGTAATGCTTAAGTCTCATTTGAATAAAGTCTTGCTGTTTAATTCCTTTTTCAATAATAACCTTTAGTTGCTGTTGTTTATTAACTAAGGGCGATTTTTTTGAAATAGCAATATAGTGTTCGTTACTATGTTTCGGTTGATAATAAGTTTTACTTATTCTGTCAGCGACATTAAGTGCTGTTAACATTGCCAAAGTGCTTTCTTCATAGTGAATAAGTAAATCAATACGCCCATGGAGTAGCATGTTAATGCCATTATTAAGGCTCTTTAAATTATATTTTTTCAAAGACTTATCTTGCTCAAAACCTACATAGTATTGTGCCCCCCTTATTACACCAATAATTTTACCTATCAAATCCTCATAGTTTTTAATGTCATTCGACCTGCTATTTAACGCAAAAAATCTAAAGGATAATTTTTCATAGGCAGGGTAAATGAAAATCAATTCCTTTGTTCGCTGCTGGCTATAATCCAAACCAACAATAATATCTAAATTACCCTTTTGGACCTCCAAGATACGACGAGCAAACGGCATAGTCGTTATGCGTATGTCCATATCTAACTGGTTAGCTATATACTTTAAATAATGGCTCTGCAAGCCACCTTTGAACTCTTCGGCAACCGCGGCTCTAATGATAGTCTCATTCGCTGAAATGGACTGACTTTGTATTAGCAAGTAGTATGCAAGTCCAAACACAAATAGTGTACGGGCTATTAACGAGTGTTTTAGTGACGTGTTTTTTAACAGGGGCATAGATAGCTTAAATTGTTTTCACCTAATAATAATATTAGATGAAAACAATGAATTAACTACCCTTTAGATAAAGATCCTATTATTGAATAAATTCTCCGGCTAAAGTATCTCGGAACGTCTCATTTTCTATCACCAGCGTACCGTTAACAATCACCTGCTCTACTCCTACAGAGTAATTATTCCACTGGCTAAAGCTTGCCTTAGGTGCAAAATTTTGTTGATCAAAAACAATGACATCGGCCTTATAACCTACTTTTAAAACACCTCGTTCATTAAGACCAAGAAGCTTGGCTGTCTGGGAAGAACTTCGATTGATAAACTCGGCAAGAGTAAGCAGCTTTTTATCAACAACATATTTTTGATATTTTTGCGGGAAACTCGCATATTTTCTCGGGTGACCATTTGTACCATCAGATGAAGTGACCACCCAAGGCTGCACCATAAAACGTTCAACATCCTCAGGGGACATATTAAAAGACGCTACTCTAACGTCACCTTGTTGCACTAATAAAATAGCGGTATCAACTATGGGTAGTTTTTTGAGTTCTGATACTTGCAGTAAATTTAACCCTATTAAGGTTTTATCTTTAAACTCCGTTATATAAAGAGAATCTGGGCCACCTCTTCGGCGAATATTCTCAGTAATTTCTTCGGTTAATCTGGCGGCTAAACCGGGTTGATTAAGTCGTTGATGAAAAGCCTCAGTGGAGTCAGCCATCACCCATTTAGGCATCACCGCACTACGTAGTTTAGTACCTGATGCTAGCCAAGGGTATTGATCAGCAGATATTGAGGTACCCTTTTTTTGTGCTTGGGTAATTTTTTCTATCGCTTGTTTACTTTGCCCCCAGACATCAACGCCTAATGCTTTTATATGCGCCAAGTGTAAGTGTATATCCGCTTTATCGGCAATATTAATGGCTTCATCTAACGCAGCAGTAAAACCTATGTTGAAGGTACTTTCATCACGTAGGTGAGTATCATAAATGCCGCCATAATGACTAGCAATTTTCGCTAAGGTGATAACTTCATCTGTATTGGCATAACTACCCGGCACATAATATAAGCCCGTAGATAAACCGATGCCGCCCGCTTCCATCGCTGTTGTTAATAGCGCTGACATTTCAGTGAGTTCTTCTGGCGTGGCATAGCGCTCTGCTCTACCCATGACTTGTTCTCGTAAACTGCCATGGCCAACTAATAATGCAGTATTAGTCCCTATACCATTAGTTTTCAATTTTTCAGCCATAGCTATTATATCAACCGGACCGCCGCCATCATTACCATTAACAACAGTAGTTACACCTTGAGTTAAATAATTTAAGTTATGGTTTTTATCTTTACTTAATAGTTCTGCTAGAGAGTGAGTATGTGGGTCAATAAAACCTGGACTAACAATTTTATTTTTAGCATCGATTATTTTTTCGGCCTTAATACTGTGTTCACCGCTAGGATATAAACCACAAATAACTTGCTGGCAAATTGCCACATCTAGTTGTTGAGCTTGAGCACTTTCGCCCGTGTAAACTGTGCCATTAGTGATTAATAAGTCAACATTATCAGCGTTAACCTTTTGCTCTTCAGTTGAGCAAGCACTAAGTAGTGCTAAACTTACCGATAAGGTGATTACTTTTTTATTAAATAATTTCATAGTTTTCCCTATTCTTTATCATGATCAATTTCTGATAACATGTTAATCATCAAAATATTAGCTGATTTAAATGCAATACGTTTTATCTTAGTACGATCGGTATCATCACCCATTTCATAGGTAATGGCGTGAACCCCAAACTTATCAGAAAAATACTGTTTTGATACACCTAGGTTTGGGTTATTCCCTGGCTTTAAGACCACATTAAAGTTAGGCATTTGTCTATCCAGTTCACCTAACCAATGCCTAACAAAGTAAGAACTTTCAACGCCATAGTCTACCGGCATAGTATAAAAAATGTCATTTTGAGTAGAGTGAAAATCTACTGCGAACTTAATTTTTTGCCCTTGTGCTACTAGGCCCTGTAAATAATCATTTATTAACCTAGTTTCAATCTGAGAAAAGTCATTCCAATCACGATTTAAATCCATTCCATTAGCATTACTGCGCCAATTACCTGCATGCACACCATCTGGGTTTATATTAGGTATAACAAGCACATTATATTTTCTAAGAAAGTACTTGCTAAGTTCACTGTTTGATAACAGTGTCTCTACAAACGGAAATAAAGCCAAAGCGCCGGTAACTTCTGGCGGATGTTGTCGACCTAGAATAACCACCCACTCATTAGCATTTTCATCTCGACTTTCAATTTTGTAGATAGGACGACCTTGGGTCGATGTCCCCAAAATGCTTTGAGTAAAAGCATTCTCTGCGGTGAGTTCTGCTGCCCAATCAACATAATATTGATTATTTATTATTTCTTGTGCAGCGATAGTAACTGGCTGAGGCGACGCTTTCACTTTCATGATTAAGCGCTCACCCTCTAGTTGGTATTCATGTAACTGCCACGACTTACCATCTTGACTAACTTTAGGGGGGTAACGATGTTTATCACCACGTACTCTCATGGTAATAGTGATCTCGGTAGCTTGCTCTGCCTGTATTTTAAAAGCATACCAAGGACTTGAGTTAATAGGCGTATTTTCAGGGACTAAAGTAATTGAATATTCATTTTCACCCGTCTTTTTACATTCATCCATCCGACCGGCAGCAAAATCACTGGTTAGTTTTACCTGCCCATTGCTACACGACGAATCATGAGCTTTAAAGGCCTTATGCTCTGTAGCCTGAGATGTTTCTACCGTAATAGATGGCTTTGCTGAAATATTTGTTAGAGTGTTTTTAGCACTAACTGGCTGTGCCTGTTCAACTTCAGTTTGGGGCGATGAACAGGAAAATACAAGTAACAGCGGTAATAACAAAGATGATGAATTAAACAAATTTTTCATAATTGGTTCTTTATAAACTTGCATGGGAAAGAAAATATGGCCTGACTACTTTACGTTAGCCAAGCCATATAGGTTGTGTTACTAATTAATAGTTAAACGCTAAAAACTAAAACTAGCACTGGTATAAAAGTATCTTCCACGGCTTGAATGTAATGAACC
>MAAB01029606.1_pt1 | contig 47833 bp, 43 predicted proteins | sample 1115991 | NCBI WGS metagenome assembly MAAB01 (sample SAMN04961124, study PRJNA320927) | seawater metagenome | isolation source: sample BD02T18 sea water enriched with oil for 18 days | place: USA:Gulf of Mexico | collected 2013-07-27 | reverse complement strand
ACATCTATCGATTATAAAGATATTGCAACTTTAAAAAATTATATCACTGAAAGTGGTAAAATTGTTCCTAGCCGTATCACTGGTACTGCTGCTAAATATCAACGTCAATTAACTCGTGCTATCAAACGCGCTCGTTACTTGTCATTGTTACCATACACCGACTTACATAAGTAAGCTAATAGGGGTTTAAAATGGAAGTAATTCTTCTAGATAAAATCGCCAAATTAGGCGGCCTTGGTGACAAGGTATCTGTTAAATCAGGTTATGCTCGTAACTACTTATTACCACAAGGTAAGGCAGTATTTGCATCTGAAGCTAATGTTGAGCACTTTGAAGCTCGTCGTGCTGAAATCGAAGCTAAATTAGCTGACGTATTAGCAGTAGCTGAAGCTCGTGCAGCTAAAGTTGTTGAGCTTGCTGAAGTTACAATCGCATCAAAAGCTGGTGACGAAGGTAAATTATTCGGTTCTATTGGTACTCGTGATATCGCTGATGCGATCACTGAAGCTGGCGTTGAAGTTGTTAAAGCTGAAGTACGTTTACCATTAGGTGCTATCCGCGAAACAGGTGAATTCGAAATCGCAATTCACTTACACCACGATGTTGATACTAGCATCAAAGTTGTAGTTATCGCTGAAGCATAATTTATAACTAAGCATTTGCTTAGCTTATAATACAAAATACCGCATTCTCATTGAGACTGCGGTATTTTTTTTGCTATTTTTAGTTGCTAATTGCTCGATGAATAATGGTAATGCCGTTAATCATTGCCTTAACAAAGGTGGGACTTTTTAATTATTAAGGGAAAGGAAATTACGACGAAAAAATTTATAAGAGCAAGGCATTTGATTGAGTAATAGTTCGCTATTGCGAATGAAAATAACGAAGCTATTGGGAATTCTAACGAGTAATCTACCAAGCAGATCCTGCTTGGATGTAGAAGACTGTATCCTCAGGACCTCTAGCTATATCTATACCCATATTAAAATCATACCGCCTAGCAATTAGGTAGCGAAATCCTGCCCCTTTGCTGACACGATTATCACTATCAGAAAAGTCAGAAAAACTATCACTAGCTTTACCTATACCGGCAAATGCACTCAGCTCCCAGCGTAAATTGATTCGATAGGCTACTTCAAGTTCAGATAAGGCGACTGATTGCCCTTGATATCGAGCGGCCGGTATACCACGCATTGAAATATACGGTGTCGCATAAGGTGGTAATATTTGTTTGGAGTCGACATAGTTAGCTTCAACTCTAAACGCCGTTCGCCAATGATCCGTGATCTTGAAATAATTAAGGGCTGTTAGTTCAGTTAAGGTGTAGTCAACATCTGAGCCTATAACATCGTCGAACCAAAGGTAATTCAGCTCATATTTTAGTCCGTCAGTGGGTGAATAAAAATTATCTCTTGAGTCGTACTCTATCGCCAGACCTGCACCAGAAGTGGTGATGTTAGTCGACAGAGCAGGGAGTAAATTATTAGGGATGTTATTAATAGCACCCCTTGAGTTGTTGATAGCAACTTGCGCATCAATATAGCGATGCATGGGGCCAAAATAAAAAGCACTATCACCTAGTTTAAACTTTAACGTTTGCATTATTGCAGTCGCTTGGGTGTTAATTTCTAAGGGAGTCGGTAGGGTAATATCACCAAAACCATAGAAGTTTATATTTACATCGCCATAACCGCCACCACCCATATAACGTATGCTTCCTTTATTGAAAAAACCAAGGTGACCACCACCGATAAAATAAGAGTCATTTCCGGTATATGCACCAAAGGCGGCAGAAATGCTGGGCGGCATCAAGCTGTGTGAGGCTTTTTCATTACTCTCATCTTGCATTTTTTTTAGTCGAGCTTCTTGCTCTTCTTCAGTCTCATGAAAAAACAAACCCATCATGCCTAAGCCCCCATCGACAGCAGGGTCAGTAATGATAATTGGCACGGGTAAAAAACCATAAGCATTTTCTGAAAGGTAACGTGAAGCATCAAAATTGCCATCGAGTTTATCGGTGAAAATTCCAGAAGCCGCAAAGGTAGTGGAGGATAACAGGGCAATAGAAATAGGCGCGTAAATTTTTTTTAGAAGGGCCATAGTCAAGTCAACTTTTTTAAAAGTCTTAGCGATAACCCCAAAATTGAATAGAATTATCAGTTAAATATTTCAACAATATTCTACTAGAAGCTAGCGATTAGCAAGTGATGAATTATAATTTCTGTTGCAATACTTTATCTCTTAGCCATTGATGTACCGCACTATTTACTGTGCGTTCATACCGTAGGAGTAAGAGTTATACCATAGTACTTTGTGCTTGTTCGAATTGATAAATACTGGCTAGATCCTCTTTATTGGTAGAAGAATACATAAAAAACAGGCAGCAATAAGTAAGGTGTCCGATGAACTTAATAATTCTATTAAGGTACTTAATTAACTAATTTTTAATTGTATATCATGCTTCTTGACCTTGTAATACTGACGTTAACCGTTATCGCAGCTAACGTCAGTCTTTTGTCTAAATATTTATATAAGACTTATCCATCAACTTTGTTATTTTATAGGCACCATAATATGTGCGTAAGGAGTATCTCCCCACATAACATAAGGTCCTCCAGAGTTAGGGTCTCGGCTGATCCCCTTTAACATTTCTTTTGGCACAATAATCATTAAATGCGGACCGGTTTCTGTATAATCTTCAGCATTTTTATGGTCAGGGTGATAGGGTGTGGCATTGCTGACACCTGAACCAATATCACCTTTTAACATGTAAGAAATGCCTATTTCCGTCGTTGTAAAGTCAGCTTTAGTTGCTACTGCACTCATCATTTTCATCCAAAGCGCATCATTACACATGGGGGCTTTATCTCCGGGCATAGTGTCAGGCATGCAAATCCAGTCATTTTTTCCTTTTCGTAACATTTCACCATTTGAGTCAACTATGGTGGCGTGTTGGCTTATCGATTGAGGTGCAGCGGCCATTGCTCTTTCTATCTTTGTATCGCTTGATTCTGCTATTACTGCAAGATGAACAGAAAACAAAGATAATAGTATAAGTGTCTTGTATTTCATTTCATTATCCTCCGTTTTAGTTATCAACCTTATAACTCGACAATCTTGTTACAAGAGTTCAAGTATAGTTGAACTTCAGGGATAGGCAGCTCATAACGAAGTAGAGAGGGGTAGCCGTAGAATGATAATTTCAGGGAAGAGCTCTATTAAAGAAAAAAGTGTACTCTCACAAGAGCTAAAATGAGAAAGAGATAGTTAGCTCTGTTAAAGTTAAAGTAACTGGCTAATCGATGTTGCGTATGAAGCATTACTTGATTTATTTATTGCTCAATTGAGCGGTTAATAAATCAAAATCGGTAATAGCGGGGAAATCGGTAATGATGTTTGCTGCTTTTTTACTATCGGGGTTAGCCACAGCGAGTAAGTGTTTAATACCGTATTGTTGTGCAGATTGGAGTATCTCAATACTGTCATCGATAAAGAGGGTTGAGTCACAATCAAAGCCATGCTTTTCTTGTAAACGTTGCCATAATAACTGTGATTCTTTGGTAACGCCAAAGTCATGGGTTGAGTACAGTACATCAAAATACTGGTCTAATTGAGTACGTTCAATTTTCAACGATAATGACTCTGGGTGTGCATTGGTCACTAATACGATATTTTTTTTATTGGCTCTTAACGCTAATAGAAAATTTCTCGCATCAGCACGTAATTGGATCAGGTGTTGTATTTCTCGCTTGAGCTCTGTAATTGGCATTTGTGTTTGTTCAGCCCAATAATCCAGGCAATACCATTTAATCGTGCCCGCGACAGATAAGTAATCAGCCTTGAGCTTTTCTTTTGCTGCATCGAGCGAAATTGACCTTTTTTCACTGTATCGAGTGGGTAGATGCTCTAACCAAAAGTGATTATCAAAGTGTAAATCTAAAATGGTACCGTCCATATCGATTAAAACAGTAGATATTTCTGACCAATTAATACTCGCCATTTTAGCCAATCCTTAAAAAAACATTCAGTGTCGTAAATATTACCATTTTGCTATTCCAAAAGTATTGTTTATCGTGTCATTATAGTGATATCTAAGGGAAAGCAATCAACCAATGTGGCTCTAATTATGGCAGATGAAAACCAATTACCGATTATTACTCATCGCCAACAAGTGGCTAAAAGTGCACTATTTGGCATTGAACAAATCGATCTTACCTTCAGTAACGGTGAACAAAGGCAATATGAACGAATGATGGGCTCTGGTCGTGGTGCTGTCATGATAGTGCCAATGATTGATGAAAATACTTTATTATTGGTACGTGAATACTGTGCAGGCACCCACAGTTACTTATTAGGTTTTCCCAAAGGACTTATTGATGAAGGTGAGCTTGCAGAACAAGCCGCCAATAGAGAACTACAAGAAGAGATTGGTTATGGTAGCGAGCAATTACTTCAGATAACAGAAATGATGATGGCCCCCGCTTTTTTTGATGCAAAAATGACAATATTTTTAGCGAAAAGCCTTTACCGTGCTGAACTGGAAGGAGATGAGCCTGAGCCATTACAAGTTGTGCCTTGGCCAATTAAAGACTATAAAGAACTATTACAGCAAACAGATTTTACTGAAGCACGCAGTATTGCTGCATTAATGTTAGTACGTGATCTTCTTGACGTTTAATGTTCAATGAATTGAATAGTGACAGAGTACTCAAGCACGAAGAAAGAGGTATAACGATGAGCCAAGATAGATTACTAAACATTGCTTTAGAAAGCGCAAAAAAAGCTGGCGTAGAGGTCATGAAATATTATCGTCAGGGAAACTATACTGCAGAAACTAAAGCTGATGAAAGCCCGGTAACCAGCGCTGATTTAGCAGCAAATGATATCTTAATGGATCAACTTCAAACACTCACGCCTGATATTCCTATTATTTCTGAAGAAGTTGGTACTGTGCACTTAAATGAGCGAAAAGATTGGTCTCGTTACTGGTTACTTGATCCTATTGATGGCACGGGAGAATTTATCATTGGTAGTGGCGACTTTGCAGTAAATATTGCGTTAGTGGAAAATGGCTGGCCAACACTGGGCGTTATTCACGCGCCGGACCACTGTTTGACGTACTATGGCCAAAAAAACCTAGGTGCTTTCAAAGATAATTGCCAAGCCAGTCATGCGATTCGTGTGGCAGAGTATCAAGAAAATCGTCGTATTAAAGTTGCTATTAGCCGTCGACAGCAACTTGAACTCATGGGGCAATATTTAAATAGTGATTATGATTATGACTATGTTGCTTTAGGGAGCTGTTCTTTAAAAAACTGTCTAATTGCTGAAGGTGGAGCCGACTGTTATTTACGTGTGGGTGTCACTGGCGAATGGGATACTGGAGCTAGTCAATGTATTTTAGAGCAAGCTGGCGGCGATATTATTGACAGTGAGTTTAATCCTTTAACTTATAATAAAAGGGAAAGTCTGCTAAACCCTGACTTTGTCAGTTTAGGGGCGAGGGACTTCCCATGGCAAAAAATAATTATACCACATAGAAAAATTTATGAATAACAAAGAGCTAAGTATAACCTTCTCTTGGGAATGCAGCCTATAACATCAACTATTATTGTTGTTATGATGAATAGGTTCGTTTTGTTTACGTTTTGTGCTAAATTAGCGTTATTCAACGAAGTGAGCCAACAGGCAACTTCTGGTACTCTCATAAACAGGTCATTTTGTTTTAACTATGTTATCAAGCGTATTAAAAAAACATATATCTCACCATCAAGCTGGGCGTCGTCCTTGCTTCTTTAAAAGTATCGATCAAATCTAAACTTTTGGTAGATGGCCGATGCTGTCAACCAAAATATCATTTTGCTATTTTCCCGACCATTTTGCTATCTGCTATTATTTCAGCTATTAATTTTATCTGTATTAATACTTTTGTCTGTAAAGTTAATTGTCTGAGTTATAACCACTAATATTTACTTATTATTCTTAAATACATATTTCAATAAATACCACTCAATAATTAAGAGGAAAAACTATGGCAGCGCAAGTAACCGCACTTTTTAATGATATCTGGGAACAATATCTCAGCGTGACCCCGTCAGCAAAAAAGATTCACCAATTACTTGGTAATGGAAATGATGTCATTAATGATCATGTAGCATACCGTACTTTTAACCACCCGAAAGTGAATTTAGCACAATTAGCTAAAGGATTACTTGCCTTGGGTTACACTGAATGTGGTCAATATGATTTTTCGGCTAAAAAACTGGATGCCAAACATTTTGAGCACACAGATAGTACTATGCCTAAAGTCTTTATCAGTGAATTACGTGTTGAAGAATTCTCACGTGAAGTACAAGAGATTATTGCGGGTTTAATTGAACAGCTACCAGAAGATGTTAGCGATAGACCTGACTTCTTATATTCAGGTCGTCTTTGGGAAATTAGTTCGAAAGATTATGAAACGTTGTTAAATGTAAGTGAGTATGCAGCTTGGTTGGCTGCATGGGGTTACCGTGCCAACCACTTTACTGTGAGCATTAATCACTTAGCTAATTACGAAGATATAGAGGTGGTTAATTCGACACTTAAAGATGCTGGTTATCTACTCAATACTAATGGCGGCGAAGTAAAAGGCGATGAAGCTGTGAAATTAGAGCAATCATCTACCCTCGCGGATAAAGCACCAGTAGATTTTTCTGATAAAACAATGGAAATCCCAAGCTGTTTCTATGAGTTTGCTAAACGTTATCCCCTTGCTAATGGTGAACTTTATACCGGTTTTGTTGCAGCATCCGCTGATAAGATTTTTGATAGTACCAATGCTAAATAACGTTATTCTTTATTACGCTTTTTGGCAATGTGATTAAGGTATTAAATTTGTAAGCCAGTGCTAAGTCGCTGGCTTTTTTAATAGCCCTTCTTCTTGAGGTAACTTTTGTCGAGAGAGATTATGTTCGGATAGCTTTTAAGGAGTTGTTTAGACAATGACAGTAATGAATTACATTTCTTCTTCCATTCCCGCTGTAAACTGGTCGCTGGGTAGTATGTTGATGCTTTCATGAAGCTCAGAATAAACTAATACAGCACTACCTTGTTCCAATTGTTTTTTCACTTGAGCAATTTTAGCTTCTTTACTCACATCCTCTGTGCCATATTCAGTCCCTTCACGTAATATGAAGCCTTCAATAATAGCGGTTAAGGTATCATGCGGTAGTTGATCTAAAGGGATAATCATAAAGGTACTCAAACATTATATTAATGAAAAAACCATTGTACCGTTGAATTGCTTTATACCAAATGGATTATTTCATCACAGCATCTTGAATTTGAATTATGTAAGCACTGAGTCATATTCGATTTGATTGGTCATGGGTAAATTTTACAGAGAGGCGTGAGCTTATGTCTCCGTTTGCGACGTGCGGAGTCTATGCAGTTTTCAATAAGGTAATAGACGTATCTTTGCTTGTTGGCAATATAACGGCAATCAATCAGGCTAAGCTATAATGTTGCGACTTGGAAGTAGGGACAACTGAGGTTTACTTAGCCTGTGCAAGGAAAGAACGTGATCTAATCTTGACCTTAATGGTTTTTACTATCGTCTACAATGTGCTTAAGGAAGTAATAGACATAATATGCACAAATACCTAGTAAAATAGCCATGCCGCCAAAAGAAAACATTACGACTGGGTCATTGGTTAACATTGATAATAAATTCATATTGAGCTCCATAATTTTCTAAGTCATCTTTGATATACCTAGTGTAATTAAGTCGCTCAATGAATAAGCTGATTTAGATCAATAGAAACGCTGCTTTTCGGCCATTTTTGCTTTATTTTCCTGCTGTTCTCTAATCTTTTGATAGATTTTATTCGCTTTATCGATGCTATTTTCAATTTTTTGTTTGGATAAGTCTCTTTCATCCATTAAACGACTTTTTTCGGCATTAGGATAACCATTCCATGATGCAATGGTATTCCATACATAAGATAATTCAGTGCTCTTTTCTACACCTTTTCCTTCGCTATACAATAGAGCTAAATTATATTGAGCAAGTGCATAGTTTTGATTTGCAGCACTTTTGTACCAACGTGAAGCTTTAAAATCGTCTTGAGCAACACCCGTACCGTTAGCATACATAACTCCTAAGTTAAATTGTGCACTCGACAACCCTTTTTGAGCAGCTTTATTGGTTAACTCAAAAGACTTTCTTAAGTCTTGTTTTACCAGCTTACCTTCAGAGTAAATTAACGCCAATTCAAATTGCGCATCAGGGTAGTTTTGTGCCGCAGCCAGCCTAAACAATTCCAGTGCTTTCATACCATCTTTAGGCAGGGAGTAACCATGTTGGTATACCAAGGCCATTTGGTATTGGGCTGGTGCATAACCTTCATTCACCAATGGACGAAACTGCTCAATTGCGGCTTTAAACTCTCCTCGGTTTAACTCATATATTCCCTGCTCTAGGTCATTTCCGTGGCTCAATAGTGAGAAGCTGCTTAGCAGTGTGAAAGCAAGCAGTAATATTTTAGTACGCATAATATATCCTCTTCTAGCGGTAACTGTCGGTTAGTTGATTTAAGTGTAGATGAAAAAATCAATCGGTGACTGACATCATCTCTTCAATCTGCTCAGCGAGATCAAGCCAAAGCATTTCATTTTCTTCAATATCATTTTTCAAGTTAGCTTGTTTTTTAAGTAAATCTGTTAGTTCAGACTTCCGCTCTGCTTGATAAATGTCACTATCACTTAATAATGCTTCTACCTTAGCTAGTTCTTCTTGCCACTGGTGCACCTTTTTTTCTAATTTGTCCGCCTCTTTACGTAAGGGAGCAGATTTTTTTCTTAATTCAGCTTGTTGCTGGCGTAATTGTTTCTTATCTAATCCCTTGTCACTGCCTTGTTGCTCGGTTTTAATTGATTTTATTGCTTGTTTTTTGTCATCATTTAACCATTGTTGGTAATCATCAATATCACCGCTAAAATCACTGACTCGGCCATTGGCCACAAGATAAAACTCATCAACACATGATTCTAATAAAAATCTATCATGGGCAATTAAAATAATAGCACCACCAAAGTCTTGAAGTGCCATAACCAACGCTTGACGCATCTCTAAGTCTAAGTGGTTTGTTGGTTCATCGAGAAGTAATAATTGCGGTTTTTCTAATACAATCAAGGCAAGGACTAAGCGTGCTTTTTCACCACCTGACATAGTTGCAACTTGCGATAATGCTTGATCACCACTGAAGCCAAATTTTCCTAAAAAAGTACGAGCTTGTGGTTCACCTAATGTAGGTTTTGCACGCAAAATATGGTCAACAGGGCTAGATGGTGCATGTAACTGTTCTAATTGATGTTGAGAAAAATAACCTACTTTTAAATCTTGTGCACAATAACGTTTGCCAGCAAGTAAAGATAGTTCACCAGCAAGAGATTTAATTAACGTTGATTTACCTGCACCATTTCTCCCTAATAAACCAATACGACTTCCTGGTATTAAGGTTAACCCTACTTCCGCTAAAATAATTACTGGTTCACCATGGTCAGATTTAGGGTAACCACATTGACTTTCTTCAAGTGATAATAGCGGATAGGGTAGGCTTTCTGGCTCTTCAAAATTAAAGGTAAACTGACTATCAACATGTGCAGGGGCTAGATCTGGCAGCTTTTCTAAGCGCTTCAATCGGCTTTGAGCCTGCTTTGCTTTACTGGCTTTAGCGCGAAAACGATCAACAAAAGCGGTTAAGTGTGCTGCTTCTTTTTGTTGCTTTTGGTATTGGGCATCTTGTTGTGCTAAATGTTCACGGCGTTGACGTTCAAAAGCAGTATAGTTGCCGCTGTATAATTTGGCGCGTTGGTGTTCAATATGCAATATCTGACCAATGATAGTATCAAGAAAGTCACGGTCATGTGAAATAAGTACTAAAGTGCCGGTAAAGCGTTTCAACCATCGCTGTAACCAAATAACGGCATCTAAGTCTAAATGGTTGGTCGGTTCATCGAGTAAGAGTAAGTCAGCTCGAGATATCAGTGCTTGGGCCAAGTTTAAACGCATTCGCCAACCACCTGAAAAATCTTTCACTGGGTTTTCAAGTTGTGATTGTAAAAAACCTAACCCATGTAATAATTCACCAGCGCGTGCAGGTAAGCTATAGCCATTAATGGTATCTATTTTATTGATAATAATGGCTTCAAGGTTACCATTATCAGTAATACGAGCCTGTTCAAGTTCTTGCTCTAACTGGCGAAATTCCTTATCGCCATCCATTACATAGTCAAGAGCACTTTGCTCTAATGAGGGGGTTTCTTGTTTTACCGTGGCAATATCCCAAGCTGCAGGTAATGATAAATCACCAGAATCAGGAGGTAAATTACCCAAAAGAGCGGCGAAAAGAGAAGATTTTCCACAGCCATTGCTGCCGACTAAGCCGACCTTATGGTTTGGATGAATTGTAAAGCTAGATGATTTTATTAGGTTTTTAGCCCCTCTATCTAAACTTAGGTCTGTGGCTATAATCAATGGTATTTCCTCGATAAAATGGCATAGCGAGGCAGAGATATTACCCACTAAAAAAATGCTGATGCATTGTCGCTTTTCCTATGCCCACAATTCAAGGTAAAATAGCGAAAATTCTGGATTTAATGTCAAGCCTGTTACGCTTTCACTCTGAATAAACACTCAGCGAAAACAACAGCGCCTAATAAAAAGTAGTAAATAATCATGAGCAAAGCCCTGAAAAAAAGATTTATCGCTGGTGCAGTTTGTCCTAAATGTAAAGCACTGGACACGATGGCGCTGACCAAAGAGAACGGCGTTGAAAAAGTAACCTGTGTGAGCTGCGGTGAGCAGATGGTGCAAACAGAAGCACAAGTAGATAAAGTTGTTCGAGAACACGAACAGGTGATTGGTGTATTTAAACCTTGATAAGATGAAGTTTTTTGCGGTATTGCGCTAAAGCTTTCTGATTAAACAATAGTTAGCGCATCAAAAGCCTCACAAATTATTCTGGAAATAATTTGAACATCCAAAGGATGTACGAAGTAATGATAGTCATCAACGTCGTGCTTTGTTATCTCAAATTAAAAGCGTCTAAGTAAAAGTTTCTACTTACACCATATCGCTTCGAATACCATGGTTAGCTATTTATGGTTAATGGTAATGATAAAAGTTTAGTAATGTGGTGGTGGCGGCTCAACTTCGTCTTTCTCACTGGACAAGCTACCAGCATCTTTTAATCGATTAGCAACTAATTGAATTTGATGTTTCAGATCTGAAATTTCATGCTGATGGGCAGCTAGCTCCCCACTTAATTGATCAATAACATCATCTTGAAAGACATTGCGTGATTCTAAGGCATCAACACGTTCTTCTAATTGCTGAATGTAGTTGGCGTTTGTGCTGTGCGCACTTAAAGTTATTTCGTGATTGGCCATGATTCAACATATCCTGATGAGCTTATCGTTAATAGATCGTTATTATCGCCAAATGCGACGCTATACACAACCGCTCCGGTTGGTCTTTTTGCCTCTTTAGGGGTAACAAACCAGTGGCTAATACGTTTACCGCTAGCAATATCCCAAACACTGACCTTTCTGGTTGCTGCGCCGGTGACGAGTGTTTTACCGTCAGGAGAAAAACGTACTGAGCTAAAGACTTCATGGCGTTTTGTACCCTGCAAACTACTAATGCGTTTACCTGTTTTTAAATCCCAGATATAAGCACCTTTCATACTGTCTGCTGAAAAAGCGTAGCGGCCCTTAGCATCTAATGCCACTTTAGAAACTCGCGAGCTATGGTTAAATTGATAAACTACTTGACCAGATTGGGTATCCCAAACGTAGGCGGTAAAATCATTACCACCCGAAATTGCGACACGACCATTGGGTAGCATATCGACTGAATTCACCTTCTCTTTGTGCCCTAAAAACTCTAATCGTCTGCCTGTATCGACAGTAACATGAACTACGGTACCGTTACTTTTACCAATAAGTAAGTAGTCACCACCATTACTAACTGCTATATCTCTGATATGAGATTCTCTCACCTGCCAGTAGCCCTCAGACTTACCTGATTGTAAGTTCCATAACGCAAAGTTTTTTCTATTGGCAGTCAGTACATGGCTAGTACTATCACTAATATCAATGGAAAGTACTAAGTTGTCACTGGTGTTTTGTTCTTGTGCCCAGTTATATAGTCGTTGGTTTTTAGTTAAATCCCATACACTCAAACCGTGATGAATAGAGGAGACTACTGAAAACTTAGCATCACTAGAAATGTGACCAGCATAAGCGCCCTCAACAGACTGTTGCCAGCGCTGCAGTGGTTCTTGTGTCACAGGCTTACAAGCTGTAAGCATCGACAATAAAGCGAGCGGAAAAATCCAATTACAATTTAACAATATATTAATACTTTTTTATTTGCGCATTTATCGTTAGTATAAGTTCTTTTTTGAAATTGTTTAGTGTTATCTGTAGTTAAATGTAAAGTTTATCTTAAAGTTGAGTTTTACAAGGTAACGTTATAATTTTTAGGTTTTTAATTGGGGGAATTCTCCAATTGTATTGTATAAATGGAGATATGAATGAAATTGTTTAAGCCTACTTTAGTAGCCCTTGCGTTATTTGCCGTTGTTGGTTGTAACGAAAAAGCTGTTGAAGAAGTAAAAGCGCCAGTATTAGATACTGAAGTGCAAAAACAAGCCTATGGCTTAGGTGCCTCAATTGGTATGTACATGCAACGTAACTTAGAAGAGCATGACAAACTAGGCTTAACGTTAGATAAAGAACTGATTGTACGCGGCTTTGTAGACAGTATTGACGGTAAATCTGTTATCGAAAAAGAAGAAATTCAAGCCTTATTGATGAACCTTGATACTAGCATGAAAGAAAAACAGCAAGCAGCTGCGATTGCGGCTTCTGAAGCTAGCCTAGCTGACGGTGCTAAATTTTTAGCTGAGAATGCTAAAAAAGAAGGCGTACAAGTCACTGAATCAGGTATTCAATATGTAGTATTAGCGGCTGGTGAAGGCGAAAAGCCGGTAGCAACTGATACAGTTAAAGTGCATTATAAAGGTACTTTCTTAAACGGTGAAACGTTTGATAGTTCATACGACCGTGGCGAACCAGCAGTATTCCCACTTAATCGTGTTATTAAAGGTTGGACTGAGGGCGTACAATTAATGCCTTTAGGTGCTAAGTACAAATTCACCATTCCTTCAGATTTAGCGTACGGTCCAAACGGTAACCCACCGCGTATTCCAGGTAATTCAGTACTTGAATTTGAAATTGAATTATTAGAAATTCAAAAAGCAGAAGAAGCTCCAAAGGCTGATGAACACGCTGCTCACTAGTTAATGGTTTTAGATAGGCGTTTTAGCTTATCTATCAAGAACGCTAGATAATAATATAAAGCCACTAGTAATCATTTACTGGTGGCTTTTTTGTTCAATAGAATTTGAATGATTATATTTAACATTAACCTTTATTGCTTTAATAAATATCAATTCAATTAGCTATGAGTATTGACTCAATGCGAGTAAATGTTCAAAAACAAGGCGCTTGATTGAGCAATAGTGGGCTATTGTGATTGATAGCAACGAAGTTATTGCATATTTATGCCATTGAAAGTGAGTGCAATTGGTATAAAATACTTAAATGAAAAAACTTCTTATTATTGGCTATGTATGGCCTGAGCCTAACTCTTCAGCGGCAGGTAGCCGTATGATGCAGTTAATTCACTTTTTCCAAACACAAAACTATCACATTACCTTTGCAAGCCCTGCACAACAAACCGAGCACATGGTTGATTTACGATCTTTAAATATTGATATTAAAAATATAAGTCTCAATTGCACTAGTTTTGATGACTTTATTAAAGGTTTACAACCTAATACTGTGATGTTTGATCGCTTTATGATGGAGGAGCAGTTTGGCTGGCGTGTGAGTGAACAGTGTCCACAAGCGCTCCGTATATTAGATACGGAAGATTTATTTTGTCTTCGCAACGCCCGTCACCAAGCCTATAAATTAAAGCGAGACACCACGGATGAAGACTTACTCACCAGTGACATGGCTAAGCGTGAAATTGCTGCTATATTTCGGTCTGACATCAGCTTGATGATTTCTACTATCGAAATGGAGCTGCTGCAGAGTTTGTTTAAAGTTGATGCTAGCTTACTGCACTATTGTCCCTTTATGTTAAACCAAGAACAGTTAACACAAAAAAATCCCAGCTATCAGCAGCGCGAAGATTTTATGGCGATAGGAAACTTTCGTCATGCGCCCAACTGGGATGCCGTATTATGGCTAAAACAACAAGTATGGCCACTTATTCGTAAGCAATTACCTAACGCTAAACTCAATATTTATGGCGCGTATCCACCTCCAAAAGCCACTGATTTACACGATGAAAAGTCAGGGTTCTTAGTGAGAGGCTGGGTTGATGATGCTGAGCTTGTTATGAAAAGCACAAAAGTGTGTTTAGCGCCATTACGCTTTGGTGCAGGTATTAAGGGTAAATTAGCTGAAGCTATGTATTGCGCTACGCCATCAGTGACGACAGATATTGGGGCAGAAAGCATGCAAACTGATTTGCCTTGGGCTGGCGCAATAGCCAATGAGCCACAAGCCATTGCAAGTGCTGCAGTTAAACTATTTCAAGATGAAAGTGCTTGGCAAGTTGCCAGCGATTTAGGGCAACAAAATGCCAGTTTAATGTATCAGCAAGACAAGATCTTAATCGAGTTAGCTGACTGTTTATCAAAGCTAGAAATAAGCCTTAGCGAGCATAGGCAAGCAAATTTTATTGGCAGTATGTTAAATCACCATCATCACAAGAGTACCCAATATATGGCACAGTGGATTGATGTGAAAACACAGCTTAAGGTCGCTACTGCCCAGAGGGGCGAAGAATAACTCGCGTTTGAAGTCAAGGCAAAGTGCTCGAGTTTTTTCAAAAGCGGTACTTTTTCGGGCGAATAATGATGTCTGAAATAAAGGGAGTTAACAGACTGGGTTAAACCACCGTGCTGCTTTGTTAAAAGGGATGCTCACAAGCCAGCGGTCAATAATATAACCGAACTTTGTTAGCGTAAAGCTCGGTTAACTCAAGAGTATAAAGCCATCGATTAGTAATAAGTATAATGGTTTTTTTTAAACAAAAGGCTGTAAAAGCTAATCGACAAAAATTTGCATTTCTTCACCAATTTGTTTGCGCATTTCCATCAATTTTATTGCTGAAGCATGTTGTTTCTTATCTGCTTCTGTTTGAGGGTCCCATTGCGGTACACTTTCAGATTGACCATTTTGATCTACAGCGACCATGATAACAATACAGTGAGTTGTTAAACGACGGTTCAACGATTTAGGATCACAGGCGTTTACTTCTAGTGCTATGTGTATTGATGAATTACCGGTGTAAATAACTTTGGCCTCTACCTCCACTAAACTGCCGACATGGATCGGTGCTACAAAGCGAATACCACCTGCATAGGCGGTAACGCAGTAACGGCCACTCCAACCCGCAGCACAAGCATATGCAGCTAAATCTATCCATTTCATCACAGCGCCACCATGCACTTTACCACCAAAATTTACATCTTGTGGTTCGGCTAAAAATCTTAAAGTTACGTCGCGTTGTGGTGCATTCATGAATGTGCTCTTTATCGTTAATGTGTTTAATTATGGGCTTCTTAAGAAGATTGTTCAAAATATATTGTTAGTTGTTAATTAGCAAATAATATCTGTCAGCAATTTTTACAAAATTGGTCTATACATTAATAATTAACTTGTAATTTACTGAAAAGTGATGAAATTTTTGTATGGTTCGTTTATTGCTTATTCGTAAATATATTTAATTTTATGGTGGACTACTTAATGAAAAAATTGCACAACATTTTAATTGCGTTACCATTATCAATTGCTTTTACTAGCTCAGCTATTGCGGGTTTAATTTCTGAGGACTTTAATTTAGGCGCACCTGCAGGTGTGAGTTTTTATGGTCCATCTGCTGTAGTTAACCAAGAAGCGCTCTTAACTCCATCTATCAATAGTCAACTGGGAGGCATGTCATTTACTGATCAAGATAATGGGAAATTGATTGAAGCTTGGGAAGCAAATTTTGATTTTCGCATAGATCAAAATGGCGGTGGCGGGGCCGATGGTATTTCATTAACGTTTAGCCGTTTAGGTGATGTTGGGCCAGTAGGTGAAGAAGGTTTATTGTCAGGTTTAGCTATTGGCTTTGATACTTGGAGTAATGGAGAAGTATCAGGTAATCATATTAGCTTACGTTATGACGGTGTTTCATTAGTAGAACAGCACATCTCGTCTACTGTATTAGAAAACGGTGATGTACATAGTACTTCAATTTCTATGGTTGATGGTTTAGTGAGTGTTTCGTTAGACGGTGCTTCAATTTTTACCCACGATGTTGTCAGTTGGGCTGCTTATAGTGGTCAATTTAATTTCGGAGCTAGAACAGGGGGGGCGAGAAGTCGCCAAGTAGTTGATAACTTTATTGGTAGTACCGTTGCCGTTCCAGAGCCTTCAGTGTTTGCTCTTTTTGCTTTAGCATTTTGTGGTTTGGCACTAAGAAAAACAGTTAAAAAATAATATATTTTCAAAGAGTTTCATCTATTTATAATCCTTGCTACTTAGCAAGGATTTTTTTTGTCCATTATATTTTCATTTGACCTTGCACCTTTCACTTTGTGATCCCAGTTAAATCATTTTGGCAAACTAATCAACATACTTTGTAAATAACGAGAAAATAGTTATTTACAGCATTAAATAAATACAATAGAATGCGAACTATTATCATTTGCATTGGTGGTTTATGGAAATTTGGCAATTACTATTAGTTAAGGGTAACGATAGCTTTAATAAGCAAGAACTACCACTGGCTGAGGATTACTACCACCAAGCCATTGAGTGTTTAGAACAAGAATGGCATGCCGATCTTGAAAATAGCAGCTTGCTTATGGCATGGATTAGTGCTTTTCATAACTTGGCTGTTTTATATGAAGAACAGGGAGAGCCAAGAAGGGCTTTTCGGTATTTACAAATCCCCCATCAACGCATGACAGAATTGTCACAGCAGTCTCAATACAGCGATGATCTAAAATTTGTTGCCTTACGTACCTTAAAAATGACGTTAATGCCTTTGATGGCGTTTAGTAAAAAATACCCCGCGTGTGATGGCTGTTTATCATCGCTTAAAAAAATGGAAATGGACATAAATGCAAGCCAACCGGTAATGCATTAGCTTCTTACTGTTAGGATATTATGATGAAAAAATTTGTTGTTATTTTAATCGGATTGTCATTGCTATTGAGTAACCCATCGTTTGCACACCCAGGTCATGATCATAGTGCTTCTGACTCTGGCTTAGTACACCTACTTTGGTTAGTGCCTGTTATTGTTGTCGCTGCTGTTGTGGTATTTAAAGAGATCACTGCTCCTAAAAGGTGAGTAGCGAATATAGGAAGGAGAAAATGATGCTTTACAATATTATTGCCAAATTAGATAAGAAACTGCACTTTCCAGTAGTTATGGCGCACTGCGACATTCCTTGCAAAATTTATGATCCAATCAATGCACAAATATCTGCACTGACCATCATTCGCATGGTTGATTTGCTCAATGAATTAAAAGCCAAATCGTCGCTCACCTTAGATGAGCAGGCACAGTTTTTAAGGTTAGTTAATCAAAAAGAAAACCATGGCAAAAAAGTGAAAGAAGAAATAGGAGTGATATGGGGAGATTACATTAAAACGCCGCAACTATCGCAATACCCTGAACTACATAAATTGGTGCACAATATTATGTTAGCAAGTTCACAAGCCAAACAGCATATCAGTAGGGAATCTGCACAAGCGCTGTTAAAGCAAGTGAATCGTTTTGCAGAAATATTCTGGGCAACTAAGCAAGTCTCAACATTTACAGCGACTTGTCCTTATCCACCTGCTGAACCTGTTATCTATCCAAGCTTACAGGCTTAGTTATTTATATGAGGGAGAATTATGTTTGGTTTTCATTTTTGTAAAGTGACTGGGGTGAGTATGTCACCTCGAATACCTGAAAATAGTTATGTTTTTGTTGTACCTTGGTTGAAAATATTTCACTTAAAAGAAGGTAGTTTACTTAAGGTGTTTCATCCTCGATATGGTTTTATTGTTAAGTCATTAGCACAAGTGGATAGAAATGGCTTGTTTTGGCTGAAAGGGCACCATAAAACGAGTGTGCCTATTGAGAAGCTAGGACCTGTGGGGAAATCACAAATACAGGGTAAAGTGTTGTGGGTATTTCCACCCAAATAAATGAGCGTTTCAGTAAAGCGTTTATAGCCAACAATTTTAATTGTGGCGATAAACGCTATAGCATTATTATAAGAAGCTTAAACCTTTTTTTAAAGCTGATGCTGCTCCTTCATAGCCACTCTTGTCTAAATAGCTACTGAAGCTATTAATTAGGCTGGGTATTTGTTCACTAGAAACGCCTAACTTATCAAAGGCTGATTTTAAGTAATCTAAGCTCTCAGCTTTTTTACCTGCTTCGCCAGCACTTGAAAATAAAGAGCTCATTGAAGACTTTGTTACTTTTGGCGCCTTATCTAGATAACTTTGTACATCAGGTACTGCTTTACTGATTAAAGAAAAGTTTTCAGAAGATAAGTTATCTTGCGCTACTTTAAGAAGTGAGCCAAAGCTCGCTGATACTGTCTCTTCAGATAAATTTAACTGTTTCGCGGCATAACTGATCATTGCATTAGCTTGTAATGGAGCAGCTACATTTTTGGCTGCAGTTTTCAGTTGCGCGGATGAAGATTCAGTAATAGCGCCGAGGTCGATAGCAGTGGCTGAGAATGTGGTTAAGCCGGCTAAACTAGTTAGGGCAACTGAGGCTGATAGGCAAATAATTGATAATTTCACGATTAACTCCATGTTAAAATGTTGTAATAAATTACTTTAACATGTTTTCTGAAATTGTTTCGCGAAAGTATTTAGTGCTGCACAAATAAAAAGGCCTTTCTCAAAGAGAAAGGCCTGAAATGCTCGCATATTGGTCTTGTTACCAAGCTTCTTATTATTAATTTATTAGCTACTATTTTTTATTATTTTTAGTTTGAGCTATTTTTTGTTTTCTTTCTGTTTCTGTTTTTGTTTTTATTTTTTGTTTTTATTATTGTTTTTCTGTAGCGCAGGCATTTTATACCAAAGCCTTTTTACCATCGCAACAACTTTAGTAGAGCATAAACTCGACGATGTCTTTCGTAGTAGGGTTGTTCAACAGGCAAAAACGGCTAACCTATTGATTCAAAATTCATTGATGAAAATCAAGTATAAATTAACGTATCAAAAAAAAAGTTATATAAATTGAACTTTTATGTTTTGGAGGGGAGTTATTATTGATTCAATGGCAGTTTATTTTTCAGGAGTCTTGATTTAGCGCATAGATCAAAAGGCTGGTCGATGCTAAACTGCGCAGCATAAAACGATTAACGAGACGCTTTGAAAATAGCAGTCGTTAAATCACTAAATTAAATGAGTTATGGTGACGTGATTACGAATATGTAATTTGTCTGAGTGACTATAAAGCAGAAGATAAGAGGAACTATTGGTGACAGAATTAAAAAATGATACCTATTTACGTGCGCTATTAAAGCAACCAGTAGATTACACGCCGGTATGGATGATGCGTCAAGCAGGCCGTTATTTACCTGAGTATCGTGAAGTACGTAAAAATGCCGGTGATTTCATGTCGGTATGTAAAAATGCCGAACTGGCTTGTGAAGTAACTATCCAACCATTACGCCGTTTTCCATTAGATGCTGCTATTCTATTTAGTGATATTTTGACTATTCCTGATGCAATGGGTTTAGGGTTATATTTCGAAACAGGTGAGGGACCCAAATTTGAGCGTCCTATTACATGTAAAGCCGATGTTGATAAAATTGCCGTACCTGATCCAGAAGATGAGTTAGGTTATGTAATGAATGCTGTGCGAACTATTCGCAAAGAGTTGAAAGGCGAAGTTCCGCTTATTGGCTTTTCAGGTAGTCCTTGGACACTTGCAACCTACATGATTGAAGGCGGTAGCTCTAAAGGTTTTACAAAAATCAAAAAGATGATGTTTGCTGAACCACAAACCTTACATTTATTACTTGATAAGTTAGCTGACTCAGTTATTAGCTATTTAAATGCACAAATTGCAGCAGGCGCACAATCTGTGATGGTATTTGATACTTGGGGCGGCGTGTTATCTCCACGTGACTATAACGAGTTCTCATTACAATATATGGCGAAAATCGTTGATGGTTTAACTCGCCATAATGAAGGCCGCCAAGTGCCTGTGACTTTATTCACTAAAAATGGCGGTATGTGGTTAGAATCTATTGCGGCAACGGGCTGTGATGCGGTTGGTCTTGATTGGACTATTGATATTGAAAATGCCAAAGCACGTGTTGGTGATAAAGTTGCACTTCAAGGCAATATGGACCCGTCAATGTTATATGCGCCATTGCCACGTATCGAACAAGAAGTTACTAAAATATTAGCTGGCTTTGGTGAAGGCGGTACCGGTCATGTATTTAATTTAGGCCATGGTATACATCCAGATGTGAACCCTGAGCATGCAGGTCATTTCATTGAGTCTGTGCATCGTTTAAGTAAGCCTTATCATAAATAATCTTTAACTGACTTGTTTAGTTATTGCGGGAACAGATCATCCCAGGCTATATTATAAAATCGAAAACCGTGGTTAATTTACATAGAGTAAGTTAACTGCGGTTTTTTTATTTATATTCATTGTAAAAATGAATATCTTTTTGTAAATCACTTTTCTAATACTCCACATTATCGACTTTTCTTGCTCAAAAGGGTCTGTTGCCCATATTTATTTTAGTCGAGTTACTCAAAAGTTTTTTGATTCAGTTTAGCAGACATACTTTGTTACATTGATATTCCTTTAATATTAAAATTTTAATTAAGTTTTATATATCAATAGATTATATGTTTTTTACCTCTGTTGACGATCTGACATGTGAAAGATAATGAAAATTAAATATCAACTGTTCTTGTGTTTCGGTGTGCTGGTGATGTATAACACTATTATCTTTTTGATATAATTCAAGGAATAGGGCATGACACCTCAATGGGATCCGGAAAAACCGATATATCTCCAGCTGTATCAGCAAGTCGTTACACGAATTTTAGATGGCTATATCAAGGAAGGAGAAGCTTTACCCTCGGTAAGGAAAGTAGCAGCTGAATATCAGCTTAACCCAATGACTATTTCAAAGGCGTATCAAATGTTACAGGACGAACAGATCGTAGAAAAACACCGTGGTAAAGGTTTATTCGTAATGCCAGGTGCGCAAGAGCTAATGCTCGATAGAGAACGTGAGAGCTTTTTGTCACATCAGTGGCCAGAAATTTTATCGCAAATTTCACGGTTAAAGCTGTCAGCAGAGCAGTTACTGTCAGAGAAGACTAACCGTTCAATGGAGGGCGAAGTATGAGTGCACTCATTTCAATTACTGATTTAAATAAATCTTATGGCAGTAAAAAAGTATTATCTGGAGTTAATTTATCGCTAAAAGCTGGACAAATTGTTGGTTTAGTTGGGCCAAATGGTGCAGGTAAAACAACCTGTTTACAAGCGGTATTAGGCTTAACTGATTATGAAGGAGATATCAGTGTTTTAGGGCATCACCCTAGAAAAGATAGAGTGGTCATGCTTAAGGATGTTGCTTATATCGCTGATGTTGCAATTTTGCCTAAGTGGTTAAAAGTTTCACAAGCATTAAGTTATATGAATGATATTCATGAAAACTTTGATCTTGAAAAAGCACAAGCTTTTCTTGCTAAAACGAACATAGCTAATAATGATAAAGTTAAAGCGTTGTCTAAAGGCATGGTGGCGCAATTACATTTAGCACTAATACTGGCCATTGATGCAAAAGTGTTAATTTTAGATGAGCCTACTTTGGGCTTAGATATATTAACTCGCCGTCAGTTTTACACTCACTTATTAGAAGACTTTTACACTGAAGATAAGTGTATCGTTGTGACGACTCATCAAATTGAAGAGATTGAACATATCTTAACGGATGTTGCCTTTATTCAGCAGGGTAAAATCGTGTTAGCGCAAAGTACTGATGATATAAAAGAGCGCTTTAAACTGGTTTCGGTAACTAATGAACAACTGCCGCAAGCGGATAAGTTACAGCCGTTGTTTAAAAATAGCATGATGGGCTTAACGACCATGTTATTTGACAGTCAGGATAAAGAAACATTACAAGGCTTAGGAAAAGTTACTGTGCCTAGCTTGGCTGATGTTTTTGTTGGTGTGATGAATAAGGAGACTTGCTAATGAATACAACAATAATGAAGGCCTCAATTAAAAAAGAGTTGTGGGAATTTAATGGCATGTTGAAATGGGTGCCAATTAGCTTAGCAGGTGTGTTTATTTTTATTCCGTTGCTAAGCTTATTGCTGAATGGTGTTGAATTCTCAGCGTGGCTAGAAGGGTTAAAGCACTTGAGTGAATCACAAGATGTTGCAGGTTTAGCCAAGGTCTTTTTTGTGGCTACTTCAGCATTATTCATCCCGTTTGTTTTAGTGGGCTTTGTGGTGCAATTACATTACTTTGTTAATTGTTTGTATGACGAAAGACGAGATTTGTCTGTTATGTTCTGGCGCTCGCTGCCAGTGTCAGATGGAGTGACCATTACCAGTAAGTTGTTAACTGGCGCTATCATCATTCCAGCTATCTTTTACTCGGCTGCGACTCTGTTGTTTGTTATTGGTTTGGTCTTGGCATTTATCTGCTCAGTAATATTATCGATTGGTTTCGATATTTCCCTATGGGCGATATGGTCCAGTGCACAAATAATGAGTGCTTTAGGCTCTATTTGGCTCACATTAATACCGGTAGCAATATGGCTGTTGCCTTTGTATGCATGGCTAATGTTAACGTCTATTTATGCGAAGAAAGCGCCTTTTTTATGGGCAATTTTACCCATTGTTGCTTTAGTTATTATTGAGGCTATTGTGGTACATTATTTACAGCTATCCCAGCCTTTCTTTGGCCACTTTATTAGTGATTATTTTTCACTCACTCCAGAGAAGCTAGTCTCTAGCCCAACAGAGATAAATTCGTCTCGATGGGCGTTGTTAAAAGCTGTCATTGCACAAATAGATTATCGAACGGTGTTAGTCTCAGCGGGACTCTTATTTGCTACCTATTGGATTCGAGTAAATAAACAAGAGTCTTAAATTTAATTGGCATAAAAAGTCATGTAATAAGCAATGCCAATATTTATATATTGGCATTTTTATTGGTAAATAACTTTATTTCGACCGGAGTTCTTAGCTTGATATAATGCTTTGTCTGCTTGAGAAAATAACATATCAAATGTCTTGTCACTGGCAATCAGACTTGAAACACCGATACTCACAGAAAACTTTATCTCTTTCTGCCAATCACCGGTAATGAGAAATTTACTTGGTTCTTTTTTTATGTGTTCAGTAAAGGCCTTTATCTAATATAAGAGGCAATAAAAAAGGTACTTAATTAAGTACTTTTTTTCGTGTTTAGTTCACTATCTAGTGCTATTCGTCTTCAACTTCGTAAGCACTAAAGTCAGTAATTCCCTTCGCTTCAAGCAAGCGTCTAACACTAGCAGGCAGCTTTTCATTGTTATCTTTTGCTAAATCTTCATCATCAGGCAATGGCTGTCCAGTAAATGCATGTAAGAATGCTTCACATAACAATTCACTGTTTGTAGCATGGCGAAGGTTATTTACTTGGCGTCTAGTACGTTCATCTGTCAACACTTTTAAGACGCGCAAAGGAATAGAAACGGTAATTTTCTTTACTTGCTCGCTCTTTTTACCGTGTTCGGCATAGGGATTAATATACTCTTCATTCCACTGAGCCATGGATCTTCCTCTGTCTTGTTATAATACCAAATGGCAAGTTAAAAAGGTTTAAACGCGGCGTTATTGCTTTTGACAAGGGAATACCATTCTCTTCAATCAATGCTTTGCTTCTAAGCCTTTTAATCATTGCTAAGTTAGCAATAAATTAGTCCAGTTGGTATAGCGTATTCTAAAATGTAATAGTATAGATTTTACCTGTTGCAAAAAAGCAGTCAAGTAGAAGTTTAGAAGTCTAAAATTACTTGACCCAATTAATGAAAGTGTTTAGAGTTATAGACGTCCAAACATCTAAACGCTGATGTTGTTATATATCGGCGCTATAACTGATAAACATACCAATTAAACCCTGCGTATGAGCACTTAGCTTAATTAATGGAGAGAACTAAATGTCGATTACTAAAAAAGGTAATATTACCACTTCGGCAGTGAGAGCCGGTATTAATACCGATCAGCAGCATGGCGCTGTGGTTGCTCCAATTTACTTATCCAGTACCTATTCATTAAAAGGCTTTAATAAGAAACGCCAATTTGATTATTCACGTACAGGTAATCCATCGCGTGCCACTTTTGCTGGAACAATTGCTGAATTAGAGCAAGGCAGTGTTGGCATTGTTACCAGTACAGGTATGGCAGCAGTGCATTTAATCTGTCAGCTATTATCTACTGAAGATACCGTTGTCATTCCACATGATTGTTATGGCGGTAGTTTCAGACTATTTACCCATTTAGCTAAGCGAGGCCAATTTAAGCTTATTGTTGTCGATCAAAATGATCAACAAGCGCTAGATAAGGCGTTACTAAATAAGCCAAAATTAGTGTTGCTTGAGAGCCCAAGTAATCCTTTATTACGTTTGGTTGATATTGAAGAAGTAACAAAAGCTTGTCACGCCGTGGGTGCCTTAGTTGCGGTAGATAACACCTTTTTATCTCCAGCACTGCAACAACCCTTAACCTTAGGCGCAGATATCGTTTTTCACTCAACGACAAAGTACATTAATGGTCATAGTGATGTTGTTGGTGGTGTTGTTGTTGCTAAAACTGAGGAGCTAGGTGAACAATTAGCCTGGTGGGCGAATTGTATTGGTATTACAGGTAGTGCCTTTGATAGTTTCTTAGCATTACGAGGTTTAAAAACCTTGCCGGTGAGAATGAAGCAACATCAGGAAAATGCAATACAGGTTGCTGAATTTCTAAAAAATCACGATGCGATTGGTGCTGTTTATTTTCCCGGTTTTCCTGAGCATGCAGGTCATCACATTGCCAAGAAGCAACAATATGGCTACGGTGCTATGTTAAGCTTTGAAATTAAAGGTGGCGTTGAAGCTGTAGAGAAACTATTTGAAAACCTTGAGTTGTTTACTTTGGCACAATCGTTAGGTGGAGTTGAAAGTCTTATTAGCCACCCATCAACCATGACACATGCTGGCATGACAATACCAGATCAGCTAGAGGCGGGGATCACCCAATCTTTAATACGTATTTCGGTCGGTATTGAAGATATCGATGATATTTTAGCTGATTTAGCACATGGTTTAACGCAAAGCCAACGGTAATAAGAAGATTAATAGAGTCATTAGCAGGCAAAGAAATGAAACAAGAGAATACTATCTTAAAAAATGCCAACGAAAATAAAGCATCGTCCAGTAACGATAATGTGGAACATGACCTTGTGACTGAAGTTGCTACAGAAAATAAATTGGCCAAACATGCCATTCAAGTTCATAAATTTGGTGGTAGTTCATTAGCAACACCTAAATGCATTAAGCGTGCACTTGAGATTATCCGAGAAAATTGTCAACTAAATGATATTGTGGTGGTTTCGGCTAATGGCAAAACAACAGACCGTTTATTTGCTCTGTACTCTCTAGTCGAAGAGACAATGGTAGAGCAGGCCATACAACACAGTGATGAATTAACGCAAGCAATTGACGATTTAGCGCAAGAGCAAGCTTCACTTATTACTGAATTATTAAATGCAAATAATACCAAACAATTATTACTTAGGTTGAATAAGGACATCGCGCAACTTACGACTTGGTTATCTGGTGACATTGTTCAACATCATAATGATATTTTGGCTTTAGGTGAGGTGTGGTCAGCAAGATTGCTGTCAGCTTTACTTAATGAGCAAGTTTGCCCAAGTAATAGTATAGATTCTCGTGATTTTCTTGTTATCGACAATGAACAAAGTTGTGTTGTAGATACTGCGCTAAGCGCTGTGCAATTAAGAGAAAGGCGTCAGTTTGGAAAGTTAGCGGTTATTACGGGTTATATTAGTAAAGATTCTCGTGGTAAAAGTTGTACCTTAGGCCGCAACGGTAGCGATTATTCTGCGACGATTATCGCCTCTTTAGTTGCCGCCGGAAATGTGACCTTATGGACAGATGTTGACGGCATATACAGTGCCGATCCTCGCGTTGTGCCAAGCGCGAGAAAATTGCACCGTTTACCTAATGGCGTTGCGAAAGAGTTAGGCCGATTAGGAAACCCTGTTCTACATGCTAAAACTTTATTGCCATTGATTAACCCATTAAGTGAACATCATACTCATTTACATGTATCGAGTAGTTTTGATGCACAAGTTATTGGTACTGAAATAGGTAAATTTGGTCAAATTGCCAAGCAAGAGCTATCTGTAACCTTCCTGAATGATTTATTATTAGCGCAATCGGTGAGTTTTATAGGTGAAGCTGCAACTAGAGCGAAAGCTGAATTTTCCCCTATTTGTATAGATGACCAAAAAGGTTTTATGGTTATCACTCAGGGACAACAAAAAGCGTTAAGTGATTGGCTAGCGAGTCATGATGTTGAGATTAGTTTTAAACCGGTCGCTATTATTGCAACCGTTGGCCATCGCGTGGCAGAACGTGGCGACATCAGAGCCCGATTTAAACGATCGTTAAAAGCTGCTAAACCATTAAATTTAGTGGGTAGTGATAATAACCACAGTGTAATTGCTATTTTACCAGACCCTTGCTCTATCGAACTGCTAAACACAGTTCACCATGAGATGACTAAAGACGCTCGTCATATTGGTTTAGTTGTTGCTGGTATGGGTAATATCGGCGAACGATTCTTAGAATTATTACCTGCGCAGCTGAATAAGGTATATGCGTTAGAGAATTTACATTTAGTTGGCTTACTTTCCTCGAAAAAGGCCTTGATAAACAATGATGGTATTGATGTAAACCAAGCGACATCATTGTTTGCTCAAGAAGCCCAGAGCTATGATCACGAACAGCTTCTTTCGTGGTTGACACAAAACCCATACGATGAATTAATTGTGGTTGATATCACGCCCAGTGAAGACTTTAGTTTATTGTATGAACAGATTTTTTCTTTAGGTGTGCATGTCATCGGAGCAAATAAGTGGGCGGCTTCAAGTAGTACCGCTCATTATAATATCTTGGTCAACACAGCAGACAGTCATAATAGTTTATGGTTAGGCAATACTACGGTCGGTGCTGGTTTACCAATCAACTATGCTATTGATGATCTTCGTCAAAGTGGTGATAGCATCAGCGAACTATCGGGTATCTTTTCAGGTACGTTATCTTGGTTATTTGAAACATATGATGGTAGCTCAAAATTTTCAGAGCTTTTATTGAGTGCTTTGGCTCAAGGTATTACCGAGCCCGATCCGCGAGAAGATTTATCAGGAAGAGATGTACAGCGTAAATTGCTCATATTAGCGCGTAAAGCGGGCTTTGAATTAGCTCTAGAAGATATTGAATGCCAAAATTTAGTGCCAGAGGCGTTGCAAAAGTTATCAACGAATGACTTCTTAGCCAGAGCTAATGAGCTAGATGAGTATTTTGCTACCGCACTTACTGAAGCGAATAGTAAGGATGCTTGCATTCGGTATGTCGCTCGTTTTCAGCATAATGAAAAAACAGGTATTAGTGCGAAAGTCAGTTTAGAAGTTTTACCGCAAAGTGATGCATTTGCCAATCTAACACCATGTGACAATATTTTTCAAATCAACAGTCAGTGGTATCAAGATAACCCACTGATTATTCGTGGCCCAGGGGCTGGTCGTGACGTAACGGCAGGCGGCTTACATTCGGATCTTGTGAAGATTTGCCAGCAACTTGCCCATAAACAGAGCCAAGTGAAAATAAAGGGCATTAATTAAGCAATTATAAGTGGCAATAGCGTTGTAAAAAACAATGTTGTATACCATTCATTCAGTGTTTATCCTCAAAAGTAAACTGTTATTACCTTGATTCATAATGTTAATCAAATCATTGTGAATCAAGGTGATAGTCCCCTCGCTAACGGTTGCTTTTAGTAATCATTCCTAGCATGATAGATATTATTTTTTTACTCTAGCGGTGCAATGGCTAAAGATACCCCCCATCAAACACATTACACACGACAAATTCATCATTTGTTAGCTCAAGTTTACGGACGAAGTACGGTTAAGGATTCTTTATTAGATCGCGCTATCGGATACTTTGAACAAGAAGAGTTTACCCCTTCTGAAGAGAAAACCTCCTCGGAAGAGTCTCAGTTAAAGTTAATGGAACGTACTGAACGCCATGCAAATTTACTGGCTCTTTCGCTAACCATTATTGAACTGGCAGAGGGAGATAGTTATGCAGAAAATAATAGGAAATCAGCGCAATTTCTTGGAACCATTCAGTTATTAAGCCCGACTGAAGGTAAGCGTGTTGCTAAGAATAATGAACAGAGTAAGTCTATTTATAAAGCATTATTATGTTTACGATTGCTAGATCGCTTGATTATTGATGGTCAGGTGCGCGAACCATATATCAATAAGTTTCTAACTGATATATCTACCGAACAATTTATAATTTTTGCTAAACATGATACAGATAAATACCAACGTTTCGTTGAGCAGGTAAAAGTGCCACTGGTTATGGCGGCGTTATTACAAGATATTGGTAACTACCACCCAAAAGCGCAAACAATTTTGTTAGGTGAGGAAGGGGAGTTAGACCCTTTTCGTACTTTAGAAATTAAGCAGAGAAAAGAACTACTACAAATCAATTATCGCGAAACTATTAAATATCTAACTGAAGGTATTGGCATTCCTACTTTTGTTGGCAACACGAAAAAAGAACGGGAACAGTTTTTCGTCGATGAAAAAGATAAATTATCATTTATTAAACAATTACTGAAAAGTAGCGTTAATCCGAAAAATACGATTGGTAATATACTCAAAGTACCACAAATATATACCTCAATAATTTTATCAACCAAATCAAGTTATAACTACAAGCTATTACCAAAGGTTTTTCAAGTGTTAAATAAAAATGCTGAAATTGGCGCTTGTGCACAAAGCGTTGTTGATGCCTTGTATAAAATCACCGGTATGTTCCCACAAGGTTTTGGGATTGTATATATGCCGTTAGGAGAGCTCTGGGGGCAAGGGGACTGTTATGAGTATGCCATTGTAAATAGGCTATACCCAAAAAATCCTGAGCAGCCTAATTGCCGAATGGCAACGAGACAATTAACGTACATTGGTTATGGCCAAAATTGTGTCGTTAAAAACTCGAGTAATTTATATTTCACTCAAACAGCGAAGAAGCTGGCAACCTTGAGTAAAGAACGCTTGAATGAGATATTAGAGTTACTTAGTTCAAACTCTCAAGAGAGGCAAAAGTTAGACTTATTACCTCGTTGTTGGCATGCTAATGAATACTTCTCAATTAAGGCAAATCAAAATCTTTGGAATAACATTGAGACATAGTACTTTGATTTAACGTGATTTACATAAGGATATGAAAGAATGACAAATAAAGTAAAAAGTAAGCGTATTGCGGCAATTGATTGGATGCGTGGTTTTGTCATGATTATTATGGTACTTGATCATGTATCGATGGCTTATAACAAAGAGCACTTATCGACTGACTCTGCAGCCAGTTATATCCTAGGTTCACCGCTCCCTGCATTCGAATTCTTTACCCGCTGGATAAGTCATATTTGCGCGCCGGTATTTGTCTTTCTGGCTGGCACCGCGTTAGCTATTAGTGTTGAACGAAAACTCTCTCGAGGTTTCGACAGTAAAGCTATTGATAGAGATATATTGCTTCGTGGTGCTTTTATAGCGTTACTCGATCCTACAATCACATCATTCTTCTCAGGGAAGCTTATTTTTCAAGTACTTTATGCGATAGGTATTGCCATGATGTGTATGGCTTTCTTTCGACGCTTATCGAGCACGCAACTGCTCATTATTGCCATGGCATGGATTTTAGGTGGTGAATTAGTCACAGCCCAATTCTGGTTTGCCGGTGGACAAGAGCAATCAATCATTGTTGCTTTGTTGATCGGTAAGTATTCTTCAGCAGATTTAAGTATTTCTTACGCATTGATACCTTGGTTGTCTGTGATGATTTTGGGGTGGGTTTTTGGCCGCTATATCCTAGAATATGGTGACGGGAAGGTTACCATGAGCCCTGCTAAATTACTTTTTCGCTTAGGCTTTACGGCCTTGACGGCTTTTGTTGCTATACGTTATTTGAATGATTACGGTAATATGTTCTTATTCAAAGAAGATAATAGTTGGCAGCAATGGCTTCATGTAAGCAAGTACCCGCCATCGGCGAGTTTTATCATGCTTGAGTTAGGACTCATGGCAGTCATTTTAGCGTTAATGATAAAAATAGAGCAGAGAATAGGTGTCCGCCCTAATGGCATTTTCCTTGTTTTTGGCCAAACCTCGATGATGTTTTACCTGGTGCATCGTATCTTCTTAACGGGAACTGCCACCTATGGAGGGTTGAGCGACTTTACTAACCTGACAAATACCTACATTATTACCGGTGTATTATTGCTGATGCTCTACCCATTTTGCCTATGGTATCGAAGCTTTAAAGGAAAGCACCCAGACTCCATTTGGTTGAAGTATTTATAAAGTACTACAAACAATAATGCTGGATCATCTTAGTTAACAGTCGCTCAGTTTTATCAATTTCACTATGTGCTAAAAATTCATTAGGTTGGTGGGCTTGATCTATTGAACCAGGGCCTAGCACTATGGTTTGACAGCCAAGTTGCTGAATGTAGGGAGCTTCTGTGGCGTAATTAACAGCACAACAACTATGCCCACTAATCTCTTGAGCAATGTCGATCAATGTACTGGGTTTCTTTTGCTCAAAGCTTGGTGAGCTTGGGTGCATCTCTTTAAAACTGATTCTTCCAGGGTAAAGCTCTGCCAGTGGTTTAAGTGCCTCACTTAACCAATTGAGCAATTCATCATCACTCATGCCCGGTAGTGAGCGTAAATCGATATCTAAATGACAATGACCACAAATTCTATTGGCGTTATCTCCACCTGAAATGGCGCCGAAGTTCAACGTTGGTGCTGGTACATCAAATGCCTGGTTTTCATAATTAAGCTGAAATTTTTCTTTGAGTTCTATTAACTGACCAATGACCTTATGCATTATCTCTATGGCATTTATACCTAAATTTGGTTTACTTGAGTGACCAGATTTACCCTCGACACTAATTCGGTGCGACATGTGACCTTTATGCATAACTACAGGCACTAAGTTAGTTGGTTCACCAATAATAGCTACATCAGGTTTTATTGTTTGGCTTTTAGCAAAAAAACGTGCCCCTGCCATAGTTGTTTCTTCGTCAGCAGTGGCAAGAATATACAAAGGTTTTTTCAGTTGCTTTGCCGTTATGTTTTTGCAAACTTGTAAAATAAAAGCGAAAAAACCTTTCATATCACAGGTACCTAAACCAAAGAATTTATCGTCTTGATTTACGACAGTATGAGGGTTTGATTGCCAGCGGTTCTCATCGAAGGGAACAGTGTCACTATGGCCTGCTAGTAATAAACCACCTTTACCACTCCCTAATTTGGCAAGTAAATTAAATTTATTACTGGTATCGGGTACTGCTTGAATTTCAATGTTAAAACCGAGCTGCTCAAACCAAGTTGCTAGGAGTTGGATCACCTCTTTATTACCCTGATCCCAACTTGCTTGTGTAGAGCTGATCGAAGGACAGGCGATTAACTGGCTTAAACTTTGACTGAAATTAGGCAGTTGTGACATATAGAACCTATTAATTGAATATTTACTTAAATAGTTATGCTGAATAGTTGCATAACTACCCATGTAGTGTTACTTTATATTACTAGTGTAAATAACATGCTTTCATAAGGCTACTTCAAAAATGACAAAGGCTATATTAGATTCGAATAACAGTGTGCAAAAAATTGCAATTATAGGTGCAAGTGGTTATGCCGGCGCGGAGCTTGTAGGCTTATTATGCAAGCATGAACAAGCACAAATTAGTCATTTAGTTGTTTCTGAAAATAGTAGTTCAGAAGGTAAACTATTTAGTGAATTGCATGGCCGATATCAAGGGGTTTGTGATCTACCTTTAGAAGCCTTCTCAGCCACTTGGTTTGATGAATATGCGGCAGATTTAGATGTTGTGTTTTTTGCCACGCCGCATGAGTTTAGTGCTGATTGGGCACAAGCATTCGTTGAGGCAGGCGTTAAAGTATTCGACCTTTCGGGTGGATTTAGACTAAAAGATGCTGATGATTACCCTAAGTACTATGGCTTTGAGCATGCAAATATCGATGCTTTAGCTTCGGCTAAATATGGCTTAGCTGAATGGCAACAAAATGATATTACCAGTACAAATTTGATTGCTGTTCCTGGTTGTTACCCTACGGCAAGTTTACTTTGTTTAAAGCCGCTGACCTATAACAAATTAGTACTAGAAAATTCATTGGTTGTGGTTAATGGTATCAGTGGAGTAAGCGGCGCAGGACGAAATGCCTCACTCGCGACCAACTTCAATGAAGTGAGTCTAAAAGCCTATAACGTTTTACAACACAGACATCAGCCAGAAATATCACAAGAGGCTGCGATAGATGTTATTTTTAATCCACATTTAGCGCCATATAAAAGAGGGCTTTTAGCAACGGTTACGTTGCAACTTAATGCTGGAGTAACAAACGCGCAAGTTGAGCAGGCTTTTCAACAAGCGTATGCTGATAAACCTTTAGTTAGATTAGTGGCAAGTTGGCCAGAAATTGGCAATGTTGCTCATACACCCTTTGCTGATGTGCACTGGCAGTTTGATGAAGAGAAGCAAGTGGTAGTGGTGAGTTGTGCAATAGATAACTTACTAAAAGGTGCTGCTTCACAAGCGGTGCAATGTTTTAATATCTCACTTGGTTTGGCCAGTGAGTATTCATTAATCAGTGCTTGTTAAGTAAAAGATAGATAAGTAACTAAGAAACCAAGTTAAGGAACAGTTATGAATAGTCCAGTATCAAAACCTTTAGTTATTAAAATTGGCGGCGCTATTCTTGAAAAAGAATCAGCGCTTAATGCCTTACTAAAAGTCATTTCACAACTAGAAAATAAACAAGTGGTTTTGGTGCATGGCGGTGGCTGTGTCGTTGATGAAATGCTGTATCAGGCTGGCTATACTACCGAGAAAAAACATGGCTTGCGTGTCACACCAATAGAACAAATAGGCTTAATCAGCGGTGCTCTTGCTGGCACTGTGAATAAATCAATTGTTGCTACCGCTAACAGTATGGAGTTAGCAGCTGTTGGTTTATCGTTAAATGACGGCGGCATGATCAGTTGTACACTATCTACTCAAGATCTCGGTCAAGTTGGCATCCCACAGTCTAATAATAGTAAATTATTAGATTGTTTATTGAAAACCAACTTTTTACCGATAATTTCTTCCATTGGTGCGCTTGAAAATGGTGATTTGGTCAATGTTAATGCTGATGACGCTGCTGTGGCTATTTGTCAATTGCTCAATGCTGAACTCTTATTATTAACCGATGTGAATGGCGTTAAAGGTGCAGATGGTGAGTATTTATCTTCACTTAATGCTGAGCAAGCAGATAACCTAATTCAGCAAGGTATTATTGCAGGTGGCATGACAGCGAAAGTAAATGCTGCCTTGCACGCAGCACAACAATTACGACGAAGTATCGCGGTTGCCAGTTGGCAATCGCCGGAGCAAATCACCCAATTACTTGATGGTCATGGCGTTGGCACACAAATCCAACCGAACTAGTTAAGCCATACTATCAAAGCATTTTAAAGGAATATTGAGAGAATATACTTATGTCGACAAATGTAGCGTTACAACAATTGAATAATTTTTTGGCTGATGATCAACTAAATAAAAGCGAATTATTAGCATTAATCGAATTAGCGATTAACATTAAGCAAAACCCTGCTGATTATAGTCAAGTATTGGCGGGTAAATCAGTGGCGATGATCTTTGAAAAGCCGTCTTTAAGAACTCATGTCAGTTTTGACATGGGCATCAGTAAACTAGGCGGTCATGCACTATACTTAGGGCAGCAAAATGGCAAGTTAGGTGAACGTGAACGTGTTAGTGATTATGCAAAAAATTTATCTTGTTTTGCTGATGCTATTGTTGCTCGCGTATTCAGTCATGATTCAATTCAAGGTTTAGCTGCACATGCCAGCGTACCTGTCATTAATGCTTTATGCGATGTTTATCATCCCTGTCAGGCGCTTGCTGATTTTGTTACTTTATCAGAGACTTACCCTGATTTAAGTCAAGTAAAACTAGCATATGTAGGAGATGGTAATAATGTTTCCAATTCACTAATGATTATGGCGGCCATTTTAGGAGTAGATTTCACTTTAATTAGCCCTAAAGGCCATGAAGCAAAAGCTGATATCGTTGAAAAAACAAAGCAACTTGCAAAGGAATCAGGATGCCAATTAGTTCTTACTAATGATATTAATGCTATTGGTAAACAAGATGTAATTTATACCGATACTTGGGTTTCTATGGGTGATGAGGATAGTAGTAAGAAAGCTGAAATATTAGCTAAATTCGCACCTTATCAAGTAAATCATGATTTGATGGAAAAAGCGCAAGCGACCATGGTATTACATTGTCAGCCAGCACATTTGGAAGAAGAAATAACCACTGAGTTATTTGATAGTGATTTATCAAAAGTATTCCAGCAAGCAGAGAATAGAATGTGGGCGCAAAATGCCGTTTTAGTAGCCCTATTTAGCAAGTAACCGTTACCTTTTTTGCTATATGGTCAGCTTAATCGTTAAAAGTACTTATTGACTAACATCAACTTGGTGCTTTTTCTTGAAATTGAACTAATAGCTTCAAGCTAAACGGCTACATTCACTAATTAACAAACAAACAAACAAACAAATTTAAGATATTTAAGAGAGAAGAACATGGCTTTAGCAAAGAAAAAAATTAAAAAAGTAGTATTAGCATACTCAGGCGGATTAGATACTTCAGCGATCATTCCATGGTTAAAAGAAAATTATGATGGCTGTGAAGTTGTTGCATTTTGTGCTGATGTCGGTCAGGGCGATGAAGAACTTGAAGGCGTGAAAGAAAAAGCTATCGCTTCAGGTGCATCAGAATGTTACGTTGTTGATCTTAAAGAAGAGTATGTTAAAGACTATATCTACCCAATATTAAAAACAGGGTCAGTGTACGAAGGTCAGTATTTATTAGGTACGTCAATGGCACGTCCTATTATTGCTAAAGCACATGTAGAAGTAGCACTAAAAGTGGGTGCTGATGCTGTGTGTCATGGTTGTACTGGTAAGGGGAATGACCAAGTTCGTTTTGAATCGTGTTTTGCTGCCCTAGCACCAGAGCTTACTGTTATAGCACCATGGCGTGAGTGGGACATGGTTTCTCGTGAAGATTTACTTGATTATTTAGCAGAACGCAATATTCCTTGTGCTGCCTCATTAACTAAAATTTATAGTCGTGATGCGAATGCTTGGCATATCTCCCACGAAGGTGGTGAATTAGAAGACCCATGGTGTGAGCCTTCAAAAGAAGTATGGACCATGACGGTTGATCCAATGGATGCCCCAGACGTGCCTGAAAAAGTACAATTAAGCTTTGAAGAAGGAGAGTTGGTTGCTGTTGATGGCAAAGATTTCTCTCAACACGGTGCAGGCGCATATGAAGCATTAATGTACCTAAATGAAAAAGGTGCGGCTCATGGCGTTGGTAGAATTGATATTGTTGAAAACCGCTTAGTAGGTATGAAATCTCGTGGTTGTTATGAAACACCAGGCGGCACGATTTTAATGGCGGCATATAAAGGCTTAGAATCGCTTATCTTAGACAAAGAGTCACTTAAATACCGTGAATCAGTAGGACTTGAGTTCTCTCATGTTATTTATGATGGTCGTTGGTTTACACCACTTGCAAAGGCTCAGTTAGCTTCAGCGGCATCATTTGCTGAAAAATTAACAGGGGATGTTGTCGTAAAACTTTATAAAGGTATGGCGCAAGTGATTCAACGTCGTTCACCAAATAGCTTGTACTCTGAAGAGTTTGCTACCTTTGGTGCTGATGATGTTTATGACCAAAAACATGCCGAAGGTTTCATTCGTTTATTCAGTTTATCAAGCAGAATTACCGCGTTAAGCCAAAAAGATCAGGAGAAGTAGTCATGGCTTTATGGGGCGGACGATTTAAAGAAAAAGCGAGTTTACAATTTAAGAAATTTAATGACTCGTTACCGGTAGATTACCGTATGGCGGTACAAGATATTGTTGGTTCAATTGCTTGGGCACATGCTATTCATGAAGTGGGCGTATTAAACGATGACGAACTGGTTCGTTTAACCGCTGCGCTGCAAGAATTAAAAGCATCTGTTGAAGATAACCCTAAACAAATTTTGTTATCTGATGCCGAAGATATTCATAGCTGGGTGGAAATTCAGCTCATTGAAAAAACCGGTGATTTAGGTAAAAAGCTCCATACTGGCCGTAGCAGAAATGATCAAGTAGCGACTGATTTAAAACTTTGGTGTAAAGAGACTGGTGGCGATTTACTTTTCGCTTTAGTCAACTTACAGCAAGCTATGATGAATTTAGCTGAACGTGAAAAAGATACTGTGTTACCGGGTTATACCCATTTACAAAGAGCGCAGCCAGTTACTTTTGGGCATTGGTGTTTAGCCTATGTAGAAATGTTTAACCGTGATATTGGTCGTCTTAAGGATGCTCTTTATCGTTTAGATGTGTCACCTTTGGGCTCTGGTGCACTAGCGGGAACTGCTTATCCAATTGATAGGAATTCTCTGGCGAATCGTTTAGGTTTTAGAACTGCAACCATGAACAGTCTTGATGCGGTTTCTGATAGAGATCATGTTATCGAGTTATTGGCTTCTGCCAGTATTTCAATGATGCATTTATCACGTTTTGCTGAGGATTTAATTTTTTACAATTCAGGTGAGGCTGGCTTTGTCGAAATGAGTGACTTAGTGAGTTCTGGTTCGTCATTAATGCCGCAAAAGAAAAACCCAGATGCGTGTGAATTAATTCGTGGTAAAGCAGGTCGTGTTTTTGGTTCATTAACTGGCATGTTATCGACAATGAAAGCATTGGCACTTGCCTATAATAAAGATATGCAAGAAGACAAAGAAGGTTTGTTTGACGCGCTTGATACGTGGCAAGAATGTATGGAAATGGCCGTGCTTGTTGCTGACGGTTTAAAAGTGAATCGTTCACGTACACTGGCTGCGGCTCAACAAGGTTATGCCAATGCCACTGAACTTGCCGATTACTTAGTAGGTAAAGATATTCCGTTCCGTGAAGCACATCACATTGTTGGCGAAGTAGTGTTAGCTGCCATAGCTAAAGGGTTACCTTTAGAAGATTTAACCATCACGCAACTGCAAGAGTTCAGTGATAAAATTGAGCAAGATGTGTATCAACACCTTTCAATTGAATCAACGCTTAATAAGCGTGAGGCGCTTGGTGGTACTTCACGTTCACAAGTTGAAAAAGCGTTGGCAACAACGCAGTCTGGCAATGAAGCCATTTTAAATGAACAAGTGGTTGGTGCGCCAGGCAAGCAAAGAATAGAAGGGGCGCTTAAACAAGTAAAACAACGTTTAAATGCGCAACGAGCTGCGGCCATGTCAGTTCGTCGTGCCAGAATGTCTGATGTTGATAGCATTCACCAATTAACTAATTATTGGGCTGATAAAGGCGAGATTTTACCACGCACTCGTGACAATATAATTCACGATATCCAAAACTTTGTGGTCGCTGAGCTAGATGGTAACGTTGTTGGTACAGCGTCACTATATATCTATCAAACAGGATTAGCGGAAATACGTTCAGTCGTTGTGCAAGACGATGCTCAAAAGCAAGGGCAGGGTGAAGCACTTGTTCAATATTTACTAGAGTTTGCTAATCAAATGGAATTAGAACAAATCATTGTTTTAACTTATATTCCACAGTACTTTGAACAGCTTGGTTTTAACCTCATTGATAAAAACTCGCTAGCAGATAATATTATTGAAGATAGTGAGCCAAGCCCACATAAAGATCCTGCGGATGAAGTGGCGATGGAATATATTGTCGGTCAAAGTAAGTAATTCTTACTGGAAATAGCTAAGTTATATTAAAGAATGGAAAAGATGAATAATAGCGAGCAAAATTACGTTAAATGGTTTAGAAATGCAGCCCCCTATATTAATGCTCATCGTGGAAAAACGGTGGTACTTATGTTTGGTGGTGAAGCCGTTACACACCCCAATTTTGCCAATATTATTCATGATATTTCATTATTACGTAGTTTAGGTGTGAAGTTAGTGGTGGTACACGGTGCAAGACCACAAATCGTAGATCGTATGCAACAACGAGGTCTTGAGGAGAATGTTGTAAGTAACATTCGCGTCACTGATGCACAAACATTAGTGGCTGTGAAGGATGCAACCGGCTCTTTACGGCTTCATATAGAAGCATTACTTTCTACCGGGGTGGTTAATTCACCTATGCACGGCTCACAAATTCGTGTCAGTACAGGTAACTTTGTCATTGCAAAACCTATGGGGGTTCGCAATGGCATTGATTATAAATACACAGGTGCGGTGAGAAGAATTGACTCAGATGGCATCAATATGCAGTTGGATTATGGCTCAATTGTTTTACTTTCCCCTATTGGTTATTCACCAACAGGTGAAGTATTTAATTTAGCTTTAGAAGATGTTGCTACGCAAACAGCTATCTCACTCAAAGCAGATAAGCTAATTGCATTTACGGAAGACGATGGGCTTATTGATAAATCTGGCGAATTAATTCGAAGTTGTAGTGTTCGCACAGTAAAAACCTTGCTTGATGAAAACGACTGTCATGTTCGTCAGTTATTACTTCGTTCGATTATTCAAAGTGGTGAAAATGGCGTAGAGCGTTGCCATTGCGTTAGTTATCAAAGTGATACCGCACTATTGCAAGAATTATTTACCCGTGATGGTGCGGGGACTTTGGTTGCTAAAGATCATAAGGAATTAATTGCAACAGCAACTATTGATGATGTTGCCGGAATTTTAGAGCTGATTCAGCCGCTTGAAGAAGAAGGTGTGCTAGTGAAGCGTTCTCGAGAATTACTTGAGATGGAAATAGAATACTTCACTGTGCTTAAAAAAGAAGAGGTGATCATCGCTTGTGCGGCGCTGTATCCTTATCCTGAAGCGAAAATGGCTGAAGTTGCCTGTGTTGTTATTGATCCTGATTACCGTAAAGGTAATCGAGGTGAGAGAATCATAAGTGCCTTAGAGTTGAGTGCAAAAAAGAAAGGTTTAACGTCGCTGTTTTTATTAACTACCGTCAGTGGACATTGGTTCTTAGAACAAGGCTTTATTGAGGCACCACTTGAAAGATTGCCGGAAGGGAAGAAACAGTTGTATAACTTTCAGCGTAATTCGAAAGTCTTTATCAAAGATATTTAATTTATAGCAAACTTGTTTTGAGGTTAGTAAAAAGCAGCCAGTGCATCACTAGCTGCTTTTTTATTTTTACTTTAAGAAACAATAGATTTTGCAACCTTAAGCGGCAGTTAAAATAACTCTTCTTCTTGCTGTTGTTGCTCTCCAGATAATATTTCACTACTGTTATCTTCAGTAACATATTCTGTTGGCACTTTCCCTAAACGGAAATATTCAAACTGACTGCTTTTATCCGTTTTAGTGGTCAGTTTTCCTGTTGCCTTATCAATGCGTACAGAGACAATATCCACGGGCGGTTGAAATGCTTCAGGTTCAGCATCTGCAAGAGCAATGCGCATAAAGTCAATCCAAGCGGGTTGCGCTGATTTGGCGCCAAACTCCTTGCCTGTCGTTTGGTTTTTACCTAAATTATTATTATAAACAGATTGGCCTAGAATATGGCGAGGATCATCAAATCCTATCCATGAGGTCGTGACTATGTTTCGACTAAATCCAGAAAACCAGGCATCTTTTGCTTCGTTTGTGGTACCTGTTTTTCCTGCAATATCACGACGTTTTAGTGTTCTCGCTCGCCAACCAGTACCTTGCCAGCCATGTTTAGCAGACCAATCTGCTCCCCATATAGCGCTATTAAGTGCTTGTGTGATTAAAAAAGCATTTTGTGGGCTGATAATACGATTTGCTTGTTTTATCTCAATAGGTTGCTCTTCTATGGAAGGAGCAATTTTTTGCTCACCATCAATGGTTGTATGGTGATTTGAATTATCATCGCTCATTAAGTCAAGTGCTTGGTCATAGTCAGCTGCTAAATCAGTTTGAATGCATGGATCGCAAGCTATGGCTGGATCAGCCTGATAAATAATTTCTCCTTCACTATTCTCAATACGCTCAATTAAGTATGGATCAACTAAAAACCCCCCATTAGCAAATGCAGCAAAGCCTGTTGCGACTTCTAAGGGGGTTAATGAAGCAGAGCCAAGGGCTAATGTTTCGTTGCGAGGTAAATCGCTAGCATCAAACCCAAAGCTAGTTAAATACTTTATGGTATTACGAACACCAATACTTTTTAATAATCGCACTGCAATGACATTTTTTGATTGTGCTAAAGCCAATCTTACTCTTAACAGCCCGACATATGTTTCAGGGGAATTTCTAGGACGCCAAACAACCCCAGAGCTTTTATCCCACTGATTTATTGGTGCATCATTCACTAGTGAAGCTAGCGTAAAACCATGCTCTAGCGCTGCAGAGTAGATAAAAGGTTTGATGTTTGAGCCCACTTGACGTTTCGCTTGAGTAACTCGATTAAATTGACTCTGTTTGAAACTGAAGCCGCCAACGGCGGCGTTGATTGCACCATCATTTGGTGATAAAGATACGATGGCAGCACTTGCAGTTGGAAGTTGTCCAAGGCGGTAATTATTATCTGCCATTTTACTGACTAAAATCACATCACCATATTTAAGGATATCTTTTGCAGCTTTCGGTGGTTGACCTTGTTTTTGGTCGTTGATATAGGGACGTGCCCAAGCTAAACCTTGCCACTCAATTGTTGCCGTCTCTTGGTTACGTAATTGTATGCTGACTGACTTGTCTTCAACCGCAATAACGATAGCAGGAACAAGCATTTGATAATACGTAGCATCAGAAAAGGCTTTTGTTAACTCTTCTGTTGATAATGGCACTATCGTTTTGTCGGAAGTGCTTGTTGTCGAGCTTACATCTGGCCTAAGTGAAGCGATGGGACCGCGATAACCGTGACGTTGATCGTAGTTTAATAAATTATTAATCAGAGCTTGTTCCGCTGCGGTTTGCAGTTTTGCTGTTACTGTGGTGAATACTTTGTACCCTTCTGTATAAGCTTTATCTTTTCCATAACGTTTAAGTACTTCATTATGAGCCATTTCAGCAACGTATGGCGCATTTAACTCAATTTCTGCACCATGTTTTTTGCCTGTGATTGGTGCATTTTTCGCTGTCTGGTACTCTAAATCTGAGATGTAACCACTTACTAACATACGTTGAAGAACAACAGAGCGACGCGCTTTAGCGCGTTTAGGGGAGCGAATAGGATTTAATGTTGAAGGAGCTTTAGGTAGACCAGCTAATACGGCAATTTGGGCAAGATTAAGTTCGTGAATCTCTTTACCATAATAAACTTGCGCAGCAGCGCCAAAGCCAAAAGCTCTGTGGCCTAGTTCAATTTTATTAATGTAAAGCATTAATATTTCATCTTTAGTCAGCAAGTTTTCAATGTGAAATGAGAGAAATATTTCGCGGATTTTTCGCGTGTAAGTTACTTCACGAGTTAAGAAGAAGTTACGTGCGACTTGCATCGTAATGGTACTAGCGCCGCCTTTGTCCTGACCCATTAGCTTACCAAGTACTGCCCGCCCCATGCCAATTGGATCAACACCAAAATGTAAATAAAAGCGGTCATCTTCAGTTGCTAATAAAGCATCGATAAGTTGTTTTGGTACCTGTTCTAAGGTTAATGGAGTACGTTTCTTTTCACCAAATTGTGAGATTAATAAACCATCTTGGCTATAAATTTGTAGTGGTGTTTGCCAATGCAAGTCCTTTAGTGATTCAACACTAGGTAATTCTGAGCGCATTGAAAGATATAAACCATAAACAGCAATCGAGACTAAAATTAACAGTATCAGGCTGACTTTTAATAAATTTTTGATTGACAACACAGCAAAAGACCAATTGGTGGATAAAAATGTAAGATAGTACTAGTATATCGTGTAAAAGCATGTAATAAATGTATTTATGCGTATTTTGCGTCTAAAATAATTACAAAAATAAAAATTGTAGGTCGTTATGCTAGACAAACTATGGAAAAAGAAAAATTCTATGATGGTGGGGATTGATATTGGTTCTCATTCTGCAAAAGCTGTATTGTTAGGTCAAGGAAATGACGGCTTTATAATTGAAGATTTCGCAATTGAACCAATGCCTAGGGGTTCAGTTGTTGACCGTGAGATTCAAGATATCGAGGCTGTTGGTATCGTAATAGCTAAACTTAGAAAAAAGATCTCTGCGAAAGCTATTGATGCTGCGGCCGCTGTGTCAGGACAAACTGTTATCACAAAATTGATTTACATGGATGTTGCTTTGACAGAGGATGAACTCGCAAGTCAAATCGAAATTGAAGCCGATAGCCTGATTCCGTTCCCGCTTGATGAAGTCAGTTTAGACTTTGAAACCCTTGATGTTAACGAGTCAGATCCTAGTAAAGTTAATGTTTTACTCAGCGCAGCTCGTACCGAGTCGATTGAAGCGCGTGTTGCAGCACTTGATGCTGGGGACTTCCATGCCAAAGTAATTGATGTTGAGTCTTATGCCGTCGGCCGAGCTTATGATTTATGCTTAACCCAGCTTCCAGATGATGCTAAAGATAAAGTTGTCGCGATAGTTGATATTGGTTCTACAGTGACATTATTCTCTGCAACCGATGCAGGCAAGCACATTTATAGTCGTGATCAAATGTTTGGAGGAGAGCAATATACCCGCTCTATTGTCTCTTATTATAATAAGTCTTTTGAGCAGGCTGAAGAAGCAAAAACATCTAACGACTTGCCTCCAAATTATACCTTTGAAGTGTTGGCTCCTTTTCATACCGTGTTAATGCAGCAAATACGCCGTGCAATTCAGATGTTTTTAACAACTAGTGGCCAAGAGAAAGTTGACTATTTATTAATTTCTGGTGGCACAGCGGCCTTAGAAGGCATTGAGAGTTTACTTACAGAAGAACTAGGGATACATACCGTTATTGCAAATCCTTTCAATGACATGTCATGTGGTGAACTTATTGAGCAAGATGAACTTGCAAACGTTGCTCCTCAATTAATGGTCGCAACAGGTTTAGCCTTAAGGAGTTTTACACCATGGCACATATAAACCTACTCCCTTGGCGTGAAGCTGCACTGAAGGCGCAGCAAAAAGAATACTTTACCCTTTTAACTGCCGTCGGCTTATTTACCTTAGCATTGATCTTGGCTGTTAATTTTTATTATCAAGCGCATATCGATGGTCAAAATAGTAAAAATCAATATTTGAATAATGAAATTGCACAACTTGATATTCAAATTGCTGAAATAAAAACTTTGAATGCGAAAAAGTTAGCCTTACAAAAACGAATTAATGTTGTAGAACAACTTCAACGTAGTCGTAATGTAGGTACGCAAGTCCTGGATGAAATAGCAAAAATTATCCCTAATGGTATTTATATAATTGAGCTAGAAAAGCAAGGTAATACTTTACAACTAACTGGTAAGAGTGAATCTAATAACCATTTAGCTAATATGATTCGTGCGGTTGAGTTATCTGATTTGTTTGTTGATGCTACCCCTGAGTCTATTACTTCTGATGATGGATCGCCTAAATTGCTTAGTAGTTTTAAAATGAAAGTGAAAATTAAAGGCTTAGATGATGCTAAGAAAGGACGCAAATAATGAAATTTGATGCATCCCAATTTGACAATTTAGAACTCGAAAATATAGGCCAATGGCCGGCGGCAGCCAAGTTGCTTTTAGCTATTTTTCTAGCTGTAATGCTAGGCTTTTTAGGTTATATCGGGTTGATAAGTGATAAGAGAGAACAACTTGATCGCGCCTTTTACGAGGAGACGACTCTAAAAGAATCCTACCGTGCAAAATACCATATCGCTGCAAATTTAGATTTATTTCGCGCTCAAATGATTGAAGCCGAAGATACTTTCGCTAATCAATTGCGTAGTTTACCCAATAGCCATGAGATTCCCGGTTTATTAGATGATATTACCTTTGTTGGTACAACGAGTGGTCTTGATTTTGTTAAGTTAGAGTGGCAACCAGAGATTAGTAAAGCGATTTATATTGAATTACCGATTGATATTGAAGTTATTGGTCCTTATCACTCATTTGGTCAATTTGTTAGTAAAATTGCGGGTTTACCAAGAATCGTGACCTTACACGATTTTAAAATAAAAATTTCACAAAGCGATAGTGATATCTTAAATCTAAAGCTGCAAGCTAAAACATATCGTTATAAAGAGGTGGCAGCCAAATGACACAATTTCAACAAAGGTTGATAAAAATAATTTTCAGCGTCACAACACTCACTTTAGTTTCAGGGTGTTTTGATGATATTTCAGAAATAAAAACTCACATGGCTCAAGTGAAAGCAACAACCACTAATTACATTGAACCTATGCCTGAGGTTAATCCTTTTCATCACATTGCTTACTCAGCTGACGACCTACGCAGCCCGTTTGTATTACCTAGGCCTGAAGCTATTCAGCAAAAAATGCAACAAATGGCAGGATGTTTGAGTCCGGATACAAACCGTCGAAAACAACCGCTAGAAAAATATGCTTTAAGTGATTTAACTATGCGCGGTACCTTAGGTGATGCAAGCATGTTGTGGGCTTTACTTGAAGCTTCAGATTTAAGCCTACATCGAGTTGCTCTAGGAAATTATCTTGGTTTGTATAATGGTCGAATTACACAAGTGAGTGCAAAAGCAGTGAAAATAATTGAATTAGCTCCAGATGGTGCAGGATGTTGGGTAGAGCGTGAAGCTACGTTAAATATCGTACAATCTGAAGAGTCAAATAAGTAAAGGAATCAATAATGCTATTTAATCAAATTAAAAATTATAAAGGCTTTACTGCTATTAAAGAGCTATGGCTTATTAGACTATTTTTATTTTCCATTTTTATGCTGTCGTTTTCGGTAAATGCTGTTAGTGATGATAATTTTATTAATAATGATAATGAGTTGGTGGGTATATCTTATAACACCATTCAAAGTGATCAAATTGTTGTGGTGTTCAGTTTTACAGAAAAGATAACTTCCTTACCTGTAGTTAAAACATCAATGACGCCTGCTTTTGTTGAAGTAACATTTGACGCCAATACTTTTGGTAAAGATTTAAAAGAAACTTTAGTTAATCATGCCGGTGTTAAAGAGATCAATTTAGATGCTACGACCGGGAAAGTTGTTGCATTAATTAGTTTAGAAAAACTCGCAGTTTTTGATGTTTCACTGAATAATGAAAATGAATTTTCTATTACGTTTAATACTGGCCAGTCAGCTGATGTTGTTGAAGCATTGAGCCCTGCAGGTGATGACTTTATTAACTATATCGAATCTATTGATTTTAGATTAAATGAAGAAAATGAAGGACAAATATTAGTCTATCTAAAAGACAGTATGTTAGCAGCTGATGTAAATGATAAGTTGGGTAAATTAAATGTCGAATTTCATAATACAGAAATTATAGACGATTTGCTTTATAAGTTGGATGTTACTGACTTTGGTACGCTTGTAAACAGTATCGAAACCTTCAAAGAAGGACGAAATGCACGTTTAGTCATTGATGTTGAAAGTGGCTTTATTTTTACTCAAAAACAAGAAGATAATTTATTCATATTGACGGTAAAGAAGAAACCAGAAAAGGCGCCTACCTACTTAGGAGAAACGGATGATTTTACTGGTCGAAGTATTTCATTAAGCTTCCAAGATATTCCTGTTCGTACCGTTTTACAGATCATTGCGGATTACAATGAATTTAATTTAATTATCAGTGATACCGTAACAGGTAATATCACCCTACGTTTGGATGGTGTACCTTGGGACCAAGCTCTAAGCATTATCTTAAAAGTGAAGGGCTTAGATAAGCGCATGCAAGGTAATATCTTAATGGTCGCGCCTAGTGATGAGCTAGCGGCACGTGAAGCGCAAACCTTACAAGCAAAGCAGCAAGTTGAAGAGCTGGCGACTCTATATTCTGAGTACCTGCAAATTAACTATGCAAAAGCAACAGAGTTTTCTGAACTTATAAAGAATGAAGATACCAGCATTTTATCTCCTCGCGGTAGTGTGTCAGTAGATGAACGAACTAATACACTGTTAATTCGCGATACCGCAAAAAGTATTGAAGATATTAAGCGCATGATTACGATCCTTGATGTGCCTGTTCGTCAAGTAGTTATTGAGGCTAGAATGGTAACCGTCAAAGATAACATGAATGAGGAATTAGGTATTCGCTGGGGCGTCACTAATACCGATGGTGAATTTGCAACTTCAGGCTCTATTGAAGGTGCTAGTAGTGCAAACGGTACAAGAGGAGTAACCACTCCAGGGGTGGGTGAAGTTCCTTCTGTTGGTGATGGACTGAATGTAAATTTACCGGTTTCTAATGCAGCTGGAACAATTGCTTTTCAAGTAGCTCGTTTAGCAAATGGTACTATTTTGGATTTAGAGCTTTCTGCTCTAGAGAAAGAAAACAAGGGTGAAGTCATCGCAAGTCCTCGCATCACTACAGCTAACCAAAAGGAAGCCTACATTGAGCAAGGTGTTGAGATCCCATATCAGGAAGCTGCCTCGAGTGGTGCAACTGCAACGCAATTCAAAAAAGCAGTATTAAGTTTAACGGTAACACCGCACATAACACCTGATGATAAAATAATCTTAGACTTAGTAGTTACACAAGATACTATTTCGGATATTACCAGTGGCCTTGCTCCAGCAATTGATACTCAGCGTATTGGTACACAGGTTTTAGTTAATAACGGTGAAACCATTGTACTCGGTGGTATTTATCAGCAAGCAATTATCAGTACAGTTTCTAAAATTCCGGTTTTAGGTGATATCCCTTACTTTGGTTGGTTGTTTAGAAATTCAAGTCAGTTAAATGAGAAAAAAGAATTGCTCATCTTCGTTACCCCGAGAATTGTGACTGATCATTTTTAGTTTATACCCGAAGAAAATCCATTAAATGCTGTAATTTTTCACCATTTAGTGGATTTTTTGTCTTAATAAGAGAGTTTTTAACTAAGATATCACTATTGTTACTTGCAATTTATGCTTAACACTTGCGATAATTACGCCCTTGAAATTTCCGAGGGAGACCTCTTTTGCGTCAAAAGCTCAATTTCACAGTATTTAGACTTTTGGCTGTTCTGTTAACCCAACGAGTATTAAGTAAATCTAATGGCAGAAAAACGTAACATATTCCTTATAGGCCCTATGGGTGCTGGCAAAAGCACTATCGGTAGAGAAATAGCAGACCGATTGCATCTTGAGTTTTTTGACTCTGACCAAGAAATAGAGCGTCGTACAGGAGCAGACATCGCTTGGGTTTTTGATCTTGAAGGTGA
>MAAB01040504.1_pt1 | contig 48001 bp, 43 predicted proteins | sample 1115991 | NCBI WGS metagenome assembly MAAB01 (sample SAMN04961124, study PRJNA320927) | seawater metagenome | isolation source: sample BD02T18 sea water enriched with oil for 18 days | place: USA:Gulf of Mexico | collected 2013-07-27 | reverse complement strand
GGCCTTAACGGCTTTATTATGCGCGCCTTATGCAGAATCTTAAGCTTCCGATCACAATAGACCCTTATAAAAGCGCACAGCGAAGTCTGGAGTGTGAGGGGATAATTGAAAGTTCGGGAATGAATAGATTGCTTGCTGCTATTGTTACCTGCAGTGAGCATTTACATGTAAAAGTAAATTTTGGTGTGGATGAACTTGGTTTGGTTTCAATATCAGGCAAAGGGTCGGCAACAGTTTCTTTAACATGTCAGCGGTGTACTGAAGCATTTGAGCATAAACTTTCAATAGACTTTGTATTTAGTCCAGTGAAAGATGAAGAAGCCGCTGAAAATTTGCCGTCATATTATGACGCAATTGAATTAGATGAAAATGGTGAAGTTAACTTGCGAGAGTTAGTGGAAGATGAGTTGTTACTTGAGATTCCATTAATACCAAGGCATGAACTTAAAGACTGTCAATCACCATCTGACAGTGTTTGGGGGGAATTGCCCGTTGAGCATGAAAAGCCGAATCCATTTGACGTATTAAAAAAACTTAAGTAACTCAACTGAGTTAACAATCGATTTTAGGAGTTAAGAAATGGCAGTTCAAAAGAGCAAGAAGTCTCGTTCAAGACGTGGCATGCGCCGTTCACACGATGCTTTAACAGCAGAAAACTTATCAGTAGATCCAGTATCTGGTGAAACGCATCGTCGTCACCATGTAACAGCTGATGGCTTTTACAAAGGTGTTAAAGTAATAAATAGCTAAGTTTTTACTTGGTTAAAAATACTTTGAACGATCTAACCTTAGCGTTAGATGTTATGGGGGGCGATCAAGGCCCCCTTGTAACGATCCCTGCAGCAATTCTTGCTATTCAAAATTCACAGCAATTGCGCTTAATCCTTTGTGGTGACGAAAAAGTCATTCATGAAGTCTTGTCGGCAGAAAATTTTCAGAACCATCCTCAACTCTCTATTTTTCCAACTGATGAAGTTGTGCACATGGATGAAAAACCAAGCTCAGCGCTGAGAAATAAAAAAAATTCTTCAATGCGTAAAGCGATTGATTTAGTCAAAGAAGGTAAAGCTCAAGCATGTATTAGTGCGGGTAATACCGGAGCGCTATTTTTTATTGCCCATTACGTGTTGAAAACTCTCGCTGGTGTTGAACGTCCGGCGTTAATTTCATCATTACCTACCCACGACGAAGATAAACATGTTTTTATGTTAGATCTTGGTGCCAATGTTTTTTGTAGTGCTAACGTTTTATATCAGTTCGCTCTGATGGGATCTGTAATGGCTGAGCAGGTTGATGACCTCAATAAACCGAGAGTTGCCTTATTAAACATGGGCGAAGAAGATATTAAAGGCAGCGACCACATCAAAGAAGCGGCGAGTAAACTTATTGATAACCCTGCTATTAACTATATTGGTTATGTTGAAGGACATGATATTTTTACCAATAAGGCTGACGTTATCGTTTGTGATGGTTTTGTCGGTAATGTCGCGTTAAAGACGTGTGAAGGTGTGGCAAGGCTTGTTTATCTTAAGTTGAAACGAATATTATCCGAGCATGTATTTGCCCGTTTAGTAGGGAAAATACTCGCGCCATCACTGAAAAAACTATTCAAACCACTGAACCCCGACCAGTATAATGGCGCAAGTCTGATAGGATTGCGCGGAATTGTGATTAAAAGTCACGGCAATGCCAATGTTACTGCTTTTTATACGTCAATATTTGAGGCGATAAAAGAGGTTGAACGGCAAATGCCAACAAAAATCAAAAAGAAACTTGAGCAAGGGAGCAAAGAAGTTCCCAATAAGCTTGAACGTTAGTTCTTCATCGATTTTTACTACGTGTTGTTAATCTAACTCGCTAAAATGTTAGGTAACGACATTCAATGTACTTCAGATTAGGGTATACAATGCAAAATAATTTAGCTTTTATTTTCCCCGGACAAGGCTCACAAGCGGTCGCCATGTTGAGCGACTTTAGCGATAACAAAATAGTCCAGTCGACATTTTCAGAAGCATCACAAGCTTTAGGTTACGATTTGTGGCAATTAGTTGCACAAGGCCCTGCTGAGAAGCTTAATCAAACCAACCATACACAACCCGCGTTATTAACAGCGAGTGTTGCTTTGTGGCGTTTATGGTTGTCTGAAACATCTGTTAAACCTTCGGTTATTGCTGGACACAGCTTAGGTGAATACTCTGCACTGGTTTGTGCTGGTGTATTAAGCTTAACTGATGCAGTAAAGCTGGTGGAAAAACGTGGCGAATTTATGCAAGAAGCCGTTCCTGAAGGTGTTGGAGCAATGGCTGCAGTTATCGGACTTAGTGACGATAAAATCATTGAAGCATGCCAACAAGCTGAACAAGAACAAGTGGTCTCAGCGGTAAATTTCAATTCTCCAGGTCAAGTTGTCATTGCAGGTAATAAGGAAGCGGTTGAACGTGCCGGTTTGTTGTGTAAAGAAGGCGGCGCTAAACGTGTTTTACCTTTGCCAGTGAGTGTACCATCGCATTGTGCGCTAATGAAAAGTGCAGCAGATAAACTAGCTGAACAATTTGCCCAAATTACTTTTAATCAACCTGAAATCCCGGTGATTAATAATGTTGATGTGTGTGCGCAAAGTGATGTCGAAGAAATAAAACAAGCGTTAGTTAAACAACTTTATAGTCCTGTAAGGTGGTCTGAAACGATTACAAAACTAGCAAGTCAAGGTATTGAGTCTGCTGTAGAAGCAGGACCTGGTAAAGTTTTACAGGGTTTAATTAAGCGTATTGATAAGTCGATCACCTGTATTTCAGTTAATGACAATGTTTCATTAGCTAAAGCAAAAGAATTAATTAAATAGGAATAATTATGTTTTCATTAGAAGGTAAAATTGCCTTAGTGACTGGCGCAAGTCGTGGCATTGGCAAGTCAATTGCAACACAATTGCAATCGTTAGGCGCAACCGTTATTGGTACCGCAACATCAGAACACGGCGCAGAAAAAATTAGTGAATATTTAGGCGAAGGTCAAGGTCTTGTTTTAAATGTGACTAGCGATGACTCTATTTCAGCATTATTTGCGGCAATTAAAGAAAACTTTGGTGCTATTGATATTTTGGTTAATAATGCAGGTATCACGCGTGATAACCTCTTTATGCGCATGAAAGATGAAGAGTGGGATGACATCATCGATACTAATCTTTCCTCTGTTTTTAAGATCAGCAAGGGTGTTATTCGTGCCATGATGAAAAAACGCAATGGCCGTATCATTAACATTGGCTCAGTAGTTGGTACTATGGGTAATGCAGGACAAGTGAATTACGCTACCGCTAAAGCCGGTTTAATTGGCTTTACTAAATCATTAGCAAGAGAAGTTGGTTCTCGTGGCATCACGGTTAATACCGTATCACCTGGCTTTATTGACACTGATATGACACAAACATTGACCGATGAGCAAAAAGAAGGGATTTTTTCTCAAGTCCCTGCTAATCGTTTAGGTAAACCAGAAGAAATTGCCAGTGCGGTCGCATTTTTAGCTTCTGACAGTGCAGCCTATATCACAGGTGAAACATTGCACGTCAATGGCGGCATGTACATGGTTTAATCAATCGTTATATTAAGATTGAACAAACGTAATATACATACTAAAATGTTGTTTACAGGTTTGACCAGTAAAGAAAGTAAAATTAGAGGCTTGCAAGAAAACCTGTAGGCGAATACACTACACGCAATTATGAAAAATTGTATTTTTTAGTGAAGGAAAAAAAATGAGTACTATCGAAGAACGCGTAAAAAAAATTACTATTGAACAACTAGGTGTAAGTGAAGAAGAAGTTAAAACAGAATCGTCTTTTGTTGATGATTTAGGTGCTGACTCTTTAGACACAGTAGAATTAGTAATGGCGTATGGCGTTAGAAGAAGAATTTGATACTGAAATTCCTGACGAAGAAGCTGAAAAAATCACAACAGTTCAAGCAGCAATCGATTACGTTACTGCTAACCAGTAATTGTTAATAAGTTCGATGTTATCGAACTTAGTAAAATAATAAAAGCGGTATACTTAATTGTAAGTGACCGCTTTTTTTTTATCTATAAGATGACGATATTATTCATAAGAGACTATCATTGAGTAATACATTTAATTTTTCGGAGGCCGCTCTGTTATGAGACGTGTAGTAGTTACTGGTATGGGCATGTTAAGCCCTTTAGCCAACACCGCAGAAGAAACATGGCAAAACTTGCTACTTGGTAAAAGTGGTATAGCTAATATGGACCATTTTGATACCACAGATTATCCCACTAAATTTGCTGGATTAATAAAAGACTTTGATGCCCAAAACTATATGGAACGAAAAGAAGCCAAAAAAATGGATCTTTTTATTCAATATGGTGTTGCTGCTGGTGTGCAAGCTTTTAAAGACTCAGGCCTCGAAGTAACTGAGCAGAATGCTCCTCGTATTGGTGTTGCTATTGGCTCAGGTATTGGTGGTTTAGGCTTAATTGAGCAAAACCATGAAAAGTTGATAAAAGCGCAAGGTAATCCACGTAAGTTATCGCCATTTTTTGTACCTTCAACCATTATTAATATGATTGCGGGTCACTTATCAATTATGTTTGGTCTGCAAGGTCCTAATATTGCCATAACTACTGCGTGTACGAGTGGCGTGCATAATATTGGCCATGCTGCCCGTATGATTGCTTACGGTGATGCCGACGCTGTTGTTGCCGGTGGTGCTGAAAAAGCTTCCACAACACTGGGCATGGGCGGCTTTGGTGCTGCTCGCGCTTTATCTCGTAGAAATGACGACCCTGAAGCTGCATCTCGTCCTTGGGACAAAGACCGTGATGGTTTTGTACTTGGTGATGGCGCTGGTGTTATCGTTGTTGAAGAATATGAGCATGCTAAAGCCCGTGGCGCTAAAATTTATGCCGAGCTTGTTGGTTTTGGCATGAGTGGCGATGCTTATCATATGACTTCACCACCTGAAAATGGTGATGGTGCAGCACGTGCTATGCAAAATGCAATTAATGATGCGAAAATAGATGTAAGCAAAATTGGTTACATTAATGCCCATGGTACTTCTACAAAAGCGGGTGATATGGCAGAAACTAATGCGGTTAAAACTGTATTTGGAGCTGGTGCATACGATGTAATGATGGGCTCTACCAAGTCAATGACTGGGCATTTATTAGGTGCTGCGGGCTCTGTTGAAGCTATTTTCAGTATTCAAGCACTAATGAATAACCAAGTTCCACCAACAATCAATTTAGATAACCCTGATGAAGGCTGTGATCTAGATTATATTGCGGGTGCAGCACGTGATGTTGAACTTGAATATGTACTTTGTAATTCATTTGGTTTTGGCGGCACTAACGGCTCATTAATTTTTAAGAAAATTTAATTGTCTTTAGTTTGTTTTGCTTTGCTTTAGATTGCTTGGTTTAAGTTAGTTAACGGAAAGTAATTTAAATCACTTGAAAAAGAAAGAGTAAGCCTGAATACTAACCTCTAGCCAGAGGAAGTCTTCAGGCTTTTTTATGTCAATAACTTTTATATTATAGATAATGTAGCGACACTCAATGAAATATTGCTCGGTAAATGGTCAACAACAAACTGATATAGCGGTTACTGACAGAGGACTAGCTTATGGCGATGGGATATTTACCACGGCGAAAATAGTTAATGGCGAAGTGGTGTTATTAGCAAAGCATCTTGAGCGGTTAGTCCATGGCTGCCAGTATTTGAAGCTACAAATGCCATCCAATATAAGTTTAAGAGAACAGTTGGAATCGGTTGCTAAAGGTTATCCCTTAGCGGTTTTAAAAGTGATGATAACTGCGGGTAGTGGTGGCAGAGGTTACTCTAGGCTCGGGCTCAGTGATAGTGCTACCAATATAATTATCATGATATCTGATTTCCCTAGCGATTATGAAACGCTCGCTCTGCGAGGAATTAATTTAGGTGATAGTAAGCATCAGATTGCGACGAGCCCAATGCTGGGGGGAATTAAACATCTCAATCGACTAGAGCAAGTATTACTAAGGGCTGAACTTGATGAGCGCAGCGAGGATGATCTTATTGTTACTAATTGCCAAGGTAATGTCATTGAGGCGACTAGTTCTAATCTATTCTATTGGCAGGATGAACAGTTATGCACCCCTGAAATATCAACATCAGGAGTAGATGGCTTAATTAGACAAGCGATTATTGCCAATAATGCGCAAGTAAAAGTATGCCAAACTAAACTCGAAGATCTTAAAGACGTTCAAGCTATGTTTATCTCTAATTCTTTGATGGGTATAATGCCGGTAAAAACGTACAATAATCGCTTACTTGCCGTTGATCTTGTTTTGAAGCTTAAAAGGCAAATGGAAGGATTTTTCTAAATGACTTTTTATGTCGTTTCTCTAGTTATTATCTATTAAGGACAAAGTGTGCTTAAAAAACTTTTTATTATTACATTGTTAGTGTTACTTAGTGCCGCAGCTACCTTAATCTATCAATTTGATCAGGCGTTACAGACTCCCTTAGCGATTGAAAAAAATAGCTTTCTAAAAGTAAAACCAGGTAGCTCTGTTAGCTCCTTTGCCAAGCAATTAGAGCAAAATCAATGGATATCTACTCGTTTTTGGCTGAGGAACTATGGTCGGCTATTGCCACAAAAGACAAATATTAAAGCGGGTACCTACTTGATAGCGAAAGGTTCAACCTTAGCACAATTATTGGTTCAGCTTGTTGACGGGAAAGAGCACCAATTCTCTGTCACCTTTATTGAAGGTACACGTTTTAAAGATGTATTAATTATTCTCGCAGGCCATCCTTATATTAAACAAACGGTTAACGATAAATCGATTAAGGAAATAGCAAAAAAACTTGGTATTGAAGCGGAGAATCCAGAGGGGTGGTTATTTCCTGATACTTATGCCTTCACTGCCGATACTAAAGATTTAACACTAATGCAACGCGCCTACACAAACATGCAAACTCAGTTAAGGGGATTATGGCAGAACAGAGCGGATAACTTACCTTATGAAACACCTTATCAAGCGTTGATTATGGCCTCGATCATCGAAAAAGAAACAAGTTATGTCGCAGAGCAACCTCTCATATCATCAGTTTTTGTCAATCGTTTACAAAAAAGGATGCGTTTGCAAACCGATCCGACGGTTATTTATGGCTTAGGTGATCGTTATCAAGGTGATATAACGCGCGCCCACCTACGTGAAAAGACACTTTATAATACTTACCGAATCAATGGATTGCCACCAACACCTATTGCAATGGCAGGCCTATCAGCCCTTAAAGCGACACTTAAGCCAGTACCGAGCGATTATTTGTATTTTGTGAGTGGCGGTGATGGTAAGCATGTTTTTAGTAAAACGCTAGCGGAGCATAATCTTGCAGTGAAACGTTATTTGAAAAAGCAAAGGCAAAATAGAACACAGTAAGTATATAAATTATATTACTAATTAATATAATTTATATAATTGACCGTATAAAATAACAAATTAAAGGTAGAAGTTTAGGTATGTCCGCAGGAAAATTTATTGTCATTGAAGGTATGGAAGGCGCTTTATTTTCGGAAAGATAAAAACGTAAACTTATTGATATTATTTTCTGTTTTGTTATTATGTAAACTAGTGTGTTCGTTTGATAAGTTGTGGAGTAAGTAGTGAGCAAAGGGTACATGATAGTTTGCGATGGAAGTAACGGTGCAGGTAAAAGCACACTTATTAAATCAATTGAAGGGTATCTTAAGAGTAAGAAGCAAAAGGTTCTTGTTACACGAGAGCCTGGTGGGACTCCCATTGGTGAAGGAATTCGTCATATCTTACTTAATCCTGATACACCAGAGATGTGTGATACAACAGAGTTAATGTTATTTGCAGCTGCTCGAGCACAACATATCCAAGAAAAAATACTTCCTAACATTCAAGATGGGAGAATTGTAATTTGTGATCGGTTTGATTCGGCGACAGTTAGCTTTCAGCATTACGCAAGGGGCTTACCTTTAAGTCTAATTAATCAGCTAAATGAAATCGCTCTAGATGGTTTTCGCCCAGATATAACAATTATTCTTGACCTAGATCCTTTGATAGGTCTTGAACGCGTTAAATTGCGAGGCGAAGGTTTAGATCGACTAGAAAAGCAAGACATGGAATTTTTAAATAGAGCACGTGATGGCTATTTAAAGCAAGCAGAAAATGATCCAGAACATTTTGCAATTATAGATGCTTCACAACCAATTAAGAAAGTTGAATCTGATGTATTTGATATTTTAGATAAACTTTTAATGTCTTAATCAAGGGGGAGACGTTTGAATTACCTTTCACTATTCAAGAGCAAGGAAATTGCAGAAGCATCAGATGGTCGACATATTCCTTGTGATTACATTAATCATAAACGTTTTGAGCTGGACTGTAATTATTGCTTGGGTCTTCATTATGTGTTTATTCGTTACACTCAAGATTGCACATACAGTAAAGGATATACACTTCGAAAGACTATCCATCATCTCCTTGATTTTACAGTTATATTCGAAAGTAAAAATGTTAAAGATTTACACCCAACAAGCCTTTTAAATATAAATACTGAATTCTTTTATAGCTTTTACCTTTACCTTCAAGAAATACAAGCTCCAAAAGAGATGGCAACTAGACTAAAAAGTTCTCTAGTTAAAGTCGCTGCACAAAATGATCATGGTATGCCATTACTAATGCTCCCCATTCTACATGAGTCAGGCTCTAAACCGAGAGAACCAATTTCAGAGGGATGTTTTGATGAATTGAGTCTAGCTCTTAGAGAACACATCGACAAACTATATGAAAAATTAGAGTATAGGAAACTAGTTGAACAGTCAGAACCTTACAATATTAGCGACATTCGTAAGCTAATATCTGAGCATCAAAAAAAAGGTCGAATCGGGTATTGGGAACCATCAAATAAAAGAGCTTTAAAAACTTTACTTTATCACAAACACCCTTTCTCTGTTCCATTTGAAGAATATCTAAGTGCTGCTTTCAAGGATTTTAACTCTTCAAATGTGTTACACGAGCTATATGGGCGTTATTTGAACCCTCAATTACGATTTACTGATAAAAAGGCTGGTCGTTTAATCTATTACCTTGAGTCTTTAGTTGAATCATATTTTCCAACTCCTACAGATCAAGTTGCGATTGTATTATTTATTATGATTCAAACAGGATGGAATAAAGAAACTGTTTTCGCTATAGATAAAGATAACTTTGAGCATGTCTTAACTTCAGCCTTAAGTACTAATCAAGTGTTAATTATCTCTGAAAAAGAAAGAGGTCAAAGTATAGATAAACCTTTTTTCGACCCGAAATGTTTCAAATCAGCTAGTGATAAAAAAGATAAATATTCTACGTATAATTTAATTCATCTTGCTAAGGCACTATCTGAACCTTTTATAGGATTACCAGAAGATAGTACTAGTAACATGGACAGAACAAATCATAATTATCTATTTTCTTGTATGAGATTCTGTCAACAATGGAGTGCAACCAATACAAAGCAAGGGGGAAGACCTGGGCGTTATTCAACTCTTGCGGTTAAATCATTATGGACAGTTGGTATAAAAAGGTTCTTTGAAAAATATGAAGTTTTTGATAATGGAAAAAAAATAACCAAGGCACAAGATCTAAATGGTAGATTACGACCTACTTGGATTAAGTATGTTAGGGATAAAAGGAAGCACCCTTTAAGCCTAATTAGCATGGAGCAAGGGCACTCAAGTATTGAGACTACTGATGTTCATTATGATAACTCTAGTGCAGCTAACCAGAACCGCAGAGAGCGACTAAAAGGCGAATTAGATTTATTAACTAAATCATTACGTGAACGAAAATTTAAAGGATTACTTTATAATCGCAATACTACAAGTATAGACAAAACACCTTTAAATTTTTTTACCATTCCCGGTCATAAAAAAAGCTTATGGGGTTGTATGAACTCTAAAAAAGCCGATTGGCCAGGGAGTGACAAATGGCTTATGTCTGGGCAAAAGTGTAATGCTATTGCAAAATGCTTGTTTTGTAGTCAAATATGTATTTTTGAAGATTCACTACCTTATTTAATGGAACGTGAACATATAATACAGTCCCAACTTCTCACTTCTGAAGATGGTATAACTGATCCCTTATTGCATGATGAACTAGAAATTATTCAATATATCTTTGATGAATGGGGCAATGAAAAAGCATTAAAAAATGCAGCCCGTTTTCATCGAAAAAATAATAACTTGTTACCCAATGACATGCGGTCACTTTCAATGTTTTTTGAGGACTAATCATGGCTAAAAAGAAAAAAGTAGACCTCGATACTGTCGAACTTTCTCTTAACGAATTGAAGTCTGACTCCCAAGAAGCCGCAGAATATTTATTATCTCATCAACAAAAAATCTATACCGGAAAGTTACTAAAACATATAGGAGGAGGATTGCTTGTGAAATTGAGGGCTGCTCCAAATGGAGATTTTTCATTAACAGAGCGCTCAAAATATTCAGATAGAAAATGGCAGTTACCTATTAAATCAAGTAAAAACACAATCACCTTTTATAGTGATTTACTTGGTAGTAATGATCTAAAAAGAGTAATTTCATATCATTTATTACCTGCATCCCACCCTTTTGGTCGAATTCGAAGTTACGAATCTTCAACAACATATGCAAGTGCTCACAGCTATATTGAAAAGTATGTTCTGTTACCTAATGCCTTGGATGGAAGCCCAAAATCAATAAAAGCAATTTCGACAAAACTATTGAATAAAGCCTTGGATGCAGCTAGGGATGATAGCTCATTAAGAGCTTATTCATTTCTACATTTCTATATATGCTTTTGGATTGCTCTTTCTGAGCAGAAACTAATTCCCACTGAATATCGATTAAATATCCCGTTAATAAAAATCGATAACAAAGAGAGAAAGCTGGATATTCAAGCGCAAATTGAAGAGGAACGCATAGGCTGGTCACCATTATCTGAAGATGAATTAACAAAGTTAATTGAACACTCTTTATTCTGGACTGACAAAGCCCTTCCTGAATTATTGAAAATTAAAAAATATATTGTTAAAAATGATTATCATCAACAGAAGCACCCTGCCATCATTACTACAAATAATATCCCTGAGTTAGAGGCGTTACTTGGGAAGGAGGTTGATGGAGTTGCTATTTGTGGTTATACAATGCCTGTGATTTCTCAAAGAATAAAGGGGCGACAATATCTTACATACAATTATAATTGGCGAAAAAAATACCGATTAGCTGTTGATAAAGTTAGAGATGGGGTTCTTATTATCTTAGCCCTTATAACAGGATTAAGGAGTCGGGAACTTGGTAAAATAACATTTGATGATTTAATTCTAGGGGATGATCTTGAATGGAAACTAAATGTAGCACGCTTTAAAACAAGTGATGATCCCAATTTTTTTGGTGAAAAAGATTCTATCCCATTGCCATCAATTCTGGGGGAGTTAATCTCTGAATATAAAGATCTACGATCGATTTCTGGTCTTATGCGAAATGGCTTAATGTTTGAACAAACTTCAAACCGAACGTTGGAACTAGAAAACCATGCCTCAAGTAGGGCGATACAGAAAAATTTTTCAAGGATAGGAAAAGAGTTAGGATTAGATTCAATACATGCTCACCGCTTTAGAAAAACTATTGCTGAAATATTGATAAAAAAATCAGAGAGAAATATAGATTTAATAAGAATGCTATTTGGTCATAAGAGCTATCGAATGACTCTAAGGTACATTGCCCGTAACCCTTATATGGTGAGTTCTATTACTGAAGCTATGGAAGTTCACTATGCTGAAAGTTTTATGAAAATAGTTTCAGCTACCCAAAATGGGTCGTATTCTGGGATCGCTGCGGAAAGGATTGCATCATCACTATCAGATAGACCGGAATTGTTTAAAGGGAAGTTGTTTAAGTTATCGATTCAAGAATACCTAGCTTACTTGCTTCAAGCTGGAGTACCTATTTTTATTCAACGTACAACAATTGGAACATACTGTGTAAGTACAGAGTCATATGCGGAATCAAATCAACCACCATGCATAAAGAATAACCTTAATCAATTAACAATGCCTGACATCAGTAATTGTCAATTAGAGTGTGCTAATGCCGTAGTATTAGAAGATGCGAAGACGTCGCTAGAAGAAAACGTAACTTTCTATGAGAGTATTATTGATAATGCAATTGGAGAATTGTCTGGAAAAGCTATTGAAGAGCTAAAAAGAAAAGTAAAAACAAATAAGCGACATTTAGGTAATCTAAATAGTAAGACTTGTATTGGAAAAGAGCGATTAGAAACCTCTAAGGTTCAATCATGACAGCGAAAAGTACAGAGCAACGAATCATTAAAGTTATTGCTGAACATTATCTTGAGGATGGGCAATCCAAGTTAACCATTCAAGAGGTATCGAATCGCTCAGGTATTACACGGCAAGCTTTCAATCGAAATTATAAACACTTAAAACCTTACGTGGTTGGCTCTCGACCAATAGAAGATATTTTGACAGGAAATATTGAAGAACTTCGTTCTTTACTTGTGAATAGCCAAAAAAGAGTTCGTCAATTAAACGAAGAAATTACTAAAGGTAAATTTGACCACTTAGAAGAAATAAAGAACATTAAAAATAGCTATATTACAACGTTAATGAACGATGATATTGCATTATCTGAAAGCGATGAAATACGTAAAACACTTGAAAAGCAAGCTATGCATAATGAAAGTTTGGTTTCTAGTATTAAAAAACTTGAGCGAGAGCTAACTGTCGAAAAAGCAAGGGCGGTATCTCATAATATTAATAGCAGTTCATCGAATGATTGCGAGTCTGAGCTAATCCCTGTTTCACCTGATATTGAAACAGTATTCAACAATTATATTAAATCAAAAAATATTGATATTTATGAGGATGAAAAGGATTTGGCAATCAATAAAGTGATAAAACGAATAAATAAATTTTCTATCGCTGAAGATTCATGTGTTGTCCTTTTTATTGATAGATATTTATGTAGCTTTGATAATTTTGTTAAACAGTATAAATCCAGCAACATTGGCCCGACAATAATAGTAAAATTACCATTGTTTACTAGAACTGAGTTGAAACTTTTTTCAAAAAAAATCCAAGGTGAAGCTCTTATAAATATATATGTGCCATTTTCTGATAGTGAAACCACTATAAAAGCTCAGAGAGCATTTTTATTTAGATCTATACCTGAACCAGAAATTAATTCTGCAGATCGAATGGCATTTCCGTCAATTATTGATGGACATAACATGGTTTCAATATTTCGAATTTATCAAGGAGATTAAATGCTTTGTATTGAACGTCGATTAATTTGTTATCGAAGTATTGAGTCTAATAGGGAAATGAACCACCATATATTGATAGCTAATATTGATAAAAAACATGTTTTACTTAGTCATCCCAACTTGTTTCTAAGTGAAAATGCTCGATCATCAAAGTGTACTTCTAATCGATATTCAGGGGTCATATCTATGTTTTATCGATTTTTATCTACGCAGAAAAAATACGAAAGTATTGATGTTTCTCTATATCATGTCCTTTCTGATAATCGTGATATAAAAAGATGGCAAGTTGAAAGACAAATAATGCGAGTTCGAGAGCAAAAGGATAGCCCGTCATCATCAACAATATTTGAAGATGCTAAGATATTATTGATGTTCTTTAAATGGGTTAAAGACGCGGGTTATATCACTAATGTTAATATTCAACTTGTAAATTGGGTTGCGAACTTTAAAAACAGTAATATGCTTAATTATGTAAGAAAAAAAGCAAAAATAAAAATAGACGCTAAGAATATTACTGTCTTAGATAAAGAGCGTCGACAAAAAAAAGTCAAAACCTTAATTACGAATATGGAAATAAAAACGTTAATTGAGTCTTACAGTGACCCAGTTTATGGAGCAATGTTTAAGTTATCATTAGGTACAGCAATGCGTCCAATGGATCTATGTGGATTTCCATATTTAGGAAACGGTAGCAATAAGCATATATTACCATACTCAGATATGAGTAAAGGAGCCTCTGCGATTGTTGAATATACTGTACGGGCTAGTAAGGGTAATAAATCTAGAACTATAAAGATAAATCGTGCTGATTTAAAGGTACTTGAGAAATATTATATCAAGCCATACTATTCTGAGCGTGCTGATAAATATGAGGAAAAATACGGAAAAAAATGTCCCCCTTCGATTTTATTTTTGAATAAAAAAGGTGAACCAGTAACACCTAGCAAAGTTGCATCAAGAACTAATGATGCCAAAGTAATTGCAAAAAATTCTTATGCTGATTTCAGGGATGGAGTTGTTTTCTATGATGCACGTCATTGGTGGCCTACAATGTTCCTCGTTAATTTCTTTAAAGATAGGCTTCTTACCGAGTCTGCTGATGTACTGTATGCAGCTGCCGCACAAGTTTTAATCGAACAAATGGGGCATGAAGATATAGGAACTACATATAAGTACTATGTTGATTTGTCACGACTAGTTGTTATGGCGCATAAAGGGAAAGTATCAGAACTAATAACGGAAGAAGAATCTGTAGGAGAGTTTATAGAACGCATGGATGGCGTTTTAGTAGCCTAAACGGTTAAGTGTACTGGTTGACTGAAACTCTAAACTAAGGGCGACAATTGCTTTCCCTCAAATAATGAGTTAGATTTCATTGAAAAAAGTAATATGTGACTTATTTATTGGTTCATGGCTTTTATGGTAAACCCGTACAAATTGATCAATAACCTCTTGGGCATATTTATAGTTATTATTTAAAACTTCTTGGTAACTATTTTCTGGTGTTATTTCTAAAAGTAACTGATTGTTACAAAACTCTTGGTTCCTGTATCTTTCAGTACCCGGTATCACATTGACAACATACACAACACAGGGATTAGCGATTTGTAGCTCTTTAGCTACATCAAAAGCACAAATACCAGAAAGTATAGGCGTTTGTTGACATTTACTGATGTCAAATTGCAACCTTTCCAAGTCGAGTCGCTCTATATATGGAGCTAAACTATCCTTAATCACGTAATTATCAAAATCGAAAAAGTCACGACTAAGTGATTTGGCAACCGCCATTGCAATAGTTGTCTTTCCTGACTCACTTGCTCCGTCAAATATAATGACTCTAGACGAGTAATTTTGTTCAATACTTAATATTAAATCTTCGACGTTGTTGATAGGAGCTCCTTAGGTGGTTTTTGAGTGATACATTTCCATAACAAAAACAACTATAGTATGTGCTGAATTCACAGCTAACCTTGCTTCAGCGACCACGATACTTGGTGGTGTAATCTCACGGCCATGAGCCGAGCCGATATGCGATCTGAATGCCCCAACACCATCAATAATTGCAGTTATACCTTTTAAAACTTTGTGCTGGTCGTTAGCGAGTATAGAGTTAGGATTTAAGCTTATATGTGGCTGGACGATAGACCAGAGTGGAATAACGTTTAACTTTTGAGGCATTACTAAATTACATTTTTCAATGTAAAACTTTAATGTTGACTCAATAATCGAACATGCTGCGGTGATAGAGGCATGTGGGTCAGGGTCTATATTGGCAATTGCTCTTTCAAATTCTTTTTCAATAGATGCGAAATCGCCTGAACTTAAATAATCTTCTAGCGTCTTTATAATAGGAGTAGAACCAGATAATGTAATATAACCATTCATTCGATATGAAAGTTGATTTTTAGCTAAAGCATTATTAATTCTTGATTGCCCGTTGATTACTTTATCTTGCGCCGAATCACCATAGTAAGATGGCTGTGGGTCCATATCCATAAATTCTTGAATAATGTTAGCTAAAATATCTATCGCATTAACTGAAGAGTCGTCATTACAACGCCTCAACCAAGCGGTACATTTTTTTTCACAGTTCCCCTCTGGTGCATCTCCTGGAGCACCTGATTCCATAAATAATGACTCAAGCTTTGCGTGACTATAATAGTAATCGGCTATTACAGAAGACACTGCGCCAATAATCGAATTAGGTATATTTGAATTCAACGATAACTCCTTAAATCTCTGATTCTTTGCTAAACGGCTGAACAATCAGCTCTTACTCATTACCATATATTTAAATGATGCTGTACATTATTACAGCACCATCATATTATCCACCCTAAGTGAATGCAATACATGTATGAACACAATAGTTTCTCACACAACAATTAAGCTGCATTGTAAATGAATACTTATCGGATCCATTTTATTAGCAGAGGGAGAAGTAATTAATGGCTAACGGGCAACAATCAGGGAAAGAAAACCTTGATACATTTCTTCTTTGGAAAATTACTCAGACAGATGATACTTACAAGGAAATGGTTTACCGTGGGCAGCTTAATCGTAGTGATATTGCTATTGCTTGTGGCTTTGGGAAGTCAGCCCTTAGGCAAAATCCAGCAATAAAAGATGAACTCGAAAAACTTGAAGATGAACTGCGTGAGCGCGAAATTTTACCAAGTAAATCAGAAGAGCGTATTGAAAAAGAGATTCGGCCTAAAGAGTTTGACCAATCAGCTACAGGGAATACGTTGAATAAAAGACGGTTATCGAAGCTTGAGCAAGAAAACATTGAACTTCAAGCTAAAGTACGTGAGCTTGAGCGTAAACTAGAAAAATACTCTGAGCTAGGTGATGTTATTGGTGAATTAGGAATGATGCCTAGATGATTTATTCAGAAGTTAGAGAGTCAAGGTTTAGGGTTACTAGTGTAACTCGCAACACGTCTAACTATGTCATCTTTATGGGATCACCATTAGATAACAGCAATAAAGTGTTTAGCGCAAAGACCTTAATATCAATAATGTCAAAGAAAACTAACCTTCCTGTCGAGCCTGCTATAGGGCAGCACTGGATGGTTAAGGATAAGTATACAATCTCTGATTTCGATAACAATGGTTACATATACAAACAACTCACCTATGAAGATCCCGTATTCGCGGTGTGCACGCTTCCTGAAACAGGTGAGCAATTTATAAAGTTTATTGCATACGAAAAAGCATTCAAAGGTATTGGTACCGTTAAAGCTAGAGAGCTTTGGGAATACTATGACAAAGAAATTTATGCAATGCTCAGCCGCAATTATGCTGAAGACAAAGTATCGTTAAGCAAAATGCTTAGTGATACTTCTATAGAAGCTTTGTATGAAGGATTTAAAAAGTATTCGAATCTTAAATACGCCAATTGGATGTCTCAAAAGCAGATCCCTTCAAACGTACAGCAATCATTGTTAAAGTTTCATGGGGACAAATCCATCAAAGAGATCCAGCGAGATCCTTTTAAACTGATGTCATTTGGTATGTCGTTTAAAGCTGTTAGCGAATTAGCTAAATCTCATTTTAATGTTGTTAACGATGATGAGAGAAGACTGTCAGCGGCAATAGAAGAGGCTTTACGTGCTTCTTTAGGTAATGGTAATACATTCTCAAGTCAAAACGAGTTAAAGCCAATAGTAAGGCGCTTGTTAGGCTGCATGGAACTGACCAAAAAAGCTTTTCAAGTCGGATTTAGTAAAAGTCAGTATATTATTCACCCTGAACATGGAACATATCATCAATCAGCCACATTGATCATGGAGGGTGTAATTACAAAACGATTTAAGAAGCTAGCAAGCTTTGGTGACACCTTCGATGAATCATTCACTAAAAGCTCAAGGCAAGCGATTGATGAGTTGCCTTATCCATTGGTCGGCAAGCAACAAGAAGCTGTTGTGAACGCATTAGCATTTAAAATAGCGTGTATTACAGGTGGTGCCGGTACAGGGAAAACAACGGTACTTAGAACCGTGCTAAGGGCTATGCATTTCGTTGGTTATACAATACATGCCATAGCTCTATCAGGTCGAGCTGCTATGAGGATGCATGAATCTATCGGTTTTGCTACATGCACCATTGCGGCATTCTTACGAAAAGAAGAGATTAATGATGATGGTAAGCATATAGTCGTTATCGATGAAGCATCAATGGTTGATATACCTACGATGTACAGGATTGTCACGCATATCCACCCTAATGTTCGGATCTTATTTGTGGGTGATCCTAACCAACTACCTCCTATTGGGCCAGGTAAAGTGTTAGCTGATGTGGTAAGTAGCGGCACAATTATGAACACAACATTAGATATCGTTAAACGACAAGAAGCTAGTACAGGTGTCCCTGAGTACAGCGCACAGATCCGTGATGGTATCGTTCCTAAGAATTTATCTTTTGGCAACATAATATTTCATGAAACTCCTGAAGATGAAATATCAGCTAAATGCGTTGAGTTATATTCGCAGTCACCTAAAGATAGTCGTGTTATAGGTGCTACATATAAAACAACGTATGGTGGTATAGATGAAATTAACAGCCTCGCCCAAGCAGAGAATAATCCAGATGGACAGATGCTAACTATTAAGCACGAAGGCGAAATGCAATTTGTACGTATTAAGCTCGGAGATCCTGTTTTGTTCACCAAAAACAATTATGATATTGGAGTACAAAATGGCTCGCTTGGCGAAGTTACATCTACTGAGCATGTTGGTGATAAATTTGGTGTAGTGAAACTTGATACAGGTGATGAGGTTGAACTTGATTTGGATTTGTTTAACTCTATTAAACTGGGCTATGCAATATCACTACATAAAGCTCAAGGCTCACAGTTTCATCGCATAATAATTAGTCTTAAAAGTGGTAGGATTGTTGACCGAAGTTGGTTGTATACTGCAATTACAAGGGCTGAGACGGAGGTTCATATTGTTGGTAAAAAAAGTGATTTCATTAATATCACTCAACATGAAAGTAATGCTAATAAACGGAGTTCATTTTTAGGTGAACTATTGTCAGGTCAGAACGTTAAAGATTTGACTTAATGAAAATAAGCTTTTAGATCCGTTAGACTTTTAAAGCATCAAATAATAAAAACAAAGAAATGGGCTCATCAGTTGGTTTTCATCAATAGATTTAATGTTTTTAAAAAAATAAAAATTTGATATTAGTGATTACATGCCTGTGTGGATAGGTTAGAAAACCCAGTTAAGATGTTTTGATAATTGAAGCCAAATAAATTCCAAGTTAAATTAAAGTTCACTAACACACTTTATACGGTTCAACGGTACTGAAAAATGATTCATTTTGAAATAAAAAACACCCAATTGCAGCTTATATATCAGCCAGATAATAGTGATGTAAGATGGATTGACGGTAAATTAAAGAATGATGGAGAAGTATCCATAGGCTTTACGTTTCGATTTAACTCGAATGATTTAATTAGCGCGGATGATGAAGAAAGAGTATTTGTTTTAGGTGTTTCTGAAGACAATTGTTATCGTATAAAAAGCCGCATCCTTGGTACAGAGCATGATGTTCTTCTGAGTAAAAAACTTAATATATCAAGAAAGACTTTTATTGCTCAAAGAAACATATCTGTGCTTTCTAAAATAGATCGAGTCCTTGATGAACCTATTATAATTAGTGATGATATTCTGGGTGCCTTACCCATCAATGAGTTCAATCGTTTACTTAGTAACTTTCCTACAAGTACTGAATTAAAGCATTATGCTGGATCTCGTATAACGGGTGTGCTTAAAGACTATTTTGAAACGACATCCGATGCACAGGAAAAACTAGACAAGTTCTTAAACAAAAAGAAAGATATAAGAAAACCTTCAAAGGTAAAGTGGATATATAGCTACGAAGAGAAGAAGTATCAATATATTCGAGACACTTTTGTTGAAATGCTTAAAGATGCAAATTCATTTACTGAAAAAGAATGGCAAAAACAGATTGCTGAGTTTTTATTATTAATATTCCCTAAATACATTGCTGTAATTGAAAATGTACCTGTAAAAGATTATTACACTAACCCTAAAAAAGTAACAGATAGGTATATTGATATTGCCCTTGTGGATGCTAATGGAAATATTGATATTATCGAAGTAAAAAAGCCATTCGATAGTACTTTATTATATTCGAGCACAGTGCGCGATAATTACGTACCTAAAAGAGAGTTATCTGCGACAGTGATCCAAGTAGAAAAATACTTATTTCATCTGAGTAAAAATGGACGAGAAGGAGAAAAACGTATTAGAGATAAGTATATTAATGAATTACCAAAAAATATTAAAATCAATATAACAAACCCTAAAGGAATGTTGATTTTAGGACGAGATGAAAAACTTGATGAACAGCAAAAATTTGACTTTGAAATTATTAAACGAAAGTACGCTAACGTAATGGATATAATGACTTACGACGATATACTACGGAGACTAGATAACATAATAGAAAAATATACATCATTATAAAACATCCATCGCATTCCATAACATAACTCAATGCTTAATAAGTTTGATACTGATGAAAAAAACAGTCCCATTCACGTAAGGTGAGTTGAACAAGTATAATCCTACCTAATTTTTTGACGGTATATCGAAAGTTAAACACTCTAGGATCTACCTATAGATAAGTGAACATGACAGGTATAGATTACATAGCAACTGGTAGAAGGTGGCACCCGCGGTTCCATTCGTGAGTGCTAAATTGTTAAATTAAATGTAAATACCTTCAATTGTTGGTGGTTCATCAACCCAAACATCGCTTGCTGACATTACATATAAATTCCTCTTAACAAACTCTTCATCACTAAACTCAGTTTCTTCATTATTAGCAATTTGTAGCATCACCTTTTTAATTGTTGGAAACTTCTCTGTATTCCAGCCATACATGCTACCTGCATTGGATTCAGACACAATGCTTATAGAACGTTCGATAAAGTAAACCCAACAATGAATTTGTTGCTGTAAATCTCGACTAACATCTTCAAGTGGTATGTGAAACGCAAGTTCTTGAAGTTGCTCTATAGAGTACTCAAAAGCATCAATAGCTTCGGTAACCTTTGTTATTTGAGCATTTAAATGAGGGTAAGTATTTTGATTCACAGTAACGGTAAAAATAAATTCATCAAACTTATTTTTATCCCCAATACGAGTTTGTTTATTAATATTATCATTAACGCATATTTCAGTAACTCGGCACATATTAAGCTTACTTAAAAAGCTATAACCTTTTTTACTTTGAAAAAAATCAATAACAGCATTTGCCAAGAAATGTTCTGGATCTTTTGAGTGCCTCTCAGGAAGCTTTGTATTGTCAATCCAAGCATTTATTTTAAAAAAAGCTTCTTGTTGAGCTGACTTTACTTTTATCGGAATGGAAATGAGTACTTTATGTACATTTTGATGTCGCCTATCTTGAATTACACCATCCTCATCACGCTCAAATACTTCACTTATATTATGAGGTATAAATGATAATTCAATTAAATGCTCATTTTGTGTATTTTCTCTTTTTGCCTTAAAGCTTTGATAGTTTTGAAAACCGGAAGCACAAGACAAAATACCTAGCATCTCACTTTGTTTGATATCAATACGATGAGAAGAGTTTATTTGTTTTCTAATAGACTTTGATAGCTCTGAAATCGAGCCATGGGTGTACGCTAATTTAGCCATAATGAACCTTTTAAATTTATTAGGTACGTAATCAACATTTAAGTTTTGATAATTGCTCTGCTTTCAATCTGACGTACCGAATTAAAAAATTAAGGTTTATGTATCAAATTAACATTAAGGCAGGTTTAGCATATCTCATTACGAGACCAGAGCGACTAGGTGATCTGCTGACCTGTTACAATCATAACAGCTTTAAAATCGTTCAGTCAACTGAGCTTTCATTTCACAGGTTTATACTTTGAATATTTCTAGCTAGCTCTATCTTGTTACCAATAAGGCAGTGGCTAATAGTATGATTTATTGCATCCAAACGGGGGACGGTTGGTGTAGAAGTTAAATAAATATCGAAACAAAAGTCCCAAAGAAGCCTACTTATTGCAGTTGAACAAAAATGCCCCTTTGTGAATAAAGATAGAAATAAATGTGGCAGTAAGTTTTATTTATTAAAAAAGTACCAAAAACACTCCAAATAAAGTTAGAAACTGACTTCAACTGGCATTAAGTGCACCTTAACAATCATTCGAAACAGTATTTTCAAGTATCGTCTATAGCGATACCAATTTAGTATCACCATAGACGATACTAATAGAAGCTAAATAAAGATAGACGTCTACTTAACAATTGTTGGTACACACAAACGTGCTTGGGTAATTGCCGAATTAAGGCTAGCCCTGACTTGCCTCGATGAATATAGGAAAAATAAGATGCAGAAAAGTTAGCGTTACTAATTCAATGTTGTATGACGGCAATAAGTGGCTAAGCGGACTATTTATTGTGATAAATAGTCCGCTGATCTAAAGAAAGAGTGATAGCTAGCTTCCGCTTAATTCATAGAATATTGAGCTTCTAACTTTAATTGATTTTGCCTATTTGGTATTTCAATCTTTATTTAGACGTTTCCAACTTTAATTAACTTCGACAATTGTATATTCAGCGTTATATCCTTAAATAATCACACTGTATACTTGAACAGTGGTTTATTGGCCCCATATAGACAGAAAGGCTTAACTCAAATTGAAAAGGATAATATGAAAAAGTTAAAAGACGAGTTTGTAAAGGGGATATTCGACAATGTTCGAAATTTGGTTTTATCTTCTGTTGTTATTGCTGTAGGAGTGCTCATTGCAAGAAATAACTTCAATAATTCAGCTAGTTGGTACCTCGCAATTATTGGTGTTTACACAATATTAATGGGTTTTGGTTTGTTTGCCATTAATGTAACTCATGCTTGGACAAAGTTTCAGGAACTTAAATGGACTAAGTATAGTATTACGGCTTTATCCTTAACATATGCGTTACTTGCTATAGAGTTTGTGAGGGCATTATGGGTAGGTAAAGTCACTATAGGTTTATAACAATTCAAATAAATCGGGATTGAAACAGTTATCTCGATTCCGTTTCGGTACACATTATATAAAGCTGTTATCTGTCGCTAATTAGGGCATTTTAAGCTAAAGGATTTATATGAGAATAATAGGTTTTGAGATAGAAAATAAAAAAGGACTGTGGTCAGCGTTGCTAGGTTTATTTGCAAGTATTGTAATGGCGATGGGAAGTGATGGTTTGCTGGGAGGGGTTGCTAATCTCACGTCTGACTGGGGCGATGTTAATGCTGCAGTAAGTACTTTACATTCGTACAATGTAAATGAAGTAGGTGGTAGAGCAATACTGACTCAAAAAGATACAGGTTTTAATGAACTTCGAGAAGTTCTATCGACTAAAGTTCCATGGTTAAAATACAATAAACCTGACTATTTTCTGATGAATACGCCTGCAACTATTGGTGGTGCACCTCGTAAGGTTGTTCATGCAATATTTAAACAAAAAGGAGAAACTATAAGCGATTTTTACATTATTGATGGTTGGATATCCCAAGAAAAGCAAAAAGACTACCTATATAAGGGCTTGTTCATTCTATTTATGTCGTTTTGTATGGCTGCATCTCAATATGTGCGCCTTGCTTAACAAATAGCTGGATTCGCTGAATTCGACGTTATTGATACAATATAATTTAACCTAAACCAACAAGGCATAAACTTTTTATGCCCGCTGTGTGGTGGCTATAGTTTTTAACTGTTTGTTTTTGAAAGTTATCGTTTTAAAGTTAAGCCATACACCTTGATAGGTCGTTCCAGTGAACCTTGAAACTAAAAATAGCCTCATAATAAGGCTACTCTAGCTTGAAATTTCTAGCATGACTTAACTTCTACATCTACTCAACGCGTTATCTTAGTAACATAATTATTCTAAGATTCAAGGAGACCCTCTCGCTCAAGTACTTCACGAATATCTTCAAATGCAGCACGTATGTTACCCTTTGGAAATCTTATTTGACCAACGCCGTGGATATTGGAAAACTCCTGACAACCTTCTTCAAGTAAAATAATTGCTCGCTTAAAAGTAAGGCAACCTTGAAATAAGCCTACTTCATGGATAACATTTTCCCTCGCGTGTACGGTATTATCTGCATGTTCATCTTCAGCTGTCATTATTAAAAATGCAAAAGATGCCTGATCGAGCATCGTCTCTAAACGTTCTTTTATTGATATACCTGCTGTTGACTCTCGGTTGAATTCATCCCAATCTAATTTTAAGCGATCAGCAAGGAAATGAGAGAGATCACGCCACATAAGACTTCGCCCATGACCGATAAACACTTTTCCTTCTGAAGTTTTATCTGGAATAATTTTTCGATACTTTTGTCGAAAGTATGTAGCTGATCTTTCGGCAATCTTTGATAGCTCTTCAATTTGGGTAAAGTAAGATTTTAAAGCGTATAACCAAGTCTTAACCCCCACATGTGGCGGAGCAATAAACCCCTGAGACATAGCCAAAGAATCACGTGTCATAACTTGACCTTTAGGTTGTAATGCTTTCATTAACTTTTGTTGGGGGAAATGGGATTTAAGATTTTTAGCTTCATCCCTGAAAGCTTCAATTGTTTCAGATTTTGTTTCCTCCAGAATGATCGTTAAAATCATCACTAATTCAGCTTGCAACTTTTCAAAAAGCTTACCTGTATCATTTGCAATATCAACCAGTTCTGAATCTTCATCTACACCTGATTGATCGAAAATATATCCTTTGACGTCCTCAGGACCATATTCTCTCCAATTTTGCGATACGGTGTTACTGAAAGTATCTTGAAACCCCCATTCTTTACTGAAATGATCGCCAGGCTGTGGGATATTAAAGCCAACATAATAAACATGAGCATGATAGCCAAGCCAAGAGTTAGATGAAGCCCTTTCAACCTGTCTAATAACATCTTCTAACGAAGAAAGTTGTTTATCAAACCCTTGAATTTCAAACTCTAGAGCTGACTTTTTGCATTGCTCAGCTATACCCAAAAGTTCATTGATTTTTTCTTCCATATACGCCCCTTGTTTTACCAAGTAAAACTAATAATGAATGTTGAATTAAGCTAGTAATAGCTTTGATGTGAATATTTATATTTTTACAATATTTTTAATGGGTTACAAGAGAATTATGGTTAGGGACTACCTTTTAGTTAATGTTCATAAATTACTTAGGTTCAATTCGGTTTAGCGGTATGATGTAATGAATTGATTACTTCGCAAAAGGAAAGTTTCATGGAAGCTGATTTAAATATTTCATTAAATGGATTTCAATCCGAAGACGATGCAAACAAAGTTGGCCATTTAGCGCTAGAAATAATAAGAACATTGGAAAAAAGAGAAAACCTTAATATATCAAAGTTAAAATCCATTCTTATTTCGTATGATTTTCAATCTGCGCTTGATTCTATAGCATCAAAATTTAATTATAAATCAGATGTTACCTATACCAACACTAATCAAGCACAAGCTGTAGGTAAAGTACTTTCAAATATTGGAAATAATGGTACGTATTCAGAGCATGCAATCATTTTGGATGTAAATTTTTTCGCTGGATATATTCTTGCTGATTTTTCTCTTGAAGCAGAGTTTATTTCTCCCATAATTCATAAGTTACATCATGAACTAGTCCATATTCATGAGCGAAACATTCTTAAAAATCTTGATGTATCAATGTCTGTTGGTGGTTATGATGATGCCTTACTCATGCTTGCTACAAGTGCATGGTCTGAATATTTAGCTAACTATATGTCTTCGAGTACAGCAACTAAGAATTGCATTGATGGAACACTTTTAACTTTTGAAAGTGCACTTAAAGAAGTACCTGATGAATTAATAGATTTAATTTATAAATATCAAACTGGCCAAGTTGAATTAGGGGATATGTTTCAAACTGTTAAATCTGGCATCTCCTTATTGTGTAATTTGTGTGCATACTCTTTTGGTTATATTCATGGTATTAAGATTGATACTAAAAAGCATTACCCTTCACTGCATGAATTATTGGATAAAACTGATTTATCACAAATCTTATTACCACTAGCTGAAGCGCTTGATAGTTTAACAGGTCGCTTGAGCAATGATGGTATAGGTAATTACCGAGACTTTGATTCGGTTCAGCAATGCATTGAAAATGTGTACCTATACTTTGGGCTTAGATTAGAACGTACTGGTGAAAACAAGCTCGACCTCTATGTCCATGTAGGCTAATTTATATAAGTTTTGTGGAACCATCGAAGTTTAAAGAATATGACGGTTCTATAAACGATGATTTATCATTATCACACTTCGATTATTGAAAGGTTCCTGTGATATGAATAAAAATTAAATATCACATTTCAGGACTTATTTATGAATAGCATTATTGAAATAGAGCGCTGCTTCACCCAAGAAGAACTTGATTATTTGATGCCACTATTGAAGAAGTGGACCAGAAATGAACCAGAGATAATTATTTGGTTTAATACGTACCAGATCTCAGCATGTAGTAACCAAACACCATGTAAACTATGTGATTCTGGTGAGAAAGAGGCTCTGATTCAGTATATAAAACATATTGAGTTCAATGGCTTTTCATGATCATATTATTCGGTAATTGAAGTGAAAATAACAAATGAAATTTTGGATGACTATTCAGCTCACTGTCACCAAATGCTAATAGATGAATTTGGTAGTTATAACCAAAAAGAATACGATCCAATTTATCTTTACCAGAGATATAAATGTAGGGTCATCACTTCGAATAAAAGGGTTACCTTTGAGTCACTAGAATTATTTATCCCAGATAAATACCGAGGAGCATATTTAGTCATTAAAAGTGACATAGAACGCGGAAACCCTTTGAAAAAATATCAGAGTAGGCAACTTAAAAACTTAGATTATGATGATGATATGCTTTCACACTGGGGAGTTCAGCACTTTCATCTTGGTGGGATTCTTGATGCTGATGGATATATATCAAGGACTGGTGAATTGTTATTTGTTCATTTTACTCAGACAAAAGCTTATATATTGGGCATCTTTAGTCATGACTCATGGTGTGACTTAGATATTATTGAGGTTATGCATAGTAATTGGCCCCAGGAGTTAGAAATGTATAAGTCTGATGTCATATCTCAAAGATTGACAAGTAAAGACCATAAAGTTCTTAGGAATAAACATGCAAACACGAATGTAACGGTGAATGATGGCACTGAATATTTTGCGCCTGGTATGGGAGTTACAGCGAATGGTGCGCCAATTAACGCTGTGCTGAATTCAGATAGGCTGATATTTGTACTTAATAGTGCATTTGAGCTAATCGAGAAGAATATTTCATTAATACTGAATTCTGATCCAAGTAAAAGTAAATTGGAACAATTAACCATAGGTCTAGAGTCATTAATAAGTAGTGATTCCTTTGTTTTTAACATTAAAGAAACAGGCTTTAAATTTACTTTATCAAATGAAAATGAACATGAACATTGATTTGTTTGGTGTCATTGAAAAACATTTAAAATTAGATAATCACAGTAGCTCAAAAATAACTAATAAATCGCAGGAAATATCGTGAAAATCGCAGTTAAAATAATTTTACCCTTTGTATTTATATTCGTTGCTGGATTCGGTGTCGGTTCTTCAATAACATCACCTGAACATGCAATTATATATATTGACGAAAGCACCGAAACCTATCTATCTCCATCATGTGTTTCAAAAAGCAAAACTCAATTTATGGCCCAAATGACAATAAAAGATGTACGTAATTTAACTTTAAGCATAAATAAAGAATGCGTAAACCGAGGCGGGTTCGTTCAAAATGGTAGGTCCTTTAGCGGAAAGCTATTAGAATCATTAGGCTTTATCCCTAAATTAAAAGAACGTTGGAATAATGACGGTTCTTGGAATTGGTAATAATATGTTTGAACTTAATCAATAAGCTAAAATAATACTTGGAGTTATTTATGGATTGGATACCGGCAGTTTCTTCTACATCAGTATTAGCAATTTTAATTTTTTTATCGAGACACTTAATTGTTGCTAGGCTGACTAACGCCGTGAAACATGAATATGATAGTAAACTAGAACAGTTGAAGGCAGAGCTTTCAAAAAGAGAAAAAGAGATAGAAAGTTTACGTCAAGTAGGGCTAAATGGCTTGCAACAAAGGCAAGCATCTATATTCAATAAACAGATCGAAGCTGTCGAATTACTATGGGCTGCCACCTGTAAATTACACTTAGGCAAACCCGTCTCTGAAATGATGCTAAGAGTAAAGACTGAAGAGGTTTCTAAATCCATTAGTTATGATGCTAACTTACAGAAATTTTTTAAGTACATTTCCATGCATGCTGATATGAAAAAAATGACGGAAATTGACCCTAACCCTGCACGACCTTTCGTTAGCAAGCTTGCTTGGGCATATTATTCAGCTTATAGCTCAATTATTTGGCATTATGTACTGCAAGCCAACTTGTTTGAAAATGGTCTAGGCGATAACTTACTTGAAACTAAGAAATTGACAAAGCTGGTAAGCGTCGCTCTCCCTCATCAAGTTGAATATATTGAAAAATTTGGCGTAAGTGTTTTTGGACATCTACTAGAAGAACTGCAAAATAAAATACTTGAAGAAGTAGATTCAATGATCAGTGGTAAATACCTTGATACATCAGGACTTCAAAAAGCAGCAAAAATACAAGAGTTAGCACAAGAGCTTAGCGACAAAAATAAAGACCTAACAGGCTAAACTCCCTTGAGGTTATAGGGTGAATTTGCGGGTGATCCCCCGCACTATAAACTCCAGTTAATTAGACAAAGATTAAAAATAAAAAGAGATAGCTAATGACCAAACATCGCAGTCGAGTAACCGCAGATGAGAAGCAGCAACTCCTAGAACTTGCTACAACCCATTATAAGAACCAAAAGTCGTCCAAAGAAATGTTAACGGCCATTATAGACGAAATGTATTCAGAGACTGACTCAAGAACACCTGAAGCAGTGTTAAAGCAATTACAAAACGTTAAAGTACTATACATTCCAGCGGGTAAACATTACCCAAGTTATTGTTCACCGTTTGAGCGAGCTAATAAAGTTAATCAACCCATTGTCACTAAAGCAGCTAACGAAACTAGTATACAAAGTGAAGGTGAAGTACAACTAGGTGATGCAACAGTAATTGCAAAGGCAATCGATAGCGACTTGCAAACGCAATTAAACGATACCCGCGCTGAACTTTATAATTTGTATGACTCTTTATCTCAGGTACGTCCTAGTTTGATCTTTTCAAACGATGGTACTGCCACAGGGAAAAGCTATAATGTTGTCGAATCATTTTTAAGACCAATACATCCTGATAATTTGATAGACGGTTTTACAAATTTATTATTTACTTGCCCCCAGAAAAGCCAATTAGAACTCTCTCAGAACCATATTTCTGAGGCTCAGAAGAAGCGTGTGCCAATCAATTGTATCTTTGCATTAGATGATATTGCAAACCTTGAGCTTAAGCATTGGTCAAGCAAGGAAGTACTGAGGAAGGCATTTGAACGATGGATTAACCAGCTACTTAACAATAATTATTTCAAAACATTGGGTGTAAATTTAAAAGGCGCAATCAAGCGGGTTGATGCAGCCAAAAAACAATTAGTCTCAGCTATGTTTGATGATGCCCTTGATGTTCGTATTGTTGAAAATATAGTTTACTCTGCCGAACGTGGATTGAGGGAACAACTTACCAAAACAGCTCGCCAACTCTATAGCTATTATGTCGAAGACAAAGGTAGTATTAGCTCTCATAGAGCATTCTTTACCTCACAATATATATCGATTGATCCTATGCTGATATCAGCAGTTGAAATGGTTAATCATGTATTCCCTTTCGAATCGAGTAAATATTGCCCTACTATAATGTTGCTTACGGCTCGTAAGCTAAAAACTCAAGTAACAACATTAAAGCTTTCAGAACGCTCAAAAGACGGCCTTACTACTGAGCAGCATGCCATTGAAAACATTGTAGGGCATAAGTGTCACAGTGCAGAGGTTCGTCAAAATATAGATAGGTTAGGCTCTATTACTAATAAGCCGATTGAAGAGCAACAAGAATACCTTTATGACGTCCGTTATTTAATCGACCAAGATGATTATTATCTGCAGAATGGGATTAAGTTTGACCTGATTATTGATGAGGAACACGTCACATATCCTAGCTTTTTGAACCTCGGTAAACATGACATTTTACCTAGTAATGACAGTGTGAGCGATATTTTATCTATATTATATCGCATTAATATGTCGGCACTTAATCACCGTGATGGCTATAGTGAAAACTGGGGGGAATCTGCCTGCGAAATTATAGATGAGATTAAAGATCATTTTACTAATAGATGTGAAATTTCCGAGCACTGTGATTTTGATAGTATGATAGATCTATTTGCTCATAAGCTTCATTCTCCGCATATAGCTAGGCAGGAAGTTGAACAAATAATCAACATAACCCGCAATGTGTTTGCGATGACAAATAAATCATTTTATAACGAGCTAGAATTAAAAAAACTCAGAGTTTCTGGTGTTGGTGCACCAGGTAGACATACAGGTATTAAAATTTATTTTCAAACTGATCAATATGATAAAAACCCATCTCTTTACGACTTATTCCAGCTTATTCTTTGTGTTTTTTACGTGATTTCCAAAGCGACGCATTTGGATGATTACTTTAAAATGTTCGAACTCCAGATGGACTCTGAACAAAATAGACCAATGCGCTTGTTCTTTAATAGAATAAGACAAAGCCGGGTTGATATAACTAACTTGTTCGAACGTGCAAACAATGAAGACCAGCCTATTGATCACTTCTTCTCCTATTTTCTTCCCAAGGTTGTGTTCTCACTTCAAAAGCTCGCCGAATTAGCCGCAAAACCATCACAAACTGATGATGATATATTTGTTACTTTCAAGATCGAGCTTGTTGAGTCATTACCAGAAGACAGCTTGATGAGATGTCTTGCGAATACAAAGAATAGAGCCATATTATTAAGTGCTACCAGCGGCATACGAGATGGATTTAATTCCAGTTTTAACCCTGAATTATTTAAACGTTTCTCAACAGTAAATGGTGAGCAGCGTATACACTTTTATAAACGAATCGAAAACGATGTTGGCACATTTGATAAGCTAAGGGCTTTAAGAAGTAGTTGTCGTAATATCGAGTTTTATACACACGACGACACTTCTTTTCAATCTAAAAATGATGATGAATTAGCAAGCCAAGTACAATCTTTCAGCAATCACATTATACAGTCTGCCAATGTAGCTAGCCCGTATAAAATAAGCGTGCATCATAAGCGAGAAATAGATATCACAGTAAAGCATATGCTGTCCGCTGCCTTAAATCAAAAACATACCATGATTTTGTCCAACAGTGGAACACCCGCTAGGGCGATTAAAGAGTTTGCTATGGCACAAGCAGAATGCATATCACAGCTAAGCCCTGAGAATTATAAAGGTACAGATTACGGTAGTATTTACAAGGTATTTGAATTCCAACCTTTCGAACAAGGGGCAAAGTTAAGAATAGTGTTATTTGATGCAGAATTAAATAAAAAAGAAGATGTTGTGAAGCAATTATCTCTGACTGATGACAATACCAAAATTTGTTTTATATCATCATATACTTCAGCGGGTACCGGTATTAATGTTTATAAACGTTATATCAATGAAGCAATTAATGAAGATTTTGAAAGAATTTGCCTTGTTAATATGGGGTATTGGTCGTCTATCAAAACTAAAAATGACGGCTTTCATCACATTTTCAACGCCATTTATCTTTATCAAAAAATTACTAGCGGAAAGGAAAATATTTTATTTAAAGATGTAAACCTTAACTTCCTTGAAGGTAAAAATTTTAATGCACTGCTTAATGCACACAAGTTAGAACAAGCATTTACCTTAATGCAATCGCTAGGTAGAGTTGAACGATGCGATACAAACATTAATACACAAGTATTCTTGTCTGAAGAAATAATTCAACACATGACCTTGTTCTTTTCTTATTTAGAACGTGAAAGTCAGGACTTATTTATCGGTTCATTGTCACTACTAAACCACAATTTTTATCAACTTACTAAGCAGTATGCCTACTCGAAATCATTTGAAACAACAGTTGATCGCGATCTGTTTAAAAAGGAAACTCTAGAAAGCTCTAAGACTGTGAAGGGATTTTTTAGTGAGTATGTGGTTCCACGCCTTAATGATGCTCGCAAAGGAGATTATACAGCTATTGCTTTAAATGAAGCTATTCGTGATATCTCATGTGTCGTTGACTTAGCAAGGTACATTAATAATATAAAATCATTACCTGAAATTAAAAATTCTATGATTGAACCGATAATTGACAAGTTTGATGTTAATAATATTAATACCAAATCTAATATTGTTATTTGTCGTACCGGTAAAGTGGGTGAATTAACCGATATATTTGATGGTATTTCATTATATGAACCTTTTAGTTCCGTTGTACCTAACTTTGATAAGATTGAAGGTAATATCAACCCTAAATATAACTGTCAGGTGGTATTAAAGACTATTTCAAAGTTGCGTAAGTCTGCAACATCTAATACTGCAATACCAAACCCTGAGCTCGTTCCTGTAATTAAAGGGAATGTCGGAGAGTATATTTTTCAGGCCATTATTGATAGTAACGATATTAAAGTTCTATCTACTGAAGAAGTTTTTGAGCTAGCAGGCAGTGTGGCCTATGAGTTATTTGATGTTTTCATTCTTGTGAATAAAGAGCTGATATGTATCGATGTAAAAAAATGGGCATCTTATCTTGATTCAAAAGAAAGGAGTCATGATTTACTGAGTAAATCGGAACGAAAATGTGAGCAAATATCCAGTAATTTAAAAAAAACATGGTATTGCTCCAAGGTATGTTTATGTGAATATAGACTGGAACCATAACTCATTGAACTTATTAAGTGAGAATTCAGCTCACGAACCGGTACATTTCTTTAACTGTTTTGTGCGTGATCCTGTATATACAGAGAAGACTAAACACAATCGCAAGCAATACAATCCAGTTGACCGTTTTGCCATTAATGAGAACTTGATGAAGTTATTAGAAGGAAATAAATAATGGACGATTCAGTTGTCATTACTTCACCACGCTTAGTCAGTATTGACGATGAAGATACAAGGATGTTACCCGCGAGGACTGATATTGTTAAGGTTCAAGGCGATATCACTAGCTTAATAACAAAGCTTTGTAACTCCATTGATGGTAAAGCCCATATTAACTATGTTTTTAAGAGTGTTAAGCAAGACAAGTCAATATCAATGGAAGCGCTAGGAAAAATCTACCATAATGAAATAAAAGCATTCATAGCAGATCAACTCGATGTGCCAAAAAACACACCACTTGTTTATTCTTCAAAGTTAACTCGAAATAGCTATTTCGCTCTGTTTTTGAGTAATAAACCTACTGATTTATCTCGAATACATGAAGATGCAGAGACCTGTAATATCAATGACTTTTGGTTAGCTAATCATCTTATTGATCTTCATATAAAAAGTTATTTAATAAATAAGCCTACTATTTTTGGTAAGCACACCATTGGCCAGTTTAATAGCGAGATGCTTCTAGGGGCACAATCAACGAACTATGAAGCGAAGAGCGGACGTGGAACACCCGGTACCATTCATGATCTTCTCAAGATAAATGTTTGGTTGTCGCCAGAAATGGAATTTAACATAAACCTAATAAAACAAGTTTATTTTACGCCGCATAATGGCGAGCCAATTGGCAATAGTGTACTTAAAGATGAGTCACTTTTCTTTATAGGGCAAAAGGCGCAATCATCCTCGACAAGAAAATGGGATGCCAGAAAAAGCCAGCGAAATTTTATGGGGTTTGATGCACCAGCATCAACCACAAGAGAGCTCGCTAAGAACCCTATGGCACTATTCTCAAATAGTATTGCCTATTACATTACTTATCTTCAAAATTGTGTAATTGAAATTTTTTCTTCCTTAAGTGTTTCTTCCACCCCTATAATCTTTAGTGCAACTCACAGAATTGATGTTCAAGATATTGATTGCCTTAGTTCATTGGCTAATATAACTGTTATAGATGCGCGTACACGACCGAATAAAGCTGAAGATACGGTAATATTACAGTTTCAAAAGGATAATTCTGCTGATTACGTTAGGGCAGGTGATATATCAAATGTTGGATCACTTGATAGGGAACGTGCATATATTGTAGTTAATGACAACGCTAATGATGGAACGACGATCACAGATTCTACAGGCAAAGTTTATAATAGCTTTATTAGTGCGGTGATTGCTTCAAAAAAAATCCCTACAACCAAGTTTGATTTTTATACAGATTTAAAATTATATAATTTTGAATCTAATAACAAAATTATTTCACAGGGGGTTGATGGTGCTAGTAAACTTAAATCAGCACAAACCATAGAGCGACTTCACAACGAACTAATAATTAAAAAGGTATGTTTTCAAGGGAAGTCTTTTAGCCTAGAAACTGATGTTTGTAGTAATTACAGCTTAATTTCAATTCGCAGGAATTCCGATTATGTCACTTTTGCTTCCGTTACTTGCGTAACTATCAAAGACAACACCGTTACAATTAATAATCAGAAAATATACTCGTCAAAGAATTTTATAGATAAGATTGAGTTTAATAATAGGTATGAATCTCTTAAGTATTTATTGCCCAATGCACCATCAGATGTTCTATCTGACTTATATAATGATTCATTCATTATCATTGATAAAGAAAGTAAAGAATCACTAGTGAGCTATCACAGCACTCGTGTACCGAACGTAATAGGTAATGCAAATTTCGATAATATTAATTTATGGCATTCAAGAAAAGAAGGAGAGGCAACACCTTTTACTCAAAGTGCGTTACCTGAGAAATGTGTACTGCCTTATTATGCAAGCAGATCTAAAGACTTTAATAGTATCTTTATTTCTGATCACGGGACATATGTAGATTACTTTATAACCCCTCATCAACCAGTAAACTCTACAGTAAATAAGCGTAACCTAACCAAACGTATATTGGTGGTTGATCTAAAAGGGCAACATCGGCCAGTTTTAAAAACTAAAGTGGCTCTATTATATTTTGATTCTCATTGCTCAAAATTTATTAAAAATAAAGCCGTAGCATATAAAACGTTATTGCAAAAGGTCTCAGAGGCTCCCTTCTTGTAGCTAAGTTTACATGTTTAAAACTGAATATACATTTCCATTTGGATAGTTAAAGAGGGAAGTTTATTTCAAATTCAATCGGAATTAGTTTACAATTGGCCTCATTAGATGTGCTTAATTAAGTGTGTTTACATTGGCTAAATAAATTGGATGGTAAATGATGTTTTTTAGAATGTTAACATTAACAGAAGCTCTTATATGATGCAGGTTTCTGAGCCGTATGAACATGTTTCTCACTCACTCACTCACGCGTTTACATTAAAAAGTAACCGAAATTATGGCGCTGGAAAATCATCGGCTATTGCTGTCATTGAAAGTACCCTTATTAAGCATGGCATTGAGTATATTAATACCAGAGAGCCCGGTGGTACCCCATTAGCTGAATCCTTACGTGATATGGTCAAATCGGTAGAACATCACGAAAAGCTTACCGAGGAAACAGAATTACTACTTATGTATGCTAGTCGCAGTCAATTACTTGCTAACAAGATTCTGCCGGCTTTAGCGGCAGGAAAGTGGGTGATAGGTGACCGCCATGATTTGAGTTCGCGCGCATATCAAGGTGGAGGTCGGGGATTTGACGAAACTATAATGAATACTATTAGTGATATCACTTTAAAAGGCTTTCGTCCTGATATCACTCTTTATTTAGATATAGATCCACATATTGGTTTATCTCGAGCTAAAGCTAGAGGTGACCTAGACCGTATTGAATTAGAGAAGATGGATTTTTTTATTCGTGTTCATAATAAGTACCGAGAACTTGCCGAACAAGATGACTCAATTATTACTGTTGATGCTGCACAAGCCATGTTAACAGTACATGAAGATGTAGAAAAAGCTGTTATCGGGTTTATTGCTAAAACAGATAAGGGTTAGAGACACATATGCTACAAATTTGCCGCAAAAAGCAAGCGCAATTAAGCCGACAATATCAACAAAGGACCTTAGCACATGCCATTATAATTCAGGGTATAGAAGGTGCAGGTCAAGGTGCATTGGCAAAGTGGTTAATTGAGTTATTAATATGCCAAAATCCGTTATCAGCGATTAATGACCCAAAAAATGAGACTATCAGCGAAGCCTGTGGTCAATGTAAAGCCTGTTTATTAAGGAAAACCGATAACTATCCGGATCACCTGTTGTTGAACACCGAGAACAAAACCTTAGGGGTCGATGATATTCGTCGTGGCAATGCATTTTTAGAGAAAACAGCGCACCTAGGTAAAGTGAAAACAATCTTAATTCCACAAGCTCAGGTAATGACGATTGCTGCTGCTAATGCATTATTAAAAACATTAGAGGAGCCAAGTGCGAACAGCTATATTGTGCTAATCACAGACGATCTAGATAGCTTATTACCGACAATTGTAAGTCGGTGTGCTGTGTATGCCATTAGACCTATGATAGGTGAGGCGTTGTTAACACAACTCAATGTATCAAACTATGGGGATATTCAACTATCAAGTAGTTCTACTTTGGCTAAAAAAGAAAATGATACTGCTTATATTAATTTATCTCATTTACCTGAATTAACCGATAAAATCATTTATCAAGAGTTTCAGACTTTTAATCAATATTTCTTAGATTATTTAGTTAATGGCCAAAGTGAGGATAAATTACTTAGCCAGATTGTTGATAATAAGCACAGCTTACGTTGGTTAGAAAAAATCATTTGCAATTTAATAAGAGAATATTATCTTGTTAATGCAACGGGGAAAGCATTATTGGTTGCTGAACAGCAAATTTCAGTACAAGCACTTAATCAAATATATCAAGCTATCATCAATAGTAATAAACTGATAAAATCTCATATACAGGCTAATCGACAGTTCGTCGGTGAACAATTACTTATGACGATAAATGAAATCGTTAGATCATCGATATAGGAGAGCAACTTGGTACCATTAAACGTAGAGTTTTATTCAGACCGTGATTTATACCTTGCCTTTATGCCTTTTCTTATCGAAGGTGGGGTTTTTGTACGTACACCACGTCAATATGATTTAGGCGACGAGGTCGAGTTACATATATTACTGCCGGACGCGTTAGAGGAGTCTATTGTGCAAGGTGCAGTTTGTTGGCTGACCCCTGTTGGCGCACAAAATGGTACACCTCCCGGTGTTGGTATTACTTTTGTTAAAGATCCAGAGAAAGTCCGTCATCAAATTGAGCAAATAATTGCTCGACATTTAAACTCTTCAGAGCCAACACTAACCATGTAATTTGGTTTCTTGTCACCACTAAATAAGTGACAAACTTTCATTGTTAATTAAATATTTTAAAGCACAGGAGCTCCTCGTTGTTTATAGATTCTCATTGTCATTTAGACCGCCTTAACTTATCACTTTATGATAATAAATTGGATAATGTTATTCAGGCAGCGAAAGCGGCTAAAGTAACTAAACTACTATGTGTTAGCGTTACGTTAGCTGACTTTCCTGAAATGGCAGAAAAAACAGCTCACTATGATAATGTTTTACTTACTTGTGGTGCTCATCCTTTAAATCAAGAAGATGAAATTATACCAGAGCAATTGTTAGCATTAAGTCAAAATGAACGTGTTATAGCGATTGGTGAAACAGGGTTAGACTATCACTACGCGCCTGAAACAAAGGCGTTACAGCTTGATTCATTCAAAAAGCATATTCACGTTGCCAAACAGTTGAATAAACCGCTGATTATTCATACCCGTGAGGCGCAGCAAGATACTTTAGCGTTACTTCGCAGCGAAGGGGCAGAACAGGTAGGCGGTATACTTCATTGTTTTACGGAAAGCTGGGACATGGCTGAACAGGCGATAGCATTAGGCTTTTATATTTCCTTTTCGGGTATCGTTACCTTTAAAAATGCTACAGCATTAAGAGAAGTCGCTGCATTAGTCCCTGATGATAAGTTTTTAATTGAAACCGATGCACCTTATCTTGCACCTACACCTCATCGTGGTAAAGAAAATCAACCTGCTTTTGTGGTCGAAGTTGCCAAACACTTGGCAAGTATTCGAGGTCAATCGGTAGAAGAAGTAGCTAAGCTCTCAAGTGATAACTTTAACCGTCTTTTTAAGTTATAAATCGTTTTTATTTTGATTACATTTGAGTAAAAAAAAGCCCAAACATTGGTTTGGGCTCAAGGATTGGCTCAGGGGTTGAGCCGTGCGCTATAAGATAAAAACAAAAATAAACTAGGTTTGTAATACCATTTACTAACACCTTAGCAACAAAAACCTTACTTCGTGCTAAGCTTGTCCAATTAAGTTTAGTGTAAGTTTTTCAAATAGCTAATGTTTTGTTGTTTATTTATATTCGTATTTAAATACAATGACTTGGTGGCTTTTAAAGTGTAATTGGTTACTCTTTAGCTTGTATTTGTCATAGCAATTGATGCAGTTTTATATATACCCATGTTACCTCAAGAAGCAGGATTCAGCTGGAATTAGAAACGTCTTTAGGTAAGGCATTGATTGAAGATAATGGTTGTTCCCTTATCGAAATCAATAACGTAGCATAAAGCGTTTCTAAACCCGTCCTACGGAGATGTCTGAGCAAATCATGCGCTTCGTTGTCTCTCTTTTTAAGGGAACAACCCTTAATAAAAAGAGGCGCCTCGATCATGAATCGCACAGGCATCCTGAAACTCGCATCTTGAAGTATCATGGGTATAGGTTTAGTCCCACGTCAGAGCAAGTTAAATCAGCCGTAGTAAATGTTTATATTATTTCTCGGGTTATCGCATGTTTATTAGGCAATAAAGCTAGGCTTTCCTCGGCAAAACCGACCCCAGCTTCAGTATAAAAGTTAAAAACTTTATCAATACCGAATGCTTCTAGTTGTTTACGTTCATCATCGTAACGAGCCACAGCGGCAATTTTTCCTTTATAATTTGCTGTTCTTAATTGCGTAGTAATATTGATAATATCTTGTACTGAAGGTAGCGCTAATAACACAAGTTCAAGTTTTGATAGATCAATACTTTCCCAAAAATAGATATCTTCTGCATCACCGTAATAAGCTTCCATTCCTTTGTTGTTTAACCAAGTTATTTTTTCTTTATCAGCATCTAAACCCCATGCTGGGTTAGTTCCATAGCTATTAATTGCTTGGTAAGCGCCCATGCCAACCCGTCCCATGCCAATTATAACAATAGGCCGTTGGCAAGGTTGACAAAAGTTATCTTCTTCGAGTTTGGTTTGTCGCTCAAAACGAGATAAAGCCCCTCTATGTTTAGTAAACAATGTATGGGCAAATCGATAAATGATATTGGTTAAAATAAATGAGATAGCCATGCTTAATGCAAGGATCACTAACCAATCATTACTGAGCCAGCCAGAGCTTACGCTTAACGCGCCAACAATTAAGCCAAATTCACTAAAGTTACTCAAAGATAGGGCACTTAAGAAAGCAGTACGGCAACGTATTTTTAATAGGGTAAAAATACCGTAGAACATTATAAACTTAATAGGGATCAATAATATCAATAATGTAGCTAAACCTAACATCTCCAAGGTTGGTAAGGCTGTAAAACCGATAGAAAGAAAGAAGCCGATTAAAAATATATCTTTAAAGTTCATCAACGCTTTATTGATTTCAGTCGCTTTAACATGAGAAGCTAAAAACATACCAACAAGTAATGCTCCTAAGTCACCTTTAATATTGACCAACTCAAATAATTCATAGCTACCTAGCGCGAGAAAGAAGCCCATTAAAGTAATTAGCTCACCATGGCCAACATGATGAATAAGTCGATTAATTAAGGGTTTAATTAAAAATAAGCCGAGTAATGCAAATGCCCAGACTGACGGTATTTTACCTGTAGCAGCAACTAAAAAAGTAACCGCGATAATATCTTGAATTACCAGAATACTGACGGCTAACTTGCCATGGCGAGTACGCATCTCTCCATTTTCTTCTAACAGTTTTATCACACAAACAGTACTACTAAAGCTCAAGGCAAAAGCAATCAATGCAGCAGTCATTAAATCTAAATCACTAAAGTAGCTCACTGATACTAAGGCGAGTAATTTAATAAACGTTAAGGTGACAACAATCCAAAGTAAGGTATGTAAAGAGCAGCCGAACCAAACTTCTGTTTTGAATAGGTTTTTCACGTTAAGTTTTAAACCGATGGTAAATAACATGATGGTAATACCTAAGTCACTTAATACGCTTAAGCTCTCGTCTGCTTGATAACCTGCGATGTTTAAGATGAACCCTGCCGCAAGGAAACCAATAGAAGGGGGCAGTGAGATTGTTTTTGCAACTAAGCCGCAGATGAAAGCGAAAAGTATCCAGATAAAGTCCATAGTATTGCTCTAGTTTGCGTTGATTTACTAAGTAGAAATATTTCGAGTGTTTTTGAAAATTCTGCACTTTAATTGGTAACGGGTATATATCTTGACAACGATACATCTAACCAATGTATTTCCCGGTGAAAGCGAGAGAAAGTACTCAAGGCACAAATGTAAGTTTACCTTAAAAACAACCGGTTAGACTAGCTTGATTTAACCCTTTGTGACAATTTAGTCTACATTACTCTTCTAACCACTTATCAATCTCACTATACATAAAATCACGGATGATGGGCTGTGCTTTTGCATTGGGGTGTAAATTATCATTCAGCATTAGTGAAGGATCAACGGCAACGTCTGTCATAAAATAAGACATAAGGTGAGCTCCCGTTTCTGTTGCAACTTTGTTATAACTGTCAGTAAACATTTTTCGATATCTTGGACCTAAATTGGGGGGGATTTGAATTTCCATTAAGGCTACTTTTGCGCCATGTTGTTGGCTTTTGGTGATGAGCTGAGTTAAATGTTTTTGTAGTAATTTTATCGGAAAACCTCTGATACCATCATTGCCGCCCAGTTCAATCAGTACATGGCTAGGTTGGTGTGCGTCAAGCCAAGCATCAATTTTCAATAAGGCATTGTCCGTAGTTTGACCACTGATAGCTGTATTTATGATGGTGACAGGCTTATTATCTTCTCTGTATTTATTTTGTAACAAATGAACCCACGCTTGTGCTTGCTCAAGTCCATAGCCAGCGCTTAAGCTGTCACCAATAAGTAAAATTCTATCATTTGCCAAGCTAGTAAATGATAGGTTTGTCAAAATTAAGATAATAATAGATTTTAGGAAACAACGAGTCATGTCAGTACTTTCTCAGTTAAATGTTATTCAAGTGTCAGGGCTTACTAAGTGTGTTAATACACTTGAAGGAAGCCTTACTATCCTTAGCGATATAAACTTTTCTGTCAAGTCGGGAGAGTCGGTGGCTATTGTGGGTGCTTCAGGCTCAGGTAAATCTACGTTATTAAGTTTATTAGCTGGGCTAGATGTTGCTAGCCAAGGTGACGTTCATCTTGATGGTGAAGCCTTAAGTACACTTGATGAAGAAGATCGTGCTCGGGTAAGGGCAGAAAAAATTGGTTTTGTCTTCCAATCATTTATGTTGGTGCAAAGCTTAACCGCACTTGAAAATGTGATGTTACCAGCAGAGCTGGCCGGTGATCATGATGCTAAAGCACAAGCTATTGAGTTACTGGAAAAAGTTGGACTTTCACATAGGCTTGAGCATTACCCTTCACAATTGTCAGGAGGTGAGCAGCAAAGAGTAGCTATTGCTAGAGCATTCATAGGATCACCTAAAATTCTTTTTGCTGATGAACCTTCAGCCAACCTCGACAGTAAAAATGGGCACCTGATTGAAAAATTATTATTTGATTTAAATAAACAAAACGGTACTACGCTAGTGCTAGTGACTCATGATGAACAGCTAGCAAAGCAATGCCAGCGCATTATACATATTGAAGGCGGTCAACTTGAAAAAATTAGTGAAGGGGTAGCTGCCAATGTGGGTTAAGCTGGCTTTTAAGCTATTCTCACGTGAATTTAAACGTGGCGAATTAACTATTATCTTTGCTGCAATTGCACTGGCAGTACTCACAGTATTTAGTCTGTCTGCAATTACCGAAAGAATTGGTTTGAATATCGCGCAAAAAAGTAGTGATTTTATTGCCGCTGATCGCCGTTTATCTAGTAATCACGCTTTTGATCCAAAATTACAAACAAAAGCGAGTGAATTTGGGCTCAAATCTGCTCAGGTACTTTATTTTGATTCTATGTTATTCGCCAATGATGAATTGGTATTAGGCTCAGTAAAAGCAGGAACTGATACTTACCCTCTTAAAGGTAAGATTACTATTAAGGACAGTTTAACTAGCCAAGCATATGAAGTTAATACGGGACCTAAGGCTGGTTCAGTTTGGCTTAGCGAAGGTTTATTTTATACGCTTAATGTAAAAGTTGGCGATATAGTTGAATTGGGTGCGGGTGTTTTTAACATCAGTAAAGTGTTAGTGAAAGAGCCTGACGCACCATTTTTCTCTTTATCTGGTAATAAACGTGTACTATTAAGCTATAAAGATATCCCTACCACCAAGGCAGTTCAACCGGGCAGTAGAGTATTTCATCGTCTACTTTTTGCGGGTAATGAACAACAGCTGAGCGATTATTACACTTGGCTTAAGCCACAACTTAAAAATAATCAAAACTGGCAAGGGATTAAAGATAGACAATCCCCGTTGGGCAATAATTTAGACCGTGCAGAGCGGTTTTTATTACTCGCGGGTCTATTTGGCATTATGTTAGCCGCGGTTGCTATGGCTGTTTCAGCGAAACGTTATTGTGAGAGACAATATGATCCTGTCGCAATGATGAAAACACTCGGTGGTAGTCGTAAAGTTATTCGCAATATTTTTCTTTTGCACCTAAGTTTAGTGACAGGTTTTTCTATTATTGCCGGTTTACTGATGGGCTTTGTTCTGCAAACTATTGGTGCGGATTATTTGGCAACATTTATGGGCACCGAATTACCACAAGCAGGGATTCGTCCTTGGTTATTGTCTAGCTTTATTGGACTTATTTGTGCGTTAATGTTTTCCCTCAAACCGCTATTAGATTTATTTGATATTCCGCCACTTCGTGTTTTACGTCGCAACTTAGGGGATACTTTAGCACTGAGCAGGCTTCATCTTGCGCTCTCATTTATGACAATTTTTGTTTTAATGTGGTTATTTAGCGGCGAGATTGTTACCACCTTAATTTTATTCGCATCGACTTTATTAGTGATAACCATTTTATTTGGAATATCTCGATTATTATTTGCTGCTGGCCGAAAATTAGGACTTAGACCTGGATCTAGTTGGTCTTTAGCGATAGCAACATTACAAAAAAGAGCCAATGCCAATGCTATCCAACTGATCAGTTTCGCTTTAGCAATTAAGCTAATGCTATTTTTAGTTGTTTTAAAAAATGACATCATTACAGACTGGCAAATGCAAGTTCCACCAGATGCACCTAATATGTTTATTATTAATATTAGCGAGCAAGAAGTAGATCCGATTACGCAGTTTTTTACCGATAACAATATTGCCCATGAAGCTTTTTATCCTGTTTTTAGCGGACGAGTTGATGCGGTTAATGGTGAAGAATTTGCTCGAAGCGTTTCAAAACAAGAAGGTGAAGAAAAAGATGGGGAAACTAGGGAAGGGGTCAACAGAGAGCCTAACTTAACTTGGCTAGAGTCGTTACCTGAAGGCAATGAAATAACGTCAGGAGAATGGTTCAGTGGTGGTGAGGAGATTGAAGTGTCCGTTTTTGACGGATGGCAAGAAACACTTAGTCTAAAGCTGGGGGATACCATAACACTTTTAGTTAATGAACAACCAATAGAGGCTAAGGTTACTAGTTTCAGGAGTGTTGACTGGGGAACGCTAAAACCTAATTTTGTTATGATTTTAAGCCCCAATATGGCTGGCAAGGTACCGGTAACCTATTTTAGTGCCGCGAAATTGCAAGATAAACACACCAAAGATATCAGCCATTTATTACAACGTTACCCAACGGTAAGTATGATTGATATCAAGTCTCAAATAGAGCAAGCGCAATCGATTATTGCGCAAGTCTCATTAGCTATTGGCTTTGTGTTATCGATTGTGTTGATAAGTGGCGCTCTGGTGTTAATTTCACAGGTGCAAGCAAGTTTGGCAGAACGTATGCAAGAAGTGGTGATATTACGTACTTTAGGTGCTAAAGGTCGACTGATTAAACTCGCAACGCTTTATGAATTCATGCTGTTGGGAGCAATTGCTGGCCTAGTTGCAGCAATAGTAAGCGATGTGGCTTTACTGGTAATTCAACAACAACTCTTTAATGTTGAAGGCCGAATGCATCCTTATATTTGGTTGTTAGGACCGTCAAGTGGAGCTATTTTCGTTTCTGCTATTGGTTATTTTATGGTGGCAAGAACCATGAGACAAAATACCCAAGGCCTATAAGAAAGATTGCTTAATCTAGGTAATAAATGCTCCCAGCTGATTGCTGAGGGCATTAACAGCTTGTGAGTGCATAACTAATTGATTGCTTGGGCTTAAGCATTAGTAAACTAGTGTAATTAAGCTATATGAGGTATATTGAACCGATAAAAAGTTAAGGAATAATGTTCATGGTTTCAAGTTCAAATCATAGCTCAATAGCGAAAGCTTTTGTGACGGTTGCTGCTATTTTTATCATTTTCGCGGGTATTAAAACTGCGGCTAACATCTTGGTGCCATTTTTACTTTCCGTATTTATTGCCATCATCTGTAACCCATTAATCAATAAAGCAAGTGAATTTAAAATACCTAAAGCTATTTCTATCATCTCTGTTATCGTTGTCTTTGTTACTATGGCTGTTTTTCTTACGGGCTTAGTGGGCAGTTCTTTAAATGAACTTTCACAACACATTCCTCAATATCGCGTGCAACTCAAAGAACAATTTACTTGGCTAACTAACTTTCTTAGTAGTCACGATATTCAACTTTCTTCATCGATAGTGACGGAATATTTTGACCCAGCTGCAGCCATGGGATTAGCGGCTGAAATGTTATCAAGTTTTGGCTCTGTGATGACAAACTTGTTTCTGATTATTTTAACCGTGGTCTTTATGTTGTTTGAATCATCTACTTTTCCGCATAAATTACATTTAGCTTTAGATGATCCTCAAATGCGTTTACAGCAAATCGAAAGGTTTCTGTCTTCAGTGAACCATTATATTGCTATTAAAACACTGGTCAGTATTGCCACGGGTTGTATTGTGTCACTGATGTTATGGGGTTTTGGTTTAGACTTCTTTTTACTCTGGGGGGTGTTAGCTTTTCTGCTTAATTACATTCCAAATATCGGCTCTATTATTGCCGCAGTGCCACCAATGACGCTCGCTATACTACAATTAGGTATAGGGGAAGCTGGCGCTATCGGTTTAGGTTTTGTGTTAATAAATATGGTGATGGGCAATATTATTGAGCCGAGATATCTTGGAAAGGGTTTAGGGCTATCTACGTTAGTCGTTTTTTTATCTTTGATTTTTTGGGGCTGGTTACTGGGAACTGTTGGTATGTTATTAAGTGTGCCACTGACCATGATATTAAAGATAGGGTTAGAGAGTTCACCAGAAGGTCGTTGGTTAGCGGTAATGCTAAGTGATGAAGTTGAGTTGGTTGATAAAACCGAGCAAGCATTGCTTGAATAATAATTAGATTAATACGTTACTAGGCTAACATTCTACAGAGTGGGGTTAGTCGTTTTAAGTTCACTGAGTGCTGTGATCCTGTTTCAGTATGCCATTAATACGCTCTGCCAGTGCATTTTGGTAACCATCAGTCATTGAAGGGGGTATACCACTTTCATTCAGCATAGTTTGATATACCTGTGAGCAATACTGTAATCCTCTATCGGAGTGATGAATATCACTGCACTGGTATTGACGGTTAGCTACTGTCATATCTAACGCTTTAACCACGTCCGTTGCCTTCATTTTATCACTGACAAAGATCTCTTCTGGCTTTTTGCTCCTTGGCTATATACTTTTTTCGACAGCCAGCTCCGTGCTCAGCATCCAAGATATTAACGACTTCACTAAGCAATAGATTACGTTATCGCTCATCTTCGGTGATTGAGTCCAATCCATCTTACCGTGTTTTCTTAACCATGTAAGCACGATTGAACGACCTTGAATACCATAGATACTTTGAGCTTGTTTATAAGTCATGTCGTCTTTTTCTACAGCGTCAACAACTTGAATTTAAAGCCTAGTGAATAATCTCGTTGTGTTCGTTTAGCATAGGTAGTGCTTGAGCTGTTCATAATAAGGTCCTAAGTGTGTAAACACAATTCAGGATGAGACACATGACAGGTTTTCTAAGCCAAGTCAGCACCTCTTTCGGGGGAATATTACCGTATATCGCCCATTGACTATTTCATAGAAATAACATGAAGAATAACTGCTTGATGTAAAATACCTGTGAGCCGCTATAGTTAGGGAATAACTTTGTAATTTATGTAAAACAAGGGAATATATATGTTTACTACACCGATAAGGTTATTTTTACTCACTAGTATGCTGTTAGGTGCGGTTGCTTGTAATAGCGACAAAAAGCTTAAAGAGCCTGAACAACCTGAGGCAATTGCTAATTTAGCTCCGAGTGTTGTCATCAATAGTGAATTAGAAGTTGTTGAAGGACAAACTTTACCTTTGGATGGCAGCGAAAGTACAGATCCTGAAAAAGAAACTTTGACTTATCAATGGTCACAGATTTCAGGTGTGTCTATAGCGCTTAAAGGTAGTGATAAGGCCGAGAGCAGTTTTATTGCTACTGAAGTGGATAAGGATGAAACTGTAGGAATACAGCTAACAGCGACTGATCCACAAGGCAATTCATCAATGGCTTTATTTGAAATAACGATTAAAAATAGAGTTGAGATCAGCGAGATTGCCTTTGTAGATAACAACCTATCTGAATGTGTAAAAGCCTTGAACGTAGAGTTTGCTGACCAAATTACCGAGCTAACTTGTATTGGTAAAGGAATTGTTGATGCTGATGAAGTTGCAATGTTAAAAAACTTAGTTCTATTAGATTTGACTAATAATGAGCTAAAAACGATCGATATAAGTAAAAACAAGGAATTACGTCATCTTTGGTTGGATCATAATGGGTTGGCTGTAATTGATGTCACACAGAATAAGCTGTTAGAAACTATTTGGTTGTATTTTACTGAGATAAGCGAAATTGATGTTTCACAAAATCAGCTGTTACAGTCGCTTACTTTAAGTGGTAAAAATCTTATATCATTAAACATAGAAAAAAATGTAGAACTAGTTCATTTATACATAAGCTTTACATCAATTAGTACAGTAGATCTATATAACAATGCAAAATTAGTCAGCTTAAGAGCGGAGGATACACCATTAACTTCTATTGATATATCAAATAATAAATTGTTAGAAGTGTTTTCTACTAGCATTAATGAATTAACATCTCTCGACCTAAGTCAAAATTTGAAATTAAAACAATTGCACTTATGGAAAAATAAACTCACTTCTATCGACGTTTCCGAAAATGTAGAACTGACTTATCTACTTATATCGGATAACCAATTATCTTCGATTGATGTTTATCAAAATACAAAACTGATATTTTTGACGCTATCAAAAAATATACTGTCAACAATTAATGTTTCTCAAAATACAGAGTTAATGACTTTAGATTTATGGCGGAATAATTTTACCAATTTAGATGTTGGTATGAATACTAAATTAAGTAAATTAGTCATACGTGAGAACCCGTCTTTTAGTTGTACAAATATAGAGATTATAACCGAGCAATTTCCTGAGATTGAGTTTTTATATGATACAAGTTGCCAGAATCCATAACTAGTCAATGTACTTATACCAAGTTGATTAAGTTCTTTCTCACTCAGCGAGAATTAAAAGGCTTATAGGCAAGGCATTGATTGTAGATAATGGTTATTCAGGAGAATATGCTCCTGCATTCTCTAATAAGCTGCATCCATGCAGCGTCCTTATCAAAAT
>MAAB01029456.1_pt1 | contig 48064 bp, 42 predicted proteins | sample 1115991 | NCBI WGS metagenome assembly MAAB01 (sample SAMN04961124, study PRJNA320927) | seawater metagenome | isolation source: sample BD02T18 sea water enriched with oil for 18 days | place: USA:Gulf of Mexico | collected 2013-07-27 | reverse complement strand
CATGCTTTGAAAAATCTGCAACTGTAGTCGCTTGGGATTGCTGTATTAATCCCAATAAGATAATTGATATAAAAGTGATAATCAGAAAACGTTGTAGGTTCATGCATCTCTCAATAATAGTAATTTTTTTCTTAAATATATTTATGTGGTTTGTAATTGTTTTTATGGTTCCTATAAGTCAACGACTTCCAATAGCTAAAAAAGAGACATCATTGAAAATAATCACACACACATAATTAAAGCGACTAAAACATATTGTTCGAATACTTAAAGTTTAATTTTTATAATCTTTACCCCCCTAATTAAAATAAAGACTGCATCAACAGCGCCAACTACGAGAGCACTACCCCCCTTTACTTCTTTAACTTCATTTACATTTAATTCTCTCATAATTATTTACCTTCTAATTATCGGTATGCTACCGATGTTGATTGCTAGCTAGTTTTAGCACTTAATCGGCTAGTTTGATTTACCATCTAAAGTTTGCTCAAACCAGCCACTTTACTTCTATTTTGATGGTGTGCACCAAAACAGAAAGTCCTTTTGTTTTTTATTATATTTTTCTTAAAAAATAGGCAGCACCCTTGTACTCCTATAAATAATTCTACTTACGATATCCGCCCCCGCAAACTGTAAATAGGCTCTAGCAACCATTGAATTAAGGTACGTTGCTCTAACATGATATCGGCCTCAAACAACATCCCACTTTTTAAATTAAAGGCTTTACCATAGGCATTTATTTGTTGTTGATTGATTTTGGCTCTCAATCTGTATACCGGCTCTTGTAATTGCACAGGGAGTTTAATTTCATTAGGTATAATTAAAGCTTGGTCGATTTTGCTGATTTGACTGTTGATAAAGCCAAAGCGCTGATAAGGAAAAGCATCGAACCTAAGTCTGGCATTGTCGCCTTCTTGCACAAAGCCGGCACTTCGTGTTGGCAATAACAATTCTGCAACAAGCTCGGAGTCTTTAGGGATGATGTAAAGCAGTGGGTAGTTAGCCGTAACAGATTCCCCCATATTCACTTGAATCCCTGTTATTACTCCTGCATTGGCCGCAGTAATAGAGTAACGGTGATTACTTCTCACCTGAGAGAGCTGATTTTCAATATCGCTTTGTTGACGCTTAAGGGCATTAATTCTTAATTGATATTGCTCTGGTATGTTTTGTTGATTAAAGCGTATTTGTGCTTGTTCGTTTTGTTGTTGAAGTAATAACCTAGCGAGAGTTTGTTTTTCTTGCTTTACATCGAGTAACACTTGTTGTTGACGTTGATTATCAAGTGTTGATAAGTAACCTTGCTCATGTAAATTATTATAATGAACTTGCTGGTCATTTAATAAAGCTAGTTTTTCATTTAAGAAGTGTTGTTGCTCAATAATGGCGGTTTTTTCTTGTGCTAAAGCCTGCTCTCGCTGCTGTAAATTAACTAATTCCTTCTTTTGTAATGCTAGGTGCTGCAATACCTCCTCATTAAGTAAAGTGATTTGCTCATTGAGTTGAATAGATAACTGTTCACTTAGTTCCGTACTTTGACCACTAATAGATTGTGAACGCTGCCCTATGGTTAACGTAACGAGTATCTGTCCTTTTTCAACGGTATCACCATCATTTACATGTAAGGTTTCAATTAATCCTCCTTGGCGAGCATAGCTTTTAATTACGCCTTTATTTGGCATTAAAAAACCACGAACCATTTCTTTGCGAGAATATTGAGCTGAAAAAAGAAAGGTAATTATAAGCGTTGCAACAGTAACAAGGGTTGACACTGTAATGCCAATAGAGAGTGGCTGCGCTAAAGACACATTTCCCGTTAAATGCTGCGTTTGTTGTTCAACAGCTTCCTTTCTAAATAACGTCATCAAATAATCCTTTATTCAATATTACAAGAGCCTCTTAGTTAGCGAGTTAGAATGGGAGAGCTAACTAAGAGGATGTAAGCCTTATTTACGTATTAAAGTATAAAAGCAATAGGTAGGAAATATCGACAAAGAAACCACCAACCTAAGAAAAGCAAATGTAAACCACTCGCTTGACCTAGATTAAAATTACTGAAGATAAGGGTATTTGTACATAGCATTTCAGCATCAGTAGTGTAGCAACGATGCTAATAAAGGTGGAGTGGTACCCTAACCCATTGTAACCGTATGAGTATCGATACCTAGCAGCACTTAACATTCAATGCTAGCAAAGGATCAAGGTTATTTGATTGTTCATCGATAGGTTGCAAGCAAATAGATCAAGTTTCGTTTTTTATTTAATTAGTTTGAATTTCAAATTCAACATCACTTTCCCAAGATGGTAACACGATGATAATAAATAATTATCCATATTCTGTGGTTCCGTAATTAGTGAGACTCCTCAGTAATCATAGATACCAGATAACAATCCAGCATAAAACTACATTTAACAGTTTGAATTTAATCTATTTTCTGGTACTTTATCAACCATAAAAATGGGCGTTAATATGAGACGTCTACATAATAAGAAACGATGGCTTAAATAGTCAATAATCACTTGATGTTAATGTCTGCAATATCGAAATAACTGCCTTTAATATTGGTATTGTTAACGGAGCTTAGACGACAGAGCAGCCAAGCATGGAATACATCACATTTAATAATAAGGGTATTTATGAAACATATTTTATTAATCGTTAGTATATTAGCACTAAGCGCTTGTGGGGGCGGCTCTGATAAAAAAGATGGTGAGAACAACAGCCTACCAGATGATGTAGGGAGCTTTATCTTACAAAATGTCAGATTTGATTCAAAAGATTATTATGAAGGAGAGCTAGTTACGGTTACAGAAGGTACTAGTTTTGAAGTTCAGTGGGTATCACCTACCTCAGCAACCTACAGAATAGATTTTTATTTATCTACTAACGGTGAAGTACATTCTGACAGAAATAAAATAGGAAGGCTTAATTGTGGTAACGCTTCTTTCTCACTTTGTCCTAACGCAACAGGTGAAGTTCAATGTGGAATTGATGACAACATGTTATCTTGCTCTGTTGGAAGTGACTTTGTAGGTAGTGAGTACTTTCAGGATAAAAACCTATCAAACCTAAGATTTATTATAAGAGGTTGTGATGCCTTTAGTAACTGTGATGTAAAAACATTTGATTTTTCGGTACAAAATAATACAGATGATTTAGAATAGCTTTGTAGTAAAAAAATATCCTATGAAAAATTATTTGCTGGAAATTCTGGTGGTAATATTAATATACCAGGCACGAATAGTACCTTTTAAAAAATGAAGCCTAATAAGCCCTTAAAGGCCGTTATATTTAAATGGATGTTTCGTGAATAGCCAACCACATCGAAACGATTGGACTGATTTTTTTAATAAATCTTTTAATTTTCAATCACTTAGTGCGATCTTTCATTATCTTATAATTTTTATCTTGGGTACACAATAGATTTCCCGTGGGTATACAAAATGGTACCCAATGTTACACAACAACTCATAAAACAGAATTAAATAGTTGATTTATATGAACAACAAAGAACGTCAAGTTACACGGAATGACACTATGAATCAGCCATCTATTCTTTGGCACGATTATGAAACATATAAAATAAACCATTAAATACCAAGCCATTAAAAGTAACAGCTTTATTTTGATGCACTTTCTGATGCACATAATACAAACTAGTCAGTTTTACTCATTTTTTTCAAATATAGCTTTAGAACCGATTAGTTCGGAAGTGTGATTTTGTATTACCTAATTAAAATAACATTGCTTATTCAGAAGCGTTTCAGCTATTGTGTTGAAATATGTTCAAAACGAACGATCTTAGCGTGAATATAACTAACATTTTTGAAAACATTAATAGACTATCAACACTTGTAGGTTTTGGTGAATTTTTACCAGCATATAAAGGTGCCATAACCTTACTAGAAAAGATCGAACGTTTAGAACATGGTGATGAAGGTTACTACTTAGCTAAAGCTAATATTGCAGCGGTTTTTATTGATGTCGGTGGGATGCTACCAAGTGAAGAATCGTCATTATTAGGATTAAATATCCTAGAATCATATAAAACTAAAATTATCGAGTTGATTGGTGAAAGTGATTATTTTTACAATCTTAGTAACGCAAAATCTAACCTTGTTGGGATTAAAAACCCATTTGAGCAAACATTTGATACCGTCGAAGAACATTTAGCTGTAAAAAACGACCTATGGAAAGCCATAAAATTATCAAAACAGCAAAATAAACAGGCAAAATATACATTCATTGTCAATCTTGGAAATACATTAAAGCAACAATTTAGGATTTCAGAAGCTCTTAAGTGCTATGACTCAGTTAATACTTTAAAACTAGATGTGCCACAAGCATGGATTAACAGAAGTGTTTCCCTTGTCATGCTTAATACTATATCTAGTACCTACACTGTTCAAATGTTTAAGCAAATCATTGAAGGGTATATCAAAGCGAGAGACTCGCAAGTAATTCCATCTCAATGGAAAGAGTTCTATCAATCTCAAGTCAGCTTTTTTCAACTCGAATTGAATAAAATCACGAATGTATTAAATATAAAAAATGATGAACATGATGAAGCAATTACACAGAAAGAGTACCAAGCTCTAAGTGATTACCGTAAGTTTTGTCTTGAGCAGTATCTAACTCTTTCAGAGCATGGGCTTTACTGCAAATGTGCAGGTAGTGCCAGAGACAACCTCACCATTCCAACTAACGAAGGTATCGTCGGTGATTTCATTATCCCTATGGAAATGGTGCTGAACAGAGCTAAGTCTGAATTTTCTCTTGCGCGTAGAATGTACTATGAATGCTTAGTTGATGAGGAGTTTGATGAACTAACTCATGAATCTTGTTTTTCTGAACTGCACAATGATGAATTATTAGGCATAAATGTTGAAAAGATGCGAACTGCATTTAGGCTTTGTTTTGGTGTGTTGGATAAAATCGCAGTTGCTATATGTGAACTTTTCGATGTTTACCCACCTAATAAAAATGTTTCATTTCAAAGTTTTTGGCAGCTTGATAGGGATGACAGACGAAATAAATTTAACAAAATAAAAAACCCTGGATTGCTTGCACTCTACAGTATAGCTACTGATCTTAACGAAAAGAAAGACGGTGAATGGGCATTTTTAAAAAGCTGGAGGAATGACCTCGAACATAAATTTTTAGTTGTTCACAAGAATGAGTGCCCAAACGACATGTATAAATCTTACGGGTTTTCTGAAGAAATTGTTTTTATAAAAGAAGGCGAATTTATTTACCACTTAGAACAGCTTTTTCAGATCACTAGATCTGCTATTTTTTCTTTTGTGTTTGCCGTGAGGGACAAAGCTATTTCAGAACATGTTGAAAATGGTATATATATTCCAATGCCTATTGATAGAAAAAACTTTATTTAGGACATTTATAAATATTGATGTGTATTGATAGTTGGCGAGGACTTAAGCTCAGGAAAGTCTTTCAACATATCTTCCACTATAAAAAAATCATTATTTACTGAGTAAACAAACCGAGAAGATTGCTGTACCTGTAGAGAGTTATTAAATTCAACATTTTCTGGAGATACCTCTCTAGAAACCCTATTATTAGCATCATGTATCAACGATTCAATTTCAGAAACATCTAAAGGGGCTTGGTTAGTTAAAGTGCATAAAACTTTATGATTGTTTACCTTGTCAATCATATCTTGAAAGAGTACAGGGCAAAAAAGTGTTAATGATAACTTAGGAGATATTGGAAACTGAATTTCAATCCCTTCCAACCCTATACCTAAATTACCTCTCCCTTTTCTTGGATTATTATTGTGTAATACAACAGGGTGATCCGAAATAAGGTAATTATGGCCTTTAGGAGCTTTATTCAGAATCCAAACTTTTTCAAATACTAAAGGAGCAAGTTCACCGGGTAAACTTCTTAAAACCTGAGTGGCAGCTTGATTTGCTTCTTTTTTCGTTATTTCCATAAAATTTTCTACGTCTTTATTAGGATCAATACCATCCTTTCTACACCATTGAGACAAAGATTGATTCATTTGAAATAAAAAATCACGCTGATTATTAGTTCTCATTTTTTGAACGGTTATATACAACGCTAAAGTTCCATATTCTAAAACCGTTATATCTCTTAGAGATTGCGCATCTACAATTCTTTTAATTATAGGGGCAGTTTCTGTTTCAAGTTTTGCAAGTTTGTCTTCCGTAGAAATCGCATAATCGTCAGCATCATCATAAAAGTAATTTTCCGCTCCAGTATCATTAATGGACGCTGCAAACTGTTTTGTATTCAGTTTGTCATAAACATGAATCTTTTTTCTTTTACCGAACGAAAAGTTTTTTAATATAAACCTAGGTACATAATGATGTTTTTTGGCCTGCGACAACTTAATTTCCTTTAATGCTTTCTATGAAGAATGAACGTATCTACTTTACTACACACCAATTGAATTACATTATTTATCGGTGTGATTATCCTTGGATATTTGTTGTGACTCCTCCAATATATTAATTCAGTTTTGGAGTCTAGCTCAATTATAGGGTGTCTAATATGAAAAAAACTTCGTACCATTCTAATTAATAGGGTAGATTATGTATTTAAAAGTTTTTCATTAAAAACAAGCATTAATTTATGGGAGATATGAAGTCTGTGCTTAAAGATAAACAAAAACGTGTCTATGATTGGCTTAATAACGATTTAGGGCTTCCCGTTTTTGCTGAGGCTTACAAAGGCGCTGCAATTTTAAAAGACAGTAAGCCTGCGGGTTATGTTACATTTATCGCTCATGCTGGGCGGGACTTGATGAACGTGCTTGCACCTACAGTTTCAGGTGTAAAAGCTCAACGAGTTCAATATCAAGAACATATAGACAAGCTACAAGGAGATTGGCAGGATGAATGGGGGGGCAGTGATACTCTTTCTGTAGAAATATCTGAAAATGGACATTTGATACCCACTAAAGTTTGTCAAAGAATTTCTCGACTGATAGATGAACACAAAACAGGTCGAATGCGAAGTACAGAGGCAAACGGCTTGTTTTTCAGTACATTCCTTGACTATTCAGATTTAGATAAAATTCCTAGTAACTTTCTTTCCGAATGGAAAGGTGCTAAAAGTTGGTTTTTACAGAATGCACACCTTCGTGAAAAGCCCTTCAGGGAAAAAATTGACGATAAGCTAGAAAAGCATTTCAATTGCTTAGATAGCTATCTTTATATCGCTGCCAGCAGCCAATATGAACGATTAAAGGACTTGAATGAAATCTTGGACGCAACCAACTGTTGAAATGATTGAGAAAGTACTCTCGTCGGTAAAAAAAGAAATAGATCGACAGTACTTTTTTTCCCGTCTAAATAACCCTCTTTGGTTAGAGCCATTATATGACCGAGGTTATTTTAACAAGCCTCCAGGAATGAAACAATTGCCCGACGGGTATGTCCAATATCCGCATTGGCCAGAGTTGGGCTATTTAGTAAATATTGCAACTGAGGCAACAGATAAAATTGTTGATATTGTTTTATCTTTACCAAAAACAGATAACCCACGAGTATATGAAGATGTTCTTTCTATTGCTCTTAAATTAGATCGAAAAAATTCAGCAAAACTGTATCCGAAGTTAATTGAGTATATCAAACTCGATAACCAGTTCCTTGCACATCGTTATCCAGAATTGCTCAATTATTGGACGGAGCAAGGTAATGTTACACTAGCTCTTAATATGGTGAAATTGATTGTCCCCTTCAAAGAAGATCCAAAAGCGAAATATAAACATCGGCTACGTAAAAAGAGGCCTAACTCTACGGGGAGCTCACTTGAATCCGCCCCACATTTTGGAGAGTGGGAATACCAGCAAATACTTGAAAGTGGGGTTCGTCCAATAGCCGAACACGAACCTTTTCTGCTAGCTCAGCTATTGATTAACGTGGTAACTGATATGATCCACTTAGATATTCACCCTGAAGATATAGAAAAAGGGAGAGATGAGGACTATTCGGAAATTTGGTGTCGCTACCTAGATCGGCCTGATAATGACTATCATACCCCAAAGGAAGTGCTAGTTCATACTCTCACACACGTCTGTGAGAAGGTTTATAGCGAAGCGTCTGAGTCATGTGTAGCTCTTGATCAGGAATTAAAAAATCATCGATGGAATATATTCAATCGTTTGCGTCAACACCTTTATGCTCTGTATCCAAATGATCAAAGCCTCCCTTGGATACGACAGCAAATTATCGAACATGATGATTATTCGAAATGGGATCATCATTATGAATTTCAATTAATGATCAGAAAAGCTTGTGAGCATTTCGGTGCTCGCTTGCTTTGTAAAGAAGAACTAAAAGATATTTTCGATGCTATTCTCAGGGGCCCGTCTAAAAAGGATTTTCGAGAGTGGTTAGGTGAAAGTTACACTGAAGATGATTTCCAGCAACGTCAGCGCCATTTTCACCATAAGCAATTACGTCCATTTTATTCAGTTCTGAGCCCTGAAGTTAAACTATATTTTGATGATTTAGAAGAAAAAACTAATGCTGAATCAATAGAAGATGAAAATTATGCTCCATACGGCGAAGTTAAAACTGGCACAGTTAGCTACCAGAGTCCTATATCCAATGAGGAGCTAGAGGGCCTACCTGACGAGGATATTTTCACCTACTTGAATAATTGGAACGAAGAACACCGCAATAAGGATAACTGGCTAATTGAAGTGAATATTTCTGCACTTGCCAATGTTTTTCAATCTTTTTTCAAAGAAAAGATCTTGCAAGACGAAAGTCGTTTCCCCTTTTGGATTGAAAACAGAGGAAGGATTAAAAGACCAATTCATATTACCGCAATGCTCAAAGCCATGCATGAACTGATCAAGGAAAAGAATTTCAATAACATTGATCAGTGGCTAAACTTTGGCATATGGGTATTGTCGCTCACTAATTCTGAAAAAGTTGAGGATCAACCTGAACCGAGTAAAGAATCAAGTAGCTATCCTGATTGGAGTAGTTCAAGACAAGCCGTGGTTGATTTAATTGATTCATGTGTGAACAAGGAAGTGAATGCCCCTATTGAAGCAAGGGAAGATATTGCAGGACTTCTTAAACTCGCCTGCACTCAGTTAGATTGGAGGTTAGATCAAGGTAAACCCGTGCTACTCAATTGTGATGATCCTATAACTGAAGCCATAAATAATATACGAAGTCGTGCACTTAGGTCTCTTATTAATTTTAGCTTTTGGGTTCGCAGCTACTTACCGAAAGATGATTTGCAAGAAATGACAGAAATTCTTAATGAGCGTATTACGGACGCCAATATCCCATTAACTAGACCCGAAAAAGCACTTATTGGGATGCACTACGGAAATCTATGTACGTTGAATCCTGTATGGGCAGTTCAACATGTAAAAACCTTTTTTCCGCAGGAAAATACAAAAGAATGGCAGAATGCATTTGGTAATTTTATTCGCTATAACCGACCTATGAAGTTGGCATTTGAAATTTTACGTAGTGAGTATGAGTTCGCAATTGAAAGATTGAATACTCTTGCTGTAGAAGAGGAAAAAGGCAGTAGTAAGGACCTTGTCAATAAGTTGGGCCAGCACCTTTTTACTTATTATCTTTGGGACGTTTATCCTCTATCGGGCGATGAAAGTCTATTGGAACCCTTTTATACCAAGACCCAAGATGATCCTACACCTTGGGGGCATCTCTTTAATCATATTGGTCGTTTATTGAGAAACAGTGGTAAGCACCTAGATAAAGAATTGACTGCCCGTATTATTGCCTTCTTTGATTGGCGCTTTGAAATTGGTGAGACTTTAGAACTTCAAGAGTTTACATTCTGGTTGGAAGCTGAATGCCTTGAACCAGAGTGGCGCTTACTTACTTACTCAAAAATTTTAGACCATAAACATGTGAATGGTCGCATGCTTTCACTACATGTACGAACTTTAAATAAGTTGTCAACGGAATATTTGGCGTTAGCTCTAGAATGTTTTACGAAAATTACGAATGCCATGGAACAAGGCACACAAATGTATATTATAGCTGATGATGCTAAAGCAATATTAAGGATGGGGTTGAATTCTGAAGATTCTATAACTCGTAATAATGCAAAGCATGCAAGAGAAAATTTATTACGGTTAGGCCGCCTTGATTATATGGAAATCTAATTAAATTATGGGTATGAGCTTTTCCTTTTCTTCTAGGCTACTTACAAAGCGTAATTATATTTCGAATCCAGTTAATGAAAATAGATACTAGTCCGATAGTTCATTTAAAAGGAACAATAGCTGTACTTAAGAGTTAAAACCTTAACTATTAAGTTATCAGCTAATTGGTCATTAACTTTAAGTTGTGAAACTTATAATTAAGCTTCTTTTTTACGAGAGAATGCCTTACCAATGCGCATTTCATTTGTCATGAATTGCCACGATAACGCTTACCCGATTGACTATTTAACATCTGGATAGATGCCGCGTTATTTCCTTAATAAACATATTTAGTTTAAAATAAACGCGATTTTTAAAATTAAACTTTATTGCTTTTTAATACAAGCCTCGACCAATAAAACCTGTTTAAAAGATACCGAAGGACGGAGTAGATTCAACTTTCAAAACCTAGCTGTAAACCGCATATTTACGTTTAACTCTTAAAGACCAAGGAGTACACACAAATTTTTGCGAATAGCTGATGTTGACCATTTAGGTTATTGACCTCTACTAGCAACTTTATTGGCTAAAATTGAAATTAACAAACCTAACATTACAAAACCTATAATAACTTCACTTACCACAACTGACATAGCCCTATTTGTAATTGGTGTAATATCACCAAAACCTAATGTAGTAAATGTCACTATCGAATAATATACGTATAGAAAGTAGTTTCCACTATTGGCTAAAGGAATTAGGTTTGGATTAAAACTAAAGCCTGTATTACCAATATACAAATAGAACAAAGCAAAAATATTTATCACTATCGATGACCATAATATCCAAAGCTTGATAGATCTTCCGCAATCTGAGCTTAACAACCATAGTTTAAATAACTTAGGATGCTCTTGAGCAAATTCTTCTATATAAGCTTCTTCACGAATTGCCTTTTTAATTCGTTCGTTCCCGTAGGAAGAATCTATTCTGCAGCCGATAAAGTTCCTCTGCACGTGATTTAAGGAGAAGGCACTACATATTCTATTCTTTAAACTCTTCATCTTAAAAACTAACCCATCGGCTTTAGTGTCTGAAAAATCAGCCAAATGCACATTTGAGTATGATAAGTCGGCTGAAGTTAGGTTTGCATTGGTAAAGTCTGATTTTTCAAGATTACAGTTATTAAATTTAGTACATATAAGGTTTGTATTATTGAACTTAACCATATTCAATTTTGCACCTGAAAAGTTGGTGCCAAGGAAGCTACTATCTCGAAGTATACTTCCTTCAAATACAGCGTTAGTAAAGTCGAAGTTTTGCATACAACAATTTGAAATGTTGCAATATACAAAATATATTCCTCTTGTCTTGGACCTCATACAAACAATTGATTGATCTTGTTGAAAATCTCCACCAAAGTAAGATCCTTGCAAATTAGTATGAACGAACTTTGTTTTGGTTAAATCACATTTGGCAACTCTAATACTACTCATGTTACAGTCATGAAATAGTGCGTCTTCAAATATTGCAGAAGTAAGGTCTGCTTTTTTAAAGTCTAAACCTGTGAAGTGAGATACTCTTTCATTTTCTCTTTCAAACTTAGTGGGTCTTCCTATCAAAATAGAATTTCCCAAAACTTTGCAACTTCCATCTTTATAAAAGATCACTCGAGTTGACCCTTGCAGTTTTCTAGGATAATTTCCTTCAATATAATTTCTTGAAAAATTAGCTTGTTTACCTTGCTTCCCATCATTTTCCAACCAAGATTTATGCTGGCTTAAAATGAGATCTAGCTCTTTCTGGTTCATATTTATCTCTATATTGGTTACTTGTAAAAATATTACCTAATATATTGATAAATTGAAATGTGTTCTTAATTTTCATTCTGAAAGAAATAGTTTAAGGAGTATGGCTTGTTTGTTAGCTCAACTAATTAAAAAGTAGATTCAAATATAGAACCATGGTCATACAGTGAATTTGACCTTTTGAATGACATCGTTTAAGTCTTCGGTGATTCTCACTATCCAATGATATTAAAAGATTAAGTTAAACGATAAAAGCAAGCTTTTATAAAGAAAAAAACTTAATCGTTCGGGCTGGACGCCCTGCCTCATAAGCTTTTCTCCTCTTTTTATTTCATCGTCCCTCAAAAACAAAAATTCACCGCGCGCCGTCACTCGTACCTCCTGACAAACCATATTTATACGAACTTTTTGCACGCGTGCAGGTTCGCCCTGTCGGGTTGCTGGGGCAATTTAAATTCTGGTTTGTCAGCAGCTCGTTCCTCGCGTATGACGGCGCGCAAGCACTCACAAAATTGACGCAGTGGGCTGCTGATTTTGACTTTGTGAACTGGGGTTCAGTCGGTGCTTTCAGGCTTTCTCAATTTTCGCTCGGGCGAAAAGTTGTTCAAGTTTTTGCAAGCAAAAATCAATTCCATTGCCCAGAAATAAAATTTGAACAATTTTATTGGAGTTAGCTTCATATTAAGCATTTATTCTCAAGATTTTAGAACTACCCCATGTTAGTAGGGTAAAAAAGGAGGCTTAGAAGCCCTTGACGTTTTTTACAGTCGATATAATGAGTATTCATTTGATTTGGAGGTAAACATGAATATAAAAGAAGTAATATCATCACTATTAGCTTTTAGTGAAAAAGTAAGAACAGAAATATCTAATCAAGCCTTAAATACTGCGTTTGACATAACTATGAACTACAGTTTGTTGTCACAATGTTTAATTGTTGCACTAATAATATTCATCCCCATTACGAGTCAAAGGTTTTGTGTATTATGTAGGGATGAAATTAGGCTCAAGATACAACTAATTCGTTTGTTTTTCAAACTGATAGTAATACCTATATTTTTTTCTATAATTATGATGGTTTTACTCTATATTTATGCCATTTTCAACATAAAAATAAGATATCCTGAGCATTACATTATCTTCACTAGTGGATTAGCATTCAGCGGACTGTCAATAATTATTACATGCATATTAAGTATAATTATCGCCATTATCGCTAGGTATTATATTGCTAACAAAATAGAGCCAAGAGTTAACCAATGGTTACTTTCAAATACAACTAAAGTATCCGCGTGTAATGAATTAACTGATGCTCGAACCATTACAAAAAATCTTCCCTTTATAAAAGAATTCGATCCAACAAGATACTTTCCAAAGGCTAAAAAGAACGATTTAGTATTTTTGGGTTTAGATGAACATAAACAACCACTTCATATTACTAGAGATGAATTTAAAAAAAGTAACGTTCAAATTATAGGTCCTCCAGGGACTGGTAAAGGGATTCAAGCAGGCATTGTTTTAAGTCAATCCGTGGCATTAGGTGACGCCACTTTTGTTTGGGAACCTAAACCAGATGAATGGGGTCGTGAGGTTTTGGCAGCAAGCTGTAAAAAGCATAATAAACCATTTGTGATTGTAGATATAAGAGATGGCCAACCTCCTCAATTTAACCCATACCAAGGTGCAAAAGATAATGAGTTATATGAACTATTATGCACAGCGTTTTCTCTTGGGCGAAAAGGTGAGCCTGCCGATTATTACAGAAATATAGATAGGAAGTGCCTCAGATTGCTAACGGCGAGAAATCCTGAATCTTTGCAAGAATTAATTAATATCTCCCCCAAAGTTTTAGATAAAAAATTATTAGAAAAATGTGGGGGGTTGTTGGATCAACTTGAAGAACTTGCAAGCATAACAAGTATTAAAACTTTAGATAATAACCACATTATGCAAGAGACAATAAAGAATGGTGGCTGTTTATATATTGTTGGTTCTATGAGTAATGAAGGAGTACTAATGCTCCAGAAAATGCTATTTCATAGGTTGATACAATTAGTTAATGCACGAGAAGAAGGTGGCCGTCATGTAGTTGGCTTTATTGATGAGGTGAAATATTTACTGTGTCCTCCACTAATAAATGGACTAGGCACAGGAAGAAGTCAGGGCTTAAATTTGATGATTGCTCATCAATCACTCGGAGATTTAGAACAATGTAGCAATGATTTAGAACCAAAAGCAGTTAAAAATACTGTAATTGATAACACTCCTCTTAAGTGGGTTTACAGAACAAAAGATTTCGAAGCCGCACAATGGGCTAGTTCGCTGACAGGATTGATTAGTATAAATAGTGAAGTTAGGGAGCTTTCCACAAATGAAGGTGACTCAGAATTATCAAGTAGTGAGCGGAAAATAGTTCAATCACAAAGAAACCTTTTCGACACAAATACCATTCAGCATCTGCCAGATCGTTGCGCACTTAGCGTTGGTTCAGACGTCGCAAAACTTGCGTTTAGCTACCCAATAAAAGTTGATAAACAAAAGCTGCAATTGTTACAAGCCGAACCTTTACCTGAAAAAACACTTTCTGATGAATTGTTATTTGATGATAAAGAGAATTTATTATGAATCAGCTTCTATCCCCTAAGAATCGTCAAAACAGAATATTGGAGAAACGTAAGTTAATTTTAAAATTCCTTCGTTATGAAACATACTCTCATGTAGATGTTTTCAAAATTTTATTAAACGTAAAAACAGTACAAGCTGTTTATCAAACACTAGATAAAATGGTGAGGGATAATTTGGTTAGAAAAGCTAAAATCAATGTTACTTATGGGAGACCGATCACCTTATTTGGTATCACCGACAACGGCTTAGCACATGCATTTGACTTGAATGAAGCATTTGAAAAAAGACCTATATTTCAACCCTCAAAAGTTAAAGTAACGATGCTTAATCATAAAATTCAAGTGCAATTATTTATCGTAAAATCTAAGTTTCATGGATATACAAAAGTAAAAAATGCAGATCTTCTTAATTTTAGAAGATCTGAATGTAAAGTTCCCGATTTAATTGCTGAATATGATGAGAAGGTTATAGGAATTGAGGTTGAGCTTACTATAAAAAGTATTAAGCGCTACAAAGACATTATAATAGCTCATTTACTAAGTATAAAAAACGAACACTGGCATGAAGTCCATTATTTAGTACCATCAATCGATTTTAAAGCTCGCCTTGAACGTATATTTAAATCAATAAAAACCGTTCAATATAAAAACCAAACAATCGAATTAAATGAAAAACACTTTAGTAAGTTTAAGTTTTTCATAATCTAATAATTGTTTAATTTAATGAAATTTGGTCCGATTATGCACTGAATTGATCACAATAGGAGAGAGTCCTCCTATCTCAACCCTATAAAATAACCTTAGTTTAATAAAACAACGTTTATTAAACATCAGCACAATAATGTGCAATTATCAAAAACAAGGTAAAAATAATGATTACAACGTTAAGCCTAAATCGATTTGAAGAACAAGCTTTTCGCATTGAATGCAGAGAAATGAAAAGTGACGTATCTAGTCACATTTTCGATAGTGTAAAAAAAATGGACCCCAACCTTGAACACTTTGTAGCTGTTTATGAAAAGGATGACGTAATCACAGGAGCGTTACATTATTCCTACTGTGAAGAAGGTGCTCTGATTAACCATTTTCACGTTAGTGACAATGCACGTGATAAAGGCGTACTTTATGAGCTTTTGAAAGAAGTGCTAATGCATATGCAACTAGATTGTTTCGAAAAACTAACCATAAATACTACGTACTTGATCGCCAATGAATCATTATTGAAAAGTGTTGAGAAATTCATTACTAGTCGTTGCAACATCGAAGTTGTTACTAACATTTACGAAGATTTTTTATAATCTATTTTCAATTGGTGATGTCTATGTTCGAACAGTTATTGAATGCAAAGCAAGTAATGGCAACGCTAAACGTAAGCCGAGCATTTTTTTATACTAAGATAGTTTGTGATGATGATTTTGTAAATACTGTTAGACCAGTTTTATTAGCCGAAAACGGCAATAAACAGTATAAACAATCTGAATTAATCAAGTTCATAGATCTGAAGCAACAGGCTAAAAATTAATTAACAGTTATGTGAATAAAGTTAAAAATCCGCTTTAAAGCGGATTATTTTTCAACAAAGTTTTAATTGTATCCCAGTATAGTTCGTACCCTTTTCTTTGCTCATCAAGCCAATCATGTTTGTTATAAATAGCCATAATACCACCAAGCTCATGACCGAGCATCTTTTCGGTGACATGTGGCATTACTTCCATTTCGCTTAATCGAGTAACAATAGTGCGTCTAAAGTCATGTGGAACAAAATGAGGGTACATTAAATGATTATTCATCCGCTGTACAAAACGATTTAAAGCATGCGCTGTTAACGGTTTACCTCGTTTATCACCTTCAATTAAAAACTCCCTTTCTTTACCATAAATCAAGTCAAGCATGGTGATAAGCTCTATTGCTCCACTACTCAATGGCCGTCTTATTTGCTTTTTTGTTTTTGATCTTTCTGGAGGTAGTATCCACAGTTCTTTTTCTAAATTAAATTCACTTCGCATAGCCTCACGAACCTCGGAGTTGCGTGCACCTGTTAAAAGCAGTAATTGAACGCAAGTTTTGCATTTCGGTGTGGATTTACTTGATATAACTTGCCGCCATAAACCTACAACTTCATCCCATTCTAAACATCGTTCACGTCGATTCTGGTGTGAACCGATTGCTTTAATTGGTATATCGATTAAATGGCAGTCATTAATCATCCCACGTGACTTTGCCCATCGAGCAACTGTTTTTAGTCTTTTTAAAATACTACCGGCATTGGCTGAAGATGATTCAAGCTTTACCCAATCAAAATATTTTATCCAATCAATATATTTGTATCGTTCAATATCAATATTAAAATGAGGCTTTATATATTTATTAAACGTTGATTCGTATAAAGCATACGATTTGGGTTTTAATTCTGTCAAAACATAGTTAATCATAAAATCATTATAAATATCGCCAAGAAGGCGCTGCTCATGTTGATCCGATTGAACTTGCCGAGGATCTAATCCTTCAGATAATAATCTTCTGAAGCCACTTATTTTTTCTCTTGCTTCGGTTAATTTGATATCAGGATAACGACCTACTTTAATTCTTTGTTGCTTACCTTGCCAACGAAAGCGATAATTAAAGGAAATTACACCTTTAGGACTCACTCTTGCAGACAATCCATCTCTATCAGCAAGTTCGGTATTACCAGTATAAGGTGATTTTATGTTTCTAAGTTTACTGTCAGATAACGCCATACATTTTTGGTCACATAAAAATAAAAATTGATGCACAACTTGGTACACAAAAACAATATAACACGAGCAAACAACAAAAAACACAAACGAATGAAAACATAGCCACAAACCAAGCCACAAAGGCAACCACAGAGATTTGAGAGAATACTAATGAACACTAATGAACAGTGGCACGATTATGAAACGTGGGGGATATCACCTAAATTCGATAAACCTTCTCAGTTTGCCGGTATTCGAACCGATTTAGATTTGAATATTATTGGCGAGCCTGAAATGTTTTATTGTCAACCTCCGGTTGATTACTTACCGCATCCTGAAGCGTGTTTAGTTACGGGTATTACTCCTCAAAAAGCACAACAAGAAGGGTTGACCGAAGCCGAGTTTGCTAACCGCATTAATCGTTTATTTAGCACACCTAATACCTGTGTTGCCGGTTATAACAATATACGCTTTGACGATGAAGTCAGCCGCTATTTATTTTATCGCAACTTTTACGACCCTTATGCGCGTGAATGGCAAAATGGTAATAGCCGTTGGGATATTATTGATATGGTACGTGCTTGTTATGCACTGCGCCCCGAAGGAATAGAGTGGCCAACCGTTGAACGCGATGGTGAAGAGGTAGTGAGTTTTCGTCTCGAATTACTAACTAAGGCAAATGGTATCAATCATGAAGCTGCTCACGATGCGATGAGCGATGTTTATGCCACTATTGCAATGGCAAAACTGATTAAAGATAAACAACCTAAACTTTATGATTTCATCTTTAATTTAAAAAGTAAAAAACAGGTAGCCGAATTACTTAATGTTGCAGAGATGACACCCGTTGTTCATACCTCATCTAAAATATCATCCGCACATGGTTGTACTAGTTGGTTTGCTCCTATTAGTTATCACCCTGTTAATAAGAATGCAGTTATTTGCGTAGACTTAGCTCAAGATATCGAGCCATTACTTTCACTGACAAGTGAAGATATAAAAGCCCGTTTGTATACACGCCATGATGATTTATCCCCTGATGAAAAACCTATTCCTGTAAAACTAATTCATATTAATAAATGCCCGGTTGTTGCACCAGCAAAAACATTGTTACCTGAAAACGCTAAACGCTTAGCAATACCACGAGATTTTTGTCTAGATAACTTAAACTTACTAAAGAAGCATGCTGAACTTAGAGATAAGCTAAGTGATGTTTTTGCCACTTCAGATTATGATAATGATGAGATTGATGCCGAACAAGCCCTATATGGCGGGAGTTTTTTTAGTCATAGCGATAAAGCTCAAATGGATATTTTACGCGGTTTATCACCTGAGCAACTTGGCAATCATCCTTTCAAATTTCAAGATGAGCGTTTATCAGTACTTTTGTTTCGATATCGAGCACGTAATTACCCACACACCTTAACAACTGAAGAGCAGCGACAATGGCAGCAATATTGTCAAAGTAAGCTTCAATATGGCGGTAAAGGCATTTTGAGTATGGATGAATTTATGATTAAAATTGAAAATTTAGCTCACGAACATGAAGAAAACAAAAGCAAGATGTCTGTCTTAAAAGCTCTTTTTCAGTATGTTCAAGGATAAATGAATGAGTTTTTAGAAACTACAAACTTCTATGAAAGCAATTTAGCCAAAATTAAAAAAATAACCTACACTTATAACTTAACTTAAATCGATTAACTTAGCTGTTATTAAGTGTAGGCCTATTATGGCAATTGCTTTTAAAGATAAGCTCAGCTCGCGGTTGTTTACTCCTTTAGTCATTATTTTTGTGCTCGTTTTTATTGTGCTTGGTTTTTACGTACCCAGTATCACTAAAAATAATGCCATAAAATCTGCAATTGAATCTGCCGAGTCAACGGTAAAGCAATATAAAACTATACGCGGTTATTACACCAAAAATATTATTAAAAAAATATTACCTATTGCCAATATAAGCCCTGATTATATTCACAAAGATAAGGCTAATAAAATCCCTTTACCTGCTACCTTTATTCACGAACTTAGCGAGGAGTTCAGTAAAAAAGGTATAATGACATTAAAACTTTACAGTCCTTATCCATTTCCTAATCGAGTGAGTAGAAAGTTAGATGATTTTGGCCAGAAAGCCTGGCAAGCATTAAGAAAGAACCCGAGTAAGAGTTATGCGATAACAGAGAAAGTTAATAACATAGAAGTTGTCCGTGTTGCACTGGCAGATACTATGAGCCAACAAGGCTGTGTTAATTGTCATAATTCGCATCCTCAAACACCAAAAAATGATTGGAAATTAAATGATGTTCGCGGTGTTCTTGAGGTTCAAGTACCTATAGAAAATGAATTAGCTAGCGCAGGAAATTTAAATTTGACTATCGCTAGCATGGTTATTATTGCTTTATGTGCCACAGTTACTTTGTTATTTTTTATGTTTAGAAAATTGGTTTCATCAAGGTTACGCATGGTCAGTGGCGCTCTTAAAGAAATAGCTGATGGTGAAGGAGATTTAAGCCAACGATTAGATGAAATACCCAGAGATGAAATAGGTAATATTGCCAGTGCATTTAATCACTTTATTGCTCAGTTAGAAAAAACATTAACAGGTATTAACAATCAAGTTGAACAACTCGGCCAAACCACACAATCTATGGAAACTGTCACACAACACACCCAAGAGGGTGCGTTAAATCAACAAGCTATTGCCGATCAAGTCTCCAGTGCGATGAATGATATGAAATCTTCAACGCAAGAAATGGCAGAAATAGCAGCCAGCACAGCAGAAAACTCACAACATGCTCAACAGCAATCAGAGCGTAGTTTAACGGTAATCTCCCAAAGCATGACCTCAGTCGAACAATTATCGTTCATGATGCATCAAACCTCTGATGCAGTTGCTCAACTAGAATCTGACAGTCAGAATATTGGTGGTGTGCTCGAAGTTATTCGAGGTATTGCTGAACAAACCAATTTGCTGGCGCTCAATGCTGCAATTGAAGCGGCTCGAGCAGGAGAGCAAGGTCGAGGCTTTGCCGTTGTTGCCGATGAAGTGCGTACCTTAGCGAGCAGAACACAACAATCAACCGAAGAAATAAATACCATGATAGTTCAACTACAAAGTGGCGCTAAGTCAGCGGTAGAAACGATCAAAAAAGGAGATGTAAGTATTGAAAACAGTAATACTAAAGCAAGTGAAACTAATAACATGATCAACGAAATGAGTAGTATTATTAACGACATTCAGGCACAAAACTTACAACTAGCAGCTGCTGCCGAGCAACAAGCAGCAGTAAGTAATGAAATAAATCAAAACATAGATACTATTAAAGAAGTTTCAACCAGTGCCAATGATAGTAGTCAACAATTATTAGCCTTGGCTGAAGAAATAAACAGTGCAGTAAGTGCAATCAATAAGCAGCTACAACGATTTACCAAAGGATAAAATAAGTGACGACAGTATTAACAAAATAATCAAACATGATTGTGTTTAATACATGCAAGGAACACTTTCAGCGATAGTTTGAGAAGCAAATTGTCCTAGTAAAGCTTGAATGGATTCAGTTCCAGGCAATTCAGCTATGTAAGGTAACATGTCTGCTGCCTGACCACTGATCACTTGATATAACACTAATGCGCTTAGCATTGCACCTAATTCAGTAGCATGATTGCCGTCAGATTGATAAAAGTCCAACGTTGGCTCTACCGCCAATACTTTATTCCAACTTAAGCCAATAGGTGCAACACAACTCAACTCATCATTGGCAATATCAATATGTAAACTATGCACATAGTCTGCCTCGTTAGGGTTTCCTCTTTGCGGGTGTTCAGGAAAGAGTATTGGCGTCGCCCCGTTACTTTTAGCGCGTTGAATCCAGGTTTTTGTTTCTACCGTAGGGTACAGTACTGACTGGCTTTGAGAATATTTCTGTCCTTGTAAGATAATATGTGTCCACGCCCTTGTTTCAACTAACTCAACGAAGTTATCTTTATTAACTATCTCATCTAGAAACGCGCCTACGCGCGTATCAAGGCTCACTTTTTTTTCTTTTAGCCCTTCCTGAAACATAATAGTTAATAATTTTTGTATTGACTGAACGTGGCTATTACCAATAATTAACACCTGATAAGTATCAAGTTCTCTATTGTCTGGAATCGCCAAGTTTTTAGACAACTCGGTAGGACCTGCGACTTTATCATCAAGGACTTCCGGTACGTCTGATGAACCACTACCTCCACAAGCTGAAAGTAAAAAGAATATAGATAAAGTAAATAGAGTTGATTTCATCAGTCCCTCGATATAAAGATTAATTAAAATATAAGTTAGTAGGTTTAAGTATTATTTTTTAAAACGAGAAATCAAGCTTGATGTATCCCAACGGCTCCCACCATTGTCTTGAATTTCTTGATAATAACCATCAAGTTGTTTAGTTACGGTTAAGTCAGCACCTAATTTCTCAGCTTCTTCAAAAGCAATAGCTAGATCTTTTCTTACCCAATCAACGGCAAACCCAAAGTCAAACTCACGTGCACACATGGTCTTACCACGATTATCCATTTGCCAAGATCCTGCCGCTCCTTTACCAATAGTATCGAGTAGTTTATCGGTATCTAATCCTGCTTTTTGTGCAAAATTCAGCCCCTCAGCCAAACCTTGTACTGTATTAACAAAACAAATTTGATTAACCATTTTTGCTAACTGTCCAGATCCTACAGGTCCCATTAATTGGCTAAAACGGGCGAATGCATCCATAACCGGCTCAGCTTTAGCAAATACCAATTCGTCGCCTCCAACCATTACGGTAAGCACCCCATTTTCTGCGCCTGCTTGGCCGCCTGAAACAGGTGCATCTAAAAAGTGCTGGCCGTTTTTGCTTGCAATTGCTGCAAGCTCAACAGCAATTTCTGCTGATGCCGTTGTATGATCAACTAAAATACTGCCTTCAGACATTCCTGAGAATATCCCCTGCTCACCTAACACTACTTGGCGAACATCATCATCATTACCAACACAACAAAAAACAATTTCACAATCTTTTGCAGCTTGCGCTGGTGTTTGAGCAAAACTACCCGAAAATTCTGCTTGCCATTTTTGAGCTTTTTCCTGACTACGATTATAAACACAAACGTCATGACCCGCTTTTTGTAGGTGTCCCGCCATAGGATATCCCATCACGCCTAAACCAATAAATGCTACTTTCATTATACAAATCCTTATCTAAAACTTGAGCTAAACTTAATCAACTTTACTTAATGGGAGAAGGTTGTAAAGCAACCGACTTAAACTCAATACCTTGCCAACCTGTTTTAATGAAATTTCTAATATTACTATGATCATTACCCATGGGATTAGCTAAAACATCCTCACGGTAATAGTGACCAAAACAAGCTAAGGTTTGTTGCTGGTTTAATGCATTCAACTGAGCAAAATAGAATATTTTACATGACCCTTCATTAGTGCCCGCTTCATTTATAAGTTCACCATTAGTAAAAAGCGTGGGTTGATAATGATAATTATCCTCAATAACCGCCATCACTTGCGCAAATTCTATACTTTTCTCTTGCCGATTAATTTGCACAAGTAAGTCAGCTAGAGTAGAAATTTCGTTACCTTTCATTATTCACCTACAAACCTTCTTTTAGTTTAGATTTTGCTGCTTCAACTCTTGAAAAATCTAATCCTAGCTCTTCCACAGCTTCTTTAATTAAGTCGGGCTGAGTCATCACTAAGCCCATAATAGCTTGTAACTTTTCAGAAGGAATACCTAACTGCTGGATAATCCCCATCGCCATTAATGGGTTCTCTGTTAATGCTTGAAAAAGTTCATTAATTTTTCCTTCACTAATATTTTGTTCTTTTAACATTTGAATAATTGGATTCATTTATTTATTTTCCGACAGTTATTTTCGAGGATTAATTTCGAGAGTTAATTTTTATGACTGAAGTTTACCCTTTTTTGCAATTAAAATAAAAACAATATAAACTGTGCAAAATTAAATTGCGCACAACCAGAAAATTTCAAACCCAAGGAGTTATGATGAATAACGATATATACCAATTTTCAGCTAAAGATAATGCGGATAATCCCATTGAATTTACAAACTATAAAAAGAAAGTTATGTTGATTGTTAACACGGCTAGTGATTGTGGATTTACTCCGCAATACAAAGGACTACAAGAGCTTTATCAAAAATATCAAGCCCAAGGTTTAGAAGTGCTTGCTTTCCCCTGTAATCAATTTAAGCAACAAGAAAAGGGTAACAATGAAGAAATAAAGCAGTTTTGTGATTTGCGTTTTAACATCAAGTTCCCTTTATTCAGTAAAATTGATGTTAATGGTGATAATACCCACCCTTTGTTTGATTTTTTAAAGTCACAAGCACCTGGCATACTTGGATCGAAGAGCATAAAGTGGAATTTCACTAAATTCTTAGTTAATAAAGAAGGTAAAGTTATCAAGCGTTATGCACCAACAACTAAGCCTGAAGCCATTGAATCTGATATTGAAAAACTATTGTAAACACGGGCAAACATTTATGAATATCGATGAAAACTTAAAGTTAGAAAATCAGTTGTGTTTTCGGCTTTATAGCCTAACAAAACTAATGAACCGCCATTATAGCCCCGTATTGAAAAAGCTTGGCCTAACTTATTCGCAATATTTAGTGATGTTGGTTTTGTGGGAAAATAATAATACCAGATCAGCTATTTCAGTTAAGCAATTAGGTGAAAAACTTGATTTAGACTCTGGCACGCTATCACCCCTGTTGAAACGGCTAGAAAAACAATCGTTACTTAGCCGTATCCGTAATAATGTAGATGAACGTAGTGTTGAAATTAAATTGACTGATTCAGGTTGCCAATTAAAAGCGCAAGCTCGAGAAATTCCTGCACAAATGTTTTCTGTTACAGGAATGTCTCTAGATGAGTTACAAGCAATGAATAGTCAATTAGATAACTTATTAACGACGATGAATACAAGGTAACTGATTTATATTTGACTTAATTATCGTTAAACAAAAAGCTCACCATGAAGTTTTTCAACAACATTATTAGCATCTTTTTCATCAACTAAAAAACATAAATTATTGGCACTCGCACCATGACAAATCAAGCGAATGTTAATGTCATTAATTGTTTGAAAGATACTTTGCCCTAGACCTTTTGCGCAATTTAAGCCATTACCAATAACCGCAACTAATGAGAGGCCATGCTCTACCGTTACTTCACAAAGTTGCTCTAACTCTTGCACAACTGTTGATGTTAGTAATGCTTGGGTTGAGCCACTAGGGTTGTCAAAAGTTAACGCTACACTAATTTCACTGGTCGTGATCAAATCAACACTAAGCTCGTGTTTAGCTAAAATACCAAAAACTTGTGCCAAAAAGCCACTCGCATGTAACATTGCAGGGCTTTTAACGGTTACTAAGGTTTGCTCACGTCTTAACGCGATTGAGCGATAAGTCGGATTAGAGTCTACTGCTTGTTTAATTTGCGTACCGCCCTTTTCAGGCTCTTTGCTTGAACCAACAAAAACAGGGATATTTTGACGCATTGCAGGAATTAACGTGGCGGGGTGTAATATTTTAGCGCCAAAAGTAGCCATTTCTGCAGCTTCGCCAAAACTAATTTCTTTAATCGCTCGCGCTTGTTCGGTAATGCGTGGGTCGGTTGTAAAAATACCAACCACATCTGTCCAAATAGCCAAATTATTAGCATTAAGAGCTTCAGCAAGTAATGCGGCACTATAATCAGATCCACCACGCCCTAAAGTAGTGGTTTCACCTAAACCATCCTGCCCAATAAATCCTTGGGTAACTAACACTTGCTGTGCTAGTTTGGGCGCTAACAGCTTAGTACAAGCAGAGGCTAATTGCTCAATGTCAACCACGGCTTTACCGTATAAACTATTGGTTTTCATTACTTGTTGTACATTAAAGTAATGACCATTAACGCCAATAGACTGTAGCACTTGCGAAAATATGCGAGAGCTAAATTGCTCACCAAAAGCAAGAATGGCATCACCTTGCTTTACACTATACTGTTGTGATTGTTTTAACGCATGGACAGATAGTTGATCAAGTAAGCTAACTATTTCACTGTTTAAAAGCAGCTCAACATCACTGGCTAAATGCTGAGTGATATTTAACTGAATAGCTTGAATTTTTTCAATAATCTCTGTTTGCTCTGCATCTGAGATATTTTCTTGACTTAGACGCACTAAATAATTGGTAACGCCTGCACTCGCAGAAACAACCACTAATCGGTTGTTGTTATCGTTTTTAATAATATGAGCGCAACGTAACATAGCTTGATAGTCGGCAACACTAGTGCCACCAAACTTAGCGACGGTAATAGATGAGTTTTGTCTAGATTCTTGTTGAGACAGATTTTGATGAAACATGGGTAATCTTCCTAAGTGCAATGATATACATTAATAAAAATCATTCACGAATTAATACAGGAAGAGCATGACTGAACAGTTTTTAGGCTAACGTATTAGTGGTTTCTCTTACGCGCGATGTAACTTTTTCAGCCAGAAGCTCTCCACCTTAGCCTTTTCAGGCAATAAATTAGGTGACAGCCCTAAGGATTCAACCTTAATGACCGAACATAAACAGCCACAGTATTTATGTTCTCGGCGATAATCTCCCTCAATAACGTGTATTGGAATGTGGTTCCTAATGCCTTACGGCATAACGTTATCTACCTAGTTATCGCTCCTCTTCTGGTGTTGTTAAAATAGTTTAAAATAAAAACATTTGAGCAACTGCTCTATTAGACCTTAAATAATAAATAAATGCAATAGACTTTTAGATGGCTAAGATTTTTTATTTTACTAAATAACTTATCTAAATAACGTGTGCAAAATTTTGGTATAGTGATAATAACTTTCAATCCGCATTATTGAATCTAATGGATTTATTTTTACTTAAAAAAATCATTACAGTGTTCGTCATGCCAATTAATTTGGTATTGATTCTATTATTGTTATCTGTTTTTTATTTTCGAAAACGCCCTAGTAAAAGTTTCAAGTGTTTGATTTGTGCATTTTTGCTATTAACTATCGCTTCTGTACCTGTGATTTCTGATAACTTCATGGTGAGTATTGAAGATAATTATGAAGCCTTTACACGATCAAGTAAGCCAGTTGACTACATCATTGTTCTAGGAGGATGGCATGAAAACAATGATGCTTTACCGGTCACTAGCCAACTAAATGTAGATTCACTGCAAAGGTTAGTAGAAGTTATTCGAATTTATAAATTACACCCCGAAGCTAAAATTATCACCTCCGGTCATCATAGTGAAGATAAAATGTCTAACGCACAAAAAATGAAGCAATCGTTGATGCTTTTAGGTGTATCTGAGCAAAAAATCATTACTGAAAATTTTCCTAAAGACACTGAAGAAGAGGCGCAGTTAATTAGCCCTAGAGTTCAGGGAAACAATGTCGTTTTAATTACCAACGCAGATCATATGCTAAGAGCAATCAAATACTTTCAGACTCAAGGAGTTGATCCAATACCTGCGCCGACAGGGCTTTGGGTTAAGAATATCAATAGCCCCAAAAAATGGGATTATTATGTTCCAAGTAGCAAGAAGCTACATCAAACGACTATTGCTTGGTATGAAAGTTTAGGTCTTTTTGTGCAGTGGCTAAAAGGCTTGATTTAATAGCTGTTCTAAAATTTGGTGCTATTGAACAGGCATAAAAAAACCAGAGTAAGTATTAACAATAACTCTGGTTTTTAGTTTTTATGCTAATCGCATTACATATGTTCAATAATACAATCACCAAACTGTGAACAAGTCACTAAAGTAGCATCATCCATTAAGCGTTCGAAATCATAAGTAACTGTTTTAGCGCCAATAGCTCCTGACATTCCTTTTAAAAGTAAATCAGCGGCTTCAACCCAGCCCATATGCCTTAACATCATTTCTGCAGATAGAATTACTGAGCCAGGATTAACCTTGTTTTTGCCTGCATATTTTGGTGCTGTACCATGAGTCGCTTCAAAAATAGCTACATCATCATTTAAATTAGCACCAGGAGCAATACCAATACCACCAACTTGAGCAGCTAAAGCATCAGATAAATAATCGCCATTTAGGTTAAGGGTTGCAATGACACTATACTCAGCTGGACGCAGTAACACTTGTTGCAACATAGCATCTGCTATGACATCTTTAATGATTATTTCTTTGCCCGTTTTAGGGTGCTTAATGCGACACCAAGGGCCACCATCAATTAATTCTGCGCCAAATTCTTCACAGGCTAATTGATAACCCCAATCTTTAAAGGCGCCTTCAGTAAACTTCATAATATTGCCTTTGTGCACTAAAGTTACTGAGTCTCTATTATGGTCAATAGCATATTGAATAGCTTTACGAACTAAACGTTGAGTACCTTCTTTTGAAACAGGCTTGATGCCAATACCACAATTTTCAGTAAAACGAATCTTAGTTACACCCATTTCCTCAGTTAGGAAAGAAATAACTTTTTTAACGCTATCACTACCCGCTTGGTACTCAATGCCCGCATAAATATCTTCGGTATTTTCACGGAAAATTACCATATCAACTTCAAATGGCTTCTTAACTGGGCTTGGTACGCCTGTAAACCATTGTACTGGACGTTGACAAACGTATAAGTCTAAAATTTGACGTAAAGCAACATTTAATGAACGCATACCGCCACCAACCGGCGTGGTTAATGGGCCTTTAATGCCTACTTTATATTCTTTAAACATCTCTAATGTTTCATCTGGTAACCAAGTTTCAGAATCATATACCTGAGTTGCTTTCTCTCCTGCATACACTTCCATCCACGCAATTTTTTTATCATTGCCATAGGCTTTACTGACAGCAGCATCAACGACTTTGATCATCGGCGGAGTTACATCAATACCAATACCGTCACCCTCAATAAAAGGAATAATAGGGTTGTTGGGTACTAATAATTTGCCATTAGATACTGTAATTTTGTCACCAGAACTGGGGATTGAGATTTTACTTGTCATAAAGCGCTCTCCTAATTGGAAGAATGGGCATTAAACAATGCCTATAAAATATATAAAAGAAACAGGATGATAAATCAATTAATATTCACAATAAATATCGATTTTGTTAACTTAGCTTAGTTTCCTGATGTAGTGATTTAAGCCTTGATTGCACCTAAAGTAAAGTAAAAAGAGCAATTACACTAAAGTTTAGACTCAAATGCCGAATATTTATTTGATGAATAGCTCCTTTTAACTCTGAAAGGGTTAAGTTTAAAACTTAACCCTTTATCGTTTATAAATAACTATTCATTACAATGCCCTAAAAATTTGCTCCGTTGTTTCTTTTGCATCACCAAAAAGCATTTGCGTGTTGTCGTTGAAGAATAATGGATTTTGAACACCAGCATAACCTGTACTCATTGAGCGTTTAAATACTACCACCTCTTTTGCATTCCAAACTTCAAGTACTGGCATACCGGCAATAGGACTGTTGGGATCATCATTGGCAGCAGGGTTTACGGTATCATTCGCACCAATAACTAGCACCACATCAGTTTCAGGAAAATCGTCATTTATCTCATCCATACCTAATACAATGTCATAAGGCACTTTTGCTTCTGCGAGGAGTACATTCATGTGCCCAGGTAAACGTCCGGCAACAGGATGAATAGCAAAGCGTACTTTTATACCTTTGTTAATTAACTGTTGAGTCATTTCGTAAACAGGGTATTGTGCTTGTGCTACTGCCATACCATAACCTGGCGCTATCACTACCGATTTAGCACTACGTAACAAATCAGCAACAGTTTCAGCTTGTACTTCTCTGTGCTCTCCGTAATCTTTATCTTCATCAATAACCACTGTTGTGCCAAAACCACCAGCAATAACACTGATAAATGACCGGTTCATCGCTTTACACATGATATAAGATAAAATAGCGCCTGATGAACCAACTAACGCACCTGTAATGATAAGTAAATCATTACTAAGCATAAAGCCTGCTGCCGCTGCCGCCCAACCAGAATATGAATTTAGCATAGAAACAACAACAGGCATATCAGCACCGCCAATAGAAGCAACAAGATGCCAACCAAAGACTAAAGCAACAGTGGTCATTAAAAATAATGCTGTATCAGAGCCGCCATTATTAACAAAGGTTAATAACAATAAGAAACTGAATATACCTGCGGCCAAATTCATTTTATGACGATGAGGCAACATCAAAGCACTTGAGCTTATAGAGCCACTTAATTTACCAAAAGCAACAATAGAGCCGGTGAAAGTAACTGCACCAATAAATATTCCTAAGAAAATTTCTGTTAGATGAATATTCATCGCTGTTTGCTGAACCGCGGTAATAACAACACTATGCCCTGCATCAAAATAACTATTAAAGCCAACTAATACCGCAGCCAAGCCTACAAAGCTATGTAATATGGCAACAAGCTCTGGCATTTGTGTCATCTCAACTTTATTGGCTAATCGTAGCCCTATACCAGAACCAATAACCATAGCAACAATAATGACCAAAACATTAGAAACTCTTGGATCAAAAATTGTTGTCAGTAAAGCAATTGCCATACCTATCATGCCGTACAAGTTACCTTGTTTAGCCGTTTCTTGTTTGCTTAGCCCCGCTAAACTAAAAATAAAGAGTAATGCTGCAACCACGTATGCTGCGCTGATAAAACCGTTAGACGCTATTTGTGTAGATTCCATACTGCCCTCCTACTTACTAAACATTTTTAACATACGACTAGTCACTTTAAAGCCGCCAACAATATTTATTGTTGCCACCAAAGTTGCTATTGCCGCGAGTACTTGCACTAAGATATTATCAGAGCCTATTTGTAATAGTGCACCAACAATAATAATGCCAGAAATAGCATTGGTAACACTCATCAATGGCGTATGCAGTGAATGGCTAACATTCCACACCACGTAATAACCAATCACACAAGCCAGAACAAATACAGTAAAGTGAGTGAGGAAATCAGCAGGAGCAACACTGGCAACCCAACCAAATAAAGCAATTCCAGCTCCCATAAAAGCGTATTTTTTTGTTGGGGATGGTGGCTCTACTTCTGTAACTGGCTCTATTTTAGCTTTTTGAACTGGTGCAGGAGCGGCACTAACTTGAATTGGTGGTGGCGGGAATGTCACTTCATTTTCTTTAACAACGGTCATATTTCGGATAACAACATCTTCAAGATCAATATTGAACATACCATCCTTTTCTTTACAAAGTAACTTAGCTAAATTCACTAAATTATTAGAATAAAGCTGTGAAGATTGATTAGGCAAACGCGAGACTAAATCGGTATACCCTATCACTTTAACGTCGTGAGCATTAACTACTTTACCTGTAACGGTGCATTCACAATTTCCACCGCCGCCAGCAGCTAAGTCAACAATAACACTACCTGCTTTCATTGACTCAACCATTGCTTCTGTAATAAGTTTAGGAGCAGATTTTCCCGGAATCATCGCCGTGGTGATAATAATATCAACATCTTTAGCTTGTTCTGCAAAGAGTGCCATTTCAGCATCAATGAAAGCTTTACTCATTTCTTTAGCGTAACCATCACCAGGGCCTTTGCTTGCATCAACTTCAGGCTCTTCATAATCCATTTCAAGAAATTCAGCGCCCATACTTTCAATTTGTTCTTTTACTTCAGGACGAGTATCGAATGCGCGAACAATTGCTCCTAAGCTACTAGCAGTACCGATAGCTGCAAGTCCGGCAACACCTGCGCCTATAATCATTATTTTTGCTGGGGGCATTTTACCCGCTGCGGTTATTTGCCCAGTAAAAAAACGACCGAAATGGTGAGATGCTTCAATAACTGCGCGGTAACCCGCAATATTTGCCATAGAACTTAGTGCGTCCATCGATTGAGAACGTGTCATCCGAGGCACCATTTCCATGGCTAAGGTAGTAATTGATTTAACGCGAAGGGCCTCTAAAAGGTCAGGGCTTTGTGCTGGCGCAATAAAACTAATAAGCGTTGCTCCATCATTCATTAATTCAACTTCGTCTAATGTTGGAGCATTCACTTTGAAAATAATATCGCTTTGCCAACAATTTTTCTTAGCGACAACTTCGGCACTAGTACCGCTATATTCTTCATCAGTAAAGCTCGCTTTAGTACCTGCACCTTTTTGCACCTGCACAGTAAAGCCCAATTTGATTAGAGCACTAATAGAACTTGGTGAGCCTGCAACACGGTTTTCACCCTTTAGCGACTCTTTGGGAATGCCAATGATCATAAAACACCTTTAAACAGTTGATAAAAAAGACTAACTGATTAATGTTTTACCATTTATAGCTCTAATATTAAACACCCATTTGAAAATAAATTAACCTTTACTTGCTAATTGAACAATTGCTTATACTATTAACTTTATAACGAGGTGAGAAATGCGTTAATTCATATTTATTTGTAGGAATTAGTAGTTTGCTTAAAATTTTTTTTATACTCTTTTATATCTTTGCTAATATTTGCTTAGCTGAGGAAAACGTATCAACTAACACAATAAAGTTAGGTATGTCTAATGCGTTAACTGGACCCGTTTCTCAATTGGGTCTAGAACTAAGCAAAGGCGCATTCGTTTATTTTGACAAACTAAACAAGCTTGGTGGGATAAATAGTCAACAAATAGAGTTGATAAGCCTAGATGATGGTTATGAACCAAAAAACACCGTTCGAAATACCAAAATACTCATAGAGCAAAAACAAGTTTTAGCGTTATTCGGCTTTGTTGGCACACCTACATCCCATGCTATTTTGCCAATACTAGAACAAACAAACATTCCTTATTTAATGCCTTTTACTGGTGCTGATTTTTTACGAACGCCTGTTATTGGCAATATTTTCAATTTACGCGCGAGTTATTTACAAGAAGCTCAAGCTCAAATAGACTTTTTAGTTAACAAGAAAAAATTTAGCCAAATAGCGTTAGTAATCCAAGCCGATGAGTTTGGCTTAGCAGCCCAAAGAAGTTATATTCAAATTTTAAAGCAATATGATTTAAAGCCCATAATAAATGAGCGCTTTAAGCGTAATTCAAATGATATAGAAAAAGTGCTAGCTCACTTAAAAACTAAATCTCTAGATGCGATTATTTTTGTAGGTACCTATCAACCATTTAGCCGTTTAATCAACTTAAGTTATAAGCAGGGATTTCGCCCTTTTTTTAGTACACTATCTTTTGTTTCTAGCCAAGATGCATTTTCTCTATTAGAACACCCAAGCAAAGTGGTTGTGAGCGAGGTTATGCCGGACCCAAATAAGTGTCAGTGGCAGATTTGCCAGCAATTTATTCGTGACATGTCAAAAGCAGGATTTCAACAATTAAACAGGTTGCAATTAGAAGGCTACCTAAACGCTCATATTTTTAACTTAGTCGCAAAACAGTGCGGTGATAATTTAACTAAAAATTGCTTAATGAAGAAGTTTGAATCTTTTGAGCTGAAGCAAGGAGGGCTTAATATTTCATTCTCACCCAACAATCACCAAGGATTAAGCCAAGTTTATTTATCTTTTAGTGATGCGGTAAAAGAAGAGTAATCACCGTATAAATAAACGTTATAAAGTCGGCTTAGTTATCTTCCCTTGCTTACCGACCACGTTTCAAAGAGCGCTGCACTTATCACTAAAATGCCGCCAATAATGGTCAACATATTTACCCTTTCACTGAGCAATAAAAATGCTAATACACTACCATATAAAGGTTGTAAGCAAGAAATAAGCCCCGCTGTTGTTGCTGACAAATTACGTAAAGATGAAGCAAGCAAAGCATGGGGCGTAGCAGTAAACACAACACCTACTAATAAAATTAGTGACCAATCATGATTAGTCACTTGTGATACTGGAACTTCAACAAACAAACCTAACATGAGAAAAGCAACTAGGGTTTGATACAGCATTGCATGTGGCCCTGAATAATGACTGAAATAGTTTTTATGGAGAATATTTCTCAAAGCAAAGAAAAATGCAGAGATAACACCTGTCACTATTCCTAACGTGACTTGATTCCCTAGGTTAATTTCAGGGATTAATAAGAAAATGCCAATTAAAACAATACAGGCAATGGCAACATCTTTAATTTGAGGTTTACTTTTACCGCTGGTCCGGTTTAGAAGTGGCTCTAAAAAAACAGTAATAACTGGGTAAGTAAAAAACGCAATCATACCAATGGTGATTCCTGCCATTTGCATACCAGCAAAATAAGTAACCCAATGAATTCCCACCACAACACCAAGCAATACAGCAATACCATAATCTTTAGTTCTTGATAGCGCTATTTTCTTCTTTTGCAATGTTAATAAAATAAATAACACAATCGCCGCAACACCTGTGCGGTAAACAGTAATATCTAATGCGGGTAAGCCAATAAGTTTTGAAAATAAAGCGGTGCCGCCAAAAAGCAGTACTGAACAATGTAAAAACAAAAGGCTTTGTTGTTGAGCTTTCATAAATGTATTTCGATTTTAAATTTTATAAATGGGAATGTGATAAATAAATTAGACGCTAATCAAGATCATTAAGCGGCCAAATAACAATATAATCTTCAAAATCGTCAAGCGCTACATCATCATCTTTAACTATTTTTCCACGCACCGACATACCAGCTTTATGCATTGCCGATTTTTTACCTTTGTGAAGTAATGGATGCCAAGATGGCATACCTCGCCCTTCTTGCAACCGTCGGTAAGTACAACTTGGCGGCATAAAAAATACATCTGCTAAGTTATCTTGTGTTAATTGCACACAATCAGGTACTAATTTAGTTCTTTTAGCGTATTGGCTACATTGGCATGTTTTTTCATTAAGTAAATAACAAGCAATATTAGAATAGACTACCTGCTCTCCCTCTTTTAGATGATCTGTTGGTTGCAACTCACTGTGATCATCAGTGTCTTCATCATCAATAAACTGACTCCCATTCACTACGAGACATTTCAGCTAGAGTTTTACTTTGCCAAAATGGAATATTTGTTTTAATAACTGTCATGTAAAATATTGCTTCTAATGAATTGGAGGGAACTTGATTCGATCAGACAAATGACCAACCGAGCTAACAAAGTAGTAAGATAAATTCCAGTGCATCAAGCTTTTATAATTATCATATGCTAAATACGCACGACCATTTTCATCATCGGGGAAAACAAGCGCAGCCTTAATGTTTACATTTGGAAGATTTGTACCATCGGTGCGACGAACTCCCAACACTTGCCATTGTGCTAACGTTTTTTCTGTTTTATTCCAGGCCTTTAACCAGTTTTTACGGCTACCAGTATTTTTAGGGATAGCCAATGATGTATCAAAATTTTGAGGTAATTTTACCTGACGTCCCCAAGTTAATTCATCATTCCAACCTTCTTTTTTCAAATAATTTGCCATTGACGCAAAAATATCTACTTGATTGTGCCAAATATCTTTTTTCCCATCGCCATCGCCATCAACTGCATAAGCCAAAAAAGAAGTTGGCATAAACTGGTTTTGTCCCATAGCGCCAGCCCATGATCCCTTCATATTATCAATTTTGATATGCCCTTGTTTTATAATAGTTAGCGCCGCCCATAACTGCTTTTTAAAAAAAACTTCACGGCGCCCTTCGTAAGCTAAAGTAGACAAAGCCGAAACAACATTATAACCACCAGTAAATTTACCAAAGTTAGTTTCTAACCCCCACAATGCCACAATAAATCGAGGCTGAACTGCGTAATCATTACCTATTTTAGTCAATATTTCTTTATGCTCTTTATACAGCACTCGGGCTTTTTTAACTTTCCAACTTGGAACTCGTTTAGGTAAATAAGTGTCTAATGTTTCGACTTTTTCGGGTTGTTTTCGATCAGCTGTTACCGCTCTTTTATGAAACGTCACATCCGCAAAACTTGTCTCGATTATACTTTGCTCAAAACCTTGAGCTAATGCTTCTTTTTTTAACTCAATAACATACTGACTAAAACCTTCCTCGCTTAAAGTTTTTGCTTTCAAGTCTTTAAAAGGTATCAATGTTGTACTAATAGCTATAAGTGAAGCAATAATTTGGCTAAACTTCATTCACTAGCCTCCTTTTTAATCTGACGCTGTTCGGTCATATCAGCTTTATGCTGCTTTAATAAATCTTCTTTTGGTGGTGGTAGCTGCAAATAGTAACCTTGCTCCGATAAGCTAGCTTTCACTTTCATTAAATCTGCAAAGGCTAATTTTTCTTTGGTCGCCAAGTTAATTAAAGTCACCAAAGTAGGTGTACCGAAAGTAAGCATTAATGGTTCGGGCACCGAAGAGAAATCATCACGTGTTTTAACAAAAAGGTAAGTTTGTTCTTTTTTAGCACTTTTATAAATAGCACATAGCATAATGGAGACCTATGAATGTTTCTTAACTTGTATACAGAAACCAAGATAAGTGGAAAATGAGCTGTTAATATATCACGCACTAGCATTGTTATGCGATACAATGTCACGATAAATTATATTACTTTTTAAATTATTTTAGGTAAACCAATGAAAGCACCTTTATACAATGAAATTCTCGACATTTGTCAACAAATAGCTAACGCATCAGCAGAAGGTAATGATGAAGTTAGAGATAATGCTTGTAAAAGTTTACAAAAACTATGTGCGACCAATCAAGGTACCCCTAAAGATCACCCCTTACAGTGGGAAGCATTAGGCGATTTTACCGAAGATGGTGATTTAGCTATGGATATTTATGAAATAGCATTAGAGAGTGCAAATAAACTAAAATATTCAACTTTTACTGCATCTATATACTTATCTATGGCGCAAAGACAACAAGAATTTGAAGAAACAGATAAGGCTATTGAATATGCTAAACAAGCTAAAATTGCTGGCGAAAATATCGACAACGAAGAACTCAAACAAGAAATAAAAGGGTTTTTAGCTGATATCTAAAAAGCAGCTTCAAATACACCTTGTTATTTAACATAGTTATTGTTATTTAAAGCCATTATCAGCAAACTCTTGTAAGGCTTTACCAAATAATTCATTACGCCAAGATGTTAAAATATCAGGGCAGACCCCAGTATCATTGCTCAAGTATTTAGCCTCATTCAAATCAAAATACCAAGTTAGAAACTGGTTAATTTGTTTTTTCGAGGCTAGATTTTCAATTGCTAAATTATGTTTATCACTTACAGCGCTTATAAAAGATTTTACATTTTTAAACGTTTGTTTGTAACCTGGATACTCATCTAAACGCTGTATTTTTTGTGGATAATCGGCTTCAACATTTTGCGATGCTTGCTTTAAAACAACTAACATAGCTTTACCTTTGTGACGAATATCGAGTACCTCAGCACCATCAAGCTTAACCATAGCAGATAAATTTACTGGATTATTAGAAGCAACAGCCATCATAGTATGTTCTTTAACGATAAACCCCAGAGGTAAATCACGCATTTTCGCTTGTTGATAGCGCCACTTAACTAGGTGTTGTAAAATATTCAGCTGTTTGGAGTTTAAGCGCCAAGCTAGCTTAACTTGACGATATAATTGATTTTCATCAATAGAGGTAAACTTTCTCTCAATTAACAACTGTGTTTCTTGCTTAGCATAACTAAACCAACCAGCCTGCTCAATTTGGGTAACCAACTTAGGGTAAATATTAAATAAATGCTCAACATCTGCACTAGCATAGTTTAATTGATTTAAAGAGAGAGGTCTTTTCGTCCAGTCTGTACGAGATTCAGATTTATCAAGTTTAATATCAATAAAATGCTCGACCATAGCGGCATAACCCATTGATAAACCATGCCCTAAAAAGGACATCATTATTTGGCTATCAATTAAATTAACCGGTTTGCAATTAGCACTCGTTAAGAATACTTCTAAATCTTCTGAGCAAGCATGTAATACTTTAATAATATTTTCATTGGTCAGTAATTGCCAAAAAGGTGATAGGTCATCAATAGCTATGGGGTCAATCAAAGCTAACTGTTCACCGTCAAATACCTGTAATAAGCCTAACCTAGGGTACAAAGTACGAGTTCGAACAAACTCAGTATCTATGGCTAAAACATTTGCTTTGCTGTACTGCTGGCAAAGGGCTTGTAAACTTATAAAATCTTCAATTAATTGATACTGCATAGTTTTTTTTCGTTTTATAGCTTAGTTTAACTAATTCATTTTGCTCGAAACTTATCTAGCTTTTGTTACTCGATACTTTTTTTGCAGGTTATTATTTTCTTCTACGACGCGTTGCTTGCTGATGACGTTGTTGATGTTTTTTCACCGAACGACGAATACGACGACTCTTAGCATTATCCATCGCTTTTTCGTCAACCTTCACTTTTGATTGTTTTTCGGATGTTAATTGCACTAATTTACGAAAGTAATTAACTTCTTTTAAGCCCAATTCAGTCCAACCACCTAGAGGCAGTTGACGCTGCATTTCCATATCACCATAGCGAACACGAATTAATCGGCTCACTTGCACGTCTTGGCTTTCCCATAAGCGTCGAACTTCACGATTACGACCTTCAGAAAGCACAACATGAAACCAATGGTTTCTCCCTTCTCCACCACGATAAGTAATTTTCTGGAAACGTGCAGGGCCATCTTCCAACTGCACACCCGCACGAAGTGTTTGCAACATGGCTTCATTAATCTCACCAAATACCCGAACCGCATACTCACGTTCAACTTTTTGTGACGGATGCATTAAACGGTTAGCTAGTTCGCCATCAGTGGTAAATAGCAACATGCCTGAAGTATTTATATCTAAACGTCCAACTGCAACCCAACGTCCAGCCTCTAAAGGAGGTAAGCGATCAAATACCGTTGCTCTACCTTCGGGATCTTTGCGCGTACACATTTCACCTTCTGGCTTGTTGTACATTAGCACTCGACAAATATCATCTTCTTGCGCGGTTAATTTAACTTGATGACCATCAATACGAATTTGCTCATTACCATCAACTCTATCTCCTAAAAAGGCAGTTTTACCATCAACACTAACACGCCCTTGACTAATGAGAGTTTCCATTTCACGGCGTGAGCCTTTACCCGCCCTAGCTAAAACTTTCTGTAATTTCTCAGAGTCTTTTACTATCGCTTTTTGAAAGTCGACTTTGGTTGGTTTTTCTACCGTTTTTTTACTCTTGCCTTGAGCTGTTTTACTTTGGCCTTTTTTAACGGTAGATTTCTTACCTGTGCCACGACTACCGTATTTGTTGCTGGTAGTTTTAGAGTCGGTAGAAGTATGTTTACTCTTAGGTGCTTTTTTGTCTTGTGACATGTTTTTTTTTACTCTGTTACGTCAGTAGCAGTTCCCTAGAAACTAACTTCTGGCTCAATTTACACATTATTGCATTTTTACCGTGACTTCTAGTATAGCGGTTTTTCTAAAGTGCTTTTACTGAAACGGGGAAGGATCCCCTTCTCCCACTCGAATAACTTCAATATCATCATTAGAAAAATCAATCACTGTGGTTGGGTGTTCCCCCAAATGACCACCATTGATGATTAAATCTACTTGATGCTCTAACAAGTCACGAATATGTTCTGGATCATATTCTGCCATGCTTTCACCTGGCATGATCAAACTAGTAGACATTATAGGCTCTGCCAGTTCAGCCAACAAGGCTTGACAAATATTATTATCAGGAACTCTAATACCAATGGTTTTCTTTTTCGGATTTAATAGCCGTTTAGGGACTTCTTTACTCCCTTTAAAAATAAAGGTGTAAGCACCTGGGGTATTTGCTTTCAATAACCTGTACGCACTATTATCAACACGGGTATATTCGGATAATTGTGATAAATCCTGACAAACTAAAGTGAAATTATGTTCTTTATCAATTTCTCTAATTTGACAAATTCGTTCTAGCGCTTTTTTATCACCTAAATGACAACCTAGGGCATAACCTGAGTCCGTAGGGTAAACAATCACCCCACCTTGGTGAATAATGGCTACGGCTTGTTTCATTAAGCGCCCTTGGGGATTGTCTGGGTGTACATAAAAAAACTGACTCATGAATCTTTCCTTTTTTAACGCTTATGGTTCGTTACCGAAATTCAAAACTTTTATTTCCACTTTGTCCAGACAGGTACAGCCCCATCAGGCAAAATCAAATTGCGACCTAAATCTGACCACTTATTAGGGTGATGAAAATCAGATCCGGTTGAGGCGTGCAAATCATATTCTAAACAATAGTTTAGCATTGTTTGTCGCTGTTGTGGATTCATTTGAGGCAAAACCGCCTCTAAACCATCACCCTCACTTTCTTTGAAATGGACAATTAAACGTCTTAGCCACTTTGCCGATAAATCATAACGTATAGGATGTGCCATAACTGCGCTGCCACCCGCGGCATGTATGACTTCAACAGCTTGTTCAATTGAACACCATTGAGGTTTAACATAAGCTTTTTGAGTGTTACGACCTTTTTTACCTAAGTATTCATCAAAGGCTTTTTGCATTGTACTAACATGACCTTGCTGATATAAAATTTTAGCAAAATGTGCACGCGTTATTGTTCCTGTACCTGCAAGTTTTTTTGCATCATGATAAGCATTGGCAAAGCCGCATTTAGCCAACTTTTCACCTATAATTAGTGCCCGTTGCTCTCGTGCTTGTTGCTGAGAAGAAATTAATTGCTGTAATTTTGAGTTATTTACATCAAAATTTAAACCGACAATATGAATTTCAAAACCTTGCCACGCAGTAGAAATTTCAATACCAGAGATCAATTTAATTGGAATGTTTTTTTCCACTATATAATCTTGAGCTATATCAAAACCTTCAACTGTATCGTGATCGGTAATTGCCAAAACAGCAATTTGATAGTTAACAGCCCTATCTATCAAGGTTTGTGGCGACAAACTACCGTCAGAACAATGGGTATGACAATGCAAATCAATACGAGCATGAGAAAAGCCGTCGTTTTTTTCAATTAAAAAAGGAAAATCAGTGGTTGACAGTAACGCCATAATAAGGTCTTCTATAGGGACTTCTTGCAGGTAGCTTCACATATAAAGAATATTTATAAAGAATAGCCTACCAAACGTAATAACAAGTTTACTGATAAGAACGAAATAATGATACTAGCAAAGCAATTTAATTTAACACATAGTCAACTCAGTTGGTGGTGGCATAACTCTACATAAGTGGGTTGTGATAATTGCGCATATCTTGCTAAAAGCTAAAAATATAAAGCTAAAGCAGATCAAAAACAAATTTCCAAAACCCGCTAAACTTAGCGGGTTTTCTGCTTTTTTAAGGCAACGGTTTTTTACTTCAAAATATAAGAGAAAACACAATGAATAAAACAAGAACATGGTTTCTTTGGTGGCTACAGCCAATTTATGCCGGATGACAATTTTTTAAATTTAACAATTTCAAGAAGAAAACAATGACAACATATAAACATACTACTGCTACTGTGTGCACGTTAACGGATAATGCTAACTACCAAAGCGATCCATTAAGTGTTTATCAATTGCTTTGCCATAATAAAGAAAATAACCTGCTGTTAGAGTCAGCCGAAATAGATCAAAAGCATTTATTAAAAAGCCTACTACTAGTTGATGCTGCATTAAAAATAGTCTGCAATGGTAATAAGGTTACTTTTAACGCTTTAACACTTAATGGCCAAGTGGCACTGCAATTTGCAGCTACTCAATTACGTCCACATGCTCAGCTAACCTTGTCCGATAACAAACAAGTATTAACCGCTATTTTTTCAGAAATTCCCAGCGAACTTGATGAAAAAGCACGCTTAATGGCCGTTAATCCATTTGAAAGTTTACGTTTATTTAAACGGTTAGAAAATAGCAACAACCACCATTTTGCAATTTTTCTTGGTGGTGCTTTCGCTTTTGATATGATTAGCATCAGTGAAGATTTGCCCGAAGTCTCTGGTGGCGAAAACACTTGTCCTGATTTTGTTTATTATTTAGCTGAAACTGTCGTGGTTATTGATCACGAAGAACAAAGTACCGAAATTATTGCTAACATATTTTCTTCTACTCGTTGTGATGATGAAAAAACGGAGCAAGAACAAAAAGTTCAAAATAATTCAACTGAACGTATTACAGAAATAAAACAGTTATTATCAAATAACATAACCCCTGAGTATATTTCTTTTCTTACCAAAACAAACGTACAAAGCACCGATGATTCACAGATAGTCTCTGTTGACATTAGCGATGAAGAATTTTGTCAAAACGTTGAGCAATTAAAAGAAAATATCCGCGCTGGTGATATTTTCCAAGTGGTACCATCACGTACATTTACACTACCCTGCCTTGATAGTATCGCTGCTTATCAGGAATTAAAAGTAAGTAACCCAAGCCCTTACATGTTTTACCTTAAAGACAGTGAATTTTGCATGTTTGGTGCATCACCTGAATCAGCAATAAAATATCAACAGGACTCACCTGAAGGCAAACGCCAAGTTGAAATTTATCCTATTGCGGGCACTCGCCCACGTGGCTTGAATAAAGACGGTAGCATATCTTTAGATTTAGATTCGCGAATAGAGTTGGAATTAAGGCAAGATAAAAAAGAGTCAGCCGAGCATATTATGCTAGTTGATTTAGCACGTAATGATATAGCCCGAGTTTGTAAAGCAGGAACTCGCCACGTAGCTGATTTATTAAAAGTAGATCGTTATTCTCACGTTATGCACTTAGTTTCACGTGTTTGTGGCACTTTACTAGAAGAGTTAGATGCTTTGCATGCTTATCAAGCCTGCATGAATATGGGTACATTGTCAGGCGCGCCAAAAGTAAAAGCCACTTCACTTATTAGAGAAATTGAAGGAAAACGGCGAGGCAGTTATGGCGGTGCAGTAGGCTACTTAACTGGTGATGGTGAAATGGATACCTGCATTGTTATTCGCTCAGCTTTTGTTAAAAACAGTATTGCCCAAGTTCAAGCAGGTGCTGGTGTAGTTTATGATTCAATTCCTCAAGCAGAGGCTGATGAGACCAGACAAAAAGCACAAGCTGTGATTAATGCAGTGCTAGCGGCAAATAAATCGCTAATTCAAGGAGAGAGCTAATGCTTGCCGATAAAAAAGAAACTAATACAAAATCAAAAACCAAGTTATTTATGCTCGATAACTTAGATTCTTTTACCTATAACCTCGTGGACGAATTTCAATGTTTAGGTTTTGAACCAATAGTTTATCGTAATACCTTAAGTAGCAGTTTTATCTTCAATAAAATGCTTGAACATACTAAGGAAACTAACGAGGAAGTTATTTTAGTATTATCACCTGGTCCAGGTGAGCCAAAAAACGCAGGTTGCTTAATGGCATTAATAAATTTATGTGCAGGTAAAGTCCCCATGCTTGGCATTTGCTTAGGCCATCAGGCTTTAATAGAGCACTATGGTGGTACAATAGGTCGCGCTGATGAAATAGTACATGGTAAGGCATCTCCAATAAATCATTGTTGCAGCGGCGCTTTTGTCAACATTCAAAACCCATTACCTGTTGCCCGTTATCACTCATTGGTTGGAATAAAGGTTCCTGACTCTCTTACCGTTATCGCTGACTATAATAATATGCCAATGGCTATTTGCCGAGAGAGTGATGCTGTATTGGCCTATCAATTTCATCCTGAATCAATTTTAACAACGTTTGGCACGACGTTGTTAGCACAAAGTTTTGATTATTTGTTGGCGTTAAGTAAGCACTTAAATGTCGACACATTAGGAGCTACACATGACTAATAATATTACAACGACGAACAGTCCATTAGCTCAATTAGTGGAAAACCAAGATTTATCCCAAAAAGAAACAGCATTGTTTTTCAAACAAGTACTCAATGGTGAAGTTGAACCTGCATTATTAGGTAGCGTACTCACTGCCTTAAAAATAAAAGGCGAAACTCCAGCAGAAATAGCTGGTGCAGCTGTCGCTATTCGTGCTGCGGCAACGATTTTTCCTGAGAAGGATTATCCCGTAGCAGATTGTGTTGGTACTGGCGGTGATGGTGCTAATACCATAAATATCTCAACAACAGCAGCTATACTAAGTGCCGCTTGTGGTTTAAAAATGGCGAAACATGGTAATCGTAGTGTATCTAGTATGTCTGGCTCAGCTGATTTGTTAGAAGCTTTCGGGGTCAATTTGAACATGTCACCCGCTACTGCCAGTAACTGCTTAGACAAAGCCAATTTGTGCTTTTTATATGCTCCTGCATATCACAGTGGCTTTAAGCATGCAGGTCCTGTTAGAAAAGCAATGGGAATTCGTACCCTATTTAATATTCTAGGGCCGTTAGTAAACCCAGCATCGCCTGAAATAATGCTATTAGGTGTTTATACACCTGAATTACTGTTACCCATAGCTCAAGCATTACAACTTACCGGTGTTAAACGTGCCTTTGTTGTCCACGGTAGTGGTTTAGATGAAATAGCCCTTCATGGCGATACACAAATAATTGAACTTAAGAAGGGGCAGTTAATTGAACGAACCATTTCACCTCAAGATTTTGGCCTACAAAACTATAGCATTGATGACATCAAAGGTGGTACACCATCGGATAATGCCGATATTATTAAAGCTATTTTATCGGGCGAAGGTCAAGATGCTCATAATGCTGCAGTTATAATCAACTGCGCTGCATTACTTTATCTACATGATAAAGCGGATAATTTAATTGCTGCTGCTCAGCTAGCTAGTGCCGTATTAAAAAGTGGTAAAGGGCTAGAAACTTTGGAGCAACTTGTTCGCTTATCTAATAATAATATTTCTAATGAGGTGAGTGGATAACATGGCTAATATTTTGGATAAAATAGTCGCTAACAGGCGCATTGAGATAAATGCCCTAAAAAAAACGAAGCCGTTGACAAGCTTTATTGATGAACTTAGCCCTACGACAAAAGATATGTACGCAGCACTTAGACGCACGAATGAAAAACCCGAAGCTGGTTTTATTTTAGAGTGTAAAAAGGCCTCGCCATCAAAAGGCTTAATTCGCCCAAATTTTGATGTTAAAGCTATTTGCCAAACGTATGACAAATACGCTGCGGCTATTTCAGTATTGACCGATGAAAAGTATTTTCAAGGTAATTTTGATTACTTAAAGCTGGTCACTGAAACCGTAAGTTGTCCGGTACTTAATAAAGATTTCTTTATTGATACTTACCAAATCTATTTAGCTCGTCATTACGGCGCAGATGCAATTTTATTGATGCTTAGCGTATTATCAGATGACGAATACCTTGAGCTAGCAAGTGTTGCTGAGCAATATAACTTAGCAATATTAACAGAAATATCTACGACAGATGAACGTGACCGTGCGATTAAATTGAACGCTAAAATGATCGGTATTAACAACCGTAATTTGCGTGATTTAAGTACTGATATTTCCCGCACATTTGATTTTGCACCGACTTTACCTAATGACCGGATCGTTATTTCAGAATCAGGCATTTACAATAATGCCCAAGTACGAGAGTTGGCGCCTGCGGTTGATGGTTTTCTTGTCGGTAGTTCATTGATGGCAATGGATAACAATGTTCATAACGATATAGATTTAGCCTGTCGAAAGCTTATTTACGGGAATAATAAAGTGTGTGGTTTAACCGCACCTGAATATGCGGTTGCCGCAGCGAAATCAGGGGCTAGATTTGGAGGACTTATTTTTGCAGAAAAATCACCTCGCTGTATTACCAAGGAACAAGCGTTAAGTATAACTAACACTCAATCACATTTAGACTATGTTGGCGTATTTGTTAACCACAAGCGTTGCGAGATTATTGATTTAGTGAAAAGTTTGAACTTAACAGCAGTACAATTACATGGCGATGAAGATGAAGCCTACATTAAAGAACTTAAAGCACAATTAAATGAACATAACCGCGATAATTGTGAAATTTGGCAAGCGAGCTCGGTATTAGACAACGTACCTGAGCTAAGTACACAAGTTGCTCACCACCTTCTTGATGGGAAATCACCCGGCTCCGGCCAAAGCTTTGATTGGCGAACGTTAGCCGATAGCGAGCAAGACTTATCATACAGCCTGTTAGCAGGCGGGCTAAATAGCAACAATATCAACTTAGCCCTAGCACAATTAACCAACTTAGATTTATTTGGCTTAGACATCAACTCAGGAGTTGAAACAAGTCCAGGTATAAAATCCAGCGAAAAACTTAACCAAGTATTTTCGCAAATAAGGAATTATTAATTTTATGAACAATACAATTAAAGAAACTTTACCCGCCTATTTCGGCGAATTTGGCGGCATGTTCGTCGGAGAATTACTCGTTCCGGCATTAGAGCAATTAGAACAAGCGTTTATTGAGTCTCAAACTGATGACGAGTTTCTCAATGAATTCAACAATTTGCTCACCAAGTATGCCGGTCGTCCAACGCCGCTTACCTGTTGTCGAAACATTGTTAAAAATCCTTTAGCAAAAATCTACTTAAAACGGGAAGACTTGTTACATGGAGGTGCCCATAAAACCAACCAAGTATTAGGCCAAGCCCTACTAGCTAAACGCATGGGTAAGACAGAGATTATTGCTGAGACAGGCGCTGGTCAACATGGCGTAGCTACTGCTATAGCATGCTCTCTATTAGGTTTAAAATGTAAAGTATATATGGGTGCTGTTGATTGTCAGCGTCAACAACCTAATGTGTTTCGTATGAAACTGATGGGTGCAGAGGTAATTCCAGTAACTGCTGGTTCCGGTACTCTAAAAGATGCTGTTAATGAAGCATTACGTGATTGGTCAGCCAATTATGAAAATGCTCATTATTTACTAGGCACGGCAGCAGGGCCGCACCCTTTCCCGACAATTGTTAGAGAGTATCAAAAAATGATTGGAGAGGAGGCGAAAGCACAATTCTTTGACGAAGAAGGTCGTCTACCTGATTACGTCATTGCTGCAGTAGGCGGCGGCTCTAATGCAATCGGCATCTTTAATGATTTTATAAAACATGAAGAAGTAAAACTTATTGGTGTTGAAGCTGGCGGTAAAGGCATAGATACAAACCAACATGGCGCGACGTTAGTAGCAGGCAGTAAAGGTATGCTACACGGTAATTACACTTACATCATGCAAGATAAATACGGTCAAATTGAAGAGTCTTATTCTATTTCTGCTGGCCTTGACTACCCTGCTGTTGGTCCTCAACACGCGTTTTTAAAAGAAACAGGTCGCGCACAATACGTAGCAATTAACGATGACGAAGCGTTAGATGCTTTCCAAGCTCTTGCAAAAGAGGAAGGTATTATTCCTGCCCTTGAATCTTCACACGCCTTAGCTCAAGCACTTAAAATGGCTGAGACCGTAACAACAGAAACCATTTACTTAGTTAACTTATCAGGACGAGGCGATAAAGATCTTGCCCATGTACATGCTGTTTTACATCCTAATGAACAAGATAATGAAGCAACAAGCGTTAAGCACAGAGGAGAAGCATAATGACACAAAAACAACAAGCAGGTTATCGCTATCAAAAAGCGTTTGCTGACTTAACGGCTAAAAATGAAAAAGCTTTTGTTCCCTTTGTCATGATTGGCGATCCTAACGCTGAACAATCATTAGAAGTAATTAAAGCATTAATTGATGCTGGAGCTGATGCGCTTGAACTAGGTATTCCCTTTTCAGACCCAAGTGCTGACGGAATCACTATTCAAATGGCAGCACTACGCGCATTAAAGTCAGGTGTCAATACCGATATATGTATAGATATACTAGCTAAAGTGCGCGAATATGCACCCAACATTCCGATAGGATTACTACTATACGGGAATTTAGTTTTTGCTCGTGGTATAAATAATTTCTACCATGATATGGCAGCTGTTGGTGTTGATTCTGTTTTGATTGCTGACTTACCAATTCGTGAAAGTTTACCTTTTAGAGAAGCGGCCTTAAAATATAATATTGCGCCAATTTTTATCGCACCACCTAATGCCAGTGATAAAACGTTACGTGAAGTCTCATCTTACAGCCGAGGTTACACTTATGTACTAAGCCGTGTGGGTGTTACCGGTGTAGATGCAATTAAAAATAGCTCTCAAGAGAGTAAACAAGTCAGCTCTACAGCACAAAACTTAATTGGCACATTAAATGAGTATCATGCTGCACCGCCAGTATTAGGCTTTGGTATTTCAACACCACAACAAGTAAAGGATGCTTTAACAGCAGGAGCAAGCGGCGCGATTAGTGGCTCTGCAGTAGTAAAAATTATTGAAGATAACTTAAATGAGCATAAAAAAATGTTAGCTGAGTTAACGACTTTTGTAATAGAGATGAAAACAGCAACAAAGTAGTGTTCTGGATAAAAGAGAAAAAAAACCAGCTATTAGCTGGTTTTTTTTTATCTTAATAAAATAAGATGGTGGAGGGAGGTGGATTCGAACCACCGAAGGCTGAGCCGTCAGATTTACAGTCTGATCCCTTTGGCCACTCGGGAACCCCTCCACGGGGTGAACAATTCAATGAATTGTTCTAAGATGGAATCTAGCAATGTCCTACTCTCACATGGGAACTCCCACACTACCATCGGCGCTACTGCGTTTCACTTCTGAGTTCGGAATGGAGTCAGGTGGGGCCACAGCGCTATTGTCGCTAGATAAAAACTTTAATTGTTTAATTTACTTAATAAAACAATTTAAAAAACTAAAGCTTTAATAAAAAGCCCGACGCTTTCGCATCGGGCTTCTCTAATGAGAAGTTTAGCAATGTCCTACTCTCACATGGGAACTCCCACACTACCATCGGCGCTACTGCGTTTCACTTCTGAGTTCGGAATGGAGTCAGGTGGGGCCACAGCGCTATTGTCGCTAA
>MAAB01037773.1_pt1 | contig 48175 bp, 46 predicted proteins | sample 1115991 | NCBI WGS metagenome assembly MAAB01 (sample SAMN04961124, study PRJNA320927) | seawater metagenome | isolation source: sample BD02T18 sea water enriched with oil for 18 days | place: USA:Gulf of Mexico | collected 2013-07-27 | reverse complement strand
GGGGTTCGATCCCCTCAGCACCCACCAAGAGAATTAGGAGCGGTAGTTCAGCTGGTTAGAATGCTGGCCTGTCACGCCGGAGGTCGCGGGTTCGAGTCCCGTCCGCTCCGCCAAAAACACTAAGAAGGCGCATTAAATGCGCCTTTTTTTTTGCACAATTTTTATGTGTTAAATTTAACAACATTTTTCTTGAAGGTTCTCTTCTATGTTGCATTTCATTCGTGAACGAGCTCAAGGTTGGTTAGCTTGGTTTATTGTTGGATTAATCAGTATTCCCTTTGCGTTATGGGGGATTAATTCCTATTTAGGTGGCCCACCAGAGGTTGCCGTTGCTTCTATCAATGATGAATCAATCTCACAAGCTGAATTTCAACAAGCAATGCAGCAATATCGTGAACAAATGCGATCTAGGATGGGTGAAGATTTTGATCCTGATCTCTTTGACGGCATAGAGATTAAGCGCAGTGTTTTAAACGGTTTGATAGAACAAAAATTATTGTTATCTTCAAGTTTTTCACTTGGGCAAACGATAAGTGATGCAGCCTTGTCCAATGTCATTCAATCAACACCGGCATTTCAGAAAGATGGTCGCTTTGATAGCGAATATTATGGTTTGGTTCTAGCGCGTGTCGGTTTAAGCCCAGCACGTTATGAGGCTGATTTGCGTAGTGATTTATTGACTCAGGAGTTGATCAGTAATATTCGACAAACATCAGCGTTAACAACATCAAATTTAGATAATGTTCTTCAGTTGGAGAAACAATCTCGTGATATTGCTTATGGTGTTATTTTCGCTCTGGAACAACTTGGAACTGTTGACGTTGCTGATGAAAATGTAAAAGAATATTTTGAAAAGCATCAAGATAGTTATCTAGCACCTGAACGTGTCGTAGTGGATTACATTGAGCTGTCCATCGATCAGCTTAAAAGTAGTGTTGACATTGATGAAGATGCGTTAAAGCAGTTTTATGCTGACAATGAAGATCGATTAGTCGGGCCTAAGCAGCGCCGTGTAAGTCACATATTGATAGAAGGTGAAGACCAGGCTGCGCTTACGACAATCACTGCTGCTAAACAACGTTTAGATGCGGGTGAAGACTTTGCAGGTGTAGCTGAAGAGCTGTCACAAGATAGTGGTTCTGCTCAGCAAGGTGGTGACTTGGAATTCATTCAACGTGGGCAGATGGACAGTGTATTTGAAGATGCTGCATTTGCATTGCAAAATGTAGGCGATGTCACAGATCCTGTTAAAACAGAGTTTGGTTACCACTTAATCAAATTAACTGACATCCAAATAGAAGAGCAAACATTTGCTGATGTGCGCGAAGAAGTAGAGTCATTGTATCGTTATCAGCAAGCTGAAGATTTATTTTATGACAAAGCCGAGCAGTTGGCTGATCTTAGTTATGAGAATCCTGAAAACTTAGATGTGTCTGCAGAAGAGCTAGATCTAGAAATTAAAACAACGGTTGAGTTTACTCGTGATGGAGGAGCTGACATTCTAAGTAATAAGAAAGTTGTCAATGTTGCTTTTAGTGAAGATGTATTAGTCAATGATTTAAATAGTGCTGTTATTGAACTATCTAAATCACACTTAGTTGTCATCCATAAAAATAAGCACATTGCAGCGACTCATTTACCCTATGAATCAGTGGCACCTGCAATTAAAGAATCACTGCGGTTTGAACAAGCCAGTGTTAAAGCGCGTGAACAAGGTGAAGCTATCATGGCTCAGTTAAAATCTGGAGCCACGGCCGAATCGGTATTTTCTGAAAGTAATTGGCATACAAGCCAAACTTATAGACGAACGGAGGAAGAAGTAAGTGCTCAAGTATTGGAACGTGCTTTTTCCATGGCAAAACCGACAAGTGAATCCCAATATTCCGGTTTTACAGCTACTAACGGTAATTACATTGTTATCAAGCTTGAGGGCGTACATGCTGGTAACCCTTCTGCTGTATCAGTAGAAGAACGAGATGGATTAAAAACTCAGCTAGCTAGGATCACTGGAGAAAGTGAATTACAAGCCTTTATAGACAGTCTTAGAGCTGAGGCTAGTATTGAAGTTTTTATTCAGAACCTCAATTAGTCTCTGAATAAAGAACAATAAAAAAGGCGCTTATAGCGCCTTTTTTTTGAAATAAATTAATAACAATTACTGCCTAAAAGTCTCTATATCTCTCACTAAATGTTTCAGCGGGTGAAATAAATAAGCAGAAATAAACAGGCCATAATATGGCCTGTGAATGCTGTAAGCTTTATTTATCGCCGATACCAACGATGTTGTAACCGGCATCAACATAAGTAATCTCGCCGGTTATACCAGAAGCAAGATCTGAACACATAAAGGCTGCTACATTACCGACCTCTTCAGTGGTGACATTGCGACGTAATGGTGAATTACGTTCGCCGTAAGCCAACATTTTACCGAAATTGCCAATGCCGGCAGAAGCTAAGGTTTTGATCGCACCCGCTGAAATAGCATTAACACGAGTGCCTTCTTCACCTAGAGAATAAGCCATATAACGCACATTGGCTTCTAAGCTAGCTTTAGCCACCCCCATCACATTATAGTTCTCAATTGCACGTTCTGCGCCTAAATAACTCAACGTTAATAATGAGCCATTACGTCCTGCCATCATTTCTTTTCCGGCTTTTGCTAAGGCGGCAAAACTATAAGCACTGATATCATGTGCAATGGCAAAACCTTCTCGCGTTACACTATCAACATAGCTACCTTGTAATTGTTCACGTGGAGCAAAACCGACGGAATGCACAATGGTATCTAAACCATCCCAATGTTTAGCTAATTCATCAAATACCGCAGTGATTTGCTCATCACTGGCGACATCACAAGGGAATAATAAGGCTGGATTAGAACCACATTCATTAGCAATTTTTTCTACGCGCGATTTTAATTTATCGGTTTGGTAAGTGAATGCAATTTCAGCTCCTTCACGAGCCATAGCCAATGCAATGCCTGAAGCGATTGAACGTGGGCTGGCAACACCAACGATTAAAACGCGTTTACCTTGTAAAAACCCCATGAATGTCTCCTAAAATAACAAAATAAGCTGAGTAAAGTACCTGATTTGACAAAATACTGGAAGAGGAAAGTCATGACAATAGTGGTTATAATCTCTTGCAACTATAAATTGTTTTGGAAACGTATGAAGCATCTAATAGGATTTTGTTTGTTACTTGTCGGCCTAACGGGTTGCGATACGAGTGCAATCAACTCTCCGTACTTTGATCTGCTTGAAGATGAATCGGTTTTATATTCGTCATTTTCTTTAAGACCTAAACACTTGGATCCTGCCCGGTCATACAGCTCTAATGAAGTGCAGTTTACCGGGCAAATTTATGAGCCACCGTTGCAATATCATTACTTAAAACGGCCTTATACCCTTATTCCGTTGACGGCAAGTCAATTACCTACCGTTAATTATTTCGATGATCAAGGTCAACGAATAGATGACGAGCGAGCAGGTGATAATGTTGCCTATAGTGTTTATGAAATTTCTATTCAACCAGACATTAGCTTTCAACCACACCCTGCTTTTTCACGTAAAAACAATGGTGAATTCATTTATCATAAAATGAATGCAGAGCAGTTAGCGGACATAGAGACACTGTCAGATTTTAACCAACAAGGTAGTAGAGAGTTAATAGCAGCGGATTATGTCTACCAGATAAAACGCCTGGCGCATCCTGAGATCCATTCTCCGATTTTGAGTTTAATGGGGGAGTACATAGTGGGTTTGACTGATTTTGCTCACGAGTTACAACAGATAAAGCAGACCGGCGGCGACATTGATTTAACTACAGTTGAAATAGCGGGTGTTAAGGTTATTGATAAATATCGCTATCAGATTAAAGTACAGGGTAAATATCCACAGTTACTTTACTGGTTAGCGATGCCCTTTTTTGCGCCTATGCCATGGGAGGCAGATAGTTTTTATCAACAAACTGGCCTGAAAAAAAAGAACATTTCTTTGGACTGGTATCCGGTAGGTACTGGGCCATACCATTTGATAGAAAACGATCCCAATAGTCGTATGGTATTGGCAAGAAATCCTAATTTTCATGGTGAGCAGTATCCTGAACTGGGTGAAAAATCTGATCTAACTTCCGGCTTACTTAATGATGCAGGCAAGGAAATTCCATTTATAGATAAGATTGTATTTTCTTTAGAAAAAGAGAATACATCCTATTGGAATAAATTCTTGCAAGGCTACTATGATGTCAGTGGTATTAATTCCGACAGCTTTGATCAAGCGATACAAGTAGGTGCTAGTGGAGATTTTGGTTTAAGTGATGGCATGATGGAAAAGAATATTGATTTGAAAACGGCCATTGCCACATCGACTTCATACATCGGTTTTAACATGCTGGATTCGGTGGTTGGCGGTTACACGGAACAAGCACAAAAACTTCGCCAAGCTATTTCGATAGCAATTGATTATGAAGAATATATATCTATCTTTGCCAATGGCCGTGGCATTGCAGCGCAAGGCCCCATTCCTCCAAGTATATTTGGTTATAGAGAAGGCCAACAAGGAATAAATCCTTATGTATATGAATGGAAAAATAATACGGCAGGGCGAAAGTCACTTAAAAAAGCCAAGCAATTATTGGCTGAAGCAGGCTATCCCCGCGGCCGTGATGAAAATACTGGTAAACCATTAATTTTGTATTTTGATGTGCCAGCAAGTGGCCCTGATGCTAAGGCCAATTTCGACTGGTTACGTAAGCAGTTTCAGAAATTAGATCTTCAGTTGGTTGTTCGCAATACGGACTATAATCGTTTTCAGGAGAAGATGCGGCAAGGTCAGGCCCAGATTTTTCAATGGGGCTGGAATGCCGATTACCCCGATCCAGAAAACTTCCTATTTTTGTTATACGGACCTAACGGTAAAGTGAAGGCCAGTGGCGAAAATGCCGCAAACTACCAAAATCAAAAATTTGATGCATTATTTGAAAAAATGCGAGTGATGGATAATGGCGAAGAACGTCAAATGATAATCAAAGAAATGATTGCTGTTTTGCATAAGGATGCACCATGGGTTTGGGGGTATCATCCAAAGCAATTTTCGCTTTATCATGCTTGGAACAAAAACGTAAAACCAAACTTAATGGCCAACAATACCCTTAAATATCGACGTGTTGATGTTGATGCTCGTCAACAGATACAACAGCAGTGGAACAAGCCCATATTATGGCCATTATTAACCGTTTTCTTGATGGTTCTAGTTTTGTTATTGCCTGCAGTGATAATGTATCGCAATAAAAACCATGCAAAAATTCATGTTAAAAAATAGAATTACAGATTTTTTAGTCAGCATTGGGTAGAATTAGTCACGTTTGGTTAAGAAATATGCCGATAATTCTAATAATAAGTATTTCAGCTAGGGAGTCAGTTTAGTGGATTTAGCTACATTAATCGGGGTGTTAGCCGCTTGGGCGCTAATTATCGCAACGATTGCAATGGGTTCGGGAGCATTGGTCTTCATCAATGTTCCTTCACTTATTATTGTACTGGGTGGCACCATTGCGGTGGTGATGATGCGCTTTACGTTGGGGCAATTTATTGGTTCTTTTAAAATTGCTATGAAAGCGTTTCTGCATAAGGCCGAAGCACCAGAAGATCTAATTACTGTTGTGGTCGATTTAGCAGGTATAGCCCGTAAAGAAGGTCTGTTAGCATTGGAAGGGCAAGAGATTAATAATCCAGTATTAGCTAAGGGCATTAGCATGCTGGTTGATGGTCATGAACCTGCCATAGTGAGAAAGGCATTAACGACTGAAATGAGTGAGACCGTCAGTCGTCATCGTATTGGGGTGTTTCTTTTTAAAGCAATGGGTGATGCTGGCCCAGCGATGGGTATGATTGGGACCTTGGTGGGCTTGGTACAAATGTTATCCAATATGTCGGATCCTAAATCAATTGGTCCAGCTATGGCCGTTGCGTTGTTAACGACACTATACGGTGCGATGTTAGCGAATATGTTTGCCTTGCCGGTGAGTGATAAACTGGCACTGAGAAGTGCTGAAGAACAAATGAATAAAGTTATTATTATCGAAAGTGTTTTAGGCATACAAGATGGCCAAAATCCTAAAGTTTTAGAAGAGTTATTGAGAAACTTCTTGCCAAAATCCAAACGTGAAAGCGGAGAGGCGGCCGAGGTGGCGGAAGCATAATCTGCTTTGCTATACACGGAGCGATAGAAGTTAAATGAGCGAAGAAGCTGAAGAACACGATTGTAATTGCCCCCCTGAGGGACTGCCAGCCTATATGGGTACATTTGCAGACTTAATGTCTCTGTTAATGTGCTTTTTTGTATTATTGTTGTCTTTTGCCGAAATGGATGCACTAAAATACAAGATGGTGGTTAAGTCTTTAGAGGATGCATTTGGTGTGCAGCGTGAAGTAGCAGCGAATGAGATTCCTAAAGGTACAAGCATTATTGCCCAAGAATTTAGCCCGGGTGATCCTAGGCCGACCCCATTAAAAGAAGTCCGACAGGATACGATTGATGAAACACGTGATGCATTAGAAGTTAAAATGGATGCAGAGGATGTAGCCAAACAACAAGCAAAAGAAATTGCTGAAGATTTAGAGAAGTTTAAAGAAGCATTGGATGGTGAAATTGAAGCTGGTTTGATTGATGTGGAAAGTCAGTTAAATCGTATCGTGATTCGAATTCGTGAAAAAGGTTCATTTCCATCAGGCGATGCCAAACTTAACGTTCAATTTGTACCTATCCTAAGGAAAATTCATGATGTATTGGCAAAAACGAATGGTCAGGTCGCAGTAGCTGGGCATACGGATGATATCCCGATTAATACACCGCGATATCGCTCCAATTGGGAACTATCAACATCAAGAGCGACCTCAGTAATACATGAGTTGCTTAAATATGACGAAATGCCACCGGAGCGTTTTGTGTTAGAAGGTTATGCTGATACCCAGACTTTAGTGCCAAATGATACTGCTGAGAATCGCGCACGTAATCGTCGTGTTGAGATCATTGTATTAAAATCATCGATCTTGGAAGATGTGACGAAGTCAGTAGATGAGCTTACTAAAGAATATGATGCGATAGAGGGTGAAATTACCATTATCGAATAATGGAGAGTGATATGAAATATTATAAATTTGTACAACTAAGTGTATTACTTATTAGTGGCTTGCTGCTTTCAAATGCGGTAACGGCCAATGAATGGCAACTAAATACGGATGCGTCGCAATTAAGTTTTATTTCAACCAAAAAAATACATATTGCTGAAACGCATCAGTTTAATCAACTTAATGGATTTCTTGATGCTCAGGGACAATTTTCTTTGGATATAGATCTAGCTAGTGTTGATACCCAGATTGCTGTTCGTGATGAGCGGATGAAAACATATTTGTTTGATATCAAACAATTTTCGACAGCTAAAGTGAGCGCGAAAGTTGATTTGGCGGTTCTTGAGTCGATTGCTGAAGGCGGAAGTAAACAAATGATAATTGATGCAATGTTAGCATTGCATGGCGAAACTCAGCCACTTACACTCAAGGTGGTCGTTACCCGATTGGTAGGTGCCAAATTATCGGTGGCAAGTGTGCAACCGGTTATACTAAATGTCGGTGATTTTGCCTTAGTTGCAGGCATTGAAAAGTTGAGAGAGTTAGCTAAGCTACCGAGTATTAGCCATGCGGTACCGGTCAGTTTCTATTTAATATTCAACCATATATAAATAAAATTTCGTAAAAGTGAAGACGTCGTAATGCAAGCATTTACTGTAGAAAAAGGTGTGGTTATCCCATTAGATAGACCTAATGTGGACACTGATGCCATTATTCCAAAACAATTTCTTAAGTCGATCCAACGGAGTGGATTCGGTCCGAATTTATTTGATGAGTGGCGTTACCTAGATCAAGGTGAACCAGGCCAAGATTGCTCAAATAGACCTTTAAATCCAGACTTTGAATTAAATCAAGCACGTTATCAAGGCGGTACCATCTTATTAGCGAGAGAGAACTTTGGCTGTGGTTCAAGCCGCGAACATGCCGTTTGGGCCTTGGATGATTTTGGTATTAGAGTCGTTATTGCTCCCAGCTTTGCCGATATTTTCTTCAATAACACCAGTAAAAATGGTATTTTAGCGATCACCTTAGCTGAGAATGTCGTGGATAGACTATTCAGTGATGTTCACTCTATGCCCGGTTATCAATTGACTGTTGATTTAGCCGAGCAAACGATTACTTTTGCGAATGGTGATACTGCTTCATTTGATATCGATGAGTTTAAAAAACATAGTTTATTGAATGGGCTTGATGATATTGGTCTGACCTTACAGCACACAGATGATATTGAAGCGTATGAGCAAAAGCGTAAACAACAAGCACCGTGGTTATTTTCATAAATAACCGCTGTGATGTTCCAACATAGACAAAGAATTAAATAAATAATGACAAAAAAAATTGCAGTATTAGCAGGCGATGGCATCGGTCCAGAAATCGTTGTGGAAGCGGTCAAAGTACTTGATAGGTTAAAACAAGATGGGCTAGATATTGAGTTAGAGCATGGATTGATTGGTGGTGCGGCTTATGATGAAAGCGGCACGCCATTACCAGACGAAACTATAGCAATATCTCAAGCGGCAGATGGCATCCTATTAGGTGCTGTCGGCGGTTATAAATGGGAGAGTTTAGATATTAGTGTGCGCCCTGAGAAAGGCTTGTTGGGCATACGTTCTGCATTGAACTTATTTGCAAATTTGCGCCCTGCTATTTTATATCCACAGTTAGCCGATGCCTCGACCTTAAAAGCTGAAGTGGTTGCTGGCCTAGATTTGATGATCGTCCGAGAATTAACCGGTGGCATTTATTTTGGTCAACCGCGCGGTGTACGCACCTTAGAAAATGGTGAGAAAGAAGGTTTTAATACACTGGTTTATAAGGAAAGTGAAATCAACCGTATTGGTAAAGTTGCTTTTGATATCGCCCAAAAACGTCAAAGTCGTGTGTGTTCTGTAGATAAAGCCAATGTATTGGAATCTACGGAGTTGTGGCGCGAAACCATGACGAGCTTAGCCGAAGGTTACCCGAGCGTAGAGCTAAGTCATATGTATGTCGATAATGCGGCTATGCAACTTGTCCGTGCACCAAAACAATTTGATGTGATGGTTACCACTAATATGTTTGGTGATATTTTGTCGGATTGTGCTTCAATGTTAACGGGCTCAATCGGCATGCTGCCATCAGCATCGTTAGATGAAAACGGTAAGGGTATGTACGAACCGATTCATGGTTCGGCACCAGATATCGCGGGGCAGAATATTGCTAATCCGCTGGCAACGATCTTATCTGTAGCCATGATGTTACGCTATACCTTGGAACAGCCAGAAATGGCGGATCGCATTGAAAAGGCAGTTAGCACGGTATTAGATAAGGGACTCCGTACTGCTGATATTTTTTCAGAAGGCATGACCAAAGTGGGTACTTCCGAAATGGGCGATGCCGTTGTTGCAGCGCTATAATTTAATAATACATATATAGATTAGGTGAATTGTGAGTAAAAAAATTGATATTGCCGTAGTGGGTGCAACTGGAGCAGTCGGTGAAGCAATGCTGGATATTTTGCATGAACGCAAGTTTCCAGTTGGCAAGGTATATGCGCTAGCAAGTGCGCGTTCAGTGGGTAATATGGTTAGTTTTGGTAACAAATCTCTCATTGTTGAAGATTTGGCAACGTTTGATTTCTCTCAGGTGCAAGTGGGCTTATTTTCACCTGGCGCAAGTGTATCAAAAGAATATGCGCCCAAAGCAGCAGAAGCAGGCTGTGTCGTGATCGATAATACCTCGCAATTTCGTTACGATGATGATATTCCGTTAGTCGTGCCTGAAGTAAATCCTGAAGCAATTGCTGACTATAAAAATCGTGGCATCATAGCCAATCCAAATTGTTCGACTATTCAAATGATGGTGGCATTGAAACCAATCTATGATGCGGTCGGCATTACCCGTGTTAATGTTTGCACCTATCAAGCTGTATCAGGTACGGGTAAACCTGCAATGGATGAGCTAGCAAAACAAACCGCAGCACTATTAAATGGCCGACCAGTAGAAAGCGCTGTTTATCCCAAGCAAATAGCATTTAATGTTTTGCCTCATATTGACGTGTTTGAAGAGAATGGTTATACCAAAGAAGAAATGAAAATGGTCTGGGAAACTAAAAAGATCATGGGGGACGATGCTATATTGGTTAATCCAACAGCGGTACGAGTTCCAGTATTTTATGGGCACTCCGAAGCGCTTCATATCGAAACCAAGTCCAAATTGACCGCCAGTGCTGCTCGGAAATTATTATCGGAATCAGAAGGTATAGTGGTGGTAGATGAGCATGCAGATGGTGGCTATCCAACTGCTGTATCTGATGCATCGGGGAGTGATCCAGTCTATATTGGTCGTATTAGAGAAGATATTTCTCATCCAAATGGTTTGAATTTATGGGTGGTAGCAGATAATGTACGTAAAGGGGCTGCATTAAATAGCGTCCAAATTGCAGAAGTTTTGGTTGAAAAGTACCTGTAATACTTGAAGCTGTTAAATAAAGGGAGGGGCGAGTCATGAGGAACAAAACATTTGCGAGTCTAGCTGTAGCAAGTGCGTTAGGATTGTTAACCCCAGCTGCTCAGGCCTTTGGCTTAGGCAAACTTGAGCTCTATTCGGCACTGAATGAACCTTTTAAAGCTGAAATAGCCGTCACCACATTGCGAGGTGAGGAGGCTGAGAATTTACAGGTGAAATTGGCATCAAATCAAGAGTTTGATAAAGCCGGTTTAGAGCGAAACTTTGTATTAGCACAGTTTGAATTTAAAGTGATACAGAAGGATGGGGTCACTTACGTATCTGTCAGCTCTGACACGCCGGTAAAAGAGCCGTTACTAGACTTTTTAGTTATTGCTACCACTGGTGAAGGTCGACTCATTCGAGAATATACCGTGTTATTGGACCCACCCAAAAATATTCTAGCTAAACCTAAACCTGTTAAAAAATCAGCGGAACTGAAAAAAGGCAAAGCAGAAACAGAAGTAAAAATAACCTCATATCAGTATCCTCAATCTGACCAAACAACATATAACTCAGATGTGTATGGTCCTATTAATAAAACCGAAACCCTTTGGAAGATCGCGTTAAATACACGGCCGGAAACGTCATTATCTGTTAATCAAATGATGATGGCCTTATTAGAAGCTAATCCCAACGCATTTAATCGGAATAATATAAATGGCCTGAAAGCAGGTTATACGCTGGATATTCCATCGATTGATGCCATCCGGAAGCTGGATAAAACCGCTGCAATTAGTGCTGTCACAGAGCAAAATGAGCAATGGAAAAACAGAGGGAAAACGAAGGTCGAAGCTGAAATGGTTGCCGATGTAGAAGGTGCGCCAGCTTCAGAAATGCCTATGCGCTCATCTGATGTTGTAACAGCAGATGACATGACCTCTGATAGCGAAATTGATTTGACTATGTCAGAAGGTTCAAGTGATGAGACGATGTCACGCTTGAAACTGGTTGTGCCTACTGATGAAGCATCACTAAATGATGATAGCTTAGCTCCGCAAGGGGATGACCAAATAACTCTACTCAGTGAACAGTTAACGTTTGCACAAGAAACCATAGAAGCCCAAGCGCAGGAAAATATCGATTTTAAATCTCGTATGGATGCCATGGATGAGCAATTACAGACCATGCGTCGATTGATTTCTTTGAAAGATGCAGATCTTGCTCGTCTACAAAGTCTGTTAGAGGAAGAGCAAGAAGTTGAAGCTGTAGGAGGTGATGCTGAAGCTATCGTAGAGGAAGCATTAGCCATACTTAATCAAAGTGACACTGGAATCGAATTGTCGGCTGAAAATGGGCTGGAAGTCGAAGTCATGGAAGATTTAGATAATAGTGATGCTGATACAGCTTTTGATACCATGCCGTCGACGGTTGAAGATGAAAACTTGATGTTTGATGAGACAGAAAGTGAAGAAGTGGCAACCACAGAAATAGAGGATACCGTTGATGTTGATACGGTAGAAGAAAGCTTGGATCTATCTCCGCTACCATCTGTGGATGATATGGTGGCAACAACATCAAAATTGATTAATGTTGATGAGCAAGAAATCCAAGATGTCATCACTCAAGTTAAAACGTATGTAGCCGAAAATAAAATGACCACCATGTTGGGCAGTTTATTAATATTGTTGGCACTTTGGTTGATTATTAGGCGTCTTAATAGACCGGATGTCACCTGGGATGAAGCAGTAGAAAAATACGATATTGATGATGGAGCATCTTCAGCCAGCATAGCGACTACGGATACTCAGCTCGATGAACAGTTAGAACAAGATGACACCGGGCATGGCAGCCAAGTTGAAACGGATAATGTTAAAACTGTTGATGAGCTTATAAAACAAGCAGATATGTTTGTCGGTTATGCCGACTATACGCAAGCGAAGAGTTCGTTGGAGCAGGCAGGTTTACTCGTACCTGATAATCGAGAAGTCTTAGCAAAAATGCTCTTTGTTCTCTATAAACAACATAATGTGGATGAGTTCATTAGCGTAGTCGGCCAAAATGATTTTGATTCAGCATCTCCTGAATGGGACGATATCGCTGGGTGGGGCAGGGAGCTAGCGCCAGAAAATACATTATTTGCAGTAGCGGAAGTATCAGAGCCAGAAGCTGTGGCACCTATTGCTCAGCCAGAAGAAGAGTCACCGGTTAATGACATTGTTGCGGACAATGACGTTAGTCAAGAGCCAGAACACCTTGAATTTAATATTGATGATTTTAAAGTCGACGACGCAGAAGAAAAAGAAGATGAACACGTCGAGACAGCTAATGACGATGAGTTAATGTCTTTTGACACCACGTTTGATTTGGACGATGACAGGGAGCAAGATTCTACCGAAGATGAGAGTGCGACAACTGCATTTGATGCACCGCTTATTTTAGATATTGATAGTGCATCGAGTAGCGAGGAAGACAGTCTAGATGAGCCTGCCTTGTCATTGGATATTGATGTATCTGCAAGTGATGATATCGAAGACCAAGATGAGTTAGCCGCTATATCAGAAGATGAGTTAGACGCAGCTAGTAAAGAATTGTCTGGGCAACTAGATAGCACTAGTGATGTGGAGTTTGACCTTGGTGATTTTGATGAAATTGATGAAGCTGAAACTAAACTAGACCTTGCTGCTGCTTATATAGATATGGGCGATCCAGAGGGCGCGAAGAGCATTCTTGAGGAAGTCCAGAGTGAAGGAAATGACGAACAAAAATCACGTGCTCAAAAATTATTAAATGAATTATCTAAATAAGGACAGTGGGTGCGCGTAGCTTTAGGTATTGAGTACGATGGTACTGAGTTTTCAGGTTGGCAGGTTCAACCCAAACAGAGAACGGTTCAAGGTTGTTTACAACAAGCATTAAGCAAAGTGGCGAATCATTCGATTAAAGTCGTTGCCGCGGGTCGAACTGACAGTGGCGTGCACGCACTCAGTCAAGTTGTTCATTTTGATACTTCCTCAGAGCGCCCAGAGCGAAATTGGATATTAGGGCTTAATACCAATCTACCTAGCGATATCAATGTCGTGTGGGCTAGAGAAGTCGATGATGACTTTAGTGCGCGCTTTTCAGCGGTCAGGCGTAGTTATCGATACATACTTATCAACCGTGTAGGTCGTTCGTCGGTACACGCTGATCGAATGTGGTGGTTTTTTAAGCCTTTAGATGAACAGCGCATGCAAGATGCGGCCAATTTATTGGTGGGTCATCACGATTTTTCGGCATTTAGAGCGAAAGATTGTCAGGCAAAAAACACCATGAAAACCATGGAGAAAATCAAGGTCACGCGAAAAGGAGATTGCATCGCCATTGATGTTGTCGCTCAATCTTTTTTACATCATATGGTACGAAACATTGTAGGTGTATTGGTATTGATAGGTGAAGGCAAAATGCCGGTTGAATGGGCTAAGCAGGTGTTAGACAGTAAAGACCGAGGACAAGGAGGCATAACGTCTCCGCCACAAGGATTGTACTTTATGAATGTAGAGTATCCTGCACAATATTCTTTACCAACAGTGTCAGCTTTTCCCGTGCTCTGGTAAAGTATCAGCTTGAATTTAACTCTCTTATCAGACTGAATGAAAACTTGTGTAAAAATTTGTGGTATCACGCGCCGCCAAGATGCTGAATTTGCAGTTGAAAATGGTGCTGATGCATTGGGTTTAGTGTTTTATCCTGCTAGCCCAAGAGCAGTGACGATCGCGCAGGCGAAAGAAATTGTCGCTAAATTACCGCCCTTTATCAATATAGTGGCTTTATTTGTCGATGCTGATGTTGAGCAAGTACAAGCATGTTTGAATGAGTTGCCCATTGATATTTTACAATTTCATGGCGATGAATCTGCTGCATATTGTGAACAGTTTGGTAAGACATACTTAAAAGCGATCAGAATGCGTGACAAGGTTGACTTGGTTTCGTTGGCAGAAGAGTACTCATCTGCATCGGCTATTTTATTGGATAGTTACCAAGCTGGTGTGCCTGGCGGTACAGGGCAAGTATTTGATTGGTCATTGATTAAAAAAATTGATAAACCGATTATTCTCGCTGGAGGTTTGAACATTGATAATGTGGCGATGGCAATAAAACAAGTGCAACCCTATGCGGTAGACGTGAGTGGTGGCGTCGAGCAGTCGAAGGGAATAAAAGATCATCAAAAAATAAGCGCTTTTATGCAAGAGGTAGCTAATGGCTAAGCAAGTCGGTAACGAATATTACGAATCATATCCCAATGAGGAGGGTCACTTTGGCCCCTATGGTGGACGCTTCGTAGGCGAAACATTGATGGAGGCGATATACGCGTTAGAGACAGCGTACAATCGTTATAAAAATGATGCTGATTTCCAAGCAGAAATGGATAAGGACTTAGCCGATTTTGTTGGGCGTCCATCGCCGTTGTATTTGGCTGAAAATTGGACCCAGAAAATGGGTGGTGCTCAAATCTATCTTAAACGAGAGGATTTAAACCACACTGGTGCGCATAAAGTAAATAATACGATTGGCCAGGCTTTATTAGCTAAACGCATGGGTAAAACACGCATCATCGCTGAAACCGGTGCTGGCCAGCATGGTGTTGCAACTGCAACAGTAGCCGCTCGCCTGGGTATGGAATGTGTCGTTTATATGGGCGCGGCAGATGTGAAACGCCAGGCACAGAATGTATATCGCATGAAGCTTTTAGGTGCAGAAGTAATTCCGGTTGAGTCGGGCTCACGCACTTTAAAAGATGCCCTAAACGAAGCCCTACGTGACTGGGTAACCAATGTCGATGATACGTTTTACATTATCGGTACAGTAGCAGGACCTCATCCTTATCCGGCTATGGTACGTGACTTTCAAACGATTATCGGTCGTGAAGCACGAAGTCAAATCTTACAAGCCACAGGCAAGTTACCTGACGCACTAGTAGCATGCATCGGTGGTGGTTCCAATGCGATTGGTCTATTTCACCCGTTTATTGCCGACGAATCTGTCGATATGTATGGTGTCGAAGGTGCCGGTCATGGTATTGAAACAGGACAGCACTCTGCGCCATTATGTGCTGGAGCACCTGGTGTTTTACATGGGAATCGCACCTATTTAATGCAAGATGAAAATGGCCAGATCATCGAAACACACTCAATTTCGGCGGGCCTAGATTATCCTGGTGTCGGGCCTGAGCATGCATGGTTGAAAGATATTGGTCGCGCAAAGTATGTTGCTGTTACAGATGATGAAGCGCTGCAAGCCTTTCATGACTTAACACGTATGGAAGGCATTATTCCAGCATTGGAATCAAGTCATGCCCTTGCTTATGCAAGTAAATTGGCACCAACGATGTCATCAGATCAAATCTTGTTAGTGAATCTATCAGGACGTGGTGATAAAGATATGCATACGGTTGCCGCATTGGCTGGTTTGAATTTCGAGGAATAAACGATGAGTCGCATTAGTCAATGTTTTGAAAATTTAAAGGCAGATGGTCAAACAGCCTTAATTCCTTATGTGACCGCAGGAGATCCGGAGCCATGGGTGACCGTTCCGGTGATGCATGCCTTAGTCGAAGCGGGTGCAGATATACTCGAATTAGGCATTCCTTTTTCTGATCCGATGTCAGATGGCCCTGTGATCCAAAAGGCGTGTGAACGTGCGTTGAAATACGAAGTAAGCCTTATTCACGTATTCGACATGGTTAAGAAATTCAGAGAAAAAGATACAGATACACCCGTCGTCTTAATGGGATACGCTAATCCAATTGAAGCGATGGGTTATAAAATGTTTGCTCAATTAGCACAACAAGCGGGTGTAGATGGTGTATTAACTGTTGATTTGCCACCGGAAGAATCCGATGAGTTTTTATCTCTGATGGATGAACATGGCATTGATACCATCTTCTTAGTAGCACCAACAACATCAAAAGAACGGATGGCAAAAATTGCTCAATATGCCAAAGGGTTTATTTATTATATTTCAATCAAAGGTGTAACAGGTTCTGCTGCCTTAGATGTGAGCAGTGTTGAAGCTAAACTGGCTGATTTACGTAGCTGCACTGATTTACCCGTAGGCGTTGGTTTTGGTATTCGTGACGGTCAATCAGCAGCAGCGGTAGCGAATGTGGCTGATGCGGTTGTCGTTGGCAGCACATTAGTGCGTTGTATCGAAGAACATGCAGATAGACCTGAAGAGTTACCTGCAGCAGTAGCAGGCTTGTTGGCTGAAATGCGCCATGCGATTAATGCACGAGATATGGCTAAGTAAATCGCCATCAAAAGACTATAGGTGACAAAATGAGTTGGTTTGAAAAATTAATTCCTTCAAAAATTCGTACTACTGTCCGTAGTCGATCTGTTCCTGAGGGTGTTTGGTGCAAGTGCACCGCATGCGATGCTGTTTTATACCGTGCTGAATTAGAACGTAATTTACATGTGTGTCCAAAATGTGACCACCATCAGCGTATTAATGCGAGAACACGCTTGGAAAGTTTCCTAGACCAAGATGGTCGAATGGAACTTGCCACCAATATTAAACCTGTTGATACCTTAAAGTTCAAAGACAGTAAAAAATATAAAGATCGTATTAGCCAAGCACAGAAAAAAACAGGTGAAGATGATGCGTTGTTGGCGATGGAAGGCACGATTAATGAATTGCCCGTTGTCGTCGTAGCATTTGACTTTAGTTTTATGGGAGGCTCTATGGGTTCGGTGGTCGGAGAGAAGTTTGTCCGTGCTGCACAAGTAGCCTTAGAAAAAAGATTACCATTAATCTGTTTTGCTGCAAGCGGTGGTGCTCGTATGCAAGAAGGCCTATTTTCATTAATGCAAATGGCTAAAACCAGTGCAATATTAGCTCAATTGAGTAAAGCGGGTGTTCCCTTTATTTCAGTGCTGACTGACCCAACGATGGGCGGTGTTTCAGCGAGTCTCGCCATGTTAGGTGATGTGAATGTTGCTGAACCAAAAGCATTAATTGGTTTCGCGGGTCCACGCGTGATAGAACAAACGGTACGTGAAACCTTGCCTGAAGGTTTTCAACGCAGTGAATTCTTAGTTGAACATGGAGCGATAGATATGATTGTTGATCGCCGTGAGATGCGTAATCGCCTTGCCGGCATCCTGTCATTGTTACAAAAGCGTGTAGCAGTATAAAACTCGATAAGACGATGCGATTCGATAACCTGCCTGAATGGTTAAAATGGCAGGAAAACCTCCATTTTACCGAAGTCGACCCTGGACTTGAGCGAATAGGTCAGGTTTGGCATCGCCTAACAGATTCTAACAAGCTTCCCTATACGGTTATTACTGTTGCGGGTACCAATGGCAAGGGTTCGTCGGTGGCCATGCTTGAAGCAATTCTTCGAGCAGCTGGTTATCGAACAGGCACTTATACCTCACCGCACCTATTAAATTATAACGAGCGTATCTGCGTGAATGGAGAGTCATGCAGTGATGAAGAGATCTGTCAGTCATTTGGCCGGATTGATGCGGTCCGTGATGACATTTCACTGACCTATTTCGAATTCGCCACCCTAGCGGCAGTGGATATATTTTGTCAGAAAAAGCTGGATGTCGTTATTTTAGAAGTCGGTATGGGAGGGCGATTGGATGCCGTCAATTTATTTGATGCTGATATCGCCTTAATAACGCCAATTTCTTTAGATCATACGATGTGGTTGGGCAATGATAGAGAAAAGATCGCTGTGGAGAAGGCAGGGGTTTTCAGAGAAAATCAGCCAATAGTATGTTCTGAAGCACTGCCTGCTGAGAGTATGATGAATTATGCTGAATCTCTAGCGGCTACTTGTTATATTGCTGAAAAAGATTTTTTTGTCGAAAAAAGATCTGAGCAATGGAGCTGGAAAAGCGACAAACAGACTTGGCCTGACTTACCCTTGCCAGCTTTAGTGGGAAGTTATCAACTGCAAAATGCCGCCGCTGTTTTACAAGTTATTGCTTTATTAAATCAAGCTGAATTTGATATTGAACTCTCATCAATTAAACAGGGCTTGCAGTACGTTAAACTTGATGGACGTTTTCAAGTGCTTGCCGGTGATATTGAACGTATTTTTGATGTCACCCATAATCATCAAGGAGCTTGTAACTTAGCTGATTTGTTGATTGAACAAACGAATACAGGTCAAACGCATGCCGTACTGGCAATGCTTAAAGATAAAGACGTCAATGCCGTGATTGAGCCGCTAAAATCAGTGATCGATCACTGGTTTGTTGCCGGTCTCGATGGTAGTCGAGGTATGAGTGGTGAGCTGTTAGCAGAAAAAGTCAAAGCTATTGTCGGTGACAATAATACCTCCACGCATCACTCGGTAGAGCAAGCGTACCAACAGGCGATGAGGGGATCGGTGTTAGACGATCGTGTGTTAATATTTGGATCATTCCATACAGTAGAAGCTGTTATGCGATTAATCCCTGAAGTTTTTAATTAAGGAATAATGATGAATCAATCAAGAAATATCGTAGCTATAGTCATTGCCGCGCTACTGTTATTAGTAGCCATGAACTCGTATATCACTGTGAAGGCAGGTCATAATAAAGTGGCGACCTTATTTGGTGACGTTAGAGCACAAGCATATGGAGAAGGTTTTCATATTGTAAATCCATTATTGGATTTCACGGTCTTTGATATACGTCAATTAACGTATACCTGGGATAAGGTTCAGGTTCCTTCACAAGATAAGTTAAAAACATCGATGGATATTTCGGTCACATTCCGTATAGATGGCGTACGAACACCTAGAATCCTGCAGGAAACAGGACGTTTAGAAGATGTAGTATCTAAACATATCACCCCCAAAGTACGTTCATTATTACGCGAAGCAGGTAAAACAGTTGCCCAGTCACAAGACTTTTATCTCGATTTAGTACAGCAAGATCTACAGATCTATATGGAAGAAGGCCTAAAATCGTTTTTAGAACCAAAGGGTGTCATTGTAGAGGCCGTCCTATTTCGTGATATTACCTTGCCGCAAGTGGTGACTAGTGCTGTTATTCAGACGAAGGAACGCCAAGAACAATTAGAGCGAGAAAAAGCACAGTTAAAAATTGTTGAACAACAGGCACAACAACAAGTTAAACAGGCTGAAGCAAGAGAACAAGCTGCGATTGCTGATGCCAATGCCAAACGTACTCATGCGGATGCTGAGGCTTATCGAATTCTAAAAGAAGCAGAAGCTCAGGCGAGCGCAAATAAAGTATTAGCTCGCTCAGTGACCAGAGAGTTGATTGACTACAATAGTGTGGAGCGATGGAATGGTAGTTATCCTCAAACATTACTGTCAGGTGATTCTGGCGGTTTGATTTTATCGCTACCAAATACAGGAAAATAAACATAAATAAACTTGCGAGGCAATCACGATAGTGGTGTTCGCATAAGTAGAAATGAAAAAGCCCCTTTATTGGGGCTTTTTTGTAGCTGAATTATTTGAAGATTTTATTGATACATCTTATCGATATCAGTCTGGTGATGTTCGATAACCTTATTGCGTTTAACTTTCAGGGTTGCAGTCAGTAGATCGTTATCGAGAGTCCAGGGCTCCAGCGTTAACGTAACCCGTCGAATCTTGGCATAAGCAGGGAAGCTATATAACAGCTTTCTTAATCGTTGAATCATCTCACTGTGTAATTTTTTATTAGTTAGGCTATTTGAATCAAACGCATCGAGTTGATGTTGTTTAGCCAATGTGAACCAATGTTCTGAGTTAAGCACCAATAGAGCTGATAGATATGATTCACCTTCACCCACTATCAAAGCTTGCTCAAAAATATCATCCATTAAAATGGCTGCTTCAACATCACTTGGAGGTACTTTTTCGCCATTGCTTAAAACGAGAATATCTTTGAGGCGGCCAGTGATATAGATATGACCACTATCACCTATTTTTGCTTGGTCACCGGTGTGTAACCAACCTTGGGCATCGATGGTTTGTGCAGTGGCTTTATGATTATTCCAATAGCCCAACATATTGCCAGGACCCTGCACGAGTAACTCGTCGTTATCACCAATCTTTACCGTGATACCTGGAAGAGGGCGGCCAACACTGGCGGGGTAGTTATTATCAGGCTCATTAACACTGATCACCGGACTGGTTTCAGTTAAACCGTAACCTTGAATCAAGTTTTGACCTAAACCTAAAAACAATTTGGCAACCTGTTGAGGCAATGCTGCACCACCGGTGACAATTAAACGCATATTGCCACCTAAGCGTTGTTGAACTTTGTCTGCCACCAATTTATTAAACAGAGGCCATAACATGAAACCAGGGTGCCACCAGGCTCGTTTTTGCTGATGTAAGAATCGTGTCCAGCCAATGGTAACAGTGGCTTTAAATAAAAACTTAGCGACAATAGATTTTGAAGCAAGTTGATTCTGCAAACGAGCATATATACGTTCAAAGACACGAGGTACAGCGATGATAACGCTTGGTTTAGTTTGTAACATGTCTTCACCAAGCTGCGGTATGCCACGCGAGTAGGCCACTGTTGCACCAGCCATTATCGGCAAGTAATAACCTGCTGTCCGTTCTAAGGTGTGAGACAAAGGTAAAAATGATAAAAAGACATCATTAGGGAAAATATCAAAATACTGTAAGGCGCCAGATGATACTGACAGCATATTGTGATGGCTTAGCATCACACCTTTAGGGCGACCAGTGGTGCCAGAGGTGTAGATGATGGATGCCAGTTGATCAGCTTGAGCTTTACTATTATGCAAGACACTCGAATTTTGTGGCAGCCATTCATCAGCATAGATTGCAAGTGAATCTAATTGCTCATCGTCTTTATTGTTTATTACGACACGTTTGAGATGATGGTCTTCTGTTATTGACGGTGCTAACCGTTTCCATTGTTTGCTGTTTTGCAATAAGACTAGCTTTACATCAGCATCATGCAGAATATAGGCAACATTGTCAGGTCGATCATCAGGGTATAAAGGCACAACAACTAAACCTAATCCCATTGCGGCTTGGTCGAAAAATACCCACTCTTTACAGTTACGTAAGTTGAGTGCCACACGATCACCTGGCTCAAGACCTTCGGCTAATAATGCCGTTTGCCAATGAGTAATATGCTCAGCAACCTGTTGCCAAGTGGTGTCATACCAAGTTTGGCTATCACTGTCATAACTACGATAAGCAACCTGCTCAGGGCTACGTTTCAAACGTTCCTTAAACAGGCCATATAAGGTCTGAGCTTCATCAGTGCTAATTACATCTAGATTATTTTTGGACATCAGGAATGCTTATTCTTAGAGTAATAACCAACGGACTTGAATACCTAGCAAGTCTACGCTGGCGTCATATTTCCCCGTTAGACTATAGCCGTTGCTATCTGTTTCATCAATTTTTGGATCACTGACGAATAGGTGACTATATCCTGCATCAATAGTGAGATTGTCACGCATTTTATAACTTGCGCCTAGGGAGACCCATTTCCGATCATTATCCGGAATTCGTGCAGTGCGATACTCGCTTGAAACGGGTGTTTCATCGTAGGCAATACCGCCACGGAAGGTCCATTTATCATCGTGTTTATAGTCGGCCCCTATGCCATAACGCATAGTGTTGTCCCATTTTTCTTCTTTGCTGCTATTTAGACGATTACCAGTAGCTGAATTAATAGTGAGATCTTGGAAACGATCCCATCTAGTCCATGTGGCATCAGCCATAATGGTCCATTTGCTATTTACCTGATGATGAATTGCAAAGGAGACTGACTCTGGTAAATCAACATCACCGGAGATACTATTATTTGTAAAACCACCCGCTGCAGCGACACCTTGTACAAATGCATTATCAGGAATTGTAAATTTCCCTTCACCTGTTAAATGGTGAGAAACCTTAGAGCGGTAACTTAAACCAAGGCGGGTAGCTTCTGTTGCTTGAAATATCAAGCCTAGATTATAACCCCAACTCCAGTCATCAGCAGTTAGCTTGGCCTTGCCATCAAAACCTTGAGGAGTCGCACAAGCACCAACTGCTGCTACTGCACATGCTGCACCAAAGTCTACAGCTTGGGTTAGTTTTAAATCGATGTATTGCACACTCACACCAAAACCCAAAGACAATTTTTCAGTAGGTTTAAAAGCAAATGATGGGTTGATGTTAACGGTTTTTAAATCTGACTCGATTGCATGATAACGACCTTTCCAATCATCATCATATTTTGTGACTAAGCCAAAAGGTGCGTTTATGCCAAGACCGGCAACGGCTTTATCGTTAAATTTATATGCAAAATAGAAGTTTGGGACAAGGGCGCTTTTATTTCCGTCTTCACTATCGCTTCCACTAAGTGCACCGCCACCAAGTGCGATTGGTAAGCTAGAACCCTCATCTCTAAACTCAGTTTGTGGGGCAATAAAGTTGAGGCCCACAGCAAGTTCAGAATGACTTAGATAAGTAAGGCCAGCAGGGTTGAAAAAGATGGTACTTGCATCTTCTGCTACTGCGGCACTACCTGCAAAGGCTCGTCCTAAACCTGTAACACTTTGTTCTTGAATGGCAAATCCGGCGCCATAACTGAGTGAACTGAAGCTTGCTGCTGCTACCAATAAACTTAATTTAATTTAATTTGTTTGTATTGCGCCATAACCACTTGTAATCCCGTGAAAAACTTGTAACTTACGGCAAGGTATCATTAAGCAAGGGCGTATTGCAAGTTTTGCTGTGGGTTAACGTCGTTTGAAAAGAAGGTCCCAAACGCCGTGTCCCAAGCGATGTCCACGTTGTTCAAACTTGGTGAGAGGTCGGTAATCTGGTCGAGGAATAAATCCTGATTCATCAGCACAGTTAACAAAGTCTTCACTATTAGATAAGTCATCTAACATATGCTCTGCATAGTGCTCCCAATCTGTTGCCATATGCAAATGACCATCAGATTTAATTTTGTTTGCTAATAACTCTACAAAATCGGCTTGAATGATACGACGTTTATGGTGACGTTTTTTATGCCAAGGGTCAGGGAAATAAAGTTGTACCCGATCAAGGCTATCACCTGCAAGGCGGTGCTTGATTAGTTCAACCGCATCAGTACACGCAACACGTAGGTTTGTCAGTCCCAGTTCCTCGATTAAGTTAAGCAATTGACCGACACCAGGGCGATGAACTTCTACACCAATAAAATCTTGTTCGGGTTGTGCCGCGGCCATTTTTGCCAGAGAACTGCCATTGCCAAAACCAATTTCTAATACTTTAGGTGCATCACGATTAAATAAAGCATTAAGGTCCAGTGGATCACCGCTGTCTTCAATACCAAATTGTGGCCATAACTCATCGAGGGCACGTTGTTGGCCTGGCGTTAATCTGCCTTCACGACGTACAAAGCTGCGTACCGTGCGTAGAGGTTTACCTTCTATCATTGCTTTATTGCCTTTAGAAAATGAATTTTCAATCAAGTGGTGAGGTCGTACAATAGTACGTCCAAGTTATTTAGCCTTAGATCATACCTTAAGATTAAGAGGAGTTTGCATGTCATCGTGTTGTGAAACACCTGAGCCTCCTAAAGAAACGTCTTGCTGCGACAGTGAGCCGGTAAAAAAGTCCAGACCAGATTTATTATTATGGTCGACATTAAGTTTAGTGACTCTCGGTTACGTACTTGATTTGTTGTTGACCGCAGAGCTTGTATCGACACTACCTGCACTAGGTCAAATGTCGGAAGCCATCCGCTTTTTGATGAATAGCATGTGGATAGGCTTAGCATTAGGCATGTTTTTTGTGGGCTTATTGGGGCGAGTGCCGCGTGAGTTTGTCGGTTCATTATTAGGTAAAGGTGATACTTTTATCGGCATATTACGAGCAACCGTTGCTGGTGTGTTTCTTGATTTGTGTAGCCATGGAATATTACTGGTCGCGATGCGTTTATATCAGCGAGGTGCAAGCTTAGGTCAGGTCATGGCTTTTTTGATTGCCAGTCCATGGAACTCTTTATCATTAACCGTCATTCTTATTGCGTTGATAGGCTGGACTTGGACCTTGTTATTTATTTTCCTCTCCATGGTGATCGGCATTATCAGTGGGCTGACATTTGATTGGTTAGTCAGAATAGAGTCTTTGCCCGCTAACCCTAATACAGTCGAATTAAATGGGTTTAAACCGTGGCCAGAAGCAAAAAAACGTTTGCGAACAACTCATTTTGATATGAGATGGTGGACGTCGATGTTATGGGAAGGTTTAAGAGATTCACGCATGTTAGTGCGTTGGTTATTGCTCGGGGTATTGCTGGCAGCGGCGATACGTACTTTTGTACCGATTGACAGTTTTCAGACTTATTTTGGTGCGACCTTGGCCGGTTTAGGTATGACCTTAGTCATCGCCACGATTTTGGAAATTTGTTCTGAAGGCTCGACACCCATTGCCGCTGATTTGGTCACTAGAGCTCAAGCGCCGGGCAATGGTTTTGCATTTTTAATGACAGGTGTATCAACCGACTACACCGAAATCATGTCATTAAGAGAAACCACCAAGTCGTGGAAGATTGCCTTATTTTTACCATTAGTGACCGTGCCTCAAGTGGTTTTGTTGTCATGGTTGATGAACGTTTATGGTGCATAGCTTCACCTTATTGGGGCCGAGGACATAGCGAAAATTGCTCATTCGAGGTATACTACTAGGTCCGCTTGAAGATTTATTAGCGGTCTAATTAACTTAGGCCAGCCACGTTTTGCACTTGCACAAACAATAATAATAAAGCAATTAGAGAGAAGAATTTATGGTTCATCCAGTATTAGAAGCAGTTACCAGTGAAATTATTGAACGAAGTCGTGAAAGCCGAACTAAATATTTGGCGCGAATTGATGCTGCAGTCCAAAAGGGACCTCATCGCGCTCAATTAGCCTGTGGTAATTTGGTTCATGGGTTTGCTGCCTGTTCTTCTGGAGAAAAAGCCGACTTATCGGCAACTGTCAAAGCCAATATCGGTATTATTTCAGCATACAACGATATGTTGTCTGCTCACCAACCTTACAAAGATTATCCTGATCTCATTAAACAAGCCGCTGTTGATGCCGGTGGTGTTGCCCAGTTTGCAGGTGGTGTACCTGCGATGTGTGATGGTGTAACTCAAGGTCAACCGGGCATGGAACTATCCTTGTTCAGCCGTGATGTTATTGCGATGTCAGCTGCGATCGGCTTAAGCCACAACATGTTTGATGGCGCATTATTCCTAGGCATCTGCGATAAAATTGTTCCAGGATTACTAATTTCAGCATTGAGCTTCGGTCATTTGCCAGCGGTATTTGTACCGGGTGGTCCAATGCCAAGTGGTTTACCAAATAAAGAAAAAGTACGTATCCGTCAGCTGTATGCAGAAGGTAAAGTAGGTCGTGATGCATTATTAAAAGCAGAGTCTGCTTCATACCACAGTGCTGGTACCTGTACATTCTACGGTACAGCAAACAGTAATCAGATGATGGTTGAAATGATGGGACTGCATTTACCAGGTAGTTCATTCATTAACCCAAATACACCATTACGTGATGCGTTAACCAAGAGCGCTACTGAACAAGTATTGAAATACACTGCGATGGGTGATGATTTCCGTCCTATCGGTCATATGATTGATGAAAAAGCGATCGTGAATGCGATAGTTGGTTTGATGGCAACGGGTGGTTCAACTAACCATACTATGCACTTAGTAGCGATTGCCAAAGCAGCAGGCATTAATATCAACTGGGATGATTTCGATAAAATCACGAAAATCATTCCTTTACTTACGCGCATTTATCCAAATGGCGATGCAGATATTAATCATTTCCAAGCTGCCGGTGGTATGGGTGTATTGATTGGCGAGTTACTCAAGCATGGATTAATGCATGAAGACATCGTGAGTGTTGCACCAACTCGTGGCATGAACAGCTATACCCAAGAGCCGAAACTGGTTGATGGCAACTTGATTTGGGAAGAAGGTCCCGGAAAATCACTGGATGACAAAGTAATTGGCACAATCAAACAGCCATTTTCTAATACTGGTGGCTTACATTTGATCCACGGTAACTTGGGTCGTGGCATGTCGAAAATTTCGGCAGTCGCAGAAGAGCACCAAATAGTAGAAGCACCAGCAATGGTATTTGATGATCAAGATGATGTGGTCGCAGCCTTTAAACGTGGTGAAATGGAACAAGACGTAATTGTTGTCCTTCGCTTCCAAGGTCCTAAAGCCAACGGTATGCCTGAACTTCATAAATTGACACCACTGTTAGGATCATTACAAGATAAAGGCTTCCATGTTGCTATCGTTACTGATGGCCGTATGTCAGGCGCATCAGGTAAAGTTCCTTCGGCAATTCATATGTGTCCAGAATGTGAAGATGGCGGTCCGTTAACACGTGTTCGCACGGGTGATGTCATTCGTTTGAATACACAAACAGGTTCCCTAAACATTCAGATAGATACAGCTAGCTTTGAGCAACGGACACCATGTATTAAAGGTGATACTGATCATCACTATGGCATGGGTAGAGAGTTGTTTGATAGCTTCCGCAAAGGTGTTTCCTCAGCTGAGACCGGTGCTATCAACATGTTTAACGCAGAATAATCACTGTATTTCATAAATTATATTTATTTGGAAACAACAAAACTAATGAGCAAAACAATAAAAGAAATCATGGATATCTCACCGTTGATGCCAGTAATGGTTATCAATAATGCCGATCATGCAGTGCCATTAGCAAAAGCATTGGTAAAAGGTGGTTTGAAAGTATTAGAAATCACATTACGTACAGATGCTGCGTTGGAATCTATTCGTCGTATTAAAGCTGAAGTGCCAGATGCGATTGTTGGTGCTGGTACCATCATTAATGAAAAAACATTAAACGCTGCAATCGAAGCGGGTGCTGAGTTTATTGTTAGCCCGGGTACAACGTCTGCATTAGCGGATGCAGCTTTGAAAACCGGTGTTCCTTTCCTTCCAGGTGTTTCTACACCAGGTGAAGCATTAGCTTTGTTTGAGAAAGGCATTACCGAAATGAAATTCTTCCCTGCAGAAGCTGCGGGTGGTGTTCCGATGTTGAAATCAATTGGCGCTCCAATTCCACAAATCACATTCTGCCCTACAGGTGGCGTAAACCAAAAGAATGTAAACACATATTACAGCTTGCCTAACGTAGCTGTTGTCGGTGGTTCATGGATGTGTGCAGCCAACTTAGTTGATGCAGAAAACTGGGATGAGATTACTCGTCTATCAGCTGAAGCGATTCAATTAGCAACTGCTTAAATCACATAGAAAAACATTACCCAAAGTATTTGGATTTTCAGCTAAGCTGCCCAAGTGTCGAAGTGAATGAGTGTATAAGTAATACATGATTGCACTGAGAGCGCGCAGGCAATAACGCTGAAAGTCCAAAGACGACGGGTAAATAAGAAGGCCGAGTGTTTACTCGGCCTTTTTTTTATCCTAAAACTAATATTCCACGTTGCAGCCAATCATTGAGCAAAGCATTCGCACCATCAATCACCACTTGAGCATTGGGGTGTTGTAACTCTTGAGCAATAAGCTCGGCAGCGTGTTGGCCTGTCTTGCCTTCATTTAATAAATCAATCAACCGTGCACTAACTGGGTTTAACTCCATAAAGGTCACGCGATCATCACTGCTGCGATAAACCAATAGGAAGACAGGCGTATCACTCGTTTCCTGAGGTTGAAAATCTGGACCAATTTGATGCACAGGGTAGTGATAGACCAAGGGCCATGCGAGCGCTGAGGTATTAAACTTCTCATTAAGCGGGGCTTGAATTTGGTCTGGCTTAAGTTCGTCGTCATCTGCATCCGAGACACTTAAAGCAAGTTCCACCCATTCATAATGAGCCAGCTCTTTGATGAAAACGGGATCATTGCTTAAATCACGTTCATCTTCTAGATAAGCTAAAAACTCACGGGCAATCTCGTGAAATAACGGTGATTTGCAATGATGTTTGATCATAAAGTCTCGGATCATTGCATGCCATGTTTCATCGGCCGTTAGTTTTCTTAATACGGGGAAGGCATTCGAGACAAACCCTTCAATATTGTTATAAAACAATTCACGATAGATATTCATCCGTCGTTGTTCGATATTATCAGGCGCTGGGTTATGTTCCGGATCGCGAATATGGCCGGCAAACTGATACTGCGTTTCGATAAAGCTCTGTGTTTTAGGCTGTGATGACATGAGCTTGTTCCTGCGCGTGTTGATACTGACGAATTTGTTCGACTTCGTTAAATAAGGACTGTAGTGAAGGAATATTAAAGTCACGTTCTAACAGAGTGGGCAAGATACCGTGATGCTCATACGTTGTCTGTAATAACTGCCAAACCGGATCAATAATATCAGCACCGTGGGTATCAACAATTAAGTCTTCGGCTTCATTGTAGTGACCAGCGATATGCAAATAAGCGATGCGTTCTTGAGGTAGAGATTTGATGAACGTTTCTGCATCATAACCATGATTAATGCTGTTGACGTAAATGTTATTCACATCAAGCAATACATCACAGTCTGCTTCTTTAATCACCGCATTGAAAAAATCGATCTCATTCATTTCCTGACCGGGTGCGGCGTAATAAGAAACGTTTTCCATCACGATTTTACGTTCAAGTATCTCTTGCACGCGTTGAATACGTTTAGCAACGTGACTCACGGCTTCTTGAGTAAACGGAATCGGCATCAAATCATATAAGTGGCCATCATCACTGCAATAGCTTAAATGTTCGCTATATGACTGCACATTATGTTTATCGAAAAACTTCTTTAGACGTATTAAAAAATGTTCATCTAACGGAGCAGGGCTGCCAATGGATAAAGATAGGCCGTGACAAATCATGGTGTAGCGATCCGTCATTTTTTTAAATTTACGGCCTAATACGCCACCCATTTCCATCCAGTTTTCTGGGGCTACTTCAAGAAAATCGACAGGTTGATGATCAAGTGCAGCTAAGTCGTCCATAAAACTGCGACGCAAGCCTAAGCCGGCGCCAGTGATAGGACATGATGCAGTGTTCATTGCCTTACTCCTAGGTATATTCAATGCCCTTAAGACGATTACTAAACGAAATTGTTACAAATAGACCGCACTGTTTTTCTTAGTGCGATTATTCTTCACTAATTTCAAACATAGTGCGATCAACACCGACATTGCCGGTCTTTTTATCAAACAGATAAATAATCGCCTTATAGTGACCTTCTTCCTTCACCGTGGTGTTGCCAGAGAACAAACCCACTGGGCCGGTGAAATCTAAGCTAACTTCATCAACTTTGATTTCATCTTTCATAATAATGGCAGTGGCTTCATAGTTTTTAGGGTCCCACAAACCATCAGGAAAGATAGGGCAGCCACATAACATCGAAGCTTTAGTGTAGATATCAACGTTGCCGCCTTCTAATACACGCGTCCATGCATCAACAATAAAGCCCGTCATATTAAGCACGATGCCGTCACCTAAAATATCTTTACCGGGAATCACCCAACTGGTCATGCTGGCTTCTTGCAGAGCTTGGCGATAACCATAAGGACCGATTAATTTAAACCGTAAAAGGCGAGGGCTGGAAATATCTACCGTGGCAACAAAACCAGCCGTTTTATCATCGGTTAACCGTTGGCCGCGTTTTATCGGTTCTTTAATTAATGTTGTGGTACTACCGGTGGCACCATTCAACCAACCTTGATCTAAGATCTCACCGGTTTCTGCATCTTCAATTACCGCTTTAACACCACCTACACTGGTGCCAATAAATTTGGCATCAATCGCTTTGGCTCGCACCATGATCTTTGTTTCGGTAGCAAAGCTGCTTGAGCAAAATGCTAAGCCGAGCGCGGCTACGGTAACAAGTTTAGATATGGACATGGATGGATCTCCTGAATTTTTATTGTTTCTATTTGGGCTTCGTTTAGGTTTCTGACGGTGCATGCGTTTCACACCAGGTATCAAAGCCACCTAACATTGAATTTACATTACTAAAGCCGAGTTTCATTAATGTTTCTGTCGCTAAGGCTGAGCGGCCACCTGTTTTGCAATAGACCACAATAGATTGTGATAAATCATCAAATTCTGGGTAACCGACGATCTTAAATTCCAACATGCCGCGAGAGATATGTTTAGCATGGGGTATGTGACCAGCATCGTATTCAACTAGTTCACGTACATCTAATGCAAGACTTCCGTTTAGAAACATTTCTTCTGCTTGTTCAACGGTGACTTCGCTGATGACGGCTTTTGCGTTTTGGACTAAGTCCATTGCTGTTACTGCCATGATATTCACCTGAGTTAATTGTTGGGGTATATACCTAAAACATAAAACAAAGCGGACATAATTGCTAGCCTTATTGTGTATATACCCAAACCATGATTGCTGTATCATTTCACCCAATATGAAAGTTACTAAAAACGTTTAATTTATGTTTGCCTACATAGTTAGAAGAATTCTCTACGCATTCCCAATTCTGCTTGGCGTTAATGCCTTGACCTTTGCTTTGTTTTTTATGGTGAATACACCCGATGATATGGCCAGAATGCAGCTCGGTGAAAAACACATTACCCAAGCAGCGATCGATAACTGGAAGCAAACAAAAGGCTACGACAAAGCCTTGTTATGGAATGACGAAGCGGAAGGCCTAGCCAAAGTCACTGAGACTATCTTCACCGAAAAATCCTTAAGCTTGTTTGTCTTTAATTTTGGTCAAGCCGATGATGGCCGTGATATTGGCCAAGATATTAAAACCAGAATGTGGCCAAGTTTGGCGATAGCTATACCTATTTTTATCGTGGGCCTATTGGTCAACATCACCTTTGCCTTATTGATGGTGTTTTTCCGTGCGACCTATGTCGATTTGGGCGGCGTGGTGATCTGCGTGGTCATTATGTCGATCTCCAGCTTATTCTATATTATTGGCGGCCAATTTCTCGTCGGCAAGCTAATGCAATTGGTGCCTATATCGGGTTATAGCGAAGGTCTTAATGCCTTTAAGTTTTTAATCTTACCCGTTGCTATCGGCATTGTTTCGGGTATCGGTGCGGGTTCACGTTGGTATCGCACTTTGTTCTTAGAAGAAGTGTCCAAAGATTATGTTCGCACCGCCCGAGCTAAAGGCCTATCGGAAGTGCGTGTCTTGTTTAAACATGTATTAAAAAACGCCATGATCCCGATATTAACCGGTGCCGTGGTAGTGATACCGACCTTATTTATGGGCAGCCTGATCTTAGAATCATTCTTCGGCATTCCAGGGCTGGGCAGTTACACCATTGATGCGATTCAGGCCCAAGATTTTGCCATCGTCAGAGCCATGGTATTTCTCGGCTCAGTGCTTTATATCTTCGGTTTAGTCTTAACCGATATTTCATACACCTTAGTGGATCCTCGTGTGCGCCTTGATGGATAAAACAGAAACTGATTTACGCCAAGCAGCCTTAGCCTGCTTGGTCATTACCGACCCATTAACTAAAGTTGAACATACGCAGCGCTTATATCAACGTTGGTTGGATGGTGAATTAACTATCTCGACGAATATCTTGGATGTGCCGGAAGTGGCAGGTCACCCCGATAAACCTGAGTTAGTGGCGCCCAAAGACTTACCACGCCGTCGTAATAGCAAAGAGAGTGGGGTAGCGAGCTTAATTCACGCCGTCAACCATATCGAATTTAATGCGATTAACTTAGCCTTGGATGCGGTCGCTCGTTTTGCCGATATGCCCGAACAATATTATGCAGATTGGGCCAGAGTGGCATTTGAAGAATCCCAGCATTTTATGTTGCTACGTGAGCATCTATTAACGCTAGGTTATGACTATGGTGATTTTCCCGCACACAGTGGCATGTGGGACATGGCTAAGAAAACGCACGGTGATGTGCTTAAACGCATGGCGCTAGTACCTAGAGTATTAGAAGCTCGCGGTCTGGATGTGACACCCAAAATGATGAATAAACTACGAGGCAGTGGTGATCATCGCGCGGTGGAGATCTTAGAAATCATTTTGCGTGAAGAAATCGGCCATGTTGCCATTGGCACTCACTGGTTTAACTATCTGTGTGACCTTCGCCAACTTGATCCCTTAGCGACTTTTAAAGACTTATTAGATACTTATTTTGATGGTCAACTGCGCGGCCCATTTCATACTGAAGCACGCATGCAAGCTGGTTTTACTGAAGCAGAAATGGCCTTACTCGAAGGCCGTTAGACTTGGGTGATTAGGCTTCTTTAGCTTCAGTTTTCTCAGCGGATTTTTCAGCTTCGGCTTTCTTTTTTTGCATCTCAGCTTGTTGGCGACGTGATTCTTTCGGATCAGCAATCAACTTACGATAGATCTCAATGCGATCTTTATTTCGTAAGACGGCATCAAACTTACAAATCTTGCCAAAGATACCGGCTTTGTCGGTGGTCAGATCAATCTGAGGAAAGCGCTCTAAAATACCAGAACGTTTGATTGCTTCTTCAACAATGCAATCATCGGGCACATCGACCGATAAAATAACTTGCTCATTAGGCATACCATACGAAACTTCTACCGTAATATGATTATTAGTCTCGGCCATAAATATCCTGTGCACGTTTACAAAACGCGTCGACTAAAGAGCCTGAAATCTGGGTGAATACAGGGCCTAAGGCCATGCTGATAATGCGATTGGAAAACTCAAAATCCATATCTAATTGAATCCGGCAACCTTCACCGTCACCAATCGATTTAAACTGCCAATGGCCTTCCAAATGTTGAAATGGCCCATCAATCAGTTCGATATCAATGGATTCGCCTTCGACCAATTTATTACGTGTAGAAAACACGTGGTGGATGCCACCTTTAGCCAAATCTAGCGATGCCGAAATAACATCATCAGACTTGCTGATAATTTCACTGGCTCGGCACCACGGTAAAAATGATGGATAAGCTTCAACATCATTGACCAAATCATACATTTGTTCTGGCGTATACAACACCAGTGAGCTACGTGTAATGGTTGTCATCTAATCTCTTGAATAATACGGCTGCGACAGCCTTATAGGCCAAACGCATCCATGAGTCCTTTCAGGAAAACAATAACGATCGCTGTCGGAGTGATATAGCGGATCAAAATACGCCAGCCATAATAAAAGATTGGCTGCTGAATTGCCAACTCTTCAGTGGTACTGCTTTGTTTCATAAACCAGCCGGCAAAAATGGCGATGAATAGACCACCTAAAGGCAGCATGATATTCGCGGTTAAGAAATCGAATAAATCAAAGGCTGTTTTGCCAAACAAGGTCCACGTTTGGCCGATATTAAAGGAGAAGACCGTCAACAAACCTATGGTCCATACCGTGCCACCAATTAGCACACAGGCCCGCCGACGACTTATATCTTTATTCTCAACTAACCATGCAGCCGCAGGTTCGATTAATGAAATCGCCGAACTCCATGCTGCAAACACCAACAAGACAAAAAACAAACCACCAAAGAACTGGCCGCCGGCAATATGACCAAAGGCAATCGGCATAGTGACGAAGATAAGCCCCGGTCCAGCTCCTGGCTCCATGCCGTTAGCAAATACCAGCGGGAAGATAGCCAAACCGGCAAGCACAGCCACTAAGGTATCCATAATGGAAATAGAAATAGATACCTTAGTAATCGAAGCATCTTGGGACAAATACGAACCATAAACCATGATCGCGCCCATACCTAAGCTTAAGGTAAAGAAGGCATGCCCCATAGCGATTAATACACCTTCACTGGTGAGCTTGGAAAAATCAGGGGTAAATAGAAAACTCACAGCCTGATTAAAATATTCGCCGGTGTTGGCGGCATAACCCACCAACAACAGTAACAAGGCAAACAAGGCTGGCATCAAAAAACGCACTGATTTTTCTAAACCATGCTGCACACCACGTGCCACCACCGTCATGGTAATGATCATAAAGATGGTATGCCAGGCTAATAAGCGTTCAGGGTCGCCAGACAAAGCATCATAAATACTCTGGGCACCATCAGGAGTCACGCCTTCAAACACACCACTAAAGGCGCGAAAGACATACGCCATCGCCTGACCGGCAATAACACTGTAATACGACAGAATAAAGATACCGGCGGCAATACCGCTCCAACCGAGATACTTCCAAGAAGGGTGAGCGAGCTCTTCTTTGGCAAGCGTTGCCAGAGCATTAACCGGGTTTTGACGGCCGCGACGGCCAATCATGACTTCTGCCATCATCACCGGCAGACCAATGCAAGCAATACATAAGAGATAAACTAAAACAAAGGCACCGCCACCATTTTCACCAGCGATATAAGGGAACTTCCAAATATTACCGAGACCAACAGCAGAACCTGTCGCCGCCAGAACAAATGCCCAGCGTGTTGTCCACTGGCCATGAATCGATGTCGCTGGTCTTTCCATAATCTTCCCGACTTACTTAAATGAAATCAGATTCTGTTGCATATTTGGCAATAATTCAAGTTAAACAGTTGATATGACTGAATGTGACAGGGAGAATGGTGGCAAATTGATCTATTAGCTGGCGTGATAGCCGAAAGAAAAAGCCATTATTGTTCAGCCGCCCATTGTAGGGTTAACGCATCAACGAGTTGTAATTGTTCAGCTGTGATGATTTCGTTCAGGGTATTGATATTAAGCTGAGCTAACTCATTGCCTTGGTCGGCTGCTAACTTCCATAAGGTATAGGCCAGTGCATAGTTTTGTTCCACCCCTTGGCCTTGGTCATACATGGTGGCCAAGTTATAGAGCGCATTGCCATGACCTGCTTTGGCGGCTTTGCTATACCAGTTTATCGCCTGCTCATAATCACGCGGAATACCATCGCCTTTGTGATAAAGCAGGGCTAAATTAAATTGAGACTTCACATGGTCTTGTTCGGCCGCAACTAAATACCCTTCAATCGCCTTAGCCGGGTTTCTCTCAGTGCCAGCACCCAGTTGATACATCAACGCAACATTATATTGCGCCTTGACCGTACCGGCATTCGCCGCCTGTTGATACCAATAAAACGCTTGTTGATAGTCCACCTCAGTGCCATTTCCGGTGCGATACATCAGCGCGAGATTGTATTGGGCTTTGCTATCTTGCTCTTGAGCTAACTGAGTGCAAGTATCGAAGTTTTCTTGTGCTGTTTTATCCTCTTTATAACAGGCCAATACCGTCTGGCTAAAAGCGATAAGAAATACAAACAGGCAATATATTATCTTCATCGTAAATCCCATTGTTATCAGTGTTTTAATAGCGACTTTATTAAAACACGATAGTTCATTAACATAGTTTATTTCAAGTGTAAAAAGGCGTGTTAGTATTATTGCGACTTAAGTCATGCCCCGCAAGCAGCTCACCCGTTCACCGTGAGGTTTATCGTTAATTATTTATTCACCAACAAGGACACCCAATGAATTTCCTCGAAGACCTCGATATAAACCAATACCTACCCGCAGCCATCGCGTGGGGAACAAATATCTTGTTAGCCATTTTTATTCTATTAATTGGTTTTTGGATTGCCAGCAAAGCCAATAAAGTCATTATCGGAATAGGGGGCAACAACAAACACCTCGACGATACCTTATTCCGCTTTTTAGGCAGCATGGTGCGCTATGTCATCCTAGCCTTTGTCATCATCGCCGTGTTAAATCGCTTTGGTGTTCAAACTGCTTCCATCGTTGCCTTATTAGGTGCGGCCGGTTTAGCTGTCGGTTTGGCGCTACAAGGCACCTTATCTAACCTTGCAGCAGGCGTAATGTTACTTATCTTCCGCCCTTACAAAGTAGGCGACTTTATAGATGCGGCCGGTTGTTTTGGTAACGTGACAGATATCGATATGTTTACCACTATTTTGCAAACCTTCGATAACCAGCAAATCATCATTCCAAATAGCCAAATCTGGGGCGCTCAAATCGTTAACCACTCACACCATGAAGTTCGTGGTGTCGATATGCACTTTGGCATTGCCTATAATGAAAACATCGATGCCGCGAGAGCCGTGATTGATGGCGTATTAAACGCACATCCAAACATCCTGAAAACACCGGCACCGTTTGTAGAAGTTGAAACCTTAAACGACAGCTCAGTGGATTTCTTAGTGCGACCATTCTGCCAAGGCGAACATTATTTTGATGTGCTTTACAGCATCCCAGAGCAAATCAAAAAAGCCCTAGATGAAAATAATATCGAAATCCCATTTCCACATCGCAAAGTGATCATCGTTAACGAAAACGCCTAAGTCAGTTAATAGATTAAATCGTAGCCAAGGAAGGCTGCATTTGATCAGGCGAGTTTTAGCAATAGTCTTTATAATGCGCGCATGGCAAAGAAAAACAGCAAAAAAACCCCAAGCAATAACATTGCCCAAAACCGCAAAGCAAGACACGACTACTTCCTAGAAGACAAATTCGAAGCAGGTTTAGTGCTTGAAGGGTGGGAAGTCAAAAGCCTGCGTGATGGCCGCCTATCGCTTAATGAAGCCTACATCGTCCTACATCGCGGAGAAGCATGGCTCCATGGCGCCCATATCACACCGCTATTATCAGCCTCAACCCACGTGCATCCAGAAAACGTACGTCGACGTAAGTTACTGTTACATAAACTAGAACTCAATCGACTCGTCGGTGCCGTCGACCGTAAAGGTTATACCATCGTACCGGTGTCGATGTATTGGGTAAAAGGTAGAGCAAAATTACAAATTGCCTTAGCCAAAGGTAAACAACAACACGACAAACGCTCCACCGAAAAAGATCGCGACTGGAAACGTGAAAAAGCCCGAATCTTTAGCAAAGGCACATGAATAAGCAATTTGGGTATTAGTTCTGGCAGAGAAACTGCTGCTGACTTATAATGAACACTTATCGTGAAAGACCTTTGGGGACGACCTGGCTTCGACGTGGGTTACAAAACTTAAGGTGCATGCCGAGTATGTTAGTTCTCTCGTAAAACAGACTGACAAAATTATAGTTGCAAACGATAACAACTACGCACTAGCAGCTTAAACCCCTGTAAATGCCGTCCGACCAATGCCGTGCTTATGCGATTGGTATCGGGCGTCGACTCTCATAAGACAAGCCAAAGGTACGCTTGGTACTGACGGACTGAAATCTTACAAGCTCGCTATTTGTTTTCCCTGTCCATTGGGTAGCCTGTAGTTAAACTAATAGATGGAATAAGCATGTAGAGCTGAAAGCGGAGGATTTGCGGACGCGGGTTCGATTCCCGCCGTCTCCACCATACATACGTCTAACGACGTACCAAGAAGTACTTAAAGACCCGTTTTATAACGGGTTTTTTTGTGCCTGCTGTTTCATGAAGAATCATGGCATATCTTGACATACCCCAATGTCTGGGGGTAACTTGTAGGGTAACAGCCACTTTGAAAAGTGAGTTACCCCCAAATGCCATTGACGGATATAAAAGTTAAGTCATTAAAGGCAGGCATAAAGCCAGATGGCACCGCTACAGATAAGCCTTACAAGATTACGGATGAAAAAGGCTTGTATATTGAAGTTACCCCAAAAGGGGGTAAGCGTTGGCGGTTTAAATATCGGTTTGGGGGTAAGGAGAAATTATTATCTTTAGGTATCTACCCAGAAATAACCCTTAAAGAAGCTAGAAACCGTCGTAATACCCATCGCAGACAAGTTGCTGAAGGTATAGATCCTTCAGATCTAAGGAAGGCTGAAAAGCAATCATTAGGAGCTAAGAATAGCTTTGAAGCCGTAGCTCGTGAATGGCACAACAAATTTAGCGCTAACTGGTCAGAGAGTCACTCAACAAGGACGTTAACTAGACTAGAACAGAATGTTTTTCCATTGCTCGGGACTAAAAATATAAAGGATATTACCGCCCCTGAGTTACTTTCAGTATTGAGAAGAGTTGAAAGTAGAGGGGCCTTAGAAACCGCTCATCGTGTAAATCAGATCTGTGGACAGGTGTTTCGATATGCGATATCAACAGGGCGTGCTGAGCGTGACTCAGCCGCTGACTTGAAAGGTGCATTACCACCAACAAAAGTAAAACATCACCCCTCAATTACCGAACCTGTAAAAATCGGTGCATTGATGCGAGCAATACAAGACTTCACTGGCACTATTATTACTGCTACAGCTTTAAAATTATCACCACTTGTCTTTGTTAGGCCGGGTGAATTAAGGCAGGCGGAATGGTCAGAGATTGATCTTGATAATGCTGAATGGCGTATACCTGCTGAGAAGATGAAAATGCGAGTAGTACATATTGTTCCACTGTCCAAACAAGCGGTATCAATCATTCGTGAGGTTGAGCCGTTTACAGGCCATGGGAAATATATTTTTCCTAGCAACCGCACAATCACAAGACCGATGAGTAATAACACGGTAAATGCAGCATTAAGAAGAATGGGCTACACCAAAGAAGAAATGACGGGTCATGGATTCAGAAGTATGGCTTCTACAATCCTGAATGAACAAGGATGGAACCGAGACGCGATTGAACGTCAATTAGCACATGGTGAGAAAGATGGGGTTAGAGCGGCATATAACTATGCTCAACATTTACCGGAACGTAAAAAAATGATGCAAGCATGGGCTGATTACCTTGATGGATTGGCTACTGGTGCTAATGCGATACCTATTAATCGTTAATTAAGGTTGCTATAAGAATCGGTGGAGTGACTTATAGAGAACTGTTGTATGGGGGGGCATATGAGCAAAGCATATTTAGACGATATAACGGATCTAGAAACCGCAAAAGAAATGATCGATAGTTTGGTGAATGAACAGCAACATCTGATCGAAGAATATGATGTACATAGAAGTGTATCCCGATTCTGGAAGCTTTTTTACTCCGAAACAATCAGATTGTTTGGGGATAAACAATCTGGAACGCTGGAGCATATGCTTAAGAAGGCCATGGTTCACCTTGAATTTGAGTGTCGTATTTTGGCAAGTGCGCCAGAACCAGTAACAGAAAAAGGTGAAAGCTCAAGCAAGAAAAAAAGTACATTTGATCTTGAAGGCTTCAGTAAATATGCAGATAAACAAAGGAGAGAAGAGTTTAGAAAAGCGTATCCAAGTACTGTGGTTCTTGACTATTACACATTGACAAATGATTCTGGTGAAGTTGGTTTGGTTATGGGCTTTGATCCACCTATGGATAGGAATGATGCGATAAAAATGTTAACGAAAAAATATAATTTCCCCTCGTTTGATGCATGTTATCAGCACTTGAAACGGGCAAAAGTAAAAGGGTTGCCTTCTACATGGCCTAAAGCATAAGTACAAGTTCACTATAAATTGTCCTTTAGATATAGATAAAAGTAAAAAGCATGATGAGGTTTCTTTTAACAAGTAAAGAGGCTTCAAGAAATGTCACAACAAATCATAAAATTACCAAGAGTAGTAGTTAGGACAGGTAAAAGCCGTTCGGCAATATACCGTGAGGCAGCCGCAGGCACATTCCCTAAACCAATAAAATTGTCAGAGCGCTCAAGTGGATGGCTTGAATCTGAAATAGAACAGTGGATTGATGAGCGAATAGCAGCTTCTCGTGAAGGGGAGGTGTAATCCATGCCTAATAATAAAAAAAGACCTTCTTTAAGGCAGTGTATTGATGCCAATTGTAAGGATTGTATTTACGATCCTAACGGCGATGGTACTTGGCGAAAACAAGTTGAAAATTGCACCCTTACGGGATGTGCTTTGTATCTCGTTCGACCAAGCACAAAGAAAGCCGGCAATCATGACTAGTATCCACTATCAAAATCATTTAGATCATGGTCAAAATTTAGTCTTTAAGGTGAAAACAGTAGCCGTAACGGTGCCAAAAACAAGATTAAACTATGTTGCTACATATATGCGTCATTTTGATAGTTTGGTGGCAGGAAAGGGGCTTCTTGACGACAAAAAATTGAGTGTAATGTATGAAAAATGCCGCCGTTAAAAATGGGGGCGGTTTTGACATAGCGGTTTTGACACATGAAAGGAAAGGTGAAGCTTTGAAAAATAAAGCTTCACCTTTTTCTGAAATGACAAAAAAGGAGCGGTTATTTCTTTTATCTGATTCTTTAAAACTTAATCCATTACTTAAAGAAGAGGGTAATACTAAAGTTGCTCCGGACAAACCGCAGCGCACAGTGAACAGAAAGAAAATTACTTTTGATGAGAAATTTGTACATAACGGAACCGAGTACCGTGTAAATGCTAAAAAGTCTGGCTTATACGTTCAAATATTGAAACGAATCATTGAGCAATTTGAAATTGCAGTTATCAAATGGAAACGAGTTTTGGTTTTAAGGTTTGACCTACATACGCACTGCATCACCAAAGACAATAAACAAATGACAGCGTTTAGGAAGCGCTTATTTCAAAAGATTAAGCGTGAATATGGTTTTAAGGAAATAGGTTTTTGTTGGGTAAGAGAGCATGAAAAAGGAAAAAAACAACATTATCACTGGGTGTTATTTCTTGATGGGGATGTTATTAGGCATTCAGCACGTATCAACATAATAATTAAGGAGGCATGGGAATCACCTACAGGTAACTACTACATGCCAACCATAAAAAGACCTTTTTACTTTGTGGATAGAGATCAGGTAGCCAAAGATGCTATTTATCGAGTTTCCTATCTAGCCAAAACAAGGGGTAAGGGGTATAGGGATAAGCAAACTAAAGATTATCAATGTTCTAGGATGAAATAGTGTAAACGCAGTAATCAAAGAAGGCGGTAACAAAAATTGTCATTAACTAATAATTGAATGTAGTTAACAGATACAGTTTCTATCATTTGATTTATTGTCTTGTTCCCAAAAGCTCGATGTGGCAATTTCAAAATTAATGGGTATAACATAAAGATAAATAATCGAGCCATTTGAATCTGACACTCGGACTACCATATTTTATGCTTATATTCGTTGACAGTGATGGGTCAAAAATGTGACTATCAATCACTATATATTCCCTTTTTAAAGCAGTGATACCCTTCGATGCAAGAATTATCAGATGTCGCACTACTAAATAAAGTAGCCTCAATTTATTCCCAACAAGCTATTGCAGATGAAATTTCGCATCCTAGAGAAGTTATAAACAGGTGGTTGAAAGAAGGTATAAAACAAGCCGACCAACAGTGGCTTACATACGCTGATCGAATAGCCCTAGAGGCGATGCTTCCTCAACCAGCTAGGAATGAGCATGATTTCACATTCATTGATCTCTTTGCAGGTATTGGTGGAATCAGATATGGGTTTGAGCAAGCAGGAGGAAAGTGTGTTTTCACAAGTGAGTATGATAAATATGCTGTGAAGACTTATCTTGCTAACTACCACTGCGATCATGACATACACGGCGATATTAGAGAAATAACGCAGCCTGAAGGTATGAGCAAAAAACAGGTATCTGATTACATAAAAAAGAGCATCCCTGATCATGATGTTCTTCTAGCAGGATTCCCATGCCAACCTTTTTCTATAGCCGGAGTTTCAAAAAAGAACTCTTTGGGACGCTCACATGGTTTTGAAGATGATACCCAAGGCACTTTATTCTTTGATGTCGCACGGATTATTGAGGCTAAAAGGCCTCTAGCAATCATGCTCGAAAATGTTAAAAACCTAAAAAGTCATGATAAGGGAAAAACTTTTACAATTATCATGAAAACGTTAGATGAATTGGGCTACGATGTTATTGACAAAGCGTATGATAAATTTGAGTCCGACCCTAAGATAATTAATGGTAAGAACTTTGTTCCCCAAAATAGGGAGCGGATTGTAATTGTCGCTTTCAGGCGCGAACTTCAAGTCACTGATGGCCTGAGCCTAACAAATATCAAACAGTACATCCCAAAAACAGCCCCTAAAGTTGGTGATGTTTTAGAATCAGAGACGGATGTTGATGACAAATATATATTAACTCCGAACCTTTGGAAGTATCTGCAAGATTATGCTGCTAAGCATAAAAAAGCCGGGAATGGATTTGGATTTGGCAAGGTTAAAAGAAGTGACCGTTCTACTCGTACATTATCTGCCCGTTACTACAAGGATGGCTCGGAAGTTTTGGTTGATCGTGGCTCCCAAAAGCGTCCGCGTCGTTTAACACCACGTGAGTGCGCACGTCTGATGGGGTTTGATAAAAAAGGAGCAAGTACGTTCGTTATACCTGTTTCTGATACACAGGCATACAAACAGTTTGGAAATAGTGTTGTTGTTCCTGTTTTTTCTTCTGTAGCTAGCCTAATGAAGCCTTATATTCTTAAGGCACAAAAAAAAGCCACTACAGAACGTAGAAAAAAAGCGAATCCCCCAAAAAAAGTTGCCTAATATCCTAGGTAGAAAAATTGATACACTTACCGTTTAGCTAATAACATGGAGCATAGCTTTGCATGAAAAAAAATGAAGGAACATTTGATTCAGCTAGATCTAAAGACGCCACACTTGACCAAATTATTAGTATTTTTCGCTGTCTGGGAGCAACAAACCTCTATGTAAAAAGTCTCGCCCCAAATGATAACAGCAAGAATCAACTTTATTTTGGTTCACACCTGACAGATCTCCCTTTTATTCCAACGAGTGACCTCATTCCCTCAGCTAGTAAATCAAACAAAGGTGTTGATCCCAAACGAAAAATTAAATATCAAACTGCCGTTAATCTGTTTTGGGTAGATGTCAAAGGTGAAACTTATAAAGCACCAAACGCAAAGTTAATTTACTACCCACAGTATCCTGAAGTTCGTTTTTCAGGTTTTTTACAAGGCTCAGAAGTTAATGTAAGCGGGTGGATGGATCGATATAAACAAGGCACAACCATGGGCCGCTGGCTTATTTTGGGAGTGACGCAAAATAAGGAGGTTTATAGCTACTTAGTGACTCCTGAATGTGCTTTATCTAAAGAGTTAGAAGTAACAGACTTGATTGAAATTAGCAGCGTCTTCAGACAGATCGATATAGAGCATACAGGTATAACTGATACGAGGGCGGCTCTTCTTGAAAAGCTTTTGGAGATCCATGAAATGGGGTGGGTCGCTGGTCAAAGATTACAATCTGATAAAACGATCATTCCATATAATGCTCTAAATGGAGGTGGGTATACACTTGAATCCCTCTTAGGTATACCGCCAAATTCTGATGCAGAACCTGACTATTTAGGCTGGGAGGTTAAACAGTTCGGCGTATCGAAGTTTCCTCGAACTAGGGCAAGGCCGACTACGTTGATGACACCCGAGCCAAATGGTGGTTTTTATAAGCTCCATGGAGTTCCTGATTTTGTTCGGAGCTTTGGGTATCCTGACATGAACGGAGTGCCAGATCGTCTGAACTTTGGAGGAGTGCACAGAGCTGGACAGTTGTGCAAAAAAACAAGTCTCACCATGTACATTAATGGTTTCGATGCTGAAGAATCAAAAATAACGGATGCTGAAGGTGTGATTACACTGACTGATAATAAGGGTACGGTAGCTGCAAGCTGGAGCTTTGCAAAAGTAATGGACCACTGGAAACGTAAACACTCCCAGGCTGTTTATGTTCCATGTATTATGCGTCCTATTCCCGGTGGTGGACGAAGTTATCATTATGGAACAAATGTAGAGCTAGGAAAGGGCACCGACTTTGAAATGTTCTTATCGGCAATGTTCAAAGGTATGGTCTATTATGATCCCGGTATCAAGCTAGAGAATGCCTCTTCAGAAAAGGCAAAGTTAAAGACTCGTAATCAATTTAGAGTCAATCATAGAAACATAGGTAGCCTGTATAGAAATCTAGATTTTGTAGACATAGCTTCGACCAAATGATGACATTATAGAGTTTTCGCGATGACGAGGGCTTTCTTTTGCTACATTTCAGGGCACTTTATTGGCAAGCTTTTTATTTCAGAATAAATCGATCAAACCTGAGGTGTTGGATATGTAGGGACCCTGAACTTTTGTTTAAGTACTCGGGTACAGCATGCCGCAATGATTCACTATTTACCAAGTATTAGAATGTCATTTCGTTTCGCTAAAAAGCCGAAAAGTCACATTTTTAGACGTGTACCTAATAATTAAAAGCGAATTGGATAGTAATAACCTATGCGAAGTTAATGGCAGTGGCAAGAGCCGCGCTTAGTATTATTACACCCATTTTTATTCGTTCTACCACTTTGAGATACATCGTTAGAGTTAGGTTTAACCTTATGAGCGTGATCGTAAGCAATGATACTTTCAGCAGTAACAGCGCTAACTAAAATAAAACCTAGATCAAGGAGAATCTGTATGAAGTTTTTCATGGTCATTTCCTTTAAATTATATAGTGTTTGGTTTTATATTTAAGTGGGTAAGGAGTCTTGAATGGGTGTGCTAAAGTCTCATTTAATCTGAGCGGTAAAAGTATAAATGGAATTATTATGGCAAAAAGAAAATTATCTGATGAGCGATTAGGTTTGTTAATCAATCTAACCTCAATGTGGTGGCATTTTGATATCTTCTAAAATACAGGGTTTGTATGAAAAAACAGGATAGTTGTCAGGCTTCAAGGTTCAATGCTATTGCTTTGAAGCGCTTTAAAAGAAGACTGAAAAGTAAGCTAAAAAGCAAACAAAGGCGGCGAGGACAAAGCCGTTCAAACCTTAAAAATAAAACAGATCATGTTAAAGCCAAAATTTTTGGAGGTAAGGGATATGTGATTTCGGCACCTCGGTACATTTCGATTTATGAGGTAAATGATAACGTTAATACGTATGTTGCAACAATGAAGTTCGTAGAGGATATAAGGCAGAATTACGGTAAAAGAAAATGTATTTTTGATTTTTCAGCGACGGAATGTTTTACAGCTGCGAGCCTAGTAGTCATATACGCTACCATTGAGGAAGCATATAACAATGGAGATGAGAGAGGAGTAGTTTTATTACCAAAGTCTGGGCGGATTGTTAAAGACATGATAGCTCTATCTAATCTAAGAATGTTAATCGAAGGAAAAAACATCACCTATACTTTGAGTGGTGATGAGTTTTTGCCCGTTATAACAGGGCATGGGCGAGTTCACTTGGAGGAGATTATGGATCATATACAGAAGAAAATATACGATGATAATCTTACAGATAAAGAAAATGCCGAGCAGGAATATGTGTACTGTGATGCAGTTAGTGAAACGGTGCATAATGTAGGTGCGCACGCTTACCCGAACCGCAGAGATGAAGAGAAAAAATGGTGGGTCCTATGTCACTTTGATGTGAATGAGAGACAGTTATATTTAGCTATTTATGATTCAGGAGTAGGTATTCCTAAAACAGTAGTGAAAAATCCTTGGTTTACTCCTGCATATAAAAAACAATACCCAATAGAATATAAGGAACTGATTAAAAGATCGGGAGGGGAAACTAATTTCTTGTTCGTTAAGTATATTTCTGAAGCTCAGATGGTAGGAATGTCTATGGTCGGTGATGTTACAGGAACGAAGATGAGTAAACACGGGCAGGGCAGTAAGAGTATAATCGCGTTAGTGAAGGAAACATCTGATGGTAAATTGTGGGTCTTTAGTGGACGAGGCATGTATAACGCGGTTAGTAACGAGGCTGCAGTTGTGTGTGAACTTCCAGAGACATTTCAAGGGACCTTAGTTCAATGGAACATAAATTATCATGCATGAAAAAACAATAGTACTAATAAAAGATTTTGATCCGAGGCCTTATGGAAGGGGGCCTGAGGGAGAAGAAAGTAGTGGACAAAAGTTTCGCGATGAAGTGCTTGCGCCAGCCTTAAGGGAGTATGAGCATGTCCATGTGGATTTAAGTGGATATAATCGCTATGGTCGATCATTCTTAGATGAAGCTTTTGGCGGTTTAATTCGTGAATCAGGTTTTTCTGGAGAAGACATACATGAAAAGCTGTCTTATTCGCATGATCTGCTACAGAGCCTTATAGCGGTGATTGATCAGCGTATTGAAGCAGCAATTGAAGATAGTTATGACGCTCCAAAATTTCCAATACCTTAGTATTACACTAGTTCTTTGTGGTTGGTTATTCTTATACTATTTGAATAATAGGGCATTCAAGCGAGGTGAGGTTGCCAGATTTAAAGATAGGTTGGTAGATAGGCTTTCTGCTACAAATGACTGGTTATTAAAAGAATGGTTTTTAAATGAAAAAAACTATTCAGGCTTTATGTTGGAAGAGCTGCTTACATCAAAAATTACACATATAGAGCTCAGAATGGAGCAGTATAATAATTTTATTGGATATAGTTTGATCGACACGAAGTGTTTATCAAATTTGAGAGATTTTGATGTCGGGGCTAAAAGAGATGAAGTTGCCGCGATTATCTTCAGTGAAAGTGTATCGGATATAATTGAACATATTGAGGAAACTTTTTCAATCTATTTGCATAGGAAGTCACCTATAAAAATTTGGAATACGAAGAAGTATGAAATAGTTGGGGCGTTGTGCGGTATGGTTATCGTTTCTACATTTTTCCTAGCGGCATATTGTTCTTCCAAATAACACGTATCGATATAGGCTTGTATATCTGGGGGTACTTTTGGGGGTATATTTAAAAGTGAAACTGAGGAAACGTAGGATATAAGCTACTTTGTAATAGTAATTGGATTGACGCCGTCTCCACCAAACACAAGAGCCACCCACTAGGGTGGCTTTTTTGTTTGTGTCGATTGTGTGGATGAGAACCTGCACCGGGTTCACAAAATTGTCAGGAACAATTTTGAACGCCCATCGGGCGGCCCCGAAGGGGTGAGGCACACGACGTGCCGAATAATTCCCGCCACAGACTTTCAGGCTTACGATACCCTTATCAGAAGAAACGCACCCCCAACATTGATTTTGCATAGGCACAACTCATGAACAGGAACAATTTTGGACATCCGATAGGATGGGCCGAAGGCCGAAGCTCATGGATGAGCTGAGCAATTCCCGCACAGTTTTTCAGTCAAAGACAGAGTTCTGATAGTTAAAGAGGGGTGATGCACACGACGTGCCGAATAATTCCTGACACAGGACTGTCAGGTTTCAACCATGCTAAATCAAGCTGGCTGACCCCTTGATTTCCTGAACTGTCATTAGTTCTGAACCGGCTTATTTTTCCCAGAAGTTTTTCTTAACTGGGGCTCTGCGTGCTTTTTTGTCTTTTGGTTTTGATTTTGTTGATTTGTTTTTAGACTGGGGCGGTTTACTTTTGCGAACATAGTTCAAGATTGAAACCGGCACAACTTTTCTAACCACAAAGCCTTCAATTTCTTTACGCTTAATGATGTGACCTAAGCTGCTTTCAATGGCGCATAAGTTTTTAAAGTCACCCATGGCAACAAAGGATATAGCTTCACCCTTGGATCCTGCACGTCCTGTTCGGCCAATGCGGTGGATGTATTCTTCTGGTTTAAAGGGTAAGTCGTAGTTAACCACTCGACTTAGATCGCCAATATCGAGTCCGCGGGCAGCAATGCCAGTGGCTACCAAATATTTTAGTTCGCCAGATTTGAAATCGGCCAAAATCTTTTCACGCATGGCCTGGCTTCTATCACCATGGATCGAATCGGCTTTAATACCACGTTTTGCAAGCTGGTCGACTAGTTTGGCTGCACCGTGTTTTTTCTCGATAAAAATCAGTGCTTGGTCCCATTTTTCATTGTTAATTAAATGGCTTAACAAAGTAGATTTGGTATCTTTATCAATGGTGATTAACCACTGGTTTATCGTCGATGCGGC
>MAAB01029447.1_pt1 | contig 48184 bp, 41 predicted proteins | sample 1115991 | NCBI WGS metagenome assembly MAAB01 (sample SAMN04961124, study PRJNA320927) | seawater metagenome | isolation source: sample BD02T18 sea water enriched with oil for 18 days | place: USA:Gulf of Mexico | collected 2013-07-27 | reverse complement strand
AATGTTTTTACTGGTATCGGCAAAGCCAGTAACAAGTTTTCAGATCTTAGTAACTCAGCTAGTAGAATCAGCAAAGGGGTAGGTTTTCGTTATTTAATTGCCCGTCGTTATGGTTTTAATATAGGCATTGATATTGCGAAAGGTCCTGAGGATACGGTCTTTTATATTCAAGCGGGTTCTGCTTGGTAGGATTAATGACAAACTAATCATCGCTAAATTGCACAGTAAACATATTAGCTTTGTGTACATATTAGTCGCACATAAAAGAAATCATTATGCTTAGCATGCATATTATGTATGATTATTACTCACTTGTTCACATATCTTGATTCTCATATAGTTATTCCATCAACTTTTTATTCAATAGTACGTTAAGGATATAAATATTTCACACACAGCACTATTTTTATTAATTTCAACTTTTGCTTTTACTAATGCCAATGCTCAGCAGTTTGTATTTCCTAAAAATGGTCAAAGCGCAGAACAACAGCAACAAGATGAGTATAGTTGTCATACTTGGGCTGTAGGTCAAACAGGTGTAGACCCAACAAAACCTCAAACGGCAGTTGCTACAGTGCCTTCAGAAACATCAGGGACAGTTCCACAAGGTGCTCAGCCAGGTTCAGGGATTAGATCTGCGATTGGTGGTGCTGCTGCAGGCGCAATTATTGCTGAAATTGGTGATAATGATGTGAGTAATGGTGCAGCAAGAGGTGCAGCAGTCGGCGCAATTGCAGGTAGAAGACATAGCCGTAGAGCTGCCGCTCAAGCAGCAGAGCAACAAGCAGAAGAGCAAGCGGTTATTCAACAACAAGCTTCACAGGCACAACAGTTATCCAACGAACAGCTAGCGAATTACAACAAAGCTCGTAGTGTTTGCTTAGATGCCAAAGGTTATAGTGTTAGTGAGTGAGTTACTTAAAACTTAAAACTTAAAACTTAAATTTTTATAAAATAATCTAATGAACTAAAACTCGATAAAAAGGTTAATTAGAAGGAATAACCTAAGCTGACAACAAAACGATAGTCGTTCTTTTCGGGAAAATTTAGGGTGCTTTTGAAAAATGCTAATACTTGGGCTCTCTTTAGCATTTTTTGCAAACTATGCGTCCATGTTAAATGCAACTGACTACATGAAAAAATCTTTTTGCTATGTCTAACCCTATTGTTCTAATCTTCATTTTGGTCTTCTCCCATTTTGATTGTGCTTAACAATTTCAATCATGGCACATAGATGCCGTATTGGGAGGAGACCACACATCAGGTTTGTTTAGTTAAATTCTGATAAGCATCTCCTTTTTTTAATTATACGCAAGCGATTTAACAATGCTTTTTCATGCAGTTTGAATCGGCTTGAGTAGATAAATACAACCACTGACTAAGCGTTAAAAACGTTAAAACTCGTTGTTATTCGCCATTTGATTATTTACCATTTCACTGATTGCTAGTTGTGATGGTTTGTGCAATTTCAGCACTACACGTCGATCATAAAAGCTCACTTCGCGCTCATTATTTGCCACAACAGGCGCTCCTTCACCAAAAGCAAACGTTGCTATTTGTTGTTCATCAACTCCCTGTGCCATCAACAAGGTTTTTACCGATTCTACTCTAGCTTTAGACAAGGTTTGATTGAGCGCTTCTTCACCGATTAAATCGGTATAACCTGATAAATCAATTTTCATCTGAGGTGAACTATTTAATATTCTAGCTAGCGCAGCTACTTGTTCTTGATAATGCGGCTCGATATCACTTGAACCCGTAGAGAACTGTAAGCTCATCAATAAGTTATCCGCTTGTAATTGTCCTGTTTGTTGCTGCTGATTTTCTAGGACAACTAACTGTTGCTGATAAGAGGCTTCCAAGTGCTGTAATTTTGCGTGGTACTGTTTCTTAGTCTGTTCATTAGTGATGAGGTGAGCTTGTTTCTCTTGTGTTAAAGCGATATTCAACTCTTCATTCTCGTCATTGACATTGATAAACTTTGCAATAAGAGCCCCACCTACGCCTGCCACAATTGCGCCTAAAGGTCCTGCTGCTATACCACCAATTAATGCACCTGTACCAAAACCAATATTTTCATTATTAGTTTGTGCTTGTTGCTTTTCTGCTATTGTTAGTTTTTTGTCAATTTCATTTTCATAAGCCGAAACCGATGTGCTAGCAATTGATGTCATTACTAACGTAGCGATTAACATTCTTTTTGAATTTACTTGTAAATAACCTTGTGACTTATCCTTTGATATTTGTTTTGATATCGTACTTTTAGTTGTTTTCATGATATTTCCTCATTCATATAACGGGTGTTGTTAAAGTGTGTTGTTTTGACAAAAGCTATTAAACAGCAATAAAAGGACGCTAATATGCTCCAATAAGGGCAAATCAATGAGCAATTGTGGCAACAATATGGCAATTTCAAAAATTAGGCGCACTAGAAGAAAAATTTAGATATAGTCGAATACAAGAGACAAGTCGCAAGTCTTTAGTTATGAGTTACAAAAATAACAGCAAAGAGTATGGTGACTTCGCAACTTGCTATTTTTATTGCTCGTAACCTATGATTCTTGCTCGAAACCTATTAGAAGTACCTATACATGACCAAACGAATTGCTATTGTTGAAGATGAAGCTGCCATACGTGAAAACTATGCCGATGTTCTGCGTTCTCAAGGCTATCAAGTACAAACTTACGCAAATAGAGAAACAGCAACACAAGCCTTTAATTTACGCTTACCTAATTTAGTAATTTTAGATATTGGTTTAAATGAAGAATATGATGGTGGTTTTGTTTTATGTCAGCAATTACGTGCTAAATCTGCCAGTTTACCGATTATTTTTTTAACAGCTCGAGATAATGATTTTGATACCGTTTCAGGACTTCGGATAGGTGCAGATGATTATTTAACCAAAGATATTAGCTTACCTCATTTAACTGCCCGTATATCTGCATTATTCCGTCGCCAAGAGGCATTTAAACAACCCGTTAATGATGAGCATATCACCCAAACAGGTTCATTAACCATTGATAGCCAACGTATGACAATTACATGGCATAATCAATCTATTGATTTAACCATTACTGAGTTTTGGTTAGTGCATGCACTAGCAAAGCACCCCGGCCACGTAAAAAACCGTACCCAATTAATGACTGATTCAAAGATTTATGTTGATGACAGCACGATAACGTCTCACATTAAACGCATCCGTAAAAAATTTATCAAAATCGATGACAGCTTTGATTGTATTGAAACGGTTTATGGTATGGGCTACCGTTGGCTAAGTGAAATGAATAATACAAGCACTCATGGCTAACAAAAAATACTTTCAACTACGATTTGGCTTAAGAGCAAAGCTATTATTGCTTTCCAGTTTTCTTTTTGTCATCCCTTGGTTTGGCTACCAATATGTATGGGAAATGGAAAAGTACCTACGCTTTGGTCAAGAACAAACATTAGTTGGCACAGCTAGAGCTTTAGCCACAGCATTACACGAACGAGAAAATTTATTTAATAATCAAGCAAGTTTTTTACCTAGTGTTGAGCAAGGCAAGGATTTATATGGTTACCAGCTAACTGAAGCCATCCACCTTGATGGTTTGCACAATGACTGGCCTAATTTTTCCCAAAGAGCACATTTCTATAACCATCAACAGCAGATTTTTGCCAACGAACCTTTAAGCCTAAACTTTAAAGCTAGTGTAGGAAAGTACGACAAGTACCTCTATTTGTTTTTTCAAGTGGTTGATAACCAAGTTATCTTTCGTGGTAAAAATAGCCGCAGCATAACCAACAACGACCATTTAGCTTTATCATTTAGCGATCAAAATAATAATCTAAATCGCTTCATCATCAGTAATAAACAAGCAGGTTGGATATCAGCGTTTAGCATAACTGAAAATACTGATGATATTCCAAAACCCGCGGCTCATATTCAAGGCCATTGGTTGCTTACCCCTCAAGGTTATAATATTGAATTACGTGTGCCTTTAAAGACCTTAGGCGATAAAATTGCTTTTGCTTTTTTTGATGTCAATCAACCAACAGGCGAGGTTGTTTCTGCAATGGGTTCTGCCGATCCAAGTAAATTAGACAGTTTAGGTACTATATTAGTGCCTTCACCTGAAATTGAGCGTATTGTTAAAGGCATGCGTTATACTAACTCTAGTATTTGGGTTGTTGATCAACACCATAGAGTTCTTGCTAGTGCAGGCTCTTTAAAATCAGCAAGTGGCGTCTGGCATGATAAAAAAAAGCCACCAAGTGATAATGAAATAAATAGTCTCTGGTATCAATTTAAAGAACAAGTATTATTGCCTCTGTATTACAAAATACTCACCAAACCACCAACAGATTTCATTGATAAATTATATGATGCCAGACACTTAAGCGGCGAGCATATCGTTAGTGCTTTAACAGGTAAAGCAAAGTCACAATGGCGATTAACTACAGACAAGCAAGCATTAGTGTTATCCGCCGCCTACCCTATTTTCATTAACAATAAGGTGCAAGGTGCGGTGATTGTTGAAGAAACCACTAATGGTATTCGCACGTTAAGAAACCGTGCTTTAGAAAAACTCTTTACAGTAATTTTGGCTATTATGATTTTAGGCGCATTAACCTTCATTATTTTTGCCACACGTATTTCATCACGCATTCGATTTTTATCAAACCAAGCAGAGCAAGCAATTGATACACAAGGACGCATTATTGGAGAAATGTCTGCCTCAAAAAGTAATGATGAAATCGGTGATTTATCTCGTAGTTTCACCACAGCGGTCAATCGACTAAGTGAATATAATCACTATTTAGAAAGCATGTCTTCGCGCCTTTCTCATGAATTAAGAACCCCTATTGCGGTAGTGAAAACTTCATTAGAAAACCTTGCAATGCAAGAAAAACAGCGTTTACTTACCGATGAAAATAGCGAAAAAAACTCTTTTATTGAGCGCGCACAAACAGGAATTAACACCTTAAATTTGATTCTAACCAATATGAGTGAAGCGACTCGCCTTGAGCAAATGCTTATAAGCACAGAAAAAATTGAGTTTGATTTAAAAACGGTTGTTTCTGGTTGTATAGCAGGTTATCGACAAGTTTATCGTGGTTTTACTTTTAACTTAAACACTGAGGTAACTAAATTAACACTTGCTGGTTCGCCAGAGCATATAGTGCAGCTATTAGATAAAGTCATCAATAATGCCGTTGAGTTTAGCCAAGACAATGTTATTACCCTTGAATTAAAGCACCGCAATGAACAGGCAGAACTATTAATTAACAACAACGGTATATTATTACCTGAATTGCTTAGTGAGAGCCTATTTGACTCCATGGTTTCACTGCGAAACAACAAAAAACAAGAGCAACCTCACCTTGGTTTAGGCTTATATATTGCTCGGTTAATATGTCAATTTCATCAAGGAGAGATCAGCGCTATGAATCATTACCAACCTGATGGTGTCACCATAAAAATAGTTCTGCCCATCAATGTCTAATAGTACCTTATTAAATAAAGTATCATTTTCATTATAGGGATCAAACTATACTAAGTCTTAACCAAAATTAGAGAATAGGTAACGTTAGAAATAATTTTTTGTTAAGCTAGCGAAAGTTTCTTTCTATTAATAGCAAATCTTTCATGAGTTTAACAAACAAACTATTTTCTTTACTTGGCTTTGCTGAGCCTGTCACCTTAAAACGATTCAATGGCACAAACTTGTTACCTAAAAAAGTGCTTTTACTTGGCACAAGTAACCAAGTTAGTGGTGATATACATCATGCTTTAACTCAACTCAATCTCAATGTTATTGAGCATTGCGATGATGCTTCTGTTACTCCCATTGAAGCACTGGTAATCGATGCTACCCGTTATAGTGATGAAAGTTGCTATCAAAATTTGTACTCAACCGTTCAACAAAGCCTTAAATTATTGAGCAATAATACAAGAATACTACTATTAGCCAACGCTGCAAATACTAAACATAACGCTCAAGAGAATGCCTTTAGCCAAGCCTTAATAGGCTTTACCAAGAGTCTAGCAAAAGAAGTTGGTAGGAAAGGAAATACAGCTAATATTATTTTAATCAATAGAGAAAATTGTAACACTGACAATAATGTCAGTATCGCTCTAGCAGCTCCACTCAAGTTCTTTTTATCAGCCAAATCAGCTTTTGTCAGTGGTCAAGCACTAACCATAAACAGCCAAGCCGAGTTAGAATCAAAGTCATCAAAAGCTTTAAGTACTAAAAAAGTTGCTGTAGTGACAGGTGCTGCACAAGGCATAGGTGAAGCCATTGCTAGCAAACTTGCCGATGATAATTACTTTGTTATTGGTGTTGATATTGAGCCAATGAAAGCACAACTAATTCGTACTATGAAAAACTTACAAGGAGAAGCCTTTATATTAGATGTATCCGCTAAAAACGCTGGCGAACAACTCGTGACATTAGCAAATAAACATAACGGCTTTGATTTAATTGTTCACAACGCTGGTATAACTCGAGATAAAACCTTAGCGAAAATGCCTGAGCATTTTTGGCAACAAACACTTGATATAAACCTATTTTCTGTAATGCGTATTAATGAAGACCTTATCAATAATGAGTGTATCAATGATGGTGGCAGTATCGTATGTTTATCATCTATGAACGGTATTGCAGGACAAGGAGGACAAACCAATTACGCTTGTTCGAAAGCTGGTATTATTGGATACGTTAAAAGCATGAGTGGAAACTTAGCGGTGAAAAATATGACTATTAACGCCGTAGCTCCAGGATTTATCGAAACCAAAATGACAGATGATATGCCGTTTTTCACTAGAGAAATGGGAAGAAGAATGAATGCCTTAGGCCAAGGAGGTTTACCTAAAGATGTAGCTGAAACCGTTGCTTTTTTAGGCAGCGAATCAAGCTTTGCCATTTCAGGACAAACTATCCGAGTTTGTGGCTTAAATATCATTGGTGCATAACACCAATCAAAACACCCCCCTTTGATATAAAACAAATATTTAAGATATTCTTAAATATTTGTAGACATAAGCGTAATTTTTACTACAATCACCCATCTTATCAATTCTGATAGATTTAAGCCTTAATAAATTATCCTCCTGGAGAAGTAAAATGAATGTAGATCAACATATTAAAGTAGCACAATGGCACTTAGAGCAAGCTCGTTTACATAACGTTAGTGACCACACTTGTGGTTGCCCTGCAAACAAGCATGACCAACGTGCAATTGACGCTGTTGAAGCTGGCTTAATCATTGAAGAAAAAGCATGTACTTTAGAAGCTAAAGAAGCTCGCGCTTAAGCGATGTAACTTACTAACGATTCAATGTTAGTGACAAAGAAATATTGAAAAAGAGTGATGGCAATAATTGTGCCTTCACTCTTTTTTTTTCCCTATAAATTGATATAAGATTCTAGTTAAACTGCTTACTTTTGTAAGGTTAAGTAAAGAAATGTAAAACCGTACATCTCTGGTGAACTTCCTGTCTTCAATACACTCTATCAGCAAGTAATAATACCATTTCGCATAAAGAAGATAGCTCCTTCTTATCCGAATAGGTATAACTTAACGACCTCCTTTAAACTTTAAAAATTAGCATTTTAGCTAAGGGATTATTTCGCCTTAAATTTTAAGTTCTGATAGAGGTAAATAACAAAAGGAAAACAAATGACACGCAATAATTTTTTTTATATAAAGTACAAACAACTCGTACCGTTATGGCTTAGCCTCATATTTTCATTAACTCTCTTTGGTTGTGGCAGTGATAGTAATTCGAATGTTGGTTATATTCAGCTATACAACTTATCATCAAACTCCCCCGGAATATATTTAACAGTAGACAAGTATAACGATGATGATTTTGACGAAAAAATTCACTCACCAATTTCATTTACTAAAACGAGCACTCGTTTAACTTATGATAGTGATACGTATGATATAGAGCTAGCTTGGCAAAGCGAATATAACAATCAGTATGATTTAGAAATTGTTTATGAAAACCAGTTAAAAGTAAAAAATGATACCGTTGAACTTATTGTTATGACAAACGATATTAAAGCACCTGAAGTTCTGGTTTATGAAATTCCCGTAAGAGATGATGATGAAGTTGACGACGACAATGATGATGAAGTGTTTAATATTAGAGTACTTAATATGCATACTTGGTCTGAAGGTGTCGACATGTATTACTCAGAGTCTGATGAAACCTTCAATGAAGCCAAGCTATTAAGCCAAACAACATACAAAGAGATGTCTAATAATCAAAAGGTTGACCAAGATGATTATATTTTTTATCTCACCTCAGCAGGCAGTAGCGAAGTGCTATATAAATCGCAAGATATTGCTTTTCCCTACGCATCTGAATACATCATGGTAGTTCGGGCGAACACAGGCGTAGGCACATCCCCTTTCACGTTAGATAAAATATCTACCTCATCTATCAATGAGTATGTCGATTCTAATGCTGAAGCTAGATATCGCGTGTTCAATGGTATCATTGAACACGAATTACTTCCTGAATATAAGAATGTTTTTGACTTTCATATCGATGGAAAAGATGATTCACCTGAAATATCAGCCCTTGCTTTTGGTGAGTTTAGTGAATCAATTATTACTAATTCAGGTGACTATAGTATGAGCTTAGTTACATCACTAGAACAAAGCCCAATTATTAGTAATCATTTATTAGCATTAAATGAGAATACCGATAAAACCGTCTTTTTCTATCTTTTAGAGGAAGCAGTCGATGAAGATGGTGATGGTGACATAGACGAAGATGGTGATGGTAAAATTGACGAAATTGAAATAACCGTTAACTCTTTAATAGTCAACAATAGTTATAATGACAGTATTTATGATCACCAAATGAAAGTAGTTAATTTAATTGATCAAGATGAAATTATCGATGATTTTACCAATATCAAAGTTTATTTTGTTCAAAGCGATGAAATCATTGAAACTGCTGAGCAATATTTAACAGCGATATTTGCAAAACCCGGCTCTGTCGAGCTACTCAATAATACTTACTCTGTTTATGTCATTGGCAGACTTGATAGTAGTGATATCATTCTTTCAACTAGCGAATTAATCCTTGATGAAGAAAGTAAAGATCAATTTATTATCCTAGAGAAAGATACTAATTCGGCAACGGGATACAAAATGACATTTGCTAATCAAACAGGTGAATAATACCCAGTGAATTGATTAAAATACATCGAAAAATAACAGCCCACTCTCTAACATAAGTGGGCTTACTTTTTTGTTTATTTACAGGGTTCGCAACTTAAACTGGATTATCTATATCAACAAACACCGCCTCAACACCATATTCTTTAGCTAGCCATTCACCTAATGCTTTAACACCATAGCGCTCAGTTGCGTGATGACCGGCTGCAAAAAAATGTATATCCATTTCATGAGCAATATGTGTGGTTTTTTCTGAAACTTCACCAGAGATAAAAGCATCAATACCCTGCTCTGCTGCAAGTTCAATATAGTCTTGACCTCCCCCCGTACACCATGCAATGGTTTTAATGGCCTTATTAGAGCGTGGTGCAATATGCAGGCATGTTCGATTAAGCGATTTATTTATTTTTTGAGCCAATACAGTACCTGATAAAATTTCAGGTAGTTTACCTTGTATAGCAACACTTAAATCGTTTCCTAACTCGAGCGGCCCTGTCACTTCAATATTTAGACGTTTTGCTAACTGCGCGTTATTACCTAAAATAGGATGAATATCGAGTGGTAGGTGATAAGCGAATAAATTAATGTCATTATCAAGCAAAGATTTAATGCGTTTATGTTTCATACCACGAATAACATAAGATTCGTTTTTCCAAAAATATCCATGATGAACGATTATTGCATCGGCTTTTTCGTCAATAGCTCGGTTAATTAATGCTTGTGATGCCGTAACACCTGTCACTATTTTTGTTATTTCTTCCTTTCCTTGTATTTGTAATCCATTAGGGGCGTAATCTTTTATCCGCGCTGGCGTTAAGAGTTCATCTAAATATTGTTCAAGATTATTTCTATTCATTATTTTTCGATACTTTCTTAGGTTATAAAAATATCATACTTGATAACTCCCTAATTTTCATGCACTAACATCAAGATTAATTTTTTGAGAAGTTTTCACTACGTTGCTACACTCCAAGTACGACAAAGGCTGTAGAACTTACGGAAAGATAATCTTACAATTAAACATATAAAATAAATTGAACTTTTGTTCCTAAGTGTGAAAGTTTTTGCTATAACTTTCACGTTACAATTTGTACTAACAAGCAAATATCCCTTCATCAAGAACGGGTTAACATAAAAAAAACATAAAAATAAACATAAACATAAACAACAAGGAATATGGAAATGAATATTTTATTTACCAAAAAAAATGCAATTGCTTTAAGTATTTCAGCTGCACTATTAACTGCACCAAGCTTTACCGCTTTTGCAGCAGATCAAGAAGAAATTGAACGTATAGCAGTAACGGGCTCACACATCAAAAGAAGTGATATGGAAGGTCCATCACCATTAACATCATTAAGCAGTGAAGATATCGCTAAATCTGGTGTTACTGACCTTATTGGTCTATTTACTAAACTTCCTATGGCTGGCCAAGGAACATTTTCGACTCAAGGTAATAGTAGTGACAACACCAGTAATGGTGGTTCAAGTGTTTCATTACGTGGTTTAGGCGCAGATTCAACATTAATATTGGTTAATGGTCGTCGTGTATCTGTATCTCCTTTTGCAAACAATATTGATACAGCCTTTGTTGATATCAATAATATCCCTCTTGCTGCTATCAAACGTGTAGATATATTAAAAGATGGTGCTTCAGCAACTTATGGTTCAGATGCTGTTGCGGGTGTAATTAACATTATTTTACGCGACGATATTGAGGGTGTAGAGCTCTCTGCTAGATTTGGAGATACCGCTGATGGTGGTGGCCAAGAACAAAACCTGAGTATGGTCTGGGGTAATTCAACTGAAAATAGCAGTCATACCTTTGCACTAGATTACTTCGATCGTGAAGAAATACTCTACAGTGATCGAAATTATTCTAAATCGTCAAATCAAACGGCTCTACGACCTAATGACCCATTTGCTACTGACTTCAGAAGTTCAGCTGGCATACCCGGTACCATTGCATTAGCTTCAGACTCTACCAATCGTATGCCTGATACCTTTGGTAACGATGTTTGTGCTGCAGAAGATATTGTTGGTAATCTTTGTCGTTATGATTATGCTCCAGTAATGACATCAACCCCTGCCAGTGAACGTGTCAGCTTTATTTACATGGGTAAATACGAAATTTCTGACGATTTAAGAGCCTTTGCTGAATTAAATGGTCAAAACGCAAAATATACCATTCGTGGTGCCGGTAGCCCAAGCTTTAATGAATTGTTTATGAGTGGTGATAATATAAACCACCCACTTGCCCACATGCCTGAGCATGAGTTTTATCAACAAGATTTAACCATGCGCCGCCGTACGGTCGATATTGGTAACAGAGAAAAGCGTGTTAACTCTGATTACTATCGTGCAATTCTCGGTGTTCAGGGTGAAATTAACGATTGGAATTGGGAAGCTGCCTATAGTTATATTAAAAGTAGCTCAGTTGAACGTGGCGTAGATGGTTTCCCTAACTCTCGTCGTACTCAAGAAGCCATTGATAGCGGTTTATGGAATCCGTTTGAACCATCAATGAATTCACAAGAATCACTAGATTTTATCGAAACGCAAACAACACGTATAGGTAAATCAACCAGTAAATCGTTAGATGCTAAAGTATCTGGTGCATTGATGGAAATGGAGCATGGTGAATTAGGTTTAGCCGTTGGTGTTGAGTATCGTGAAGATAGCATCAGTGATAACCCGGACGACCAATTTCTTCGTGGTGAGGTTTTTGGAACAGAAGCAACTCAAGCCAATGGTAGTCGTGATAATACTGCTGTATTTGCTGAGCTTGCAATCCCTGTTTTTGAAAACTTTGAATTACAACTTGCAGTACGTCACGAAGACTATAGTGATTTTGGTACCACTACCGATCCTAAAATTGCTTTCATGTGGAACCCTATTGACACTTTATCTATTCGAGGTTCATTCGGTACTGCCTTTAGAGCGCCATCGCTTCATCAAATTGGTTTAGGTAATACGGATGAATCACCAAACTTAGTGGATGATGTACGTTGTGACGCCGTTGGCAATATAAACAAAGCCTGTGAGCCACAAGAGTATACTGCTGTTTTATCTGGTAACGAAGACTTAGGCCCTGAAGAGTCTGAAAGTTTTAACGTAGGTGTAATATATGAAATGACGGAAAATTTTGATTTTTCTGTCGATTACTATAGTTATGATATTGAAAATGTAATAACCAAAGATACACAATTTAAATTTTCAAACCAAGGTAATGATCCGGCAGTTGTTGAACGTCTACCTTCAAACATCCCTGGCGACCCAGGTGAAGTTGTTCGAATCTTTGACCAATATGAAAACATTGGCAATGTTCAAACTACAGGTCTAGATATTGAAGCAAACTACGCTTTGGAATCAGGAATTGGTGAGTTTAAATTTACCTACGCATTAAATTATGTGTTGAGTTATGAAGATGCTCGTCCTAATCCCGATGGTAGCATGCGCATAGACACCCAAGAAGGTGACTTTGAACAACCAGAGGTACGCTGGACTTTCAATACTTCTTGGATTAAAAACGATTGGAATGCGAACATCGCCGTTAACCACATTGGTGAGTTTAAGCAAGACGCTGCAGTACAAGAAGATGGAATGGCTGACATAGATTCAATGACAACAGTTGATACTACGGTTAATTATATCGGTATTGATAATGTGACACTGACATTAGGTGCAACGAATCTATTTAATGAAGAGCCTCCTTTTTCTTACCACGACTTTATGGGCTATGTAAACAGTACTCATAATGCGGTAGGTCGTTTTACTTATATTCAAGCAAAATATAAATTTTAAATTTGTTCAATAATTTATTATATTTGTAATTATTAACGCCACTTTTAGCTAATGGTGTGCACTACCTAAAAGCTGCCTCATATTCATTTATGATGCAGCTTTTTTATTATGTTTACTATTTGAACTAATAGTACTCGAATGAGCATTCATAGAAGGCACCTTAACGGGGTTAAACTTAGCCCTAATTTGCCATTTTGGTTTTATCGGTGTTAATGGTAGCACTCTTTTTTTAGCGATAATTACATAAATAGACCCTAAGCTAGTAAAGTAATTACTAGCAAAACTACGCCAATAATTAGCTATCGCATGTTCACTCACTTTTCCAGTCAAACTGCTATGTAAGCAACGCTCATCGCTAAGAATTTCAAAACCCATTAAATGTAACCAATCTTTCACTCGCATTGGAGAGAAAAAGTGTTCATTCCAAGGGATTTTCTTTCTTCTATACGGTATGGCTCGATTAAGCCCAGCCAAAGACAATGGGTTAAACCCAGTGATAATAAGGTAGCCATTTGGAATAAGTGCTCTGTTCGCTTCTCGAATAACATGATGGGGATCTAATGAAAACTCTAAAGTATGACTAAGCAGACAGACATCTACACTATGATCAAGTAATGGCAAGTCATCGAGTTCACCAACAATATCAGCCTTGGAATCTCTTTGAGAGCCAGAAACTGAAGGACTATAACAACAACTAACCTGATGTTTTATTGGACTTTCTTTACAAGATATCTCATGGCTCAAAGCGCCTATTTTCAGTAGGTGATAACCAAAAAACTTTTGCCACCATGGTTGCAAGACTTCTTCAATGGCCGATAAAATAATCGCACCATTAGGTAAATCTTGCCAAGACTTAGGATAATGTGGTTGCCTGAATGCTAATGCGGGTTTCATAAATTATATTATTCGAAACTAAAATGAGTATAATTCAGTATATATTGATAATGAGTAAGTTGGAAATTCCAGATGGGTTCAATTAAAACAAGCCGTTCAACAGTTAAAGTCACCGCTTTAAAAGCTTTTTCTGATAATTATATATGGGCTATTACTAGTAGCAAAACTAATTCAAATAAAACGGCATTGGTTGATCCTGGTGATGCTGACGTTTGTATCAATTATTTAGAGAAAAACCAATTGGCACTTAACACTATATTAATTACTCATCATCATGTAGATCATACCGGAGGTATAAAAAAGCTAGTTGCTTATTGTCAACAAAAGCAATGGCCTCTTACTGTTTACGGGCCAGCACATGAGAAGATTCCATGTTGCGATATAAAATTAGTACAAAATGATATAGTCAATTTATCTGATCTTGCCATCAACTTTACGGTAATTGAAATACCAGGACATACTGCTGGGCATATTGCCTACTTTGCAGATAATTGCAAAGAGCCTCTTCTATTTTGTGGTGATACACTCTTTTCAGGCGGTTGCGGAAGACTTTTTGAAGGCACTGCTGAACAAATGTTAACGTCACTAACTACCCTTGCGAATTTACCTGAAAGTACACGCGTTTTTTGTGCCCACGAATACACCCAAGCTAACCTAAAATTTGCCTTAAGCGTTGAGCCAAAAAACGAGGATTTAATTAGCTATAGTAAAAAAGTTGCTGAATTGCGCGCCAAAGATCAAGCCACTATTCCAACAACTATTAACGTTGAGAAAAAAATCAATCCCTTTTTACGAAGTCATGAGCAAGCGATTCAAACGAGTGCTAAGCAGTTTGATAACAATACTCAAGCAACCCGTCTTGATGCTTTTAGCACTATTAGACGCTGGAAAGACCAATTTTAACGTGTTAATCTTGACGCTACTTGCATTAACAAAATGCAATTGATTCCTTATTCATATTTACAAATTATCATTGGTTGTTCATGAAATATTTTTTATTCCCTGCATTAATTATTCTAAGTGGCTGTCAAACCACTTCAATCTCACAAGATAACACAGACCAAATAGAACAAATACCTGAATATATCGCCTCAACTACCGACATTAACCAAGCATTACTGATGGATGAAAATATTGATGTTATCCATCCGGTCGATGATGTTGCTTTCTCCCTAAAAAATGATTCATTGCAAAACAGCAATGATGTCTGGCAGCGTATTCGTGGGCAATTAACCTTTAACGTGCCTGAAAACAGGCGTGTTGCAATACAACGTGATTGGTACGTTAAACACCCAAGTTACCTAAACAGAGTAGCTAAACGTGCTGAGCCATTTTTGTATTATATTGTTGAAGAGTTAGAGAAAAATAATGTTCCCATTGAGTTAGCGTTATTACCTATCGTTGAAAGTGCCTTTGATCCCTTTGCTTATTCTCATGGTAGAGCTTCTGGCATGTGGCAGTTTGTTCCTGGCACAGGCACACGCTTCGGTATGAAACAGAACTGGTGGTATGACGGACGTCGTGATGTTATCGCATCAACTGAAGGGGCAATAAAATACATGAAGTATTTGCATAAATACTTTGATGGTGATTGGCTACTTGCTCTAGCTGCCTATAATTCAGGTGAAGGTCGAGTACGACGAGCAGTGAAAAAGAATAAAAGCAAAGGAAAAAATACAGACTTTTGGGCGCTGGATTTACCTAAGGAAACCAAAGCCTATGTTCCTAAGTTACTAGCCCTTGCCGATATAATTAAACGTCCAGAGCAATTCAACCTTAACCTTTATGAAATAGCTAATGAAGAAGTGATCAGCCAAGTTGACATTAAGTCGCAGATCGACTTAGCTAAAGCGGCTACTTTAGCGGATTTATCACTGACTGAATTACAACGTTTAAACCCTGGTTTCAATCGTTGGTCAACCGACCCAGACGGCCCTCACCGTTTGCTTATACCCAAACATAAAGTTGAAAGCTTTGAGCTGAACTTAGCAAAACTGACTAAGAGTGATCGTTTAGCGTGGCAACGTTATAAAATTAAAAATGGTGATAATTTAGGTTATATTGCCAATAAATTTCATACTAGCATCGAGTTAATTCGTCAAGTGAACGGCATTAACGGTAACCAAATAAGAGCAGGAAATCATTTACTTATTCCTGTTGCAGCTAAATCACTTGATAGCTATATATTGTCTCAAGATCAGCGTATAGCAAAAAAACAAGCTAGACCACAAAAAGGCTTAAAAATAACGCATACTGTTGTTTCTGGCGATAACCTTTGGGATATCGGTCAACATTATAAAGTCAATGGCCGCAAGATAGCTAAATGGAACGGTTTTGCTCCGCGTGATACCTTAAAATTGGGTCAAAAATTAGTTATCTGGCAAAAGCCTTCTTCATCGAGTAAACGAGCTGAAACAGCGAGAATAAACTCTAGTGTTGAACAAGCAATTATGCGCAACATCACTTATAAGGTACGTAATGGTGATTCTTTTGCTCGCATTGCAGACAAATTCAATGTTCGCATCAGTGATATTGAGCGCTGGAATAGCTTGAGTAGAACCAGGACAAAAATTAAAGCTCTCTGTAGATGTTACTAATAATATATAAGAAATAAATACGAGTTCAATAGTAGCGGGTAGCGACAATAACGAAAAGCAAAAACACGTTAAACAGTTTCTCGTAACTCGCTACTACCAACTTACCACTTATTTAAAGCCTTTCACTATCAAAATCTATAAAGAAATCTTGCTGCTGAATTTCACCATCGGCAATTATTTCTATCTGAAACCATAGTCGCCACGTCATCACTTCTTCAGAGCAACTTGCTAATAAACTTTCTGCAACCATAGAGTTAGTTTCATTATTGTGAAATAAAACAGGTATTTTTCCCATAAACATGGTTTTTCCTTCAAGATAACTTGATATGCTCTTCAATTGAAATGTTTTATCTGATGCTTCAAACTCCAGTTGTATTTGAAAAGGTAATTCTGTTTTAATTCTTTTGTGTGGAGTTTCACCTGAAAACTGTATACTAAAACGACCAAACTTAGAGTTTACAACACAGTTATTTTGGCTTGTTAAACAGGAAAAAGAGGGTTGAAGTTGAATATCTCCCCTGTTAGAAGCTTGCTGTATTGGGTTACAAGCTAATATATTAAAAATAAGTAATATAACGGAAAATATTTTAATCATTGAAATTTTCTAAGTTAAGTAATACCAAGTTGATTAAACTCTCTGAGTTGGGAAGAAGTTTAATTAAATGGGTATAATTGTTATTATTACCAGACTCCCTTAAACTAAGCGACCTGAATACATTCTCATGATACTTCAATATGGCTGAATTCTGCATCTTGAGGTAACATGAATATACCTATGCTACCAAAGAAGTAATAACTGTGCCTAGTGAAAGTAAATCAAAAAATGACCAAACCAAATATGTGGAATGTGAAGACTGTTCCATGAATTCAGTTTGTCAGCCTGTGACAACAGTAAATCAGTCAATAAATTTATCTGATAGCTATCTGCATAGAAGAATTTCCAGTAAAGTGCTTTTTCAACAATCTACGCCTTTAACTGATATTTATGCCGTTAGTTCTGGTGCCTATAAATTATGCCAAAAAACGGATGACGGGGACGAAAATATCATTGGCTTGCGCTTTCCAGGTGAGCTCATAGGTGAAGATGCTTTATATTTAAAAACATATAATTACACTGCTATTGCCGTTGGTGAAAGCTCTGTTTGTAAAGTTTGCGTTGAGCAAATGACTTCTTGTGGCAAGTTGGTGCCTGAAATTCAGCAAAACTTTATAGATCTACTAAGCCGACAAAGTTATGTCAGACAAAGGAACTTTCAAGCATACATAGGTAAAAAATCCGCAGATAGTTTATTAGCTGCATTTCTTTTGAATATAATCGAAAGAAACGCTGATTATACAGGTAATGACGATTACATCGAATTACCTATCAGTCGGAATGATGTTGCTAACTTTTTAGGTTTGCGCAGAGAAACCCTAAGCCGTGTCTTTTCAAAATTCCAAAAAGAGCAGTTAATTCAAGTAGAAGGGAAGAAAATCCAACTGCTTGAACAAGATAGACTTCATAAACTAGCTGATTTTTAAAAAATAGTCTATCTTGTTAATTGGTTATGTCTGTTTAATTTTCACTCTTTTTTAGCTCATTAATTAGATGCTCTGTTTAAAGCTGTCATTCTTATACCCACAAAGTGTTTATGGTCAATAGCGTTAAAGCTTGATCTATGTCAAATTTAAATAGATATGACGGTTGATTTACATCACCACCAAGAGGTAAAATTGTCTTGTATATAGCGCATTTAGCTCGTTTTTGTGACATATATCACCGCCATTTGGCAAACACACAGGAATAGTACAAATATCATTCGCTTTTTTGTTGTTTACGAATAAAATAAGTCGATAAAAGCTATTCTCATTAAAAATAACACTGCGGAATCCAAAACATGACTCAAAGTAATACGTCAGCAGTAGACTACAACTTCGATGTTGTTCGTCAATTTACTGTGATGACCGTAATCTGGGGGATCGTTGGTACACTTGTAGGTGTACTTATCGCGGCACAATTAATTTGGCCTGCGTTAAACTTTGATACACCTTGGTTAACCTACTCTCGTCTTCGCCCACTACATACCAATGCGGTAATTTTCGCTTTTGGTACAAGTGCCTTATTTGCTACTTCTTATTATGTGGTACAAAGAACTTGTCAAACTCGATTATTCGGTGGCAAATTAGCTTCTTTCACATTTTGGGGTTGGCAAGCGGTTATTTTATCAGCTGCTATTTCTTTGCCTCTGGGTTATACCACTTCAAAAGAATACGCTGAATTAGAATGGCCAATCGATCTTCTTATTACTGTTGTTTGGGTTTCATATGCCATTGTGTTTTTTGGCACGCTAATCAAACGTAAAACATCGCACATCTATGTAGCTAACTGGTTCTTTGGTGGTTTTATTATCACAGTAGCAGTTTTACATCTTGGTAATTCAATGGCTGTTCCTGTGTCAGCGATGAAATCATACTCTATATATTCTGGTGCAATTGATGCCATGATGCAGTGGTGGTATGGTCATAATGCCGTTGGTTTCTTATTAACAGCTGGTTTCTTAGGTATGATGTATTATTTCGTTCCTAAACAAGCTGAACGTCCTGTTTACTCTTACCGTTTATCTATTGTCCATTTCTGGGCGTTAGTCTCTTTGTATATTTGGGCTGGTCCGCATCACTTACATTACACTGCACTACCTGATTGGGCTCAATCAGTTGGTATGGTAATGTCTATCGTATTATTCCTACCTTCTTGGGGTGGTATGATTAACGGTATTATGACCCTTTCAGGGGCTTGGCATAAACTTCGCAATGACCCTATATTACGCTTCTTAATTGTTTCTTTATCTTTCTACGGTATGTCTACCTTTGAAGGACCAATGATGGCGATTAAATCAGTTAATGCTTTATCTCACTACACTGACTGGACTGTTGGTCATGTTCACTCTGGTGCTTTAGGTTGGGTTGCCATGGTCTCAATTGGTGCTATGTACCACTTAATTCCTGTGCTATTTAATCAAGGTCGTATGTACAGCATCCGTTTAATCAACGTTCACTTTTGGTTACACACTGCCGGCATTATTCTTTATATTGTTGCCATGTGGATTTCAGGTGTAATGCAAGGGTTAATGTGGCGCGCAGTAAATACTGACGGTACTTTGACTTACAGCTTTGTAGAAAGCTTAACTGCATCGTATCCATTCTATTTTATACGCTTCTTAGGTGGCGTTCTCGTTGTAGCTGGCTTTATATTAATGGCCTACAACATGTTTAAAACTATTGGCGCAAAAGACGGAAGTCTTAAGCCAATTGAAGCAGCTTAAGGAGAACAAACATGAAAAATTTACATGAAGGCGTTGAAAAGAATGTTGGCTTGTTCTTCCTTTTTACTGTTTTGGCTATCAGTATTGGTGGTTTAGTTGAGATCACGCCGTTGTTCTTTCAAAAAGAAACGACGACGCCAGTTGATAACTTAAAACCATACACGGCCCTACAAATGGAAGGTCGTGATATCTATATTCGTGAAGGTTGTAATAATTGTCACAGTCAAATGATTCGTCCATTTAGGGCTGAAACAGAGCGTTACGGTCACTATAGTGTTGCCGGTGAGCATGTTTGGGAGCATCCATTTTTATGGGGGTCTAAACGTACTGGTCCTGATCTAGCCCGCGTTGGTGGTCGTTATAGTGATGATTGGCATATTGCACACTTAACTGATCCTCGTTCGGTTGTGCCAGAATCAAACATGCCAGCGTATAACTGGTTAAACACGAATACTCTTGATGGTGAAATTACGGGTAAGAAACTTGAGACCTTTAATTGGTTAACACGCAATCGTAGCCATAAAGATGAAAATGGCAATGCTATTCCTCTTTATACTCAGGCAGAAATTGATGGCGCTGCTGATGCAGTGAAAGGTAAAACTGAAATGGATGCCTTGGTTGCTTACTTGCAATCACTGGGTCATGCATTGAAGTAGTAGACTATGGATTATGGAACACTTAGAGGGTTTTTTGCCCTCCTAATATTGGCGTTATTTATTATTATAGTAATTTGGTCCTATTCAAAAAAACGTAAGTCTTCATTTGATGAAGTTGCTAATTCTATTTTTGAAGAAGATAAACTAGCTAAACAAAATAAAAATCGCCATCTTGATACAGATAGCAAACAGGAGACTAATAATAATGTCTAGCTTCTGGAATATATGGGTTTGGGTTCTTACCTTGGGCTCGCTAGTAGGTTGCTTTATTCTACTACGTTGGTGCTTAAAGAACTTTGCAGGCGTTGAAGAAGGAGAGTCCTTAGGACACTCTTTTGACGGCATTGAAGAATTAAACAATCCTTTACCACAATGGTGGAGTACGTTTTTCTTATTAACTATCATTTGGGCATTTGGCTATATTGCACTTTATGGGTTAGGTAACTGGACTGGCCTATTGGGCTGGAAGAGTTCCAACCAAGGTATATTGAATATTGCTGAATCAAAAGCAAAAACTGCCGAGTATTTAGCTAAAGACTCTGGTGTTTTAGTTCAATATGACCGTGAAGTTGCACAAGCTGATGAGAAATACGGTCCTATTTTTACTGCCTATGCTGCACGTACTATCGAAGATTTATCAACTGATAGCGAAGCATTAAAAGTAGGTCAACGCTTATTTATTCAAAACTGTGCACAGTGTCATGGCTCTGATGCTCATGGTACGACGGGTTTTCCTAACCTGGCTGATAAAGATTGGTTATTTGGCGGATCTCCAGAAAAAATCAAAGAAAGCATCATGCATGGCCGTAAAGCTACAGGTATGATGGCTTGGGCTGGCGCAGTTGGCGGTGAAGAAGGTGTTAAAGAAGTTGCTGCTTATGTTATTAGTTTAAGTGGACGCTCTGTCAATGCTGACCTTGCTAAAGCAGGTAAAGCGAAGTTTGGAATCTGTGCTGGTTGTCATGGTCCTGATGGTCAAGGTAGTTTGGCGCTTGGTTTACCAATGGGCGCACCAAATTTATCAGATAACATTTGGTTATATGGCGGTTCACAACGTGCGATTGAAGAATCTATTCGTAATGGCCGCGCTGGTGTGATGCCTCCTTGGAAAGATATTTTAGGAGAAGAGAAAGTGCACTTAATCAGTGCTTATATTTACTCTCTTTCTCAGGATTAAAAACCAAGAATAAATAAAGGAATTGCTACTCTCTACAATAACCTTTATAAAATAAAACCAACCCTAGGTAACACATTGTTAACTAGGGTTTTTTATTATCAAATTCCGACAAAGAAAGCTAGCTCAAAAAACATAAAAACGCTATAATAGCCCACAATTTTATACAGTTGAATATTGTTATACATTATGAAAACATCTTGGTATCGTGAGCCTTGGGCTTGGTTAGTTTTTATTCTTCCCTTTACTGCCGTTGTTGCAGGGGTTGCCACGTATATTATCGCTAATACTAATCCCGATACGTTAGTTGTTGGAGAGTATTATAAAACAGGTAAGAGCATTAATTTGCAAGTTGCCAAAGTAAAACAAGCGCAAAAATTAGGGATGCGTTTCGCATTGCAGCTTGTAAATAATAAACTGGTGATAAAGCCAACAGGAATTGAAAAAGTATTTCCCTTACTCAATGTTAATTTCTTTCATCCGACTCTTGAAAGAAAAGACTTTTATTTAGCCTTAACACCCGACGGTAATGGCTACTTTAGACATAGTTTTGATAAGGATATTTCGGGAAAATGGAAAATAACCATTACCCCATTTGACAATACCTCCGACACTAGTTGGAAAATTCAAGATACAATTAGCCTACCGCAAGATGACTTTATTGATATAATTCCAGATCCAACTAAAGCACAGTAAACCATGCACTCGACTTGCTTCCACTGTAATGAGGTAATCCCTCAAGGCATAAATCTTTACGTTACCATCAAACAAAAACAACAACCTATGTGCTGCATAGGTTGTCAAGCTGTTGCTCAAACTATTGTTGATAATAACTTAACCCAATATTATCAATTTAGAACAGAGCCGGCTCAAAAAGGTACCGATTTAATACCAAAAGAACTACAAAAACTGCAACTTAAAAAAAACAAACTGCTTGATGAAGAAGTACTTCAAAGTGAGTTTGTTTTTCATGACAAAGACTCAAAGGAAGCCATTTTAACCGTCGAAGGCATCAGTTGTGCTGCCTGTGCATGGTTAATTGAAATGCAACTAAGTAAACTTGAAGGTGTTGACAAAATAACGGTCAACGCCACAACCCAACGAGCAATGGTGAAGTGGCAAGATAATATTTTACAGTTAAGTGAAATCCTTAACACGATTGAGCACATTGGCTATCAAGCGCTTCCCTTTAAAGCTAATGAAGTAGAACAACGCAACAAAGCCATTAGCAAAGTGTTTATAAAACGCTTAGGCATCAGTGGCATTTTAATGATGCAAGTTATGATGATTGCCGTTGGATTATATTTTGGGGCATTCTCAGATATGGCTGAGCATAATAAAGTTTATATGCGCTGGGTCAGTTTTATTTTAACAGTGCCTATTGTATCGTATGGTGCTTTCCCTTTTTATATTGGTGCAATGAATGCGCTAAAACTAAAACGACTGTCAATGGACGTACCTGTTTCTATTGCCATTATTTTAGCCTTTAGCGCTAGCGCTTGGGCAACAATAACTGAGCAAGGTGAAGTATATTTTGAGTCAGTTTCTATGTTTACCTTCTTATTACTTATTGGTAAATTTTTAGAGTTTCGTGCTCGATCTTATGCAGCACAAGTTTCTGCAAATTTATTAAAGCTTATGCCCATGACGGCCACATTAATAGGAAAAGTAAGTTCCGATTCGCTAGAGTCGAATAGCGAAGAAATAAATGTAAATGATAAGTTGCTCGGTTCAGGTGACGAAGCGCTTGTTGCAGCCAAGCAGTTAGTTAAAGGAGATATGGTTTTAATCAAACCAGGGGAAGTTATTCCTGCTGATGGGTTAATTATTAGCGGCAGTAGTCAAGTAAACGAAGCCATGTTATCTGGAGAGCAAATACCCGTTGAAAAGGCATTAGGTGATAATGTCTTTGCAGGTACCATTAATGGAGATGGTAACCTTATTGTGCAAGTTAAACAGCCAAGCAACCAATCTTTTTTGAGTCAGTTAATTCGTTTAAGTGAGCAGTCTCAAGCGAACAAACCTAAACTTGCACGCATTTCTGACAAGGTGGCTCAATACTTTGTTGCTATTATTTTAATTACCGCAATTGGCACAGCCATTTATTGGCAGCAACATTTACCTGAAGAGGCCTTTTGGATCACATTATCAGTATTAGTTGCCACTTGTCCCTGCGCACTATCTTTAGCAACACCAACCGCCTTAACTTGCGCAACCACACGGTTAAACCGTGATGGCATAATGGTAAAGTCTGCCCATGTTATGGAGACTATGCCAAATATTAATTGTTTCGCCTTTGATAAAACGGGTACCTTAACAACTGGCGAGTTTGCTATAAATAAAATTGACATAAGCGATAACAAATATTCTGAAAGGGAAGCATTAGCGATCGCAGCAGCTTTAGAGTCTCACTCTGAGCACCCTCTAGCGAAACCTTTTATACAACACAGAGACTTTAACTTTACTACTCAGGCAATCACTGTTCAATCAGGACAAGGGATTAGTGGTACTGTTAATGGTCAATATTATAGAATTGGCAAAGCAAGTTGGTTATTAACATCTAAAGAGCATAAAAAAAATAAATCGTTAATGAGCGCTTCTTGCGTATTAGTATCGAGAAATAGGCTTATTGCTACTTTTTATCTTGTCGATAAAATAAGAGATGATGCTAAAGCATTAATTAGCAACTTGAATGTTGGCCATCAAACATTAATGCTTTCAGGTGATAATCAAAGTGCTTGCGAAACAGTAGGACAAAAACTATCAATAGCTCAATGTTATGGAAACTTAAGCGCTACTGATAAAATGACAGTCATTAAAAAGCAACAAGAAGAAAAAGCCACCGTTGCTATGATAGGTGATGGAGTAAATGATTCTCCTGTATTTGGTGCTGCCCATATTTCTATGGCTATGGGATGTGGAACAGATATAGCAAAAAGCGGTGCTGATGTTATTTTATTAAACAATAAGTTATCAAGCATCAGCACATTGAATCATATTTCAATAAAAACCAAGCGTGTTATTTTTCAAAATTACTTATGGGCTTTTGGTTATAATGCTATTGTATTACCTTTAGCTGTGAGTGGTTATATTACCCCGTATATGGCCGTTATTGGTATGTCGTTAAGTTCAATTTTAGTGATCAGTAATTCTCTACGTTTACTAAAAAAATAGCGTCCTGCACTTAAGAAGAAAAGTAAGAATAAAATCAAGAGTAAGAAAGATGAGCATTATTTATATTTTAATCCCAATAGCTGTATTACTCACCGCCCTCGGTATTTACTTATTTTTTTGGGCGGTAAGAACCGAACAGTTTGATGATCTTGAAAAACAAGGAATGAGCATTCTTTTTGATGAAGATGAGACAAATAACGAGCTTGAAGTTACGGGTTGCGAAAAAGATAAAGACAGTGATGAGTTGCGAGTTGCGAGTAACGAAGAACAAAAAGAGATAAATAACGAGTTGCGAGAAACGAGTCGCGAGGAAAATAAAGAAAGTAATGAGCAAACTCATACATGAGTATCGACTTATTCTCCGCTTTTATTATAGGGTTAATTGGCTCTGGTCATTGTATTGCCATGTGCGGCGGCATTACTACCATGTTAACCTCTGCCCTGCCGTCATCAAGTAAATATGACGGACAACAAATTCCCGTCAACAATCAGGATATTACACGTAAAAACAACAGCAAAACAATCTTAGTTGTCTTTTACAACCTTGGCCGAATCTCTTCTTACGCTTTCATAGGTGCCATTGTTGGTTTCACCGGCTCTATTGCTGCAAAAAACATTGGAATTCCACTTGCTGGACTGCGAATATTTTCAGCAATTTTTATGATTTTGCTCGGTTTATACCTAGGTCAGTGGTTAATGTGGTTAAACCGCATTGAAGCACTAGGAAAGCACTTATGGCACTATATTTCTCCTTTAGCAAGTAAGGTAATTCCTGTAGATTCTCCACTTAAAGCGTTAGCTCTGGGGGCTGTGTGGGGCTGGTTGCCTTGTGGGTTAGTATACTCTACGTTAACTTGGGCATTGGCAAGCGGCAATATGCTCACGGGAGCTAGCATCATGATGTTTTTTGGCCTGGGTACCCTACCGGCGCTATTAACCCTATCAATTGGATTCAGTAGCATAAAAAACAACCTAGCCAAACCTACATTAAGAAAAACAATGGCTTTAGTGTTAATATCCTTCGGTATTTACAGTTTTATTGTTGCATATCAACAAATGTTCTAATACCATAGTCTTGTCCTGGAAATTAGAGTAAATACCCTTACTAAAAGTGTGTGTTTAAAGTTAATCTATTTCTCTCAAAATAACTGAGTAACATATGTCAAATAATAGTTGCCCTGGTGCACAGCATATTAATTGTCAAAACTGTAGTATTAGTGAACTTTGTCTCCCTTTTACACTAAACGATCAAGAGCTTAATACTCTTGATGACATAATTGAGCGTAAACGCCCTGTTCATAAAGGGGATAAAATTTTTACTGATGGTCAAGAAATGCATGCGCTTTATGCTATTCGTTCAGGTACGTTTAAAAGCTTTACTGTAAACGAACAAGGTGAAGAACAAATTACTGGTTTTCATTTAGCTGGTGACTTACTCGGTTTTGATGCTATTGCCGATACAGAACACAAAAGTTTTGCCCAGGCACTTGAAACATCCATGGTTTGTGAAATCCCATACAATAATTTAGATAAATTATCTAATACTATGCCAAAACTTAAAAAACAAGTTTTGCGTTTAATGAGTAACGAAATTCGCACCGATCAAGAGATGCTTACCTTATTAAATAGAAAAAATGCCGAGCAACGTGTTGCCACTTTTATCGTGAGTTTGAGCGATAGATATCATGCCAGAGGTTTATCAGCATCGGAATTTCGTCTAACAATGACTCGTAGTGATATTGGCAACTATATTGGCTTAACGGTTGAAACCATCAGCCGATTATTAAATCGCTTCCATAAAAATGGCTTAATTAAAGTCGATGGTAAACTTATCACCATATTAGAGATTGATGAACTAATTGATTGCGCTGAACTTTAGCTCCTCTATTCCTGCCAACTAGCATTGTAATTTAACGGTGCTAGTTCCTAAAACCTTAAATAACTTGATTTAAAACAAGCATTAATTCCACACTTTTGCTATAAATTAATTAGGCTTTACTAAAGTTTAATTAAAAGTGAGAGTTATCATGGAAACTTATCAAAATATTCTAGTTGTTATCGATCCAACAACCGACGAACAAAAAGCATTAAAAAGAGCGATAGATTTAGCAGCTAGCATAAAGGCTAGTGGTAGCAAGGTTAACGTTAGTGCCTTTTTAAGTATTTTTGATTTCTCTTACGAAATGACCACTATCCTATCAAGTGATGAACGTGATGTTATGCGTCAATCTGTAATCAAAGATAAAGAGCTTTGGTTAGAAGGTCTTATTAGTGATTTAAACCCTAATATTGAAATAAGTAGCCAAGTGGTTTGGCATAACCGTCCTTTTGAGGCGATTATCGAACGAGTGATCCAAGAAAATTACGATCTTGTTATTAAAGGAACTCATCAACATGACAGGTTTAAATCGGTAGTATTTACACCTACCGATTGGCATGTTTTACGTAAGTGTCCATGCCCTGTTCTGTTAGTAAAAGAACATGAGTGGCCAAAGAATGGCAATATTCTGGCAGCAGTGAATGCCGGCAGTGATGAAGCTGAACATCATTCACTCAATGCGAAAATCACTACAGATGCTAAGAAGCTAGCACAACTTATTCAGGGGAATGTTCATTTAGTAAACTCATTTCCTGGCACACCCGTTAATATTGCCATTGAGATACCTGAGTTTAATTCTAATGAATATAATGACACTATGCTTAAGCATCATGAGCAAGCAATGATTGCTCATGCTAATGAATTTGAAATTAGCGTTGCTAACACCCACGTCGAAGAAGGGCTACCTGAGACAGTCATAGAGCAAGTTGCAATAAAACTTGATGCTGAGCTTGTAATTTTAGGTACTGTTGGAAGAACAGGTATTTCAGCAGCTTTAATAGGCAATACAGCTGAGCATGTCATTGATCAACTGAATTGTGATGTACTTGCGCTGAAACCTGATGGTTATGTATCACCATTAGCTAGTTAGTTAACAAAGCTCTTTATATCCAAAGCAAGTGGTATGTATTTGCACTTGCTTTAGATTCTTACTCAATGACCTCTAACGTCATTAAGTTGATTTGATTTATATTGACTAGACATAAATAAATCCGTCTTATTATTGAACATTGGGTATAGCGCTGAATAGGGAGGAAATTCAATCAAATTGCTATTAACGAAAGGTTTTTGGTTTCATCCATAAAAACGCGTATAATGCCCGCGAAATTTACTTCAAAAAACGAAATATAGCTGTATGAGCCACACTCCCCTAACACCCGTTCAAAAAACTCAATTAGCGAAATTAGAAAAGCGCCTTAGACGTAATGTTGGTCAAGCTATTGCTGAATATAATATGATTGAAGATGGCGATAAAATAATGGTCTGTTTATCGGGTGGCAAGGATAGTTATGCCCTGCTTAGCATTCTTATGAAATTAAAAGAGTCTGCACCTATCAATTTCGAATTAATCGCGGTAAATCTAGATCAAAAACAACCGGGATTTCCTGAACATATTCTTCCACAATACTTGGAAAGTTTAGGCATTGAATACTACGTTATTGAGGAAAACACTTACGCTATAGTAAAAGATATAATTCCTGAAGGAAAAACCACCTGCAGCCTATGTTCAAGGTTACGCCGTGCGGTACTTTACAAAACAGCTAAGAAATTAGGGGCAACTAAAATTGCTTTAGGACATCACCGTGATGACATGATTGAAACCTTAATGCTAAATATGTTTTATGGTGGGAAAATGAAAGCCATGCCGGCAAAATTAGTTTCAGATAACGGTGAACATGTTGTTATTCGACCATTAGCTTTTTGCAAAGAAAATGACTTAATTCAATATGGCGAATTAAAACAGTTTCCTATTATTCCATGCAATTTATGTGGCTCTCAACCTAACTTACAACGTCAGAATATTAAACGCATGTTACAAGAATGGCATATCCAATCACCCGGTAGGATAGAGTCTATGTTCACAGCCATGCGTAATATTGTTCCATCTCACCTTTGTGACAGTAGTTTATTTGATTTCAAAAACATTGATAGTTCATCAGGGATAATTAATGGTGGTGACTTAGCATTTGATGAAAGTGAGATAGGTACTAATTTTGAAAGTAATAGTGTCGAAGATAACAACAAACACAACAATGAATTAAATGTGATTGAAGTAAAGTAATAAATAAATGGCGAGTAGTGAGTTACGAAGCCATTCCTTCGCAACTCACTACTAATAATACTGAACTGTTACTAGTCTCCAAGAACTACTTCTTGAACTTCTCTTTCTTCAGGCCAAAAATGTTGATTTTGTCTAAGCATTTTAGTGATATCCATCACGTAATCTACTCCACGTTCAGAGTAAGGCAATAGGCCTGTCGCAAGAATTTCAGGGTTCAATTCTTGCTCTTGTGATCTTAATTCAAAACGAATAGTTCGAAAAACTCGATAAGCATTATGAGAATTAATATTATCGAAATAGCGAGTTACGGCTTCATCCAAACTCTGAAAGGCAGCCACTTCATGTTTTGCGCCAGTATTTCTACCACCCGGTACCATACCGCAGCCTTGTCGATAGCACCAAATACCAAAAAAATTCAGTCCTATACGAGAAAAACGAGAAGTTCCCCAAGCCGATTCATTAGCGGCTTGAACTAAAACTAAAGACATAGGAATAACATCAACACGCAAGAGTAAATCATTTAATTGCGCTAACGTAGATGCTCCTTTGTTTACACGATATTTTTTAACTAAACCACTCAACTCTTGATGTTCCTGTTCAGATAATGGCAATTCAAGTGATATATGTTCAAGCCAGGTGTTCAGTTTTGATCTAGTTTTCAGTAATTGATTATTCTGGTTAATAACAACAGGTTTCATAAAATCAAAAAACTTTTGCTTTTTAGTCTGTATATCCAAGATTGCAGCAAAATCTGGCAAGCTCACATTATGCAGTGGCTTTTCAATCTTTTTCTTTACTATTATTTCTGTCTCATTTTTCGCTATCTCTTCTCTTGATAATTCATCAATCGTTTTATCGGCTATTTTTGGCTTTAAAAATGTAAAAGGTGCGAGTAATAAAATGGCCAGAATCAACAATAGTTCAATTTTAATTAATGTTGAGCTTTTCATAAGGAATCCATAATTTACTAAGTTTACGCTGAAAATGTATCGTCTGAATCTGAATTTAGGTTTTCAGAGCCTGCTTTTCTTGAGTTTAGAGTAACATCGGCAGGATTATTTGTTGCTAGGCTGATACCAAAGATTTCACGATATAAAACACCTTTGACATTATAAAAAAGCGGTGCGAGGAACGATACTCCTATCAACAAAATTATAATCCCCAATGGAGCAAAACTTGATTCAAGTAATAAAACGAGTGGAATAAATAAAAGAACAAGAGATAAGAGCAAAATAAAGTATATATGCAACAAAGGTAAAAATTTAAAACGTAAGCTTTGAATGGATATGATTATCGCTTTCATCGGTGTCATTTTTTTCTCAATAACTAGGGGTATGGTTAAAGATAAAGTCACCGCTAAAAATATTCCCGGAAGTATAAATAATTGAAAACCGATACTAATCAATACCGAAGTAAATAATGCACATATCACAACCCAACTTGCACGTTGTAAGAAGGAAAAAGTCATTTTAACATCGGTTTTCATACCGACAGCATGACGTACTCCCATCATTTCAACACCACCAATAAAAGGCCATATGGCTATAGTAACAATAACATTTAACAACATACCTGCTTGTGGGTCAGCTAATACAGCCTCAATTCCACCAAGATAATTACTGACTAGAAAAGAAACCAACATGCCGAGCAATAAAGAAAATAACAAACCAAAATTAATTGCTGATCTAGATTTTAACGTTTGTTGCCAAGCTTCAGTTAAAATGGCTTTAACATCGATTTGGTAGTCACCTTTAAGTGCGCTCTCAATATTACCACCTACTTGTACGATAGTTATTTTTTCGGGCAAAACAATAATCCTTATATGCTTAATCAAGCGCGAAGAACGAGATAAAAGCGAGAAGAATGAAATAAAAGGGGCATTATACCCGAATATGAAGAAAAATGTTGATGTGCATATTTATCTAACTTATATCACTTAGCACCAGTTGCATCGCTAATAATAATAAAACGCCACCCATTACTCTGTCGAGTAAGTAACCTTTAATTTGTAAAAAGTACCTGATTCTATGGTGTGTTAATAGATAAGATAAAAATACAAACCAAGCAGCAGTTGCTAATGTCATGTACAAACCATAACTCAGTTTAATGGGAAAAGGTGTTTCAGGCGCAATAATCACAGAAAATAAACTAACAAAAAACAACGTCGCCTTTACATTTAAACCATTAACCAAAAAACCGGTAAAAAAAGCTCTTTTTGTTGTTGGAATTTGGTTGTTTTTATCTACATTATTAGCAACGAGCAACTCACCACTTTCTTTATTATCTTCACTATTCGAAATTCGAAACGCGTCTCGCTTTTTATTATCTTCGCTACTCGAAACTCGAAACTCGTCACGCTTTTTATTATCTTCGCTACTCGGAACTCGAAACTCGTCGCGCTTTTTATTATCTTCGCTACTCGGAACTCGAAACTCGTCGCGCTTTTTATTATCTTCGCTACTCGAAACTCGAAACTCGTCTCTGTTGTCATCAGGTTTTTTAGCGCGCAAACCATGCCATGCAATATAGCAAAAATAGCTAGCTGCAATATATTTAAGCGCTGTAAACAAACGTTCATCGCTGGCAATAATTAACCCTATGCCAACTAATGAATAGGTTACATGCAATAAAATTCCAGCCGCTATACCAAAACTGGTAAAAATAGCAGTTCGACGATCATAGCGAATGCTTTGTTTTAATATAATGGCAAAATCAGGGCCGGGGCTTGCTACTGCAAGTAGATGAACAGCGGCAATAAGAAAAAATTGTTCTAAATAGGACATATGCTACTTTTAATTTATTATTTTAAGGGATACTTCAGATGAATACGTTTCAGTAGTTGCTGAAAATAATTAGTCCCTTTCTCTTTAGCTAAAGCGATATTATTTTCAGGAATTTGTTCTGGCTCATTATAAACAGCTAAAACCCTGGCCATACTCGCCTCTCGGATTATATGAATAATGGGGTATGGTGATCGATTAGTAAAATTACTCGCATCATCATAATCTTCACCGTCAAAGCAATACTCAGGATGCATACTCGCTAGTTGAAAAATGCCTTCAAAGCCTGAATCTACCAACAAATCATTTGCATAATCAACTAAGTCTAAATATCGTTCAAAGCGACGAAAGCCATCGCTATAAACAATAAGTGTTGTTTCTAATTCATCATGTGCTTGTAAATAACGACACTGCTCTATTAATTCATGTAGTGCTGATTTTACCTGATCAGCTTTGGACTCATGATAATAAATGGTATTATTTACAAATTCTTTTTTCGCAAATGGACAGAAATTAAGACCGATAATAACTTCTGTTAACCACTGTTTAGTCGCTAAAACCACACCACTTCCACTGCTATATTGAGTTATATTTTCACTGTTATCATGACTCATAGACTAATTCACTTCTATTCAACTGACTGCTGTAATTGCCACATTTTACTGTATTTTCCTTGCAAGGTTAACAACTGCTGATGATTGCCTTGCTCAACAATTTCTCCTTCACTCATCACGATAATATTATCGCTATCAGTAATAGTTGATAATCGGTGTGCAATAACTAAACTCGTACGGTTTTGAGCTACTTCATTAATTGCTGCTAAAATAGCTTGTTCAGAGTGACTATCTAATGACGAAGTTGCTTCATCAAACACTAATATTTGCGGATTCTTTAAAATAGTTCGAGCAATAGCAACCCGCTGTTTCTCACCACCAGACAGCTTTAATCCACGCTCTCCCACCATTGTTTCTACGCCATCAGGTAAACTGTTTACAAACTTAGTTAAGTGCGCTAATTCGATTGCTTGCATAACTTGCTTTGTATTAGCCTCAGGGTTGCCATAATTAACATTAGCAAATAAGGTGTCGTTAAATAACACAGTATCTTGTGGTACTATACCAATATGCTGGCGAAGTGAGTTTTGTGTTATTTGGCTAATATTTTGGTTATCAATGCTAATGGTGCCTGAACTTACATCATAAAACCGAAATAACAATTTAACTAACGTTGATTTACCCGAGCCACTTTCCCCTACAACAGCCACTTTTTCACCACCGTTTACTTTAAAAGAAATGCCTTTAATAATGGGGCGTTTTTTATTATAAGAAAAACTTATATTGTCGAAACTGATAGTGCCTTGGCGTATTGTTAACTCACTGGCATCGTCTGCATCTTGCACTTTCGGGGTTTTATCTAACAAACCAAACAAGTTTTCAATATTAGCGAGTGAACCTTTAATTTCACGATAAACAAAGCCTAGAAAATTTAATGGCATAAAAAGCTGCATCATAAAGGCATTAATCAAAACAAAATCGCCTAAAGTCATCTTACCTTCACTAACATTAACTGCTGCAAGTGCCAACATAGAAGTCATGGCAACGGCAATTATAAAAGCCTGCCCGCCATTTAAAGCAAATAATGATAAGCGATTTTTAATTTTTGCCTGTTCCCAAGTACTTAGCTGCTTATCATAAGCCTGGGCTTCATAATCTTCATTGGTAAAATATTTAACAGTCTCGTAATTAAGTAGGCTATCAATAGCGCGAGTATTACTTGAAGAATCAGCTTGATTCGCCTCACGTACATAACGTGTTCTAAGCTCAGTGGCATAAACTGAATAAGTAATATATAAAAGAATTGAACCTAACGTAATCAACGCAAACCAAGGTCCATAATTAACAAATAAAATTGTCACTACCATCGCTATTTCAAGTAAGGTCGGCACAATATTGAAAACCATAAAGCGCATTAGAAAACTAATACCGGAAGTACCACGGTCTATATCACGAGATAACCCCCCTGTTTGGCGATTTAAATGAAAGTCTAAATCAAGCTGATGTAAATGGCGGAACACCTTCAAACCAATACGACGAATTGCTCGCTCTGTAACTCGGCCAAATAAGGTATCGCGAATTTCAGCAAACACCACAATAGATAAACGCACTAAACCATAAGCCAATACTAACCCTAAAGGCACCACTAAACTTTGCACACTTTCAGGTGCCTTAGCATCTAAAGTATCAACAATATCTTTTAAAATAAAAGGTAAGTAAACACTGGCAATTTTAGTTAGTATCAAACAGAAAAAAGCAAAAGCAATGCGTTTTTTAAATTCAAATAAGTAAGGTAAAATAAGCTTAAAAGCTTTCCAGTTTATGGTGGTAACTTCGTGTTCAGGGTAACTTGATCGACGCATAGTTAGTTTGTTACTTTGTTGTTTGTTGATATTCTATGACGGGGGACACATCATAGAATAGTTATAGACTTTACTAAAGGCATTTAGCAGTATAATAAACGAATTGGGTACTGATATTTAATCATTACTTAAAGTATCTGCTAGAATTTTTCCTTGCGCGCCAGATGGGGCTTTAATGCCCATGATAGCCGATAATGTTACCGCAATATCAGTGGTACTCACCCTTTGATGAATAATTTTTTCATCAAGTTCAAAACCGGCAAAAACAAGTGGTACAAAAGTATCATATCCCCATGGCGAACCATGAGTTGCTGCTACTGACAATCCGTCCATGTCAGCAACAAAACGGTGTGCTTCCAGTACAATGTAAATATCACCGGAGCGTGTGGTGTTATGGTTATTGGCAACCAAGGTATGTATATAATCATTGGGGATATTACCTATCTCAAGATCAGAGCTTGTCACAGCAACGGCCACGCCATCAAGTTTGTCTATTTCTATCGCTACCGCTTCTTGTACTTGTGCGAGCGATAACTTTCGGCGCGCAATCAATTCTCTATCCAAATACAGATAGGGATGAAAGTACGATTTTATTAGTTCTTTATCAAAGCCAAATTGCCTTTTAAGTTTTGTCATACCTGCTGATTTATCCCACTCTTTTGGCGCAACAACGCTAGTTTCCATACCTAAACTTGATAAATAAGCAGGCACTTCTGCAGCACCGTGATCAGCAGAAAGCACAATCAAGGTGTTATCTAAGCCAACTTTCTTATCAATAAAGGTAAGCAAATTAGCAATGGTTCTATCAAGGTGTAATATATTATCTTCAGCTTCTAAGCTTGAAGGTCCAAAAATGTGTCCTACATAATCAGTAGAAGAAAAACTCACCGATAAATAATCGGTGACATTGTCTTGTCCTAATTTCTCGTTATTAACTACCGCTTTAGCAAAATCTAAAGTTAATTCATCACCAGCAGGGCTTAATGTTAAAAAAGTATTAAAGTAACCATCACTGATATCACCATAGGCATGGGGGAAAATACGCCCAAAGCCTGGGAATTTAGTTTCCCATGATTGATCATCTTGCTTGGCAAATTCATAATTTTTCAATGGCTGCAATAATTGCCAACTTTGTTGATGATATTGCTTAGTCGGTTTTGTTTCATTCCAATCGTTAACCCAGTTAGGATATTTGTCGTAATAATAGCTGCTTGTTACAAACTCTCCTGACTTTTTAGAAAACCAAAAAGCCTTACCCATATGTCCTGCAAGTGATACTGCTCCCCTATCTTTTACCGACACCCCAAAAATTTTTGCTTTGCCGTTGGTTGCAATCGCTAATTCATCACTAAAGGTAGACACTTGAATATTACGCGGCGATCGACCTGACGATTGGGCCGTTTTTTGTGTTGGGTCTACTTCTGTTTTTTGATCAACATCAGCGTTGGTTGATAAAAGTGGATAGTCTGCATCTTCAATATTATAAACCAAGCGATCGAGTTTATTATCATACCAAACATTGCCTATCATGCCGTGAACAGCAGGTAAGGCACCTGTTGCTAAAGTAGCATGACCTACTATTGTTTCTGTATTTGCGTGATTATGATGGGCATTTTTATAAACAACGCCTTCCTTTAAAAGGTAATTAAAGCCACCTTTACCCATTTTATCTAAATAACGATATGGCATATCACCACGTAATTGATCAACGGTGATTTGTAAAATTAATTTAGGGTGTTTTTCTTGCGCTGAATTTACATATGAACTAAAAGTAATACACATTAAAGATAGTATTATGGCGTGTAATGATAACTTTTTTCTGGATGAATTGTGTACTGTTATGTTCATAACTTGTCCTTAGATTCATATAAGTAAACAGTTTTGTAAATTACAATAACATTGAGTCACCTAAATTTAACTATATACTTGCAATAACAACTAAATATCATAGTATTAAAGCTGATAAATCAAAAAGAAAAAGAAAAAAAATAAAAACATAAGCAGGTAAAAACAATATAGCTGCTATTAGTCTACTCGGTAACATAAAGGAAGAACCATGGTAATTTCAAGTAAATTAAAAATGCTATTTATGGGGGTAAGCCTCATAGCAGCAACAGCAGCTAACGCAGCAGAAAAACCTAATATTTTATTTTTCTGGGGTGATGATATTGGCCGTACTAATATCAGTGCTTATAGTCACGGCATAATGGGCTATCAAACACCAAACATAGACCGTATTGCCAAAGAAGGTATGATGTTCACCGATTACTATGGTGATCAAAGCTGTACTGCTGGTCGTTCTACATTTTTAACAGGGCAATCTGGATTACGTACAGGTATGACAAAAGTTGGCCTACCTGGTGCTAAAGAAGGCATTCAAGATAGAGATATCACTATTGCAGAAATGTTAAAAGCCAAAGGTTATAGCACAGGTCAATTTGGTAAGAACCATTTAGGGGATAGAGATGAGCATTTGCCCACTAACCACGGTTTTGACGAATTTTTTGGTAACTTATACCATCTAAACGCCGAAGAAGAGCCTGAAGATCCTGATTACCCAAAAGACCCGGCATTTAGAAAACAATTTGGTCCTCGCGGTGTTATCCACTCTTACGCCGATGGTAAAATTGAAGATACTGGTCCGTTAACCAAAAAGCGTATGGAAACAGCTGATGACGAATTTATTGCAGCAGCACAAAAATTTGTCGCTAAAGCAGTAAAAGCGAAAAAACCATTCTTTGTATGGGTAAATACTGCAGGAATGCACTTTAGAACTCACATTAATCCAAAACATATCGGTTTATCTGGACAAGGTTTTTATAACGATGTCATGGTCGCTCATGATAATCACGTTGGCATAATGTTAGATCAACTAGACAAGTTGAAAATTGCTGATAACACCATAGTAATGTACTCAACTGATAACGGCGTACATTACAATACTTGGCCTGATGCCGGTGTTACCCCCTTTGACGGCGAGAAAAACAGTGAGAAAGAAGGCGCTTATCGTGTACCAATGATGGTTCGCTGGCCAGGAAAAATTAAAGCTGGATCTATTTCTAATGAAATTATGGCTCATTTAGATTGGATGCCTACGTTAGCTGCTGCTGCTGGTGACACAAAACTTAAGCAAGATATGCTTAAAGGCGAACGTCGTTTTGGTGATAAAAAAGGTGTGATACATCTCGATGGATTTAACATGCTTCCACATTTAACGGGTAAGTCTGATAAAGGTGAACGCAACATCTATCATTATTTAAACGATGAAGGCTTCCCTGTTGCTATTCGTGTTGGCGACTGGAAAATGGTATATGCAGAAAACCGTGGAAAAACCATGGCACTTTGGGCTGAACCGTTTACCATGCTTAGAATGCCTAAAATACTTCACTTACGCCGTGACCCATGGAGCAAAGCAGAAGAAAACTCTAACTCATATTACGATTGGATGATTGATAAAGCCCCGTATATTTATTTAGGCTTATCAGAAACCGCAAAATTCCTTTCAACCTTTAAACAATATCCACCAAGCCAACCGACCGGTTCTTGGTCGGTAGAAAAAGTGTATGATGCATTTTTAACTAAATCTGAAGGTAAATAGTTAAACAGATAAATTATATTACTTTTAAAGCCTGAGGCATCTCGTTTCAGGCTTTTTTTGTATTATTTTATTAGTTGCTTTTAACTCTTGAGCAGTACAAACTAAATTTTATTTTGCCTATTTAGCTTGTTTTTATTCACTTTTTCTATTTATAAGACTATATATAGGTGCGAGAAACAAAAATTTTTTATCAAAAGTTATAGCTGAGTGATATAGCCATTTAATAAACCCAATGCTAATTCATCATTAATTTATCTGAAAAAAAGTACCAAGAATAAGAGTAGAAATATTAATATAATTCACCATTTGTAATAAGGAAAGAACATGGTAGCTAAGAAAACTTTAAAGAAACTGGTTTTAGGTCTAGGCCTAATTGCTGCTTCAAGTGCAGTAATGGCAACAACTGACACCTCTAAACCTAATATCCTCGCCATTTGGGGTGACGATATTGGTCCTTTCAATATCAGTGCCTATAATCGCGGTATTATGGGTTATAAAACGCCTAACATAGACAGAATTGCCAACGAAGGTATTATATTTACTGATTCATATGGCGATCAAAGTTGTACTGCTGGTCGTGCTGGTTTTATTACCGGCCAACACCCTATGCGAACAGGCCTAACTAAAGTTGGTTTACCTGGCGCAAAAGAAGGTTTAACTAAGAAAGACCCTACTATCGCCGAGCTTTTAAAGCCACATGGTTATATGACTGGTCAATTTGGGAAAAACCATTTAGGCGACCAAGATGAGCATTTACCTACTAACCATGGTTTTGATGAGTTTTTCGGTAACCTTTACCATTTAAATGCTGAAGATGAACCTGAACACCCTAACTACCCTAAAGGTGCTGAATTTAAAAAGCGATTTGGTCCACGTGGTGCGATTCATTCATTTGCCGATGGCAAAATTGAAGATACAGGCCCAGTCACCAAAAAACGTATGGAAACCATAGACGAAGAGTTTTTGGGTGCTGCTTTAAAATTTATTGATAAAGCACATGCGGCCAAAAAACCTTTCTTTGTTTGGTTTAACTCTACTCGTATGCATGTATGGACTCGTTTAAAACCTGAGTCTGATGGTGTGACTGGTCAAGGCTTATATGCAGACGGCATGGTTGAACATGATGGCCACGTAGGTCAATTATTAGATAAAATTGATAAACTAGACATAGCTGAAAACACTATTATTATGTACACCACCGATAATGGCGCTGAACTAGCCTTATGGCCTGATGGTGGTTACACGCCATTTAGAGGTGAAAAAAACACTAACTGGGAAGGCGGTTACCGTGTTCCTATGATGGTGAAATGGGCAGGTAAGATTAAGCCACATCAAGTTTCAAATGAAATGATTTCATTAATCGATTGGATGCCTACTCTATTAGCCGTTGCTGGTGATACTAAAATCAAAAGCAAACTTAAAAAAGGTACTAATGTTGGTGGCACTAAATTTAAAGTACACCTTGATGGTTATAACTTTTTACCTCACTTCTTAGATACCTCTAAAAAAGGTCCTCGTAAAGAATTTATCTACTCTTCTGATACCGGTGATATTGTTGGATTACGATACGAAGACTATAAATTCGTTTTTAAAGAACAACGAGCACATGGATTAGAAGTTTGGCAAAACCCATGGACCACTTTACGTGCGCCTAAAATATTTAATTTAAGAATGGACCCTTACGAACGTATGGATCATGAATCTGAAGGTTATGGACAATGGTGGGCAGAGCACATGTTCTTAATGGCTCCTGCCATGATGAAAGTTGGAGAATTCAAAGCAACTTTTAAAGAATTCCCACAACGTCAAAAACCAGGCAGTTTTGTGCCTTAACCAGCAAGGTAATTTACTAACGTAAAACTAGATAAAAAGGCCATCAAATATAATTGATGGCCTTTACTCTTTGCAGAAGTTCAAGAACAAACATCAAAAACACAAGCAAACTAATTTTTAAAATACTAGCACTTTAAAAAACAATAAATTCTATGACATTATTTCAACAGCATTTCAGCAGTCCATTCAAAAAGTCATTTTCTTATTTTCCACTCTTTTTTCTTCTATCTGCGCTGAATGTTAATGCACAAGATGCCAAGGTAACGACAGAAACAATAAGCAAAGAACAGCATTATTCTTTACCAAAAGACATGTTAGACAAACTCATTAACAACATGGTTTGGTTAGAAGGCGGCAGTTTTGAAATGGGCTCAAACGCCCCTGAAGCACGAAAAAGAGAGCGCCCAGCCCATCAAGTCAGTTTAGATGGCTTTTATATTTCAAAGTTTGAGTTAACTCAAAATATCTTTGAGCAGATTATGGGCTGGAATAATAGTTATTTTAATTGCGCCACCTGCCCTATAAACAATGTTAGTTGGCTAAATATGAAGCTTTTTATAGATCGTTTAAACCTGGCAACTGGCAAGAAATTTCGCTTACCTACCGAAGCAGAGTGGGCCTACGCCGCCAAAGGCGGACAAAAGTCAAAAGGCTTTCGTTATAGTGGCTCGAACCGTATCGCTGATGTAGCTTGGTATAGCGGAAATTCAAACAAACGCAGTCATCCAGTTGGTCAAAAGCTACCTAATGAGCTAGGTCTTTATGATATGACTGGTAATTTATGGGAATTTTGTCAAGATGATATGAGTCGCATTGCCTATAAACGAGCAAACCCTCACAATCCATTAATTGGTGTTCTTGATACCAAAAGTAAAAAGAAAAAGATGAAAGTACTCCGTGGTAGTGGTTATGAATTTTCCGCGAATGAGTCACTGGTTTTTATTCGTGATGGAGCCACTAATAATGTTAGGATGGCAGATATTGGCTTTAGATTAGCGATGAGTAAACACTAGATGTTCAAAAATCAATTTCAACCTTTTATATTATTTGTATTTTCATTTCATATCTTAATTGTTAATCATTCTTTCGCTGCAGAGTTTGTCGGTGCGAAACAATGTCAAAGCTGTCACCAAGAACAATATCAAGCTTGGCAAGGTTCTCATCATGAAAAATCCATGCAACATACTAATAATGAGTCGGTGCTTGGCAACTTTAATCAGGTTAACTTTCAATCCAATAAATTTTTCCAAAAAGGAACTGATTCTGCACCCGAATTTTGGGTAAATATAAAAGGCGAAGATGGTAAGTTTCACGATTATCAAATTAAATATACTTTCGGCTATACACCACTACAACAATATATGGTGGAATTTGATGATGGCCGAGTACAACTCATCCCTTTTGCTTGGGATTCCCGTGATAAAGAAGATGGCGGCCAACGGTGGTTTAATCTTTACCCTGATAGAACTCAAAAACATCAAGAATTTTTTTGGACCAATACTGGCCAAAATTGGAACTACATGTGTGCTGATTGCCATTCAACCAATGTCCGTAAAAATTTTGATGTTAACAACAACAGCTACGATACCCAATTTAGTGAAATCAATGTTGCTTGTGAAAGTTGCCATGGCGGAGCAAGTGAACACCTTTCATGGTTAAAAAATAAAAATATTTCCAACTTTGGTTTTGATCGAAATTTATCAACATCAGTTAAAAACTGGCAACCTAAAACTCATAGTAATACCTTAGCACCACAAAATATTGAGCACACTCAACAAGTATTAACCTGTGCTCAATGCCACAGCCGTCGCTCACAAATCAGCGATAACAATCATGTTACTGGCAATGCATTTGGAGAACGCTATTTGCTCGATTTAATCACTAGCACTAATTATTATCCTGATGGTCAAATTTATAACGAAAACTTCGTCTATGGCTCATTTTTACAATCTAAAATGTACCAAAAAGGTGTTGTCTGTAGTAATTGCCATGATCCACACTCTGCAAAATTAAAATTACCGGTAGAAAGCTTATGCTTACAGTGCCACCAAGCTGACACTTATGCGGCAAAGTCGCATCATCAGCACAATGACGACTCTACTGGAGCACAATGTGTCAACTGTCATATGCCTGAAACTACTTATATGGAAATCGATGCAAGGCGCGATCACGGCTTTCATATTCCACGCCCAGACTTAGCACTACAATTAGGCAGCCCTGATACTTGCTTAAGTTGCCATGAAGATAAAACCAGTAACTGGTCTTTAGATAAGGTAAAGGCTTGGTTTCCTGCAACAGAACAAAGGCAAGATCATAAAAAAGAAAAGGATTTTGCTGCTGTTTTTTCTGCTACCAATTTATCACTGTCAAATCAACAATGGCAAAGTGTTTCCTCAGAGCTATCGCGTATTGCCCAAACATTAAGTTATGCCCCAATAATTCGCGCCTCGGCTTTAACTAAAATGGCCGACACATCAAATACCAATACAGTGATAGCCATAGCAAGGGCATTAAAGAATGATAATGAATATATACGCCTTGGCGCAGTATTTGCCTTACAGGGTAGCGGTGCGCAATCAATGCAAGCAGAGAAATGGCGTTTATTATCACCTTTGCTGACCGACAACGTATTAGCAGTACGCAGCGCAGCAGCATTTACCCTAACGAGCTTGTGGCAACAATTAAGCGCTGAGCAAAAGGAACAATTAACCCCAGCATTAACCGACTATCTAGCTAGCCAAGATTTTAATAATGATCGCAGCTTTGCTCACTCCAACAAAGGCATTATATTTAGCTATCAAGGTGAATTTGAACAAGCTATAAATTCGTTTAAACAAGGTATTCGCATTGAGGCTAATTTTGCTCAAGCTTATATTAATCTAAGCCAAGTTTACCGCCAGCTAGGTCAAAATCAACAAACGTTGAATATTCTACAACAAGGGATTGAAGCTAATCCAATTGATCCACAATTACCTTTTGAACTTGCTATGGCTTTTATTAGAGCAAAAGATAAAATTATTGCCGCTAAATATTTAGTTCAAGCAACCAAGCTTGCACCACAAAACAGTCATTATTTTTATGTTTTAGGTTTAAGCTTACAAGAACAAAATAAGACCCAAGCTTATAAGGCAATCACTCAAGCGTATAATATTAGCCAAAACTCACAACATTTATATGCGTTGTGTGAAATGCAAGTACGCCATCAAGCCTTCCAAGCCAAGCAATGTTTAACAAAATTGGCAACAGTCGCGCCAAAAAATGTAATAGAACAGCTAAGAGCACAACTTAAAAACTAATTTTAAGACCAATTTAATAGTAAATTAAAAGATAATTTAAAGGAATATGACATGAGTCAAAGCTTACAAGCGTTACAGCAATTAAAGCATCAAATTCAGCAGTCAGTTATCGGTCAAGAACATGTGGTAGATGCTTTGCTTGTTGCACTGCTTACCAATGGTAATGTTCTGCTTGAGGGACTTCCCGGCACCGCTAAAACGCGATCGGTAAAGAGTTTAGCCAAATCCTTGAACATTGATCTTGGTCGAGTGCAATTTACCCCAGATTTATTGCCTTCTGACGTTACTGGCACAGAGGTTTACCAAGAAGTTGACGGTAAACCCACCCTAACCTTTCAACAAGGCCCTGTTTTTAATAACATTTTATTAGCAGATGAAATAAACCGCTCTCCTGCCAAAGTTCAAGCGGCATTATTAGAAGCGATGGAAGAAAGACAAATCACCGTTGCCGGTAAAACGTATGCATTACCAAAATTATTTATGGTGCTAGCCACCCAAAACCCAATTGAGCAGGAAGGTACTTACCCTTTACCAGAAGCCCAAATGGACAGGTTCATCATGAAAGTTACCGTAGACTATCCTGATGATGAAGCAGAAGCACAGATAATCAAACTCGTTCGTGGTGAGGAGCAAATACAGCAAAGTGTCGAACAAATCGACTCTGAACATATATTTACTGCTCGGGATGAAATACATGATATTCATATGAGTGAAGCAATAATTGACTATATTGTTGCTATTGTAATGGCAACACGAAAACCTGAACGTTATCCAGACTCACCTCTACAACAATGGCTTACTGTTGGTTCAAGTCCTCGCGCTAGTATTTCTTTAGATAAATGTGCTCGTGCTTGTGCTTGGTTAAATGAAAAAGATTTTTGCGAACCGAGTGATGTTCGCGCTGTTGTGCATAGTGTATTGCGCCATCGTTTGGTATTGAGCTACGACGCTATGGCTGATGGTATAACACCAGATCAAGTGATTGATGAAATCTTACGTCAGGTAGCTGTAGCCTAAGTTGAATGCGCGTTTTTACTGTAAGCTTTTAGGGATAAATAATGCCAAATAAAGTGATTACAAATAGCAAAACAGCCAAATTAGATAGCCTAATTTATGCGGATATAAATGAGCTTAGGCGTCTTCAGTTTAAAACTCGCGGCTTCTCTTTTATGCCCAATCAACCCGCTAATAGTTTGTTATCAGGTAAACATGTATCAAAATTACGCGGAAGGGGTTTAAATTTTGAAGAACTTAGACATTATCAACCCGGTGATGATATTCGCGCCATGGACTGGAAAGTAACTCAACGTACTGGTAAACCTCACGTCAAAGTATATACCGAAGAAAAAGAGCGAAATGTCTATATCGCTATTGACCAACGCATGACCATGTTTTTTGGTAGTAGCAATAAAATGAAATCAGTCATTGCTGCAGAGCTTGCAGCTCTTATGGCTTGGCGCGTAGTAGAAACAGGCGATAGAATTGGCGCAGTTATTTATAATGATGATGAAATAAAAGTTATTCCCGCAAAACGTGGTCGTAATCATGTCGTTAATGTTTTAGCTGAAATTATTAAAAAAAATCATCAGTTAAACTTATCTATACCCCAGTCAAATAATGACAGTAAAGCATTCAATAAAATGCTTAATAAACTTCACATGATTTGTGGTCACAATGCTTTGGTTATATTAATTGGTGATGGCCACGGCTGGAACCTGCAAAGCACTGATTATATAAAAAAGATACGCCAACACAGTGAAGTAATCGCATGCCATGTATTTGATCCACTTGAATTAGATTTACCACAAATGGCACAAATGGTTGTTAGTGATGGTAAAAAACAAATTCAGTTTTCATCGCAAGATAAAGCAATGCAGCATAAATACCAAACTGAAATAGCTCGCCAATTAAAAACTTACGACGATACCGCCAAGAAATATCGTATTCCATTATTATCAATTGATACGTTAACTCCGGTTGATAGCCAAGTACGTAAAGCTTTTGGTGGTAGATAGAACAATGACTGAAATGATAACTACAACATCGACGCAAGCCCCCTTTGCTAAACCTTGGGGAAATTACCTATTAGAAAAACTAACTGAAACTCAAGCGCCCGAAGGCATTAGTTGGTTACCACAAACATTTGGCTGGAAAATTTTAGCAAGTATTGCCTTCTTATTACTCGTTCGAAAAATTTATCATGCCTATAAAGATTATCAGCGTAACGCTTATCGTCGTGAAGCTTTAGCTTGGTTACAACAGTGTCAACAAACAAATAGTTTCGATCTCTATAAGCAGCTCCCCTCATTATTAAGAAAAACAGCGCTAAGTGCGTACAAACGTACTGAAATTAGTCAACTTAGCGATACTCAATGGGAGCATTGGCTTGATCAACAGTGTCAACAAACCAGTTTTGTCACTAGCTGCCCCAATGTGTTGCATCAACTTGCTTATATGCCAATTAATTCCGTGACTGTTCGCGTAGACCAATACCAGGTTTTGTTAGAACAAATAAAACTATGGATAAAATATCATAGGAGGCCAGATGCTTAGCTTTCTTATTATTGATTTCACTGCTATCGAGTTTTCATATCCTGAGCTGTTTTTTTTACTACCATTACCTTTATTGGTGATTTGGTTTGCACCCATCTACAAGCAAAAGAAAGCCTCGGTAAAAGTCCCCTACTTTGCTCGACTTGTCGATGTGACAGGAGAGAAACCACAAAGTGGCGCAGTGTTGCTCAATAGAAATAACTTACAACGTTTATTCACAATAATCGCTTGGCTATGCATTGTAACTGCAATGGCAAAGCCTGAGCATATCGGCGCACCTATAACTCAATCAAAATCAGCCAGAGATTTAATGATTGCCGTTGATTTATCAGGATCAATGTCAGTTGAAGATTTTACGTTAGATAATGGAATAACGGTTGACCGACTAAGCGCTGTTAAACAGGTACTCGCTGATTTTGCCAAAAATCGCGAGCATGATCGTTTAGGTTTGATTTTGTTTGGTGATGCTCCCTATTTACAAGCGCCATTTACTGATGATCTTAATACTTGGTTAGCATTACTTGACGATAGTGAAATTGGTATGGCTGGACCAAGCACCGCATTTGGTGATGCTATTGGCCTTTCAATAAGTGTTTTTGAGCAATCGAAAACTAAAAACCGCGTCTTAATTGTACTCACTGATGGCAATGATAACGCATCAAAAGTACCACCAATTGAAGCCGCTAAAATTGCAGCGGCTTATAATATAAAAATTTATGCTATTGCTATTGGTGACCCTACCGCCGTTGGTGAAGAAAAAGTAGACTTAGCTGTACTAGAAAAAATAAGTACCCTTACCAAAGGCGCAAGTTTTCAAGCGTTAAATAGAAAAGAACTGAAGCAAGTATATAGTGAGATAAATGCATTAGAGCCAGAGTTATTTGATTCTGTTTCATTTAGGCCAAGAACAAGTATCCATCACTACCCCCTTATTTTAATGGTTATGATTTATATCATTGCCTTATCGTTAGTTAATTTACGTTTCCATTTAAACAATAAGCCTTTTGATAATAAAAAGTCATCTGAAGATCTAATGCTGGGCGAGAATAACAATGATTGAACTAGCTGATTTATCTAATATTATACAACTACAACACTTTCACTTTTTACGTCCTTATTGGCTGCTTGTACTTGTTGCCCTATTTTTTATACTGCGAGTTTTTAGTCAACGTGATGATACCCTATCATTATGGCGTAAAGTCATGTCAGAAAAAATACTCAATACGCTAACGGTGCATGGCAATACCAGTTCCTGGTTATCACCACAAAAGCTCTCTTTCATTATTTCGCTGCCACTATGTTTAGTTTTAATGGGCCCAACTTGGCAACAACAACCATCGCCTTTTAGCGAAAACAACGCTGCTTTGGTTATTGCTTTAGATGTATCCCAAACAATGGAACAAAGTGATGTTCAACCAAATCGATTATTAAGAGCAAAGCAAAAAATACTACAGCTTTTAAAAGTGCGAGGCGATACTAAAACTGCTTTAGTCGCTTTTTCAGGCTCAGCCCATGTGGTGATGCCAATCACTAACGATCAACAAATGATTCGACACTTTCTTGATAGTTTATCGCGAAAAATAATGCCTGTAGAAGGCAAATTACCACAAAGTGTTTTACCTATTACAAAGCAATTATTATCTGCCTCTAGTGTGCCTGGCACCTTGTTAATTGTTGGTGATGGTGCAAGTTCAGAAACAAGTGTGCAATTTAGTAAATACTTCCAAGCAAACGGCGCTTTATCTCACCATCAATTAATTGTTTGGGCGATAGGAAAACAAAGTAACCAGCTGGAAGCTGATAACACTATTATTCCTATGCAATATGAACAGCTCAGCGCCCTTGCGAACCAAAGTAATGGCCGTTTAGTTACCATGACAGTAGATGAGCAAGATATTGCCCAAGTTAATCGCTATATAGAGCACAACTTAGTCATTATTGATGATGAAAGCCGCCCTTGGCTCGACTCTGGATATCCATTAACCTTTATTATTGCACTCTTGTTTTTATTTTGGTTTAGAAAGGGGTGGACATTACAATGGTAAGCACCTTCATAATAAAATATAAAAGAATACTGTGGTTAGCTGCTTTAAGTGCCCTAACGGCATTTATCATACTAAAACCCAGTGACTTTATTGATTTATGGATGACAAAAGATCAACAAGGTCAGCTACTTTTTAATGCCGGGCACTATGAGCAAGCGAGCAAAACTTTCAACAATGTTCATTGGTTAGCTTTTAGTGCTTATGGAAATCAAGACTATGAAACTGCAGCAACCTTTTATAGCCAATTCAATAATAAAGAGAGTTTATTAGCCCAAGCCAACGCCTTAGCACATGGCAGGCATTACCTTAAGGCTCGCAATTTATACCAAGATATCTTAGCTCAATACCCTAACTATAGCGCTGCAGAAGAAAATAGAGATTTAATACAAGCTATTATCGACGAAGTTAATTTACTTTCAGAGTCACAAAAAGCAGAGCAAGGAGAATCAATAAAAGAACTTGGAGACGAACCACAAACAGGCGATGGAGCAGAAAAACAAGAAGCTCGTTCACAAGAAGTTGAACAGCTAAACGCAGAGCAATTATTACTTGATCCAAACCTTAACGAAATGTGGTTACGACAAGTTCAAAAAGATCCAGATCGCTTTTTATCCCAAAAATTTCATTTTCAACAGGAGAAAATGAAAGCAGATAAAGGCAAAAAAGAATGAATAATAAAATAATGCCACTTGGTAAACGCCTTCTGCAACATATAGTAC
>MAAB01029379.1_pt1 | contig 48250 bp, 45 predicted proteins | sample 1115991 | NCBI WGS metagenome assembly MAAB01 (sample SAMN04961124, study PRJNA320927) | seawater metagenome | isolation source: sample BD02T18 sea water enriched with oil for 18 days | place: USA:Gulf of Mexico | collected 2013-07-27 | reverse complement strand
GTAGCTTCTTAGAGAATGCAGGAGCTTATTCTCCTGAATAACCATTCTCTTCAATCAATGCCTTGCCTCTAAGCCTTTTAATTCTCGCTAAGTGGTCAATTAATTAATGTACTTGGTATTAGTCATAATTCTGTCATAAAACATCCATATAATTGTCATGTTCACTTCGTATAGTGTGAACAATCAAATAGTTCAAGCTCTTATCGGAGACAACCATGAGTTTAAAAAAAGTTATAAGTATTATTAGTTTATCAAGTCTGATCAGTTTCTCTGCTTTAGCTCTCGATGAAAAACTACCGGAATATAAAAAAGTCAGTGGCATTTCTGGCAATGTATCTTCAGTTGGCTCAGATACCCTCGCAAATATGATGACATTCTGGGCAGAAGACTTTAAACGTACTTACCCAAATGTAAATATACAAATTCAAGCTGCTGGTTCATCTACTGCTCCGCCAGCATTAACTGAGGCTACGTCTAACCTTGGGCCAATGAGCCGTAAAATGAAAATGCGTGAGATAGAGGCTTTTCAAAAACGTTATGGTTATAAACCTACACGCGTGCGTGTTGCTATAGATGCCTTAGCTGTTTTTGTTCATAAAGATAATCCGTTAGAAGGTTTAACTATTGCACAAGTCGATGCAGTTTTTTCTAATAATCGTAAGTGTGGTGCTGAAAAGGATGTTGACCGTTGGGGAGATCTTGGCTTATCAGGTGCGTGGACGGGCAGGGATGTTCAATTATATGGGCGTAATTCAGTTTCCGGCACTTACGGATACTTTAAAAAGAAAGCTTTATGTAAAGGCGACTTTAAAAATAGTGTTAATGAACAACCAGGATCAGCATCTGTGGTGCAGTCGGTATCTGCCTCACTTAATGGCATAGGATATTCGGGTATTGGTTACCGTACATCAGGAGTACGTGCTTTACCACTCGCTAAAAAAGGAACAAGCTTCATTGAAGCAAATATGGAAAATGCTATTTCAGGTCGATATCCACTATCACGTTATTTATATGTTTATGTTAACAAACACCCAAATAAAGCACTTCCTCCGATGGAAGCTGAATTTTTGAAAATGATTTTGTCTAAATCAGGTCAAGCCATTGTGGAAAAAGATGGTTACATACCTTTGCCAAGTAAAGTTGTCGCAAAAGAGTTTAAAAAGTTAGGTTTATAATACACAGCCACGATCTTTATTAAATAGGGCAAGCTATTCATTGGCTAGCCCTATATTATTCCCTCTCACTACTCCTCGGTTCCTCTTATCATTTAAACAACATTCGTTAATATATATATAATTAAGTAGTTTCATTGATATAATGCCATATCAGTTAAATGCGCTAAGTATGAAATATCATATAGCTATTGGACGTAGAATATTTACGCCATAGCTTATGTGCAACCATCTAATTTATTGGTATGAATACAGTATTTTTTATCGCTTATTTTGAAGGAAATGTATGGAAATTATTTTAGCTAACCCTCGTGGTTTCTGCGCAGGTGTTGATAGAGCCATTAGTATTGTCGAGCGCGCTTTAGATTTATTTGGCGCACCTATCTATGTTCGTCATGAAGTAGTACACAATAAATTTGTAGTTGATGGCTTAAAAGAGCGCGGCGCAATCTTCGTCGATGAGCTTGATGAAGTACCCGATGATAATACAGTTATTTTTAGCGCTCATGGCGTGTCTAAAGCTGTTAGACAAGAAGCTAAAATGCGAGATTTAAAAGTATTTGATGCAACTTGTCCATTGGTAACAAAAGTCCATATGGAAGTTTCTCGTGTGAGTCGTAAAGATATCGAATGTATTCTTATTGGCCATGCAGGCCACCCTGAAGTCGAAGGTACTATGGGGCAGTATAGTAGTGACTCTGCAGGTATTTATTTAGTTGAATCTCCTGAGGATGTTGCTAGCTTGGTCGTTAAGAATCCAGAAAAGCTTTATTTCTGTAGTCAAACTACCTTGTCGGTAGACGATACCATGGATGTTATCTCAGCGCTTCAAGCTAAATTCCCATTGATTGAAGGGCCACGTAAAGATGATATCTGCTATGCCACTCAAAATCGTCAAGATGCTGTTCGTGAAATAGCGGATAAAGTTGATCTAATGTTGGTTGTTGGAGCTAAAAATAGTTCTAATTCTAATCGACTGAAAGAGTTAGCGAGTAAAATGGGTGTTACCTCCTATTTAATCGATACAGCAGAAGATATTGATGTTGACTGGCTAACTGGTATTAATAAAGTAGGTGTCACCGCGGGTGCATCAGCCCCTGCTATATTAATAAAGCAAGTTGTTGAGGCACTAAAAAACTATGGTGGTCATCAAGTTATTGAGCACCCAGGTAAAGAAGAAAGCATAGTATTTGCAGTACCAGCTGAATTGCGCTAGTCTTAATTTACCAGCAGAAAATTTAAATAACTCGTTATGCTAACGCCTTTCTGCAACCTAATGGGTATGGCGTTAATGTACAGTCGTCGGTTAATTTGTATTGTTAGTCTTTATCTTATTGTTAATTAAATACTTTTTAGTGTGTATTTGACTGTGGTTAAGGTTGACGCCGAGAGTAGTCGCTGTACACATTAAAATAATAATAAGGTGTTGGAAAGCTACTCCTAATGAGCTGTGCTGTTTTTTATTCAGTATAGCTATTGATGACCATGGAAATGGCAGGGTAGTGAAATATGTGGTTACCATCTGATGTAAACTCATTAATCGTGAATTATATCACGGAGCGATTTTTTCTATTTATACTGCTTTACAGTACACCTCCCTCGTTGAATTTTTTTCAGTACATCTCTATAAATAAAGCTATTTCTTCCTTATTATTTTATAAAATAAATTTGAATCTCTTATGGAGTAAATATGAATAAGCTTTTCATAAAACCTATTTACCGAAGTACTCAAAAGGGTATGACCTTTCTTGAAGTGCTTGTCGCTTTAGTGATCATGGTAACAGGTATTTTAGGTGCTGTTGCGATGCAAGCTACCGCTAAGCAAGCTAGTTTTGATGCTATGCAGCGCTCCCTAGCGTCGAGTTTAGCACAAGATATTATTGCACGAATGAGGGCTAACGACTTTTTGGTATTAGCTGACTATGAAGGATTAGATTATGGATCAGGTGATTATGTCGCTTCAGAGCCAAACCGATGTGATCAAGTTAATTCTAATTGCTCATCAGCCTTAATGCTCGCCAATGATAAATATGAGTGGGAATTAGCCATTATGGGAGGAGATGTTACCGTAGGAACAGATAAAAAGAGCGTTGGGGGATTAGTTGGCGGTCTAGGATGTATCATTGGAAATGGAGATTCAGTCAGTGTCGTTGTAAGTTGGCAAGGAAGAACTGAAATTAAAGACAGCAAAAAAAGCGGTACTTGTGGTACCGCTGGCACGAAAAGACGGCAAGTCGTTGTTGAAGCTTTTATTATATGAAAGGTTATGGAAGTAAACTAAATATGAAAGTCCTAGTGGTTGAACGTGTTTACCCTTCGGCAAAAGGTTTCACCTTAGTTGAGCTAATGGTTTCATTATCCATTGGTTTAGTCCTTTTTGCTGGTGTTATGAGTGTTTTTGTTGGCATGCGTACTACTACCGCCGAAACATCTAGTTATGGTGAGTTGCAAGAGAATGGTCGATTTGCTGTAAGTGTTTTGACTGATGACTTACTTAGACAAGATTTGTGGGGGGACTATACCGGGACTTTTGATATATCCAGTATAAGTCATTCTCTTGTAGCACCGGGAAATGACTGTGTTGGAGCAGGGGTTAACAATGCATCATTTCCTTTAGCTGTAGGACATTTTCGAACCCTTTGGGGCGATACTGTTGCAAGTTCAAACCCCATGGGCTGCTTTAGTGACGCGAAAATTGGTTCTGATGTAATCCAAGTGAAAAGAGTATTAGCAGGTGATTTAATTCAACGAGATGCAGATGGCAGTCCCATTCTTGATGTTGATGGCAATCAAATCCCTATAACAAACGCAGCTGCAGGAAATTACCATTTGGTTACTAACGGTAATGATGGCATTTTATTTAGCAGTGGGGCGGTGCCAGCAGTTGAGAATAGTCGAGTTTGGCAATATCAGCATCATGTCTATTATGTTCGAGAAGAAACACTAGGTAGTAATACGGTACCCGTATTAATGCAAGGGCGATTGACAACACGAATGTCTTTTGCACCCATTATAGATGGTATTGAAATGATTCATTTCATGTATGGTTATGACGCTGATACGGACCCAGAAGCTGCTGGTTATGGAATAGTAGATGCTTTTATTTCTGCAGATGACATGACAGAAGCACTGTGGAATGATGCTGGGGGGACTAAAATCATAGCGGTTAAAATCTTTGTTCTGGCGCGGAATATAGCTGCAGATAACAAATATACCAATAATAATACTTATCAGTTAGGCGATTTATCGGTGACTTTTAATGATAATTACCGTCGCCTATTATTTAGTTCAACAGTGACATTGTATAATGCGAGGATCGATTTATGGTAAGTCGTATTTATAAAATGAATAAGGCCGTGAAACAAGGTAAACAGCAAGGTGTAGTGCTAGTTGTTTCCTTAGTTTTTTTAATTGCCTTAACTGCTGTTGCTGCAGCATTAATGCAAAATAGTACAACAGATATGAAAATGTCAGGTGCTAGCGAAGAAAAAATGGTTGCAGATCAAGAAGTGGTCAGTGCGGTAGATGAATTTATCTTCAAACAAGTTACCGGAGGTACAGGTAATAATGGTTTTGCTAAGTCGATAGCAACCTTTAAGGACGGTGCTAAAAATATCAAAGCTGAGTTAACTAATGCTAACAAACATGGCGATATTAATGCTGCATCGCTCGATGTTGCCAACAATGAGTTTAAGCTTGAAGCCGATTGCCCCCATTCTAGGTCTGCTTCATCAGCGCAGGTGTTTACTTGTAACATATTACGCATACAGATAAGCAGAGATTATGGCCGTAATAAAACGAGTACTGTGGAAGTGAATTCAGGTATAGCCCAGCATTTATTGAAATAAAACAAGAGTTTTAATCAATGCTGAATTGGCTGATTATGTTTATATTTGGGGTTTTATTATGAAGAAGTTTATTACGTTAAGTTTACTGACTATTTCAGCACTGATGACGACATCTTTGTCGCTTGCTGAAGATATAGAACTCTACGTTAGTGATGCCGTGAAGCAGTCGGCAAAGAAGTCTAAAGTACTGATTATTTTTGATAATTCTGGCAGTATGGGAACTCCGCATACCGTTGATAAGCCTTATAATCTAGATGAAAGCACTGTACCTGATTATTACCCCCCTGATGGCGCATCTCATGCCTACAATGATGATGCGACCTATTTTAATAAAGGTAGTTCTGATGGTTTTTCTGCTATACCCGATAGCCCTAGTGATGGACGCCGTTTTTTAGCGGCTATTAATAGTTGTGAAAGCTCTAAAGAATCGTTAAGAATGAAAGGTTATTATACTGGTCACATTCGTGAATATACTATTAAGGGGAATAGTGGTACTTGGGAAGAAATACCTGATAATAATGGTTTGAATATTGAAGTGCTTGACTGTCAAGAGGATATCAGAATAGAAGAAGACGGCAATGTAATAAATGCCGGTAGTTTAGAGAATATTGACAGCCTTCCTACAGGTTATCCTGCTGATAATTTAGGTACAAAAAAGGATCCGGTTTACCATACGACAGATACAACCAAGCTAAATGTTACTTGGTCTGGCCCTTTAGTTACCTTATATACAGCAAATTACCTTCGTTGGTATCATAGTCTCCTTAAAGATGAAATAACTGAAACTCGTTTACAAACAGCAATAAGAAGTATCACTAATGTTATTGAAACAACCGATGGTATCGAATTTGGTTTAGAAATATTTAATAATAATTATGGTGATGGTGCTTCAGCTAATAATGGTGGCCGAGTAGTCTTTGGTATTGACGAGATGACAACGACTAATGAAGCTAGCCTTATCAGTATCATTGACAATGACCTAACGGCAGGTCCGTGGACCCCTTTATGTGAATCGACCTATGAAGCACAGCAATATTTTGCGGGTAAAACGGTTGAATATGGTGATGATGCTAAGGATTCTTCTAGACCTAAAGCTGACCCTACAATTATCAATAGCTCTAATGAATACAAAACCCCTTTTGATGAGTGTACAGACAAAGCCTATATTATTTTAATTACCGACGGAGTACCTTCATTCGATTCAGCGGCAGATAGTGATATTGAAGGGTTAACGTCTAAAGAAGCAAACGGGGTAGATGTTGATGGCAATCCTGTATTTAAAGATGTGACTTTTACGGGAACTCATGAAAATTTTAACAACGCTACTTTTGTGTATGACAAGCAATGGTATAACACCGGATCTAGCTATTTACCAGCATTAGCAGGATGGATGAACACCTACGATGTCAACTTAACCCTTGATGGTGTGCAAACTGTATCAACTCATACTATTGGTTTTAGTGAAGGTGCTGCTGACGCCGCACCTTTATTAATTGAAACGGCTGCACGAGGCGGTGGAGAGTACTTTGCAGCAAGTGATGGACTACAGTTGACTGCAGCGTTACAAAGTACGTTACGAAATTTAACGCCAGCAAATGACAGTCTAACTTCTGCGTCGGTAGCGGCAAATAATTTTGATAGAACTGAAACGTTAAATTCTGTCTATTATGCAATGTTTGACCCGCGAAATGGTCCTCGTTGGCAAGGTAATTTAAAGAAGTATAAGGTCATTGATAGTGTTCAAATCGGTGCTAATAATGTACCTGCGCTTGATGAAGACACTGGGCACTTTTCTACCACAGTGCAAAGTTACTGGTCACCAACTGTTGATGGTAATTTAGTTGCCGAAGGCGGTGTTGCTAGTTGGTTTGCAACAAAAAATGTTGCGGATCGCGTTGTTTATAGTGATGTTGATGGTGCACTTGCTTTGTTAAATACAGCGGCCTTAACTGGCAATGAGCAGGCCTTTGCAGATGATTTAGGTATAGCTTTAGCTGACGTTACTGATTACTTTAATTGGAATTTAGGCATGGATGTCGATGATGAAGATAAGGATGGTAACATAACTGATATGCGGGCGGATGTTTTTGGTGACCCACTGCATTCAAAACCCTTAGTTGTTAACTATGGTACAAGTATTCGCATTGTCATAGGTACTAATGCGGGCGCATTGCATATGTTTGAAGATGCAGGAGATACTGTCTCAGAAAAATGGGCCTTCATGCCAAAAGAGCTTTTTCCAAACATCACTGGTTTACGAGATAACTTTTCTTCAGCTAGCAAAATTTATGGTGTTGATGGTCAAATCACTTCCTATGTAAATGACAAGGATGGTGATGGTATTATCGAAACAGGAGATACGGTATGGATATTCTTTGGTTTACGTCGAGGAGGTGATTCATATTATGCTTTAGATATCAGTAGTCCAGACTCGCCAAGCTTAATGTGGCATATAAAAGGTGGCAGTACTGACTTTGAGGGCTTAGGCCAAACGTGGTCACAGCCTAAAGTTGGTTTCTCAAAACTCAATCTAAGCGGTAAAGTTGCTAGTCCAGTACTTTTCTTTGGTGGTGGTTATGATCCCAATAAAGACAGTGAGAACGCAGGTACTAGCGATACCAAAGGTCACTCTGTATACATGGTTGATGCTAAAACAGGTGAATTAAAGTGGAGTATGGCACCTAGTGGCGCAGACACTACTTTTGCAGGAACGGATAGTATTCCTTCAAGTATCGGTTTATTAGACAGTAATGGTAATGGCCTAGTTGATAGGTTATATACTGGAGATACTGGCGGTAATGTTTGGCGTGTTGATATGCCAGGTGATGATACAGATGATTTCTCAGTGTTTCAATTAGCGAGTTTAGGTGGTGATACTAATGCAACAGACAGACGTTTCTTTTACGAGCCTTCTATTGTAAGAACCTTTATTGCTGAAACCTTAGAGACTGAAGTAACAGACAAAGATGGTGTAACAACGACTATTACCGTACACCAAGAAATACCATATGATGCGGTATTAATTGGTAGTGGTGATAGATCCAACCCGTTAGGTACTGATACTGCTGACAGTTTTTTTATGATTAAAGATGAACATATAAAAACACAAACATTTTCGGCTGATAGTACACCACCAACGCCAACAGTAATTACGGAATCTAATTTATTTAATTTTACCACTGATCGTTTTGCCGCGACAATGACTGACGAAGCAAGAGAGACCTTAGCGATAGAGGTCAGTGCACAGTCTGGTTGGTTTATTGATTTCACTCAAACAGGTGAAAAGAGTACATCAGCGGCTATAGTTATTAATGGTATTGCCTATTACACCTCATTCACACCGCCAGAGTTTTCAGCTGAATTGGTTGATTGTAAACCGCCAACAGGCAAAGGCTGGTTATATGCAGTTGATTTAGCGTTAGGAACTAAAAGGTATAATTGGCTTTCGGAGGACACTGATAACAGATCCGATAGAATCGCACTAATTAGTGAGCAGTTCTTAGGCTCGCCTACCTTAATTGTATTGCCTGATGACCCTGATGATCCTAAATCCGAAGTTACTGGTAACCTTATTGTTGGTCGAAAAATTATCGGTGTAGACTTTGATTTGAAAACAATGCGTACTTACCTTTATGTTACAGAAGAGCAATAAGTTAAAGGTATAAATTTAATGTTATGGGACAGACATCATGAATAAACAGAAAAAAAGCTATGGTTTTACTTTAATCGAGTTACTTATCACCGTGGCTATTATTGGTATTTTAGCTGGTGTTGCTTACCCCTCATACAATGATTTTGTAGTTAGGAATAATCGAGCTGAAGCGCCTCGTGAACTAGTACGTTTAGCTAACTTACAAGAGCAATTATTTGTTGATAGTAGAGCCTATACTGCGAATATTAGTGAGCTCGGTGTTGGTAGTGTTGCAGTATGGGAAACGCCAAGCGGGTATTATAAAATTTCATCAGTGGTTGTGAATAGTACTTTTACATTAACGGCAACAGCACAAGGTACACAAGCAACTAATGATGCTGCCTGCTCTGCAATTACATTAACCGATACGGGTAAAAAATTACCCCTTATTTGTTGGGAGGAGTAATATGAAAGGTTTCAGTGTGTCAATCTCGTGTGTTATTTTGCTTGCTTTGTTCTCTGTTCAAGCAGCTAAGCCTGTAAAGACTGTAGAGGAGCCGGGAGGCGACAGTAATAAAAAAGTTAATGCCAAGTGTCATGTCGAACTCGTTGGTGGTAGCGAGATAATTCAATTTTGGCACATTAAGTCTGAGGGCTTATCAAAGCTAGCCAAGCATATTGTTGGAAAAAAAGTGACAAAACAAAAGTCTAAAGATAAAGTTAAAATATATAAAGCTTATGAGTGTGTATTAGAGAGGGATAAATTTACTAGCCTCAAGGCGCAATCACTAGATAAGAAAACACCACGTTAGCGGATAGTTATGAAATAAATTATGATGCAATAAAGTAATTAACAAGGTTATATTTGCTGGAATTAGGCTTTGTTAATTATACCAATTCCGATAAGTTCCTGATCTTGTTGTACTGAGTAAAAATATTTCAAGGCAAGGCGCTAGATTGACCAATAGCGGGCGTGTGTGATTGAAAGCAACGCAGTCATGAATAATTTTAGCCAGTAGAAGTGGTCAATAATTTAACTGAATTGGTATTATATTGATAGCATTTACTTAATTGCATTAATTTTAATACGGGGTGATATTATTACCGTTTCTGTCTTGGTCTTTGCCATCGCCGTTTATATCTGAACTTAAATAAGTTCTACCTGCTAGAGATAAGCCCACACCTCGACAATAATTAGCATTACCATTTGGGCAATAGCTAAATATAAGCAAGCTATTGTTGGCGGTATTTAATTGACCGCTTGGGCTGTATGTTACACTATTCAAATTAAAATTAAGACTATCACCCGCTTGAATTGGCTCTCTTTCCTTTATTAGCCCGTCAATAGAAACTACCCCTATCCTACCGGTCCAAACGGTTGTGTTTTGACAGGTATCATCAGCTAGAAGGGGGCAAAGCGTAGCATTTTGCCCTGAATTGATAGCGGCATTTCGAGTTGTCAGTAATAAACGCTGTAGCTCGGTTACTTCATTATCAACACGCATCTTCATGGTGAAACTACTTAGACTAGGTACTGCGATAGCTAATGCAATACCAGCTATAGCTATAGTCACTAGTAGCTCAATTAGGGAGAAACCAATAACCTTGTTAGAGGGGATATTAAGTAAACTTGAAGGAGGAAGGCTTTGAGCCTTTTGCGTGGATAAATCAGACTTTTTAAAGGCATTATTGTTAAATAGATAGTACTGCATAATATTTGACCAATCAATACAACTTATCTTATATTTATAACACTTTAGCTATGATCTCGCTAGTGCTATATATCGCAGGATTAATGATATATAGCACTATAGTAAATATATTTTAAAGCTCGCTACTTGGGACACTCGTTGGATTGATATGTTCAACCGGGTAACAGCCTAGTACCTTAATGAAATTAGTATGTGGGGTAATATCATTAATCGCTTCCTGTAGAGCAAAATTCTTTATGTTTGCTTCTACATCAATATAGAACATTTCTTCCCAAGGTCGACCTTGGATCGGGCGAGATTCAAGTTTACACATATTAATACCTTTTTCTTTAAGTACTAATAGACACTCTACTAAGGCACCTGCTTTTTGACCTGTGGCTAAAATTATTGCTGTTTTCGCTGGGATTTGTTCTGCTACGTCTATTGATTTTCGAGCAACGAGAATAAAGCGAGAATGGTTTTCAGTTTGATTGGCAATAGATTGCTCTAATGCATGCAACTGATAAAGTTGTCCGCCTTCTTCGCTACCAATAACAGCTATAGTATCATCTTGGAATTCCGCGACTTTAGCCATGGCATCAGCAGTGCTATCGCAATACTCAATGCGTATACCGCTTTGTTTATCTAGGAAGTTACTGCATTGTGCAAACGGTTGCCCATGAGCATAAATGGTTTTTATCTTATCTAAACTTGTATTTACTGATGTTAGCAAGCAATGTTCAATTGGCTGCGTTATTTCACCAACGATTGAAAGGTTAGTGTGTTGCAATAAGTCGTAAACTTCATTAATGCTACCTGAGCTGGTATTTTCAATAGGAAGCATACCGTAATCAACTTGGCCTGACTCTACTTGTTGCAATATTTCATTGAAACTTTGACAGCCAGACTCGATGATTTTCTCAGCTCGGCGTGAAAAATACCGATGGCTAGCCAGGTAGCTATACGAGCCTTTATCACCTAAAAATGCAACACTAACGGTTGGTACTTGAATATCAGGGTTGGCTAAACTTTGTAAATAAGCTTGCTGATTTAATACAGAGTCTTCAATAATCGTCTGAAATACACTGGTAACATAGTGGGCATCTAAATTTAGCGTTTTACCGTGTTTAATTAAGCGAATTAAAAGCTCTTGCTCACGTTGCTGATCTCTTATTGGGCGAATTTGTTGTACTTTACTCTTTGCCACATTAAGTGTTAACGCGCGACGTTTTGCAAACAAAGCTAATAAGTCTTGGTCTAAAAGCGTTATTTCTTGGCGTATCTCATTTAAATCTAACTTTTCGCTCACTTGTTTACCTTTTTATTGTTAATTGAATGCTCGTTTGAGTAGTTACTCTAGCTAGCTTAGCTAAATTGTGTCAACTGTTTCTTTAGACGTTTTTTGTTAATCTGTACTATTTAGGGAATGCATTGCAATACTATGGCGAAGCTACATAAGGTGGCAATTGCCCATGCTATCGATCTCAACAGGGCAAAATCCAACAAATATAAGATGTTATATAATACTCTTGAAATAACATGTACAACTGCCAATATGGCTATTGTTTGTTGGGTATTGCCTGTTGTCAGCGCTAAAATTATAGCTGGCGCAAAAATAATGACTGATTCAAAAGCATTTTGATGGGCTGCTAACCCACGTGCACCGAAGCCCGTTAATTTACTTTGTTGATCTCTTGGGTGGTTATTATTATATCCACCGAGTTTAGCCATAGCATAAGCGACAGGCCCTTTTGCAAGTAGTGGTAAAAGTAGTGCTAAAAACAAGCACGTTATCAAAATAGTCATCACGCTCTCGATATTGAATTATTATAAAGTTTTTATGTAAATTTAGGTGTTATTTAGTAGCTAAGTAACGTTAGTTTATACTGAGTTTTACCCGGTAAAAATGGAGAAACTACTCCATGCTCCCAATCACTATGGCCCATGCCATAATATGGGCTCCACGGATGCCCAGACTGGCTAGTTGGCATATGAAAAATACCACTTTCTTCGTGACCCGGAGAAACAACCATTCGTTCTGAAGCACCGAAAGATTTTCCTTGTACTCTTGGCATATAACTATCTCCAGGCAAAGCGATACTTGGCATATTTAGCCAATAATCAAGCAGGGGAACTGCACTACTCAGTGGGTGTTTAATCGCTGATCTATTTTGTTGCCCCCATGTAGCTTGCTCTAAAGTTTGGTCTATAGACATGTCTGCAATAGTTACTTCTAATGATTTAGTAAAAACCTCCTGCCAACTGTCTTGTGAAAGCATCATGAAATTCTCTGGTTGTTCATTAATGAGTTGCCATAATGGTACTTCGATTTGATGGCGAATGCTTTTGAAATTAAAAGCATTATCAGTGTTTTTTAAACTGCTTTTCAACTCGAAAAAAACCTTGTCCCTTAGATTAATTCTAAAGTTTCGAACTAAACGATAACTAACCGAGTCGATGCTTGCCCTCAATTCACCTGGTTTTTCTAACAACTCCTTCACTTGTTGAAAGTTATTATGCTGTGCCAATACTTGATTGGTTAATACTGTATTAAGGATGAATTGTTGCCAACGCTGTAAAAAAACAGCCTGATCATCTAATCCAATTTGAAGAAGAGATTGCTCATCAAATTTGTTTTGAGTGAATAAATTATCTCTTATTTGCTTTGATCGAGCACCTAGTGCGTAACCACCATTACCAAGTTTTTTAACCATCTCACCACCAACAACGCGAGAGTTAGCTGTCCATAGTCTATGATTTTCAGGATTTTTCATACGAGGATATTGTTCTGGCTTTAAGTAGCCTTGCCAATGATTTTTACCAGATGACCATGATGTTGGTGTTTCACCAATGATGCCTTTTTTGTTGGGAATTGGCCCCATAATTGTCCAACCAATGTCTCCATGTTTATCAACCACAAGTATATTTTGAGAAGGAATGCCTGAACGAGCAGCAATATTAAAAGCTTGTGAGACGGTTTGTGCTTGCTCTAATTCAATGGCTACTAAATTAATGGCTTCTTTATCATGCGCAACCCAGCGATAGGCAAGTACTTTTCCTTGGTGATCCTTACCAATAACAGGGCCCCAAATGGTTTCCTTGACGGTTATTTCTTGTGCTTTTTGACCTTTGACCGCGATGACTTGTTTGTGAATAGTAAAGTTTTGATAACCTGAAGGGGTCAGGTATTGGCTATTATCAGTATTAGTCGTTAATACAATAACATCACTATAATCACCGTAGCTGTTGGTAAATCCCCAAGCGATACTTCCATTACTGCCTATTACCATATTAGGAGTACCTGGCAAGGTGGCACCAGTCACTTTAATGTGTTCTGTTATTTTTTTTGAATTGACAGTTTTCGAACTGACTTTTTTGCTCTCGGGGTATTCAAAAGAGGCACGAAACCAAGTATTAGGAACACGAATTCCCAGGTGCATATCATTGGCTATTACTCCACTCCCAGTCGAACTTAAAGCACCTGAAATAGCCCAACTATTAGAGCCAGGTAAATGGTCGCCTTGATACTTGTTTTCATTGTTTTTTGCTAATATCATTGATTCTTTGTTGGTATTATCTGTGTCGATAGTATTGAAGCTAGAAGCTGAAGGCCAAGCATTTGTTGGCATTGAAGCTTGAGGATATTGGCTACCATCTATAGCTGCATCCCAGATACTGCCTTTGGGATCTAAAAATGCGTAAACATCGCCGGATAAAACTGCTTTCATTAGACCTAGTGTGCGCTCGCGTCTGCCATCATGATATTGAAGATCAATATACATACTGAAAATGGTAAGAATAGAGTCTTCTTCACTCCACTGTACAGGCTCTTGCTGAAGTAGGAGGTACTCAAAAGGCGATGAATTTAAATATTTTAAACCTTGGTTAACGCCTCTAGTGTACGCTTTTATTAATTCTAGTTGCTGTTGAGGTAGCTCAGCAACTATGGCTCTAGCTCTGTCTCGAAAGCGATGTCTACGAATTGATTTATCATAATCAAGCGCTAAAGGGCCAAATAAGCTTGCTAACTCACCTGCAGAGTTACGCCTAAGTAAATCCATTTGAAAAAATCGTTCTTGTGCATGAACAAAACCTAATGCTACGGCAATGTCATTTCTGCTTTGCGCCTTAATTGTGGCAATTCCCTGTTTATCACGCTCAATAATGGCTGATTTTTTTAAACCAAAAACTGTTTTTTTTCCATCGAGCACTGGCAAAGCACCATCTACTTTGCTGTACAGCCAGGTTGAAGCAGTGGCAATAAGCAATAATAGGATGAGTAGTAAGCCAGTAAATAGTTTTTTCAATGGTTGCATAGATAAACAAGTAATCAATAATCGATAAAGCAGGGTAACGTAAAATGGACCAGGAGAATATTTATAGTTTTTATTTTTATTAAAAAAGTACTTTAATTTGAGGAGGGAGGTTAACTGTGTAGATAAACGGCTAATAATTCTAAAATAATGTGTTATTTAATTGCACTATTTCAAAGGAGTAATATTGCGATAGCAGGGTAAAAGAAATACCCAGTCGTTAAAAAATGCTAACTAAAGCTCAAAGTGCTACTACATTTCTTTTTTATTACTTTACTATCAGAGGATGAAACTGATGGGGCGATAATCGTTTCATTGTTAGATGTGGTGAAATACGACATAAATTGATGTAATTTATCGTTAAAAACCATGGCGCTAGTAAAAAAATCATTAGACTTGTTAATTACGCTGATTGTTACATCTGAGTTTCTATCATTTAATGTTATAGGATGAGATAAAATTAAACTGCTTGAAAAATTATTGCTGTAGTTTGAAGATAAAGCATTAGGGATTTTACCCGCGACGTTAATTATATCGTAGCTATTAAGGCCAGTTGTCAGCATGTTATTAACGTTTAAATGTTGCACTTTAATTACAGGCTTAGCATTTACTGGAGAAATATTCATCAAAATTAGGAATGTGATAAAACTAACTAACAGTAATTTAATGGTTCTCATTGCCTATATCCTTTTAGCGATGCCGCATTTGTTTAAGTAGGTGTTATTGATTAATTATACTAAATTGTTACAAGTGTTACTTTAAAGGTTGTTTAAACTTTATGCTAGTTACTTGAGATAAGCTGCTTCTTTCACACGGTAGATGGTATACGCGTCTTAACAAGGTAGTTCAACGCGATATTCTCAAATAAAATCTAACTTTAGCTTTAATATTAGAACGGTTCAGTTAATTAAATATTTCAAATTATTTTATTTGGTAACAATACACTTGAATAAGTTATTACAATTAACGTTCACATCATAGCTTTGCCTATAAAAAAATGCCGCTATGGTCTACTTCCCATAACGGCGGCTTTAACTATTTTACCTATCTCAATTTGAAATACTGAGCTGTAGAATTGACAGAGGTTAACTGAGTTGACGCTTTTTTTCTAAGCGATACTGATGCAATAACGGCTCGGTATAACCATTAGGCTGTTCTACGCCTGAAAATATTAATGCTGCAGCTGCTTTAAAAGCGATGCTATTAGTATAGTCATTACTCATCGCTTTATAACTACCATCACTAGCATTTTGCTCATCAACAATACCCGCCATTTTCTCTAAACTGGCTTGCACTTGTGCTGTTGTACAAATGTTATGAATAAGCCAATTAGCAATGTGTTGGCTAGAAATACGTAAAGTAGCTCTATCTTCCATTAAACCGACATTATTTATATCAGGAACTTTAGAGCAGCCTACGCCGTCGTCTATCCAGCGAACTACGTACCCTAAAATACCTTGGCAGTTATTGTCTAACTCATCACTAACTTCTTGAGCAGTCCAATTGGTATCTTCTGCTAACGGAATAGTTAAAATATCATCTATTTTGGCAGGGGTGCGCTTGGAAAGTTGTTGTTGTAATCCAAAAACATTCACTCTATGGTAATGCAGGGCATGTAACGTTGCCGCGGTTGGCGAGGGAACCCATGCCGTATTTGCTCCGGCTTCTACATGGTTTATTTTAGTTGCCAACATGTTCGACATTTGATCAGGGATTGGCCACATACCTTTACCAATTTGTGCTTTTTGGCTAAATCCACATGCCAAGCCAACATCAACATTGTTATCTTCATAAGCGCTTATCCATGGGGTGAGCTTTATGTCCGCTTTTCTTGCCATGGGTCCTGCCATCATCGAGGTATGAATCTCATCACCTGTTCTATCTAAAAAGCCAGTATTGATAAATACGACACGGTTTCTTGCTGCATATATACAATTTTTTAAGTTAACACTGGTACGTCTTTCTTCATCCATAATGCCCATTTTTACCGTGTTACATGGTAGTGATAGCGCCGCTTCTACTCGAGAAAATAATGTGTTGGCAAAAGCCACTTCTTCAGGGCCATGCATTTTAGGCTTAACAATGTAAATAGAGCCCTCACTGCTATTGCTAAATTCACTATTGCCTTTTAAATCGTGCAGTGCAATTAAGCTGGTGATCATTGCATCAAGTATGCCTTCAGGCACCTCGTTACCCTCTTTATCAATAATGGCATTGTTTGTCATCAAGTGACCAACATTACGTACGAACATTAAACTGCGGCCTTTGAGAGTAATGCTATCGCCATTTAATGTTTGAACACTCAAGTCTTTATGCATAGTGCGGGTTATCGTTTGACCATTTTTAGTGAGGGTTGCAGATAACTTACCCGTCATTAGTCCTAGCCAATTTCGATAGGCTACTACTTTATCTTCACCATCGACAGCAGCGACTGAATCCTCACAATCCATAATGGTTGTTAAAGCTGATTCAAGCATGATGTCACTTAAACCAGCAGCATCTTCTTTACCTATAGCACTATCGTCATTGAATAATAAACTTAGGTGTAACCCGTGGTGAGTAAACATCATAGACTCGGGTTTATTTATGCTGCCAGTAAAGCCAAGGAATGCGGTGGGATCTTTTAAGGGGCTTTGCTGACCATCTGCCAAAGTGACCATCAATTGTTGTTCGGTTAAGTGATAACTTACGGCTTGACTATGATTACCACTAAGCAGTGGAATAACTTGGTCTAAATAGTCTTTAGCAAAAGCGATAACCTTTTTACCTCGTATCGGATTATATGTTTTACTTGGCTGTGCGCCATTGTCATAACTGATTGCATCGGTACCATAAAGAGCATCATATAAACTACCCCAACGTGCATTGACTGCATTTAAGGCGAAGCGGGCATTCATTATAGGTACAACAAGCTGAGGGCCAGCCATTAAGGCTAATTCATTATCAACATTACTGGTGTTGATACTAAAGTCTTCTACTTGCGGTACAAGGTAGTTAATGTCCGATAAAAACTGTTTATAGTGAGAAAATTCAAGTGGTTTATTGCTTTGGTGATAATTATCAATGCTTTTTTGTAAGGTATCACGCTTTAATAGTAGCTGTTGGTTTTCGGGGCTTAGGTCATTAATGATACTAGAAAACTGTTGCCAAAAATGTGCGGAACTAATGGAAGTACCAGGCAATGCTTCATCTTCAATAAAATCAAAAAGACACTGGCTTACTGTTAAATTTTCTATCGTTACTGTCGCTGACATTATTACTTCACCTTATTTTCAAAACTTGGTATTTAACCGTCAAGAATGTTTGTATAAAAGTTTCTATTTCTAGCGTCATTTTAGCAATGGTGCAGCTAAAAAGGGTCTATAAATAACTGATAGTGATAATCCTATGGCTTATTATCACTGCTGGCAATAGTGCTTTAGGGTTAGACAAAGCACTGAATAGAATACTATGTCGACAAGGTTTTATTTAAGCTATTGTTAAGTCTAAGTTAAATTGTGATTTGAAGGGCGGGGATGTAAGGTTATTCATGTCATTGTACTTTATGATAAGCATCATTCACATTGTGAATGATGCTTGGTGGTAATAACTATTTTATAGTCCTAGTTAAACAGTTGCTGCAATAAAGGGATTAACCAAGGGCTGATCAATGCGGTGAGTACTGCAGATAAAATCAATGCAACAGAGCTGTATGCGCCATGTTCTGCACTTTTACGTACCAGTACAGCCGTGCCAATAACATGACTGGCACTACCAATGGCTAACCCCTGAGCTTTAGCTGAATTAATGCCAATAAAGCTTAGCCATTGAGGCCCGAGTAAGGCACCAAATAAACCAGCAATCAATATGGCAAAAGCGGTGATGGAGCTATCACCAAACAATTGTTCGGTTAAGGTAATACCTATCGGGGTAGTGACGGATTTTAATGATAACGCTACCGCAATCTCGGGCGCTTTTATCATCCACATAGCCAGAATAAAGCTAACGACAATTACCACTGTAATACCTAAGACTAAAATAGCGGTCATTTCTCGCCAATAAAAACGTATTTGTTTAAACTGTTGATAAAGTGGTAAACCTAAGGCAACAATGGCTGGCTCGAGTAAAAGGTTAAGTATTTGAGTATTATCACTATATTGTTGGTAATTGATTTCAGTTAATAATAAGAAAGGCACCAGTATGCTAATAGAAATCAACATAGGATTTAACCATATATATTGCCATTTTTGCTGGCATCTAGCGGCTAACTGGTAGGTTGCTATGGTGATTAATGTGATAAATATGCTGGCCAATATAGGGCTATTAGCTATGAAAGTAGTTAGCATTATTTTGACCCTGTTTTGGTATTATTTTGGGCAATATTGTTGGTAATAGTTTTGTGATTATCAGGTGTTATTAAAAAACGTTCGCTTAAGTAGCCAATAATAGTGAGTAAGATAAAAGTTGAGCTAAAAATAATAATCACTAGCGCAAGGCCATGTTGCTGAATGAGATCAAAATGATTGATGATCCCCATGCCAGCAGGCACCAGGCATACGCCCATGTGTTTGATAAACCACTGATTAGTTTTAGTAACCTTTTGGGCGCTAAACCAATTGAGTTGTAAAAAAAGCGCGTAAATAATCATGCCATATAAACTGGCAGGTAAAGCCGCTAATAGATAGTTAGCGAGTTTACCCAGCAGTAAACTTATACTGATAACAAAAATGGTATAGAGCACATTGTTCATAGTGGTTTAAATATTCTCCTGACATTTTAACGCAGCAGCAATAACTAATTGCCGAAACCAAATATGGCTGGCATCATGATGAAGCAAAGGGCTCCAAATCATTTTTAATTCAATCTCAGGGATCTCAAAAGGTGGTTTTACAATAGTATAATTACTGTCATTTTTGTGTAATTGGGCTGCTTTTGTCGGCAAAGTTGCAATTAAGTTATCTTCATAAGCCAGCTGCATTGCGACATGATAATTACGGGTAAAAACCTTTATGTCACGTTTCTTTCCTAAACGTGCAAGTGCTTCATCAACCCATCCTAGTTTCTGAACATCTTTAGGATCCATTCCCACACCGACACCAAAGCCTGTTTTTGAAACCCAAACGTGTTTTGCATCTAAATAAGCATTTAAGTTAAATTTACTGACTAATGGGCTATCGGCACTTAATAAACAAGAAAACGAATCACGCCAAATCGCTTTTTGGTGGAAAGATTGTGGTAACTCATCAAAGCGATTGATCGCCATATCAATTTTCCCCGCTTCAACGTCATGAAAGGTGACATCACTGGGTGTCATAATGTCGAGAGTGATATTGGGAGCAACTTTATTTAATGCCCTTAACAAGGTGGGAATTAAAGTTGATGCGGCATAGTCACTGGCCATTATTCTAAAGACACGCTGGCTGTTCAGCTCATTAAACTCCTCTTCGCCTTGTAACGCTTCTTCTAATTCAAGCAATATCTTACGAATGCTTGGTGCCAAGCTACGAGCGCGTTCTGTGGGAACCATACCGTCAGAAGTACGTACTAAAATTGGATCGTTAAATAATGTTCTTAGTCGTTTTAGACCATTACTCATTGCCGGTTGAGTAATGTTAAGTTGACTTGCGGCACGGGTAACATTTTTTTCTCGTAGCAATACGTCTAAATAAATAAGTAAATTCAAATCAATCTTAGAAATATTCATGTCATTAATGGCTCTGCTAATAAATATAAGTGAGATAGATATAAGCTAAAAGATGGGCTATTTCAATGAAATTCTACCTTTTAAACAATAAAAAGTAGCAGATTATAGCAAATGAAGATTATTGGTATTCATGGTGTGAATGATGGTAATAGTAATTATATATTTTAAAAATACCATTGTGATGGGTTATTGTTTTTGTAGTCCGGTATGAAAGCTTACTTGTTTGTTGTCAGCTTGAGGTTCAACCTCTACGTTAATGCTTATAAGTCGAAAGTTAACTAACCAATACTAATTAACTATAAATAAAACTAATTAACCCACAACAAGACTTTTGGAGAATGATATGTCTAACTATCAAAGTGCAATAGAAGCAGTTCAAGCGATTAAAGCAAATGCAGGAAGCTCTTGGGACGCTATAAACCCAGAATCAGTTGCTCGTATGCGTGCACAGAACAAATTCAAAACGGGTTTAGAGATTGCTCAGTATACAGCAGACATTATGCGTCGCGATATGGAAGCTTATGATGCTGATAGCTCTCAGTACACTCAGTCTCTAGGTTGCTGGCATGGTTTTGTTGGTCAACAGAAAATGATCTCTATCAAGAAGCATTTTGATGGTAAGACCGATCGTCGTTATTTATATCTTTCAGGTTGGATGGTTGCTGCACTTCGCAGTGAATTTGGTCCTTTACCTGACCAATCTATGCACGAAAAAACGTCGGTAGCTTCTTTGGTTGAAGAGCTTTACACCTTCTTACGTCAAGCAGATGCACGTGAATTAGGCGGTCTTTTCCGTGAATTAGACAAAGCAAATGATGCAGATAAAGCTGCTATCCAAGATCAAATTGATAATCACGTTACTCACGTTGTACCAATTATTGCTGATATCGATGCTGGTTTTGGTAACGCCGAAGCGACTTACCTAATGGCTAAGCAAATGATTGAAGCTGGTGCTTGTGCGCTTCAAATTGAAAACCAAGTTGCAGATGAAAAACAATGTGGCCATCAAGATGGTAAAGTTACCGTTCCTCATGCAGATTTTCATTCTAAAATTCGTGCATTACGTCATGCTTTCCTTGAGCTTGGTATCGACAACGGTATTATCGTTTCACGTACTGACTCTGAAGGTGCTGGCCTTACTAAAGAAATCGCGGTTGTTAAAGAGCCAGGCGACCAAGGTGATATTTATAACTCTTTCTTAGATGTTGAAGAAATTGATGTAGCACAAATGGCTGAAGGCGATGTATGTTTCAATCGTGATGGCAAACTTGTTCGTCCTAAACGTTTACCGTCTGGTTTATACCAGTTCCGTCAAGGTACGGGTGAAGAGCGTTGTGTATTTGATAGCATTGAAGCAATTAAAGCGGGTGCAGATTTGCTTTGGATTGAAACCGCGACACCAAACGTTGCAGACATCACCGCAATGATGAACGAAGTACGTAAAGAAATTCCAAATGCTAAGCTTGTTTATAACAACAGCCCATCATTTAACTGGACACTAAACTTCCGTCAACAAGCATTTGATGCCATGGTTGCAGCTGGTGAAGATGTATCTAGCTATGTTCGCGGAGATTTAATGAATGTTGATTACGATAACTCTGAATTAGCAGCTGCGGCAGATGATAAAATCCGTAGTTTCCAATCTGATACAGCACGTGAAGCGGGTATTTTCCATCATTTAATCACACTGCCTACTTACCATACAACGGCATTGTCTGTTGATAACTTAGCTAAAGAGTACTTTGGTGATGCGGCTATGCTTGGTTATGTAGAAGGTGTACAGCGTAAAGAGATTCGTCAAGGTATCGCCTGTGTTAAACATCAGAACATGTCAGGCTCTGACATGGGTGATGATCATAAAGAATACTTTGCCGGTGAGAATGCCCTTAAAGCAGGTGGCGCGAACAACACCTCTAACCAGTTTAGTTAGTATCGATTAGTTCCCGAACCAACTAATAAAAAAACCAGTCTTAGGGCTGGTTTTTTATTTCTATCCCTTTATTCTTAACAGTATTAGAGCTCAATAAGTAAAAATCGGACAATAAAAAAGGCTGCCTTCATCAATGAAATAGCAGCCCTTTGTTTAAGTAACGTTATTGCTTAGAAGCTATAAACTAAAGTTACTGACGTTTCAGTGTTAGTGTTCTCAAAACCTTTTTCTACTTCAGTATCATGCTCAACAAGAAAAGAAAATTTAAACTGTAAAGATTCTATTAACTTAGTTGTTAGAGACGTTTCCGAGCGGTAATAACTATTTTTTTCAGACTCTACAGCTTGCTTAGCAACGAAGTATTGTTTGAACTCAACAAAATCATTAATTTGATTAGTGTATAGCGCTTGAGCTTGCACAATTGCTGCTGTTTCACTGTACTCATTAGTTGCTGCTATTGTCTCTGTAGCTGCTTCTGCACTAATTACATCGTATTTTACACCAGGACCAACGTCGGCAAAAAATGAACTGGTTTCAGTTTCCCACCAGTGGCGACCCCAACCAAATGATGCAGACGTTTGATATTCAAAACTTTTAAACTTATCTTGTTGATAGAAAGCACTGCCGTAAAGGTAGTTTTTACCACCTTCTTCAAATGAATAGTTAGTTTGCCCTAAAATATCCCACTTATTATCAGTACTTTCAAAGTTGTCATTGCCGTCTTCGTCTTCAGTTTCAACTTTTTTAGCTAAAGCGTTAAACGCGACCATATTTAACCATTGGTCTTTTTCATGCTTTAAATTTAAGCCTACTTTAATATCGCCACTTTTAGTATTACCTGTTTTAAATAACATACCTAATTCGGCAGAAACAGTTAACGAAGATTTTTCTTCAGTGGTCGCTTCTTCAGCCATGGCATATTGGCCTGAAAGAGGTAATAAAAGCAGTGCTGCAATAGCTATTTTAGATTTCATGTTCATCCTTAAAAAATGATTATTAATCAAATAAAATGTAGAGGGATTAAATTTTCGGCGATCCTATCAAATTTTAATGATATAGCCAACTTGTAAACTGAGTGTAAATTCAAAAAACGTAATAAGTTAGACGTTATCGGTGCATTTCAAGTAATTAACGCTAAAAATACATAATGTTTTAGTTTCTTACTTGAAGGGCAATGACAACTATTAGTAACCTTATTATCGGTATGAGTCAGCAGGCTATTATTTTATGAATGACTTTATGAATGACTTTATGAGTTATTTTATAAATTATTTAATTAACAGCAACAACAATATCCCCCTCAATGAGACCCGAGATAATTGAAACAAAGCCTTGTTGGTTTATTTGACCTACGCGTATAAAGCGCCTTTGATTTTGTCCATCAATCAGTACCTGAGCAAAGTCGAGTTGACCTATTTGAGAAATACTGCTTTGTGGTACATAAAGTTTTTCTGTATGACCTGCAGGAATTAATAAACGAGCATACATGCCAGGCAATAGATTTTCTTTGTAAGGTAAGCTCACTTTTATTAAAAAGCTGCGAGAGCCAGTATTAGCTGCAGGTACTATTTCTTCAACTAAACCTATTAATGTTTGTTTCACTGTCGGTAAATCTACTGTGATACTTTGACCTTGCGTGAGTGTTAGTGCTAATTGTTCACGCACTTGTGCTTCAACACGTAATGAAAGTGGGTTGTACAGTGATAATAATTTTTCACCGGCTTGTGCGGTATTGCCAGGCTCAGCAAAACGGTCAACTACCTTGCCATCAATTGGCGCACTAAGTGTTGCATAGCTTAATGTCGTTTGGGCTTGAGCTAAGTTTTGCTTGGCGGCAGTCAGCTCGGCTTTAATACTTAAGTAGTCAGCTTTGCTTTTATCTAAATCAAACTGAGAAGCAATTTTCTTTTTGAATAATTCGTTAGCGCGATGAAAGTTCTGTTGCGCTTCTGTATGTCTTGCAACTAAGGCCTTAACTCGCTCACCAGCTTCAATAGCGCTTGAAGACAAGTCGTTATTCTCAAGCATTATCAATACGTCGCCCTTTTTAACTACATCACCAGAGCGAACGTTTATTTTATCTATGCGCGCGAGAAGCCTTGATGAAATTATTGTCGCTTGTTTTGCGGTAATACTGGCAGCAACACCTTCAAATATAGCTTCTGTACTGCTTTTTACTGTATAGGTTGTCGCCTTAATTAATGAAGGAGTGGCTTGTTCAAAGCTCGGAGTTATCTTGTTGTTAAAAGTGCCAGCTAACCAAGCGACCATGAGCAGTAAAAAAATCAGTGCTGAGATAGGAATAATAATTTTTTTCATGATGAAACCTCAATATTGTTATCTGATTTTTTTCTTGATAAATCGCTTTTTTCGTTGCTTGGTATGTTGTAGCGTTCGCCGTCAGGCTCGTTATTAACTCTGGTATTACCATCAAAAACTAACGAATAAACGATAGGCACTACCAGTAGAGTAAATACAGTTGACGAGATAATGCCAAATATTATGGCAATGGCAAGTCCACTAAATACAGGATCTAAGGTGATAATTAAATTACCTAATAGTGTCGTACCCGCGGTCAATAATACCGGCCGCATCCTCACTGCTCCTGCTTGAATCAACGATTCTTTAATTGGAGTACCTTGCTGTCGAGCTTGGTTAATAAACTCAATCAATATTAACGAGTTTCTTACCACTATGCCCGCCAAAGCAATCATGCCTATCATGGCTGTGGCAGTAAATAATATAGGATCAGGTGCTCCGGAAATTTGACGTTCGCCAAACTGATTTAATAAAAAGAAACCTGGCATAATGCCAATAACCGTTAAGGGGATTGCTGACATTATAATGGCAGATAAAGCCATAGAGCCTGTTTGCAGGCGCAGTACAATAAATATGGCTGTTAGTGCAAAAGCGAAGGCGAGGCCCATATCACGAAAAACTCTAATGGTAATTCGCCATTCACCCTCACCACTAAATGAAAGCTCAATATCATCGGGTAATTGCCAGGCAATACCGCCGCCATTATTTAGGAAACTTCTGTCTTGCCAATTTATCCCCTTAGTATCGGTGATGTTTATATTTGTTTGATTGTTAACTAAATCACTACTAATGTCAGCGATCACTTCTGCAGGTGTTCTTCCCGATATGTCAGCTGTTACGTAGACAACGGGTCTTAAATCTTTATGAAAAATAGCTTTATCAGCTGGGAATTCGATAAATTCACCGAGTTCACCTAAAGACACTATAGGTTGCGGTGCCATATCAATACCTTGTGGTGTGCTCGTTTGTATTATGCCAGCTTGTCCTTTTAACGATAATCGCTTGAGATCACTTAACGACTGGCGCTGTTCAAGTGGTAATTTAATATTAATGGCTAATGGAGATGCTTCATTATCAAGGTGTAAATAACCGGCAACTTGTCCTTTTGTTGCTACGCCAATAGTTTGATTGATGCTCGATGTTGATATACCAGACAGTGCCGCTTTAGTTTTATCATTAATAAAGCGTAATAGTGTTTGCTCACCGCCAACCGTCGAGTCAACTTCAACGACAAAAGGTTCTACTTTCAAGCGTTGTTCTACTAAATATGCGGCTTGCTGTAAATGAGCATATTGAGTGAATTCACCGCCATAAACCTCTGCAACAAGTGTGCTTAATACCGGTGGACCAGGGGGCACTTCTACTACGCGTATTTTAATATCACCGTTTTGTGCTAATTCATTTGTTAAGGGGGCTAAGTGCTCTCGCATTCTCAATACAACACCATGAGATTGATGCTGGCGTTGGTTTTTATCAATAAGCAATATACGTAAGTCAGCCAAATAAGGGGCGTGGCGTTGATAATATTGCCTAACCATACCGTTAAAATCAATAGGGGAGGGCAAACCTACATAGCTTGCAACAGCGGTTACTTCGGGTAGTTTTTGCACGATAACCGAAACTCTTTTGGCTATGGCGGCTGTTTGTTCTAACGTGGCACTTTCGGGCATATCAATAATAATTTGTACTTCATTTTTATTATCAAAAGGTAATAATTTCAAGGGAACCCAGCGCATAACGGGTAACAAAGCAGCGAGAATAAATAAGACTAACACTAAGCCCAGAACTGCTTTTCCCTTCGCTCTATTATCTAACAGTGGGTTGAGTATTTTCCGGTATAAACGTTGAAATACTGGCTCTTGATGTTTGTTTAAAGTATCCGATTCATTTTCAGATCTTGAAGTGCTTGAGGTTGCTGATTTTGGTTTTATAAATTTACTGGCAAGCCAAGGAGTGACTAGGAATGCCACCAAGGTTGAACTGATAACACTTAACGGTACATTAAAGGCCATTGGAGCCATATAAGGGCCCATCATACCTGTGATAAATGCCAACGGAATAAACGCCAGTACTATGGTGACGGTAGACATTAATAAAGGCACACGAATTTCGTTGATAGCTGACACTATGGCATCATGCATACTTTTTTGGTTTGCTTTACCTTTAATTTTAGCTAAATAGCGTTCGATATTGTCAACACCTGTAATCGGATCGTCGACTAATAAACCTAACGATAAAATAAGAGCAAATAGGGTTACGCGGTTAATGGTGTAACCAAAGAGTAAATCTAAAGATAAAGTGATTCCATAACAAATAGGTACAGCCAAGCCTACTACTACAGCTGAGCGCCAACCTAAAAATACACCAATAAAAACCACCACAGTAAATACAGCAAAGGCGAGGCTTGTGGTTAAGTCATTTACTTTTTCATTGGCTGTTTGACCATAGTCACGTAAAACTTGTACTTCGACATTGGCTGGAAAAATATTTTTTTGTAATTGAGCTATTTTCTCATGGACTTTTTTAGCGACGGTTACGGCATTACTACCTTGTTGTTTAGCAATGCTAATGCTGACCATAGGGTGATCTGCACTGGCGCCGTTTACATGATCTTTTGTCTGCTGATTTTTAGTAAAGTCAAGCCAAGTGTAGCTAGTTTGCTCAGCAGGACCATCAATCACATTAGCAATATCTTTTAATAAGATAATACTTCCATCGATGACACTAATGGGTGTTTCCTTTAACGCTTTAATATCTCGGTAGGTATCACCACTTTCTAGGGTTAGTGACTTATTTGAAAGCGTTAGGTTTCCATGATTTTTAAGTACATTAGATACCTTGATGGCGTTTAAAATATCACTAATGGTTATTTGTCGTGCCGTCATTTGCTCTGGTTTGATATTGACTTGTATTTGTCGAGCACGACCACCAATAATATTAACCTCGCTGGTACTTTCAATCGCTTGTAAAAAAGTAGAAACTTCTTCAGCAAGGCGCCTCAAGGCGAAGTCATCTACCTGATTACTGTCAGTGCTATACAAGGCTAGCATGACAATAGCAACGTCATCGACTTCAATGGGTTTAACTCGCCAATCGGTGACGATTTTAGGGATTTTTTCAGTATTCGCGTGTAGTTTATTATAGGTATTTAATAGTGCTTTTTCGCGATTTTCACCAACAGTAAAGCGCAGTGTTACTACCGATTGATCACTATTGCTTACTGAGTAAACGTGTTCTACGCCTTGGACTTGTGCCAAGAGCTTTTCAAGGGGAGTTGTGACCAAGCGCTCTATTTGTTTTGCATTAACGCCGGGAGCATCGACGATTATATCGATCATGGGCACTATAATTTGCGGCTCTTCTTCACGCGGAGTCAAGTTCAGCGCCAGAAGTCCGGCAAGTATTGATAATATCAAAAAAAATAGCGGCAGTGTGCTGCTAAGTACCTTACTTAATAAGGTTGATGTAAAATTTGTGCCAATAGCCATTATTAATCCGTTTGGTATTATCGCTCAAGGTAATAATCGTCTTGCTTCACGTAAACTTAAACACTTTGCCCATCATTACAAAACTTCTCATGTAGTACGCGTAGCAACTCTTCTATTTTAGGGCTAGCAATACGATAAAATATTGTTTGAGATACGCGTCTTGTTGTCACTATGTTACTTTCCCTTAATTTAGCTAAATGCTGTGAAAGTGCAGATTGCGACAAATCAATGCGTTGATTTAAGTCACCGACAGTAAGCTCATTATCACTTAAACAGCAAAGGATCATTAATCGGTAAGGGTTAGATAACTGTTTCAAAATTGCCGATACTTCTTGAGCATTTTCTAACAGGTTTTGTTGTTCAGTGTTCATAGAATGTTCCAATATAACTCGCTCGATTTGATGCTTTTTACTTTATACTTGTTTTCTAAATTAGTAAAGGCTAATATATGTTTTATTAGTAAATGCTAATGTTTATAACTGTTAGTTTTATGGCTATTTAATTAGTTCATTATTTAGATGTTAGCTAGGCCATAAATATATAAAATTATTCACTGCAACTTTGAGGAGATATACATGACTATTAATGAAGCACTAAGGCTTATTGCTGGTATTATGATTTTATTATCACTCTTTTTAGCGATTAATTTTTCGTTAAATTGGTTATGGTTCACCGTCTTTATTGCTGTTAATTTGATCCAATCATCATTTACTAAGTGGTGTTTAATGATGACTATTTTGAAAAATATTGGCTTAAAAGATAAGAAAACAACTAGCGGTCAATAAATGAAGCAATAGCAGTACCTAAATCTAAACTTAAGTAAGAGGAATAACCATGTTAAAAACAATACCAGAAGTCATCGCTCAAGCGAAAGAGTCGCTAACAATGGTGTCTGCAGATGAGGCGGTAGCATTAGCTAAGCAACAAGATGGTTTAATTATTGATGTACGTGAGCCAAGTGAATATGCTGATAAATCAGCCAAAGGCGTGATTAATATTCCTCGAGGTTTGCTTGAAATGAAGATGTTACAAATGCATGCAAATGAAAATATCGCTATCTTTATTCATTGTGCAACAGGTGCACGTGCGGTTTTTTCTGCTGAGCAATTAAAGCGTGTGGGTTATAACAATGTGTCAGTGATCAGCTCAAGCCTCGATGATATTTGTAACGCTTGTAGTTAGTTTTAATACATAAATTCAGTACCTGATGAAGGGGAGTAAAACATGGCAACACCAGTGGTAATCGATTATTACAGTGATATTTTATGCGTGTGGGCATGGATAGCACAACGACGCATAGATGAACTGAATGAAAAGTTATCGGGAAAAATTGAATTGCGTTATCACTATCTCGATGTCTTTGGTGATGCGGTTAATAAAATCCCAAGTCAGTGGCAAGAAAAGGGTGGTTTTTCAGGTTTTGCTCAGCATGTTCACCAAGCGGCAGCGCCTTACCCCGATGCACCGATTAATTCAAAATTATGGACAGATGTTCGGCCTACCACTTCGGCTAATTCACATCTGGTACTTAAAGCGGTTGAATTGAGCTATGGCAAAGAAAAAAGCATTGAAGTGGCTTTATTACTACGCCAAGCCTTTTTTATTGATGCGGAAGACATCTCACAAATTAGTGTGTTATTTTCGCTACTTGAAGGAGCTGGTATTAATATTCAACCAATTAAAAAAACGATTGATGATGGCAGTGCCATGGCTTCGTTAATGGCCGATTATCAGCAAGCAAAAACAATGTCTTTAAAAGGTAGTCCATCTTATATTATCGATAATGGCAGACAGGTGCTTTACGGCAATGTCGGTTATCGTGTCTTGTTAGCAAATATTGAAGAACATTTAAAACAGCCTACAGAAGAAGCCAGTTGGTGCTAGTAGCCATTAATAATAATCTGATAGTAACTGAGCGTATTAGGCTCAGTTACCTTTTAACCGAGTAGGTTAACCCTTATAACCAGTCTGGCAAAGTGTCTTGTTTAATTACGTCTTCATAACTCGGACGCTTTCTTACTATCGAAAAATCACTTCCTTTTACCATCACCTCTGGCGCTAACATGCGCGTATTGTAACTTGATGACATCACTGCACCATATGCACCGCTGCTCATAATAGCAATTAAATCACCTGCATCTGACGCGTGAACTTCTCTTGCTTTGGCAAAAGTATCGCCTGTTTCACAAACAGGGCCAACCACATCATAGGTTTTTAAGGTTTTGCTACTTTTGTTCACGGCAATAATTTGATGATATGCTTCATACATACTGGGTCTGATTAAATCGTTCATACCGGCATCAAGCATCAAAAATTGACGCTCTTCACCATTTTTCACAAAGACAACGCTAGAAACAAGAATACCGGCATTACCTAATAATGAACGACCCGGTTCAATAATTATTTTGCAATTAAGATGACCAAGTTGCGCTTTAACTAGCTCTGCGTAAGATTGTTTACTTGGAATGACCTCATCAAGATAAGTAATACCTAAACCACCACCAACATCTACAACACTAATTTCATGACCATCAGAACGTAACTCAATAACGAGTTGTGCAATGCGTTGGTAAGCTTCTTCAAAAGGAGCCAAACTAGTTAATTGTGAGCCGATATGTACATCAACCCCTTGTACTTTTATACCCGGTAGAGATGCAGCTAGCTTATAGGCTACTCGAGCTTTCGAAATGGGTACACCAAACTTATTTTCTGCTTTACCAGTAGAAATCTTTGCATGAGTTTGCGCACAAACATCCGGGTTAATACGAAAAGCAATTGCAGCCGTCTTATTAAGTGACGTCGCTACTTTAGAGATAAGCTCGAGCTCTGGCTCAGATTCAACATTAAACTGTAAAATATCTAATGATAATGCATAGGTGATCTCTTCCTGCGTTTTAGCTACGCCAGAATAAACAATTTTATTCGCTGGAATTCCTGCCGTAATTGCTCGGCGGATCTCTCCCATTGATACCACGTCAGCACCAGAGCCTAATTTAGCTAAAGTGGCAAGAACGGCTTGGTTACTATTCGCTTTTACGGCAAAACAAACTAAAGCATCTTGGCTGCTAAAAGCATCTTGATATGCTTGAAAACTTGATTCAATAGCTGTGCTTGAATAGCAATAAAAAGGCGTTTTAACTTGTTTGGCAATATCGCGAATCGCAATATTTTCAACAAACATTTCATTATTTTTGTGCGGGAAAAAGCTAACTGGAGTCATAGAATAATCATAAGTATTGGGCAAAGATAATGTCAGTCAATTTATGCTAACTGGTCACACTATTCAAGGGGGGAAAGGTAATAAGACTAAGGTAAAAGTTATAGCAGATAGCTTGAATCAAGAATATGAAGCCTTAATAGCGAATTTTTAATGATTCAATTGTTGGATATGAAAAAATATCCCCATCAATCAGTGAGTACATACCCGTTCCACTTGAAGGTGCAGGATTCAGCTGGAATTATAAACGCCTTTAGGTAAGGCATTGGTTGAAGATAATGGTTATTCAGGAGAATGTGCTCCTGCATTCTCTAATAAGCTGCATCCATGCAGCGTCCTTGTCGAAATCAATAACGCAGCATAAAGCGTTTATAAACCAGCCCTTTGGGGGAAGCCTGAGCAAACCATATTCATCGTTACATTTATTTTTAAGGGAATAACCCTTAACAAAAAATGTGCCTTGATTATGATTCGCTCAGTTTTCCTGAAACGAGCATCTTCAAGTGGAGCGGGTATGGGTTGATGGCAATACTTATATATTTATTAACTTAACTCAGTAACTCAACTAACTAAAGGTTGTTACTCAGTTAACTTAACAGAGCTAACTCTGATTATTTTAGTTGAGCAAGAACCGTTTTCAATTCATCAAGTATTGCTGGGTTAGATATTTGCTGTTTTTCGTTGTCGAAATTGTCAAAGAAACTTGGGATTGATAAGCTGCCTTTGACATCCGCTGAAAAATAAGGCGCTGACCCCGCTGCTGCAGTTAATACCGTTTTAGCGCCACCTGGGCCGGGCGAAGTGGCAAGCAATACCATAGGTTTATTTTGAAATAACTTCATGTCGATTCGAGAAGTCCAATCAAATAAATTTTTATAAGCTGCTGTATATGAGCCATTGTGCTCAGCAAATGAAATAATAATAGCGTCCGCTTGGCCTAGCTTAGCGTAAAAAGCTTTTGCCTCATCAGGCTGGCCTAATACTTCTTCTTTATCTTGGCTAAATAAAGGCATTTCATAATCGTTAATATCTAATATCTCTACCGTAGCATTAGGTACTAGTGAAGCGGCGTAAGTTGCCAGTTGTTTGTTGATTGATTTTGAACTGCTACTGGCTGCAAAAGCTAATAATTTCATGATGATGCTTCCTTATTTATACCTAGTTAGGTATCTAAAAAGATTAATTTAATAGCTAAACATTATTGCTTAGATATAAGATGTAAGTAGTATATAACTATAATCGAATGTAATTAATACCCTTAAATGAGAATGACTTTTTCCATATGACTCATAATAACCTTGCTTTAAGTAAAGACGCCAAGCTATTTGATGGCATGGTGATATTCACTCAAGTTGTCGAGTGTGGCAGCTTTTCTGGTGCTGCAATTGTCACAGGCCACTCAAATTCCTATATTAGTAAAACACTGAACAAGCTAGAGGCACGCGTTGGCGTACGTTTGTTAAATCGAACAACGCGCTCTATTAGTTTGACGCCCGAAGGCCAAGTCTATTTTGAGCAATGCCAGCAATTAGTACTTGATGCTCATGATGCGGTATCGTTATTAACACAAAGTCATATCGAGCCTAAAGGTGTGCTTAAGGTGAGCTGTCCTACTTCGTTCGCAGAAAGCCATTTGCAAGAGGTGGTATCGACTTTTATGCATCAGTATCCAGAGGTAAACCTGGTGTTAGATTTAAATGATCGGCATGTCGACTTGGTACAAGATGGTTTTGATTTGGTTATTAGGGCCACAGATAAACTGGCTGAATCAAGTTTAGTGTGTCGTAAAATATATAGCTGTAAAAGTTATACCGTTGCATCTCATGACTATTTAAAACTTTTTGGGGTGCCACAATTACCAGAGCAACTAAAGTCTCACCAGTGCATTTGTTATAGTAATTTAAAGCAAGCTAATAAGTGGCTCTACAGTCATGCCAATGGTACAGAGTGCCAAGTTGAAGTAACGGCTAAACTATTATGCAATAGCGCAAGTATGGAACTAGCTATGGTACTTGCAGGTCATGGTATTTGCCGCTTACCTGAATTTGTGATGGAAAAAGAATTGAAAGGGCAAAGATTAGCCATATTACTGAGTGATTATATCGCGCCAACTATTGATGTATACGCTATTTACCCGAGCCGTAAGCACTTATCGCCTAAAGTACGATGCTTTATTGATTTACTCGTTGATAAAATGCCAAAATCTTCACTTTAATAGGCTCGTATTTTTTATAATGCGGAGCTATATTCAGAGCATGACTTTTTACATTGTGTTAGCAAAGTGCAAAACCCATTAAGGTCACGGTCTATGGCGGTTTCAGGTAAAAATAAATGATAGCCCAACGCTTTATGTAATACGGTAGTATGATGCATAAATGCAGCTAATGGCCCTTTTAGTCTTTCACCAGAAGGTAAAATATAAGCATCGAAATTGAGCTGAGCTTGCTCTAGCGTTAAAAACTTTAGTCTGATAGCACAAGCTAACAAAGGCTTTTGTTCATGTATAAGACGATTGGCTAAGCGTGGTGAAATCTGATGAGCAAGTGTCGATAGCTCTATCAGTCGTATACCTATATAAGGTAACTGAACTTGTGTTAATCCAAAGGTTTCATTCATTAAAGATATCTGTTGGATTTCTTGCCAGCGCATTTGCCACTGTCCATAGCTATGTTGATATTTAATACCTTTAGGAGTAAGGCATAAGCTGTGTTGTGGCTGGAGGTATTTAGCTAATCCAGTGATAAAAAGCACTAACTCTGACAAATATATAAAGGTGAATACTAGCTGGAACTGACGCCAATAATTTAGGTTGATGGCAAAGGTTATTATCAAGGTAATGAGTGCAATAAGCATTAAAAAAAGTGCATGGTGAGTACTTTGCGCTTTAATATTTATAACAGGTAATGTTGTTGTCATGATTACCTCAAAACAGATTGTTAGCTAATGATCTGAGCTAAGCATTTTATACACTTTTCTAACGACAAATTTGTTTATAAGTCTGAGTTGCTTTTTGATGCTCGGCTTTAAGTTGCTCTTCACTTTTGAACTCTCGTTCACCTTCAGGTGACATAACGTAAATACGGCCACCTTGATTTATAATTGCTATTCGGCGCTTTAATTGCTCGCAAAAACCTTTATTTTCTCGGGCCTGCTTAGCATGCTTTTGTGATTGCTCAGCCTTATCTTGCTTAGCTTGGTTATAGTCTTGTTGCCATTGACTATTTTTAGTAACCGCATCAGCAATGTTGTTATTTTCTTCTACTGTAATAGTGGTTACTTTTTCAGAAATGCTAGGCTTATCACTGAAGTGAACCTTGCCGTTTTTATCGGTCCAAGTATAAATTTCAGCAGCTAAATTAAGTGATACAGCGCTAATTGCTAACAGTAATGTTGCCTTGAATAGTCTTAACATATTGATAAAATCCTTCTTGTAATTATGCTGCTTGATCTATACCCGTTACCAATCAAGATGCATGTTTCAGAGTGCTTGAGCAATTTCAATTCAAGGCGCAGTGATGAAATAATGGTTATTCCCTTATAAATCACTGCAACGATGGAGTGATGTTGCTCAAGCGCTTCTGCGATGGGTTTAAAATGCCTTTTCGCGGCGTTATATAATCAAAATATAGAGTGACTATGTTTAAATTACTTAACTTGCCTAAAGTCATTTTAATTCCCACTGAAATCCTGCACTTTGAATGGTACGGGTATATAATGACAACTCCTGCCATCAGTATGAATCATAGCATAATTGGCTTAATATGTAGCAAGGTGCTAGTGATATATCCAAAGTAAACAAGGACTTTAATAATGCCGAGATTATTTATTCTACTGCTAATCTTTACATGTATTAGTACTTGCCAAGCTGGGGAAATGTTCAAATATAAAGATGCTAAAGGTAATTGGGTCTTCAGCGATAAACCACCCGAAAAAGAGCAAAATTTTTCTACTTTACAATATGCCACAGTGAAAAAGCCAAGCGCTAAGATTAAGCTCTATAATATAAAAGGAAAGCAAGGTTATACTTTGCATGCTAAGAATGAATTTTATTCGCCTATTGAAGTTGGCTTTACTTCGCCATTTAGTCAGGTATTCATCAGCAAAGTTATACCAGCACAAGGCAGTATCGCTTTACTGGAAAGTAAGGCCAAAGCACCTAAATTAAATTATCGTTGGGCATTAGGCGACCCTAATAGCCTTGCTGATGACTACGACTATCATGCGCCTTTTTATTCACCTAAAGGGCATAAGATCACTCAAGGTTTTAATGGCAAGTTTTCCCATACTAATGACTACAATAAGTATGCAGTTGATATTGCTATGGATGTAGGTACTTATTTAACGGCGGTTCGAGCTGGTACTGTGGTTTGGGTTAAAGATGATTATCATATGAGTGGTAGAACAAACTATTTTTTGGATAAAGCTAATGTTATTAAAGTGCTGCATGATGATGGAACTTTTGCATCCTACGCACATATTTTGATGGACACAGCCATGGTAAAAGAGGGAGATAAAGTAGCTGTTGGTGATAAACTTGCTCGCTCTGGCTCGTCAGGATTTTCTACTGGCCCGCATTTACACTTTTCTATTATTAAAAATTCAGGGCTAAAAAATATCGCCATTGCTTTTAAGTTTGTTGATCAAAACGGCAGTGCATTTATTCCTAAGCGAGCAATGTTTATGATTGGATCTACTAAACGTTAATAGATTAGGCGTAGCTTCTTTTTCTTTAGTCATTTAAGTCATCGCTAATCAAGAGTTTTCTTAAAGCGTAATGCCGAAATAAGTAAACCAACACAAGTAAAAGCAATTAGCCAAAGCATATCAAAACTCATTTCAATCACCGCGACATCACGCAATATCACCCCTCTTATTAAGCGGATAAAGTGTGTTGCGGGTAACGCTTCTGCAATATATTGTGCCGGAAGTGGCATACCTTCATAGGGGAACATAAAGCCTGATAATAAAATGGAGGGCAGTAAAACAAACACTGTCATTTGCATGGATTGTAATTGGCTCTTAGCAATGGTTGATATCACTAAGCCAAGCACTAAACTGGCGCAGATAAAAAGAAAGGTTGCCAATACAAGTTGCCCTAAACCACCATTAAAGGGCACGTTAAACAGCCAGTAGCCTAGCCCTAAAATAATGGTCACTTGAATGGCGCCAATAAAAATATACGGGATTATTTTACCCACCATGAGTTCAAGCGGAGCCATAGGTGTAATAATTAACATTTCCATATTACCTCGCTCTTGCTCTCTAACAATAGCGGCAGAAGTAAACATTATCATGGTCATGGTGAGGATTACCGCAACCAGTCCTGGGACAATATTAACGACACTACGTTGTTCTGGATTATAGAGTAGGGTGACTTCAAAGGTAGGCGTATTTCGGTTTGCCGGTTTATCTAATAATTCGACTAAAGGCATTCTACGTAAACTCTTTATACTTCCTGCTATAACAGTATCTGAGCCATCAACTAACCACTGTGCAATAGGGCGACTGGTCTCTTCTTTACTCGAAGGTGGTAAGCCAAACCCTACACTGGGGTGGTGAACTAAACGTTGACTAACATCTTGGGGGATGATTAATACCGCGCGAACTTCACTGCGATCTATCGCTGCTTGAGCTTGTTTTGTTGAGTGATAATGATGAGTGAAAGTCACAATACCAGTGGCACTCACTGTTTGTTGTAATACTCGACTTAGTGCTGTTTGGCTATGATCAACCACGCCTACAGGGATGTCGCGAATGTTGGTATTAATGGCAAAGGCGAACAACAGCAGTTGTACCAAAGGGATCATTATCACCATGCCAAAAGTCATTTTGTCACGTCTGAGTTGCAACAACTCCTTGATAACTATGGCTTGGATTCTTATTAGGGAGGTTCTCATTACAGCGTAGCTCCTCGCCCAGTACAACTTACAAAGACATCTTCTAAACTGGGTCTAACGATGGCGAGTTGATCTGCTGGATTTAAGCAAGGCTGTTGTTGCAGTAATGCGATGGGCTGAGTGACTTCTTCTTTTACTAATACCCGTAAGTGGGTGCCAAGCTGCGCTGCAGAGATAACTTGTGGCAGTTTAATCAAGCTATTTTTGATTTGGCGCAAATCACTTGCCGCTATCTCAACCACTTGTGCCGCCAGATTAGACATTAATGCTTGTGGAGAGTCATCTGCTCTTTTTATGCCATTTTCGAGTATGGCCAATTTATGGCAGCGCTCAGCTTCATCCATATAATGAGTGGAAACTAAAATGGTGGTGCCTTGATCACATAGATCAAATAATTGTTCCCAAAATTCTCGACGATTTTGTGGATCTACTGCCGAGGTAGGTTCATCTAAAAAGAGTAATTTAGGTTTGTGGATCACAGCGGCTGCAAGGGCTAAACGCTGTTTTTGACCACCACTCATACTGCCTGCGAGTTGTTTAGCTTGTTTGGTGAGCTGATGAATAGTTAATAATTCACTTAAACGCGCCTTTTGTTCGTTGGGCGTTAAACCATAGATTTTTGCAATGAACTGCAGGTTTTCCTTGACGGTAAGGTCATCATAAAGTGAAAATTTTTGCGTCATGTAGCCAATTTTTAAACGTAGTTTATTGGACTCTCGGGGTAATTGACAACCTAATACATTGACTTCACCACTAGTCGCTTTTAATAAACCTGTCAGTAATCGAATCGCGGTGGTTTTGCCTGAGCCGTTAGGTCCTAAAAAGCCATAAATAGTTTGCTTTTCAACTTGTAGATCTAGCTCAGATACTGCGCTTAATTGACCAAAATTACGCGTTAATTTTTCAGCATTTATAGCAAAGTCATTACTGTAATTAGTAATATAAGCAGCACTCATGGCTTCTGTACTCATGGATGCTGCACCGTAAGGAGCAATACTTGTGCAGGAACACCCATAGGCAACTCAGCGGCACTATCGGGTAATTGTACTTCAGCTAAGTACATTAGATTAGTGCGTTCGGCTTGGTTGAGCGCATAATATGGCGTAAATGCAGGCTCGGAAGATATCCAGCGAACTGTACCCATGATGGGCGCAGTTAAGCCATCAACTTGAACCGCTAGTTTATCTGAAACTCTGACGTTAACGCGATAGGGCTCAGGTACATATACCCGAGCAAAAGGTGCTGAGCCCGCAAGTACAATTGCCACAGGACTGCCTTGGGTAACACGTTCTCCTAAATTCCATGGCAAGTTATCTAATAAACCAGCACGCTTAGCGGTAATAGTTAAATCACTGAGCTTTTTCTTTTCGCTATCTAAGACAGCGATGGCAGTGGCAAATATGGCCTTGGCGATTTGTAAGTCTTCAATTCGAGCACCATTAATAAGCTTTAATAGGTTTTCTTGAGCGCTTTGCAGTCGAGCGGTATTTTCATCACGTGAGGCTAAAGTGCTATCAAGTGTTGCTTGGCTAGCAAGTTCTTTTTTAATGAGAACTTTAGCACGTTGATAATTGGCTTCACTTTTCACTGATGCAGCTTTGGCACCGGCAACTTGTGCAGAAGCATCGGCAACTTCTTCAGCCCGAGCACCGTTATGGACTTTTTCTAAATTGGCTTTAGCTTGTTGCATTTCGGCTTTTGCTTTGGCAACTTGCGCTTTTTGCAGGGTATCGTCGAGTTTTACTAATACCGTGCCTTTACTGACCTGACTTCCCGCACTAACGGGTAATTCAGTGATAACTTCACTAACCGTTGCTGTATGGGCAATACGTTCACGCTCCAAGGTACCCAAAGCGATGCCTGGTTTATTATTATCACAAGCACTCAGCGAAATGAGTACCAGTGATAGTAAAAATAGATTATAAAAGCTGACTAACAACTTCGCAGACATGATTATTTATCTCATTGAAATATAAACTAGTTTTCAGTTTAATATCAATGAGCTAAAAGTCAATTTATTATCAGGGTGTCAACTAGGGCTGTGGAGCTGTTGATAAGGCTATGCAACTAGCCCTTTATACAAATAATATTAACCACAGAGGAATGGTGATCATGCTTAACAATGTTGTCATCACCACAGTTCCAGCGACAGTTTGCTGTTCTTGTTGGTGTGTTTTGGCAATTAAGTAGGCATTTACTCCTGTTGGGCAAGCACTCAAAATAACGAGTACAGTTACACTCAGTGGCGATAGCTGGAATAAAAACTGGCTTGTTAGCAAGACTAAAGCAGGTAATAAAACTAACTTGATTAAGCTGGCTATACCAATTGAAAAAAGCTTATCGCGGACATGATAATAAGCAAGTGAAGCACCCAAAATGAACAACGCTAAGGTAATCGCCGGTTTCCCCATTAACATTAAGCAATCAGCTAATATCGTGGGTAATTCAATGCCGAGTAAATTAACCACTAAGCCTGTTGAAATACTGACAACCAATGGGTTTTTAAGGTTCTGTTTGATAATATCTTTGCCATTAAATACATTAAATACATTATTACCTTTAGCACTAAAGCTTGATATGGCACTTGTTAAGGTAAAAAGCAGGGCGCTATGAAAAGTAATAATTAAGAATATTATGCCGAGAACTTTTTCACCAAATAATGTGAGTAAGATGGGTAAACCAATAATTACGGTATTGGAATAACTTGCACCTAAAGAGAACACCGCTGAGCCAGCCGTTGATGAGGTTTTTTTTCTTTCGATGAGAAAGTAATGACTTAGCCATGCTATGCAATAACAGCCTAACACCGGCAAGTAAAAAGCAGCAAATAATGCGGGACTAATTTGTTCACTGAAATTAGCCTGCGCCATTTGATAAAATAAAAAAGCAGGAATACTAAGATAAAAAGTAAATTTACTTAGCGCATCTATTTGAGTGCGATTAAGCCATTGGCTTTTTGCACACACAAAACCTAATAACGCCACTAGGATAAGTGGCATTATGATAGATATTATACTCATGGTACCTCAAGGATCAGATGGAATGATTACTATTTTTAGTCGTACTGTTGTTCAAAGTAACTTTCAATAATCAATCTTGCTGATTCAGCATCAATATTATCTTTTTTTAAGTTCTTATAACCACCGCGCGCAAATAATTGCTCTTTGGCGTCAGCAGTAGTTAATCGTTCATCTTGAAACTCTACTTTTATGCCAAAACGGCCATGGATTCGGTTACCAAATTTCTTAGCGTCTAAAGTAAGTTGTTGCTCACTACCATCCATATTTAATGGTAAACCAACGACGATAAAATCAGGTTGCCATTCTGTTAAGTATTTGGCTAAGTTATCCCAATGTGGAATACCGTCGGTCGCTTTTACCGAGCCAAGCGGCGAGGCACTGCCTGTCATTTCTTGTCCTACGGCAACGCCAATATATTTTTTACCAAAATCGAATCCGATAACAGTACGTTGGCCAATCGGCGATTTAGTTTGAGTCGACATTTTTTTCCTTGGAGTGGGGAAGTTGCAAATTGAATTGAAAAGGGCTGCGATTAAGCATGCCCAATATCTGAAGATAAATGCGCTAGATCAATGCCCATTTTTTCAGTAGCTTTTTTCCAACGCAGTTCAATTGGGGTATTAAAAAGAATTTCATTGTCTGCAGGAGTAGTAAGCCATGAGTTAGCCTGTAATTCTTGCTCAAGTTGACCAGGGCCCCAACCAGCATAACCAAGAGTCACCATAAAATGCTCTGGTGCTTTTTCAGTACCTAATGCCATCAAAATATCTTTTGAGGTGGTGATCATTAACTCTTTGCTCAGTGCTAATGAACTCGACCATCCCGTTTGTGAGCTATGTAATACAAAACCTCGCTGCTGAGCAATGGGCCCTCCTGCGAGTACTAGCTGCTCTAAGCTATTGGTAATATCCGTGACAGTATTATCAATTAAGCCGATGTTGTCAGCGATATCACTGTTAGTACTATCACCAGCCTGGTCAAATTTATCATCTTCTTCTGAAGGGATTTGCTTAAGTAAGTCCGATAGGGTGATATTAACAGGTAAATTTATGATTAACCCCATCGCACCATCTTCATTATGTTCACAAATATAGGTGACCGTTTTATTGAAATACGAGTCATCAAGAGAAGGCATGGCAATCAATAATTGATTCTCTAAACTAATCATTGCCTGTGAGTCACCTATATCCTGCTCTTTTGGTAACCTTGCTTCGGATTTTGGTTTTAGTTCTGATTTTTGTAATTTTGCCATGCAATTCCCGCCCTTATTATTTTATATTATCTTCAATGGCATCCATCAGTTTGCCACTGATATTTATTGGATAAGCTGCTTCAATTTCACGTATACAAGTAGGACTAGTCACATTAATTTCAGTGATTTTATCGCCAATAACATCTAAGCCTACAAAGTATAGACCACGTTTTTTCAGCTCAGGAGCAATGGCATCAGCAATAGCTTTATCACTGACACTAAGAGGTCGAGCAACACCACGTCCACCGGCAGCCAAATTACCACGAGTTTCACCCATGGCAGGTATACGCGCTAGGCAGTAAGGCATTGGCTCACCATTAACAATAAGGATACGCTTATCACCATCAGCAATCTCAGGCATAAATTCCTGTACCATGGCATATTGCTCACCATGGTTAGTTAAGGTTTCGATTATTACGCCGACATTGGCATCTTTTTCCTTAATACGGAAAATAGAAGCACCGCCCATGCCGTCAAGTGGCTTGATGATGACGTCTTTTTCAGCTTGGTGAAATTCACGGATTTTATCGCTGCTACGTGTTACTAACGTTTTAGGGGTGAATTCACTAAACCAAGCGGTAAATAGTTTTTCATTACAATCACGTAAACTTTGTGGTTTATTAACAATGAGTGTGCCTGCTTCTTCAGCACGTTCGAGCATATACGTTGCATAAATGAATTCAGTATCAAAAGGAGGATCTTTACGCATCAATACCGCGTCTAATTCACTTACCGCAATATCTTGCGGGTCAGAAAGTTCATACCAATGCTCACTATCGTCAAATACTTTAACTCTGTGTGTGGTCGCACGACACTGGCCTTGCTCAAGATATAAATCTTTCATTTCCATGTAATAAAGTTCATAACCACGTTGCTGCGCTTCAAGCATCATCGCCATGGATGAATCTTTTGCTACTTTCACTTGTGAGATAGGGTCCATTACCACGCCGAGTTTTATCACTTTATTTGTAGTCATCTTTTATCCTATTCAATGTTGATGTTTACGCTGTATTTGAAAATTTCTTAGCGTATATAAATATCTTTTATCTTAAATCGCCGTAGCGACACTGTAATGCGGTAATTGCCGTTAATGCCGCTGTTTCGGTACGTAATATCCTCGGGCCGAGTAAAACATCCTGAAAATTGTGTTGTCCTGCAAGTGATATTTCTTCATCACTTAAACCACCTTCAGGGCCTACAAGCAACCTTACTCGAGTATTCTCAACAGGTAAGGTCATAATTGAATGCTCGGCTTTTGGGTGTAAATTAATTTTCAAAGCACTAGTTTCTTGTTTTAACCAATCAGCCAAAAGCATAGGCTCTGCCACTATAGGCACACTTGCACGGCCGCTTTGTTCACAGGCACTGACCACTATTTTTTGCCATTGCTGGCGCTTCTTTTCTAATCGCTCTGCATTTAGCTTCACGCCACAACGTTCAGTAAATAGTGGTGTGATGGTATTTACACCCAATTCAACTGATTTTTGTAAGGTAAAGTCCATTCTATCGCCACGAGATATACCTTGTCCTAAATGAATATTAAGCGGTGATTCACTTAGGTTATCTTCTTTTGATATTATTTTAGCTTCAGCTGACTTTTTACTTACATTACATAATGCAGCTGTGTACTGAAAAGGCTCATTGCCATTAAATAGTGTAATGCTATCACCCTCCTTTAAACGCAATACTCGGACAATATGGCCAAAAGCATCTTCGGATAAAGTGACTATTTCATTAACTGTAAACAGGCTTTGTTGGTAAATTCTAGGGTTACGCATAAATTAGGCTTAAAGGTGAATCATGAACATCTAATTAAAATAAGGGCGAAGAGAGTAAAAAACAATGAAGCATTGTATAAAATTGTAGTCTTTTATCTGTTTCATTTGACTAGCTACCAGATAGCTTGTAATTTCTAAGGTAATTATTTAATTAATAAAAAGGAATTATCATGAAAAAAATTATACTTACCACGCTTGCGGCGGGTGTACTTTCTTTAGGCTTTGCTAGTCAATCTGCCCTTGCTGGTGAAATTATCTCTGTTGATAAAGATTTTGCTAGCCCAATAATTTCATTAAGTGGTTACAAAAAAATATACCTTGAAGATTTAGACCTATCAGATACCAAAATTATTTCACCACCGTGGATTGAGAAAGATAGCTTTCACTGGCAAGTAACAGAGAGCAACTTAGCTCATTTGAAAAGACGCTTTAAAGAAGGTGTTGAAGCAGGTTTAACTGAAAACAATGGTCGCTATGAAGTTGTCGGAAAAGAAGGCAAAGGTGTTCTTATTGTTGATGTAGAAATTATCAGCTTCATGCCATACGCTTCAAAAGAAGATACAGAAACAACGACTAAAGGCTCTGGTGAATTTCATTTATCAGTTCAGTTACGCGATGGTAAAACAAGAAGCTTAATTCATATTTTTGAAGGTACTATAGCTGTAGGGACTGATTACCAACCAAATACAGATATGGAACGTACTAAAGATGCTAAAAGCTTATTCAAATCTTGGGGTAAGAATTTACGTAAAAGACTAGATGCTGCAAAATAGTTTGTACTTTAATCGATAGCGTAAGCAAAAAATAAAAAACCAGCGATTAGCTGGTTTTTTTATGTGTGATTAATAAGTAAAGGATTGTTTTTTATAAACCCGCTGCTTTACGTAAATCGTCTGCTTTGTCTGTTTTTTCCCAGCTAAAGGCTGTAAAAGTATCATCACCAACAGTCATTTCATAAGGTTCACGACCAAAATGACCGTAAGCTGCTGTTTGTTGATACATAGGATGTAATAGGTCTAGCATTTTAGTGATGCCATAAGGACGCAAGTCAAAGTGCTCACGTACTAGCTCAACTAACTTCTCTTCAGACACTTTACCTGTACCAAAAGAATCAATTGAAATTGAAGTAGGCTCAGCAACACCTATAGCATAAGATATTTGAATCTCACAACGGTCAGCAAGACCAGCTGCAACAATATTTTTAGCCACATAACGACCAGCATAAGCAGCACTGCGATCAACTTTTGATGGATCTTTACCAGAGAATGCACCACCACCATGACGAGCCATGCCGCCATAAGTATCAACAATAATTTTACGACCAGTTAAACCACAATCACCAACTGGGCCACCAATAACAAAACGACCCGTTGGGTTGATATGGTATTTAGTTTCAGAGGTAAGTAACTCAGCAGGTAATACATGCTTGATAATGTTTTCCATTACCGCATTCACTAAATCTTCTTGCTTAATGTCTGGGTTATGCTGAGTAGAAAGTACAACAGTATCAATCGCTACAGGCTTGTTATCTTCATAGATAAAAGTTACTTGTGATTTAGCATCAGGGCGTAACCAAGGTAAAACGCCTGACTTACGTGCTTCAGCTTGGCGTTCAACTAAACGGTGAGAATAATATAATGGCGCAGGCATTAACGTAGGTGTTTCATTGGTTGCATAACCAAACATTAAACCTTGGTCACCAGCACCTTGCTCTTCAGGGCTACTACGGTCTACACCTTGAGCAATTTCAGGCGATTGTTGGCCAATTAGATTCATGATGCCACACGTTGCGCCATCAAAACCGACATCAGAAGAGGTATAACCAATTTCGCTGATAACATTACGAGTAATTGTCTCTAAATCAACCCAAGCGTTAGTCGTTACTTCACCAGAAATAATAGCAACACCAGTTTTAACCATAGTTTCACAGGCAACACGGGCATTTTTATCTTTAGCAATAATAGCATCTAAAACCGCATCAGAAATTTGATCGGCAATTTTATCTGGGTGTCCTTCAGAAACTGACTCGGAAGTAAAAAAGTGTCTAGACATAAGTCCTCAGCAAAAAATTTGAGTTATATAAAATATTGAGGCGATTCTACACTTGTTGAAAACAACATTCTAGCTTTTTTTACGCCTAGACGGCTAAACGGCTATAAATTTTTGTTTTTATTGAAGTAGATTAAGTTTCCTTGGCTTTAATGCGAAGATGAGTAGTTGAAGTGGTCTTGTTTTTAATCAAGTGGCTGCAAGGTCAGCGATGTTTGCCAGAGTTTGTTGAATATTTTTTCTTGCTGATTCGTTACCTGTGAGCTAAAAAACTGATGTTCTCCTCGTTGTGTAACGCAGGCCATGATGTTTAGCTCAGCTAACTTTTTTGATAACTGAAGTGTCACTGGCGCAGCCGTTTCAATGATTTTTATTTTCTGGCCGACAATGGCACTTATTTGCTCCTGAATAAAAGGATAATGTGTGCACCCTAGTACTAATGTATCTACCCCTTTGTCCACTAGCGGCTCAATATATTGTGCTAGTAAAGTATTACAAATGTGACTATGTTGCTCACCTTGTTCAATAAACTCGACTAGGCCAGGGCAGGGTTGAATAAATACTTCTGCGCCATTGCGGTGTAATTCTATTAAATCATTAAAGCGTTGGTTTTTACTGGTAGCTTGTGTTGCTAATATGGCGACTTTTTTATTAATACTTTGTTTAGCTGCCGGTTTTATTGCGGGCTCAACACCGATAATAGGAATGTTAACCTGTGATCTCAGTTGCTCTATGGCATTCACTGTTGCGGTATTACAAGCAATAACTAACGCTTTTACACCTTTGGCAATGAGCAACTCGGCAATTTTATTAACACGTTCAATAATAAAATCGACCGACTTTTCTCCATAAGGAGCATGAAGACTATCAGCCACATAAATGATGTTTTCGTGAGGCAATTTCTCGGCAATGCACAGTGCAATGGAAAGGCCACCGACACCTGAGTCAAATACCCCAATGGCAGCTGAATTGCTATTTTGTTTTATTACTGGCTTAGTGATGATCTTTGTCCGGATACTTAAATAGATTTTCTATCGAAATTGTATTGCTTTTCCATCGACAAAAGCAATACAATTAATATATAAGGTTTTTTGTTTATATAATTTAAGTACTACTTACTGCAGGTTATACCATTTCCCTTAATTAGGTGATCTATTTTATACGGAGAAAAAGCTGCCAAATACAAGGCATTTATTTAATAACTAGCTGTTCTAATTATTAAGTAAATAACGAAGTAGTTGGTAACTTTGGCAAGTAGAAATGATCACATAGTTAGTGGGATTAGTATTATTCAACTTTGCCAGTGAATGAAGGAAATTTATGTCAGGTGTTGTCTCAGTAGATCGTTTTAAACAATTCCCACCACTAATGTGGATCTTGCTATTTGGTTCATTTATCACCCGTGGTAGTTATTACATGGTTTGGCCATTTTTAGCGGTAATTCTCTATGAAAAGTTCGCTCTATCAGCCACCGAGGTCGGGCTTATCCTTTCCAGCGCTGCAGTTATTTCAGTACTGGTTAGTTTTGTCGGCAGTGCATTATCGGACCGTATAGGTCGCCATCAGTTAATGTATGCCAGTGGTGTTTTATATATTATCTCATTTTCGTTATTAGCAGAAGTCGACTCTATTACTGGGTATTCACTGGTCATTACCTTATGTTCAATTGCAACTGCACTATGGCGACCACTCACCTCGGCATTAATCGGCGATATTATTGATGATAAAGCTACCCGCGAGCTAGCGATGCAATCTCTCTATTTTGTTGTCAATGTAGGTTGCGCTGTTGGTCCAATGCTCGGTCTGTGGATGGGGTTAACAGGAGAGCAATCAAGTTTTTATATTACTGCAGGGGCGTTTGCCTTTTTATTAATGCTTTTATGGTGGGGTTTTCATCAACATAAAAAGTTGACTGATGCTACTGCCAAAAAGTTAGTCCAACAAGCAGGAGAGAATAAGGCTGCTGACTCAATTGCTATAGAAGATAAAGCTAAAGTAAATGCAGGAAATCAAATCCTAAAGGTACTTATTAGCGATAAATTATTACAGTGCCTTATCTTTGCTAATATTTTATGCATGTTCATCTATGCACAAATGGATAGCTCACTCATTCAATACTTAACCCGCGCTAAAGTTCCTGACTTACTAGAGTTGATATCAGCAATGATCTTCACTAATGCGTTAGTTATTATTTCTACACAATTCTTGTTATTAAGACTGATGTCGAATTTGTCGTTGGTTGCCAGAATCCAAGTGGGTTTAGTGTTATTGATGTGCTCACAAATTTGGCTCGCTATGAATCCATTGACATTGTTTTGGGGCTGGATTGGCGCAATTGTAGTAATGAGTTTAGCGGAGACTATTTTATTCCCAACAATGAATGTGCATATTGATCGCTTAGCCCCAGATCATTTACGTGGTGCATACTTCGGTGCGGCTTCATTTTATGAGTTTGGCTATGCTATAGCACCATTAGGTGGAGGCATTATCCTCGACCAACTGGGTGGGCCATGGTTATTTTTTATCGCCGCAGCTTTAACACTGATAGTGATGTACCTTTATAGCATTTTAGACAAAATGCCACGACCGGATTTTATCAAAGTTAAAAGCTGAATGCTTCCAAGGTGCCGCAGCTTACATTTGTCCTGAACATTGGGTGCTGTCTGAGGTTGCGCGGAAATATCGCTGATATTTACTTATTCTTCGGGAGGTTTTTATAAAAAGAGGATAGTCGCTTCCAAAGTGCCGCAGCTTACATTTGTCCTGAACATTGGGTGTTGTCTAAGGTTGCGCGGAAATATTAGGATGATATTTTCTTGTACTAAAGGAGACATTTACAAGGAGATAGTCGCTTCCAAGGTGCCGCAGCTTACATTTGTCCTGAACATTGGGTGCTGTCTAAGGTTGCGCGGAAATATCGTTGATATTGATTGTTGTACAAAGAAATACTTTTGAAGGGGAT